>Ga0070696_100001123_pt1 | contig 17326 bp, 15 predicted proteins | sample KBSK1253metaG_FD_65474 | JGI IMG/M metagenome (GOLD analysis project Ga0070696, IMG submission 65474) | Corn, switchgrass and miscanthus rhizosphere microbial communities from Kellogg Biological Station, Michigan, USA - KBS K1-25-3 metaG | ecosystem: Host-associated > Plants > Roots >... | reverse complement strand
AGATCCGGCCAGTAGCGACGGATCCAGGCATGCATCCGCTCCGTGCTGGGGCCTCGTTGCCATCGAAGGAGCAGGGCACACAGAAACAGTACCAACGCTCCCAGCGCCGAGCCCGCGAATTGGGTCCCCAGGCTCAGCTCGAACTGGGGATAGAGAAGGATGGGAGAGAAGTACTTCAGTCCGTTGACCGTGAAGTAGACGTGGCTCACGATCAGGAATGCCAGCGGAGCCGAACCGAGCAGCGAGAGGGAACGGCGCCGGGCAACATACAGAAGGTGAGCGTTGATTGCGGCCGCGAGCAGCAGATGGGCGAGGCTGTAGCCCCATTCGGCGGGCGTGGCATGGAGGTGGCTCGCGAGCCAGCCGATGACGGCCGCGTAGATCACGCAGCCAGCAGCCAGAAAGGTCACCCGGCCGCTCCCACTGGTTGCTGCTCCGCCACGTCTCCGGCCGCAACCGGGAGCAGAGCCTGGCAGACGCGTTCTACCACGTTGCCGAGGGGGAGGCAGGTGAACGATGCCACTGCCTCCTGCCGGCGGCGGGAATAGCTCTCCGCCTGCGCCTCGAGCTGCCCCAGCACGCCGTTGAGTTGCGAGGGATGGTCGCAGTAGGGGCGGGCGCCGGTGGCATCGAACGCGCGCATATGGATGTAGCGCTGAAAATCCCGCACCAACTGCACCTCGTGCGGAGCAGCTCGGGGTACGGCGTCCATCCAGCGCAGCTGCACCGAGGGTGTGTCGAAGATGCAGGCTTCGAGCAGCGCGGTCGTCCCCCAACTGCTCACCACGAAACGTGCGGCGCGCAGCAAGCCCGCCATGTGCCGGATGACCCCGACATCGAGCACCTCGGGTCTGGTATTCGCGTCGGTGAGGTCGGGCGAACGATCCAGCAGCACCCCCCGCTGCAACAAGGCCTCGTACTCTTCCCTCGCGCCCTGAGGATGAGGACGCACCACCACCCGAAGGTCGCGGTACGGTCCCTCGGCTAGCTGGTCCAGCAGCGCCTCGACGTCTTCCACGTCGTAGCGGGCGGTGCGAGCCCCACAGACGTAGGCCAGGAAGGGTTCGTCGGCTCGGAGCCCAATCCGGGCTCGCACCGAGGCAATCTCGGTCCGGGTTACCGGCGCCTGATAGAAGCGGAACTGCAGCGGCCCGACGACGCTGATCCGCTCAGCCGGGAACTGATGCACCTCGATGGCCTGACGCCGCATCTCCTCGCTCCACACCATCAGCTGGTCGGGCCGGCGGCACATCGGCCCTCGGGAGTAGAGATTGTCCCAACTCAGGATGACGCAGACTGTCGGGATCCCCCGTCGGCGGGCCTCGTCAAGCACGAAGTGGTCCAGCCAGTAGTGGCCGGGCGATGCAACCAGGGCCAACGAGGGGCGCACTCGGTCAAAGGCCGATCGGACCTCATCACGGCTGGGCCGATAGAGCGCATAGAGCTGGCGGAGCAGCCGTCGAGCCACCGATGGTCGGGGCGCCAGCTGGGTGAGAGCCAGCGCCAAGAGACGCTGGGGAGATTGGCGGCGGCTCAATTCCAGATTCTGTAGGCTGCCGTCCGGATACTCTACCGCGAAGCCGCTGAGGTGCACGCTCTTCAGCGCCCGGTCCAGCAGGGTCACGCCCTGAATCGTCGGTACGCCCCCAGCGCCGGGACCGGCAGAGACTGACCAGTTGGGATAGGTGTGACCCGCTGCGTCGCTGAAGAAGGGCTGAGGATAGGGTGAGATGAAGTGGACCCCGGCGCGATAGCGCTGCACCAGCTCCTCGGCGAGGCCGGTCGCCACAAAGTTTCGAAGCGTCAGAGGGAACGGAGCAGCCGCCAACACAGTCGCTTCACGCATCGGCGGCTACCTCATCATGCTGGAGCAAGGCCAGGAACTCTCCAGGTGGGGGGAGTTGTGGAAGCACCCTCCAAGCTCCTTCCGAGGCGAGCGTGGCGACACTATAGGGGCCAGTGGCGACCGCCACGGTGCGGGCGCCGATTGCCTTGGCGCAATCAATGTCGTGCGGAGTGTCGCCCACCACGAACACGCGCCCTGGTTCGCTCGGCGGCCCGGAGGCTCGCGCGTGCTCGATGGCCCTCCGCGCGATGGCCACCCGCTCGCCGGCATCGTCTGAATACGCTCCCCCGTCAAAGAATTGAGCCAGCCCATAGTGCAACAGCTTGGCCTGAGCGCCCCTCCGGGTATTTCCAGTGAGGAGCATGGACCGGATTGCCGGCTCCTGCTCCAGTGTGGTGAGAATTTCCCGGACGTTGGGGAGCACCCTACCCGATCGCCGGGGAAGCGCTCCGGGAAGGTGGTCCTCGTAACGCGCCACCAACTGCTGCACCAGCTCGGGCCTGGGATCGTCGTCTCCGCCGTAATGGACCAGAAGCCGTTTCGCGATCCCGAAGTCAGGATAACCCGCGGTATCGAAGCTGGAGAGATCGGCCTCGACCCCGAGGACATCGCGTAGAGCGTCCTCCCAAGCGAAGATACCGGCCCGATCAGTCACCAGAAGGGTACCGTCGATATCCCAGAACAGGTACATCAATCGGGAGGTCCTCCAGCCAGGGCCAGGGCCAGATCGGCGGCCAGCGATTCAGCATCCAGACGATGGGCCCGAAGCACCTCATCGTTCTGCCCGCAGGCCGGAATCGACCGCACCCCGAACCGCCGAACCCGCAGCCTCGGATTGATTCCCAGCTCCGCCAGCCGCGCTGTCAGCATCTCTCCCTGACCTCCGCTCAGGTAGTGGTCATCCAGGGTGAACACGGCCGAAACCCCCGCAAGCTCACCGACAAGCCAGTCGGAGTCCACCCGATTGAGCCAGGGAAGGTTGATGACCCGTACAGCCACCCCTTGTCGCTCCCGCAGCAGCACTGCCGCGCGATACCCCTGGCTCAACAGGACTGGGCCATACCCGAACAGTACAGCGTCACCGCCTTCCATCAGAGTCACGCCGCGTCCTGGTTCCAGGGCATATCCGGATGGCAGCCCGAAAGGCACCTGGCAGGGGATCGAGGTCAATCGGATATAGCAACTCTCCTCAGATTCCCCCAGGCAATAGGCCACAGCCAGCTCCACCTCCGCCTCGCACGAGGGCTGGAGCATAATCAGGCCTGGAATGGCCCCGAGCGCCGCGATGTCCCTCACGGCCTGGTGCGAGTGACCGGGCCCCCCGGGCAACAGACCCGCCAGCGAACCCACGTAGACAATTTTGCGCCGCTCGGTCGCGTTGTTGTAGATCTGCTCGTTCGCGCGGGTGGACAGAAAACAGGCGAACGAATGCACCACGGGCAGGAGACCGCTGAGGGCCAGCCCGCCAGCCTGCGAGACCATGTCCTGTTCAGCTATCCCGCACTCGATGAAACGGCCCCGCAGCCGCTCGGAGAAGGGGATCAGTCCGGTGTCCAGCACCAGGTCGGCATCCAGCGCCACGATGCGCGGGTCGCGTTCAGCATGAGCGACCAGCGCCCGGGAATAGGCCGGGACCAGCCGCTGGCTGCCCTGCAGATCGGGCCGTTGGGGAGTAGGCGCCTGCTCGAGCTGGAGGGGTGCCTGGCCGAATTCCTCCAGCTGGCGGTTGGCGGTGGCGATGAGCTCTGCCGCGGCCCTGGCGTAGGTGGCATCGTCCGGCGCGCCGCTGTGAAAGCGATAGTACTTGTCTTGCGGCAAGAGCGCGGTGTGCTCCATGAAGGAGACCCCCCGCCCCTTGATGGTGTCCGCCACGATCACCTTGGGTCGGTCGGTCACCTTGCGGAAACGATCCAGGGTTGCTTCGAGCGCGGAGAAATCATGCCCATCGCAGCGTGCCACCTGCCAGCCGAACGCGGTGAACTTTCGCTCCAGATCGCCGAGATCGCTCACCGAGGTCACCAGGGTGTCCGATTGGACCTTGTTGTGGTCCACGATGGCGGTGATCTCGCCCATGCCTTCGAGCGCCGCCGTAGCCAACGACTCCCAGATTTGCCCCTCCTGGAGCTCGCCGTCGCCAGTCATGACGAAAACCCTGCCCTTCTCGCCGGTGAGCCGGTTGGCTCGGACCAGGCCCTTGGCCTTGGAGATGCCCATCCCCAAGGGACCCGTGTTGGTCACCATCCCCGCCGTCCCCACATCCGGATGGCCGGGCAAACCACCCAGCCGGCGCAGCTGGTGGAGATTCTCGAACGGCAGGCGACCAAGCGCGATCAGCACCGCATAGAGACCCGGAACGTCATGCCCCTTGGACGAGAAGAACCGATCGCCCCCGCTCAGCTCGCGCAGATGGAGCCACGCCACGATGTCCAGGCTGCTGAAGCTGCTCCCGATATGCCCCGACCCGGCCCTGGCAATCATGTACAGCGTATTGATCCGGCAGAGGGTCGCGAAGAGCGCGGTAGAGCGAGCCGGGTCATCGGGAACGCGGCGGGCACGCTCGAACTCTCGAGCCGGGACGTAGAAAAGCTGGGGCATGATCAGGAAGCCGCCGCGCCCGCGGCGCTCCACGGGTCCAGCGAGATGGTAGGCAGGGGCGCTTGACCCGAGGTGACGAGATACTCCGCAAACCACCAGTCTCGCGGCTCGTTCACGTCGAACCCCTCGTAGCCTTCGGTCAGGAACGGCTGGATCGAACGTCCGGCGATGGTCCCGGTCTCACTCACCGTGCGGCGCCAGGCGATCTCCAAGCTGGCGTTCTGCACATACACCCGAGGCAGTGCCTGATAGGGCATGCTGTGCCAGGGCGGATCGGGCGGTCCATCGGACAGGAGCGGCCTCATCCGGTCGCCCTCGATCACCCACATCTTCCCCGGGTGCTGGCGGCAAAGCTCCACGGCTCGGAGTGAGTCAACCGAGTCGGAGGAGATGAACCGCTGCCAGGCTCGTCGAATGGTGTCGGGCTGGCGAAAGGGACTCGTAGGACGGAGGAGGCTGAAGCACTCGCAGGATCGCCCCATACCCTCGAGGGTATCGAGGGTGTACCGCACCCACTCGATGTCCGGAGAGAGGTCGCCGGCCATTGCCGACGGCCGCAAAAAAGGCGACTCCGCCCCGTAGTACCGGGCGATGTCCGCAATCTCGGGCGAATCAGTGGAGACGATGACGGCGGCAAAGACATCGCTCTGCCGAGCCGCGGCGATGGTGTAGGCCAGCAGGGGATGTCCAGCCAGGGGCCGGACATTCTTTTTCGGCACCCGTTTGGACCCACCGCGCGCGGGGATCAGAGCGAAACAGGTCGCTGACGGGTGCGACTCAGACGGCACGCGGGTTGAAGTTGACGTAGACGGTCTTCCATTCGGAGTACACGTCCAGCGCCTCGGTGCCGGCTTCGCGCCACCCAGTGCCGGAGTCGCCCAAGCCTCCGAAAGGCATGTGGGGCTCGCTCCCGTAGGTGGCTCCGTTGACGACGGCAACACCAGAGCGGATCCGGGCCAGAAAGGCCATGGCGCGGTGGATGCTTCCGGTGTGAATGGAAGCGGTGAGTCCGTAGGGTGAGTCGTGAGCCAGTCGGAGCGCTGACTCGAAGTCAGGCACCTGATACAGCACCGAGATCGGGCCGAACAACTCGGTCCGGGAGATGGCCGCCTCCGGGGTCGCGTTCTCCAGTAGGGTGGGCTCGAGGAAGTAGCCGCCATCGTATCCCGGCCCGGTGAGTCGTCGGCCGCCGGTGAGTACGGTCACCCCTTCCTGGCGCGCGGCCTGGATCGCATCGCACATGGACGTAAGCTGCCCCTCGTTGATCACTGGCCCGAAGTCGTCATTGTCGCCACACCCCACTCTGAGTCGAGCCACTCGGGCCAGCAGCCGCTCCCGAAACGCGGGGTACACCGTCTCGAACACGATGATTCGGCTGCCTGCGGCGCAGCGCTGGCCGGCGTTGCTGAAGGCGGACAGGACCGTTGCCTCGACCGCTGCGTCCAGATCGGCATCGTCGCACACGATAAGCGGATTCTTGCCGCCGAGCTCCAAGCACACTTTCGCCAGCCGAGCCCCCGCGGCTTGGGCGATGTAGCGCCCGACAGCGGCCGAGCCGGTAAAGCTGATCAGATCAACCTCCGGCGATTCGACCAAGGGCGCTCCAGCCTCCTCGCCAAACCCATGCACCACGTTGAGGACTCCCGCGGGCAAGCCAGCAGCTCGGGCGACCCGGGCGAATGCCCAGGCGCTGAGGGGGGTATCTTCCGCCGCCTTGAGAACGGCTGCGTTGCCGCAGAGCAGCGCGGGGAACACCTTCCAGGCGACGTTGGCGATTGGCGTGTTGGCGGCAATAATGAGCCCCGCCACACCAATCGGCTGCCGAACGGTCAGCGCGGTCCGATTGGGGATCGCGCTGGTGGTGGTGCGGCCGTAAAACCTTCTCCCCTCCCCAGCCAGGAACATCCCCATCTCAATAGCGGCGCCGGTCTCCGCTCTCGCGTCCTTGAGCGACTTGCCGGTCTCCTGAGCGACGAGCTCAGCCACTTGCTCCTGGTGTTCCCGCAGGCCCAGCGCGATGGCGCGGAGGTGATCTCCTCGACTTACCACGGTGGCTTCCGCCCAGGCGAGCTGAGCGCACCGCGCCGCAGCCACAGCCTGGCGCACGTCGTGAGCGCGCGATCGAGCCACCTCGACCAACACCCGGCCGCTGGACGGGGCGCGCTTCTCGAAACGCTCTCCGCCGAGGGCGGGCACTTCCTGTCCATTGATGAAGTTGGGAACCAGCGAGGGCAGGCTCAGATCGACCATAGGCGGCGGCAAGGCGTTCCGCTGGCTCCTACCATGACGTGAAACCACCGTCGACCCGCAGCTCGATGCCGGTGACGTAAGCCGATGCGTCGGACGCGAGGAATATAAGCGGGCCACGCAGGTCCTGGGCAGCTGCCATGCGCCCCAAGGGCACGCGGGCTATGAACTTGCGCCGGAATTCCGGGTCCTGGCCGCCCTCTACTCCGCCGGGCGAAAGGGCGTTGACCCGAACCCCATGCGGACCCCAATGGGTGGCGAAATACCGGGTGAGATTCACCAACGCCGCCTTGGAGGCGCCGTAGGCCGGCGGTTTGAGGAAAGGCGGGTCGCTCGGGAGATGGTCGTAGAAGTGGGCGTCGGGAGAGACCGAGGCGTAGAGCGAGCCGATATTGATGATGGAACCGCGGCCGGCTTGCACCATGCCGGGGCCGAACACCTGAATGGCCTGAAAGGCGCCGATCAGGTTCACTTCGACCACCCCGCGGAAGACCTCCAGGGGAATGTCCTCCAGGCGGTAGGTAGTGGCAGGTCCGGGGGGCTGATCGATGCCGGCGTTGTTGACCAGCACCGTCGCGGAGGAACCCCTGCCCTCGCAGTGCTCGCGCACTCGAGCCAGGGCCGAGCGATCCAAGACGTCGGCCCGAAGCAGAACGAGCCGGCCCCCTGCTCGCTGCTGCAAATCGGCGAACTGGTGCGGCACCGCGGCTTCCGGAAGATCCAGACCGACCACGTCAGCGCCCGCGTCGATGAGCGCTTCGCACCAGACCGGTCCGAGGCGGCCGCAGGCGCCGGTGACGACCGCCACACGGCCCTCCAGCAGCCGTGAGGTCACCCCGCCTCGCCCTGGGCCAGGGTGTCGAAGGTGATATCGTCGTCTGCCTGAAGCCGCCGAGTGAGCGTCTTGCCCAGGACCTGGTCGATCAGGTGTGGCGGCAATCCGTCGCCGGGCGATTTCATGGCCACGTCCTCGGCCGAGAGTACGTGTCCGACGGGAAGGTTTCGGCTGGCCACCAGCTTCTTGCTCATCTTGAGCAGCGGATCGCGCTCCGATGGCAGTGGGCACTTGAGACCAGTGCCCAGGGCCACCCTGGTACGGCGCAGGTCGCGGACCAGCTTGCGCATGCCAATGGGCTCGAGCGAGAAGGCGTGGTCAGTGCCCTTCCAGGTGTGATTGAGGGTGAAGTGCTTCTCGACCACCCGTGCCCCCAATACGTACGCCGCCACGGCCATGGCGATCCCGTTCTCGTGGTCCGAGAGACCTACCACCAGCTCCGGAAAACGATTGCGGAGCGTGGCGATCACCTTGAGGTTGAGGTCCTCGGGAGACGCGGGATACGCCGCGGTACACTGGAGAAAGCAGAGCTGCGGGTTGATAGGCATGATCGTATCATACGCCCGAACCACATCCTCCATCGTGGCCCCGCCGGTGCTCACGATCATGGGCTTGCCGAAACCCGCCACGTGACGGAGCAGCCGCGTGGTTTGGAGATCGCCGGAGGCAATCTTGAAGGCCGGTACGTCCAGCTTGGCCAGAAAGTCGGCACTCGGAAGATCGAATGCGGTTGCGAAGAAGGTCAGCTGCAGTTCCCGGCAATAGCGCTGCAGCTCGAGGTATTCATCCCGCCCGAACTCGAGAGCCTCACGGTGCTCGCCATAGGTCGCCCCGAAACTGTTCTCGTTGTCATAGGGCTTCTCGTACATGCCGCGGGTATAGAGTGAGCGGTTATTTCGCTTCTGCAGCTTGACTGCATCGACCCCGCACTCCTTGGCTACGCGGAAGAGCTCCTTGCACTTCTCAACGTCGCCTTGATGGTTGTGCCCCACCTCGGCGATCACGTAGCAATCGGAGGAGTCGCTGATCTCCACGCTGGCGATGGTCAGTGTTCTCACGAATCTCCCTGGTGTAGCCCGTTGATCGAGGCGCCGGTCTGCCCCCGCGCTCAGCCAGCCACCCTAACATCGGAGGAGGTGCCAAACCTAACGACGCTTCGACCCCAGGTCATCAGCACGATGCCGGCATAAGCGGCGGTAGCAAAAGCGAGGAAAAAGTAAGCGCCCAAGGCTGGAGACTGCAGGTGAAAGAGCCAGGCCGCACCTCCATAGCACAGCATTGCCAGACTGGTGAATGGAAGTGTGTCCTGCAACAACCACGCGGTGAGTTGACCCCGAAGGACGCTTCGATGCATCACATAGGGGATCACCCCGACGTACGCGAGATTGAATAGCGCCCAGGTGAGCCCGCCGCCGAGTATGCCGTATTCCTGCACCAGCAACACCAGCGCCGGCGCCAGGATCAGTACCCCAATCCCGTTTGTCCACAGGGGGATGCGGGTGAGCCCGGCGGCGAGTTGCAGGGCATACGGCAGCTGCATGAACGAATTGAGCAACATGGCCACCGCCAGCGCCGACAGGGCCGCTGAGGCGCGCGCCGCGACCTCAGGCGAGCCGGTCCACAGGAGCAGGATCGGGTTGGCGAAGAAGACCAAGGCGAGCGCCGCGGGAGAGCCGAGGAGCGCGACCAACCGCGCGGCTCGATGGTAAAGCCGGCCGGCGGCGCGCTCTTCCCCATGGGTCAGCAAGGCCGACAGTCGGGGGAACACGGCTCCGAATACCGGAGCAGCCACCAGTGAAAGGCCACCGCTCAAAGTCACCGCGATGCTGTAGTACCCGAGGGCTGAAAGCGGCTGGAGCTTGGAGATGACCACCTTGTCCATCTGCTTGAGCACGGTGGCAAAGAGCGAGATCAGCGTCACTTGCCATGAGAAGGACCACAGCGCTCGAAAGAGAACGGCATCAAACCGTCCGGGCTGTCCCTTCGAGCGAGGGATACGCCGATAGGCGAAGAGCGCAATGGTGAGCACCTCGAGGCAGCCGACGAGCAGCAGGCCCAGGAAATAGGTCATCACGTCGCCCTGAACCGCGATCAGCAGAACGGCAAGCCCAGCGGTGCGCAGGGTCGAGGCGACCATGACCAGCACATTCAGGGCGACTTGGTGCTCGAGTCCTCGGAGCACCCCCGAATAGAGTCCCACCGGCCAGCGCAACGCGATGGTGAGCCCGAGCAGCATCAGGCAGCGGCGCACAGTGTCGGCTGGGATCGCATCAGCCTGAACCCAGTGATGCGCGAAGTACGGAGAGGCGGGTAGCAGGACCAGCGCGATCAGGGCCGCGGTGGCGAAATAGGGGACCTCCAGCGTGCGGAGCAGCGTTCTGAGCTGGCTGGAGGAGGACGCCAAGGCTCCGGCCCGAGAGAACTCGCGGTTGGCGGCCGTGCCAAGCCCCAGATCGAGCACTCCCATGACCGCCTGAAGCGAGGTCGCGAAGCCGATCAGCCCGTAGCCCTCTGCCCCTAGCAGGCGAAGGAATACGGGAACAAACCCGACCCCGAGGATGACCGCCCAGGCCTGGGAGAGAAAATTGGTCGCCAGATTTCGCCGCAGGCGGGAATCAATTAGCCGCCATCTACCCCGGGCCGCAGCGGTCATCGCTCGCCAATGCGGGTGAAGACCAGATTCGCGGTAGCATTCTCGCCCGAACCGTGGGGATGACGAGAGCGCAATGCGAAGCCGGCCTCAACCAGCACCCTCTCTGCCGCGACAGCCTCCGGTTTGCCCGGCTCCACTTCGACCAGTACAGTCCGGAGCGAGGGGTCGGCCAGGGTGCGGCAGGCACCGCGCAGGATCCTCAACTCTATGCCGTCGACATCGAGTTTCATGTGGTTCGGCGGCTTGAGCCGGAACGCGTGTATCAGGTCGTCCAGCCGATAGCTCGGGACCGGCTGGGTGAATTCGGGAATGAAGCCGCGCCCATTGAGCTCGCCGACCAGGCCGAGCGCATGCAGGGCAGCTCCTGGCTGGAGGCTGCTGTAGTTGAAGGGGACGAGGCCGTTGGCATCGGACAGAGCGATGTGCAGGGGAATCACCCTCCCGGCACACTGGTTCAAGGCGATGTTCCGGCTCAGTTGGGCATAGGTGCTGAAGCTCGGCTCGAAGGCGTACACCGTAGCCGTGCCACTGGTCACCCGGTCGACCACGAAGCTGTAGGCACCCACGTTGGCGCCGATGTCATAGACCACATCACCAGGCTTTACGAAGCCTTCGATCCACTCAATCGTCTCCGGTTCTTTGCGGCAGGCATTGAGCCGCCCGAGCTCGGTTTCCGAGTCCACCCGGAGCCGAATCGGGTGGCGGGGGTAGTCGAGCGTTCCTATTCCCGAGAAGCGTTCCCGAACCAGCACCCGCACACGGAGGGGAAGAGCAGAGATCGCGGCAGACGCCCCTCTGGCGATCAGGCCATCGAACGATCGACGCGCCTTTGCCATCGCGACCACCACGCCCTCCGGGAGGTGGGATTTCAGAAACTCCTTCATAGCGTCAGACGCCCAGTCCCTGCGGGGTTTCCGACCGACCGTACCACCGTCTCATCCATTCTCGATAACTCCCGTCTATCACCCGACGCCACCATTCCTCGTTGGCAAGGTACCAATCGAGCGTCTTGCGGATGCCACTCTCGAGGTTCTCCCGAGGGGAAAACCCCAGCTCCTGCTCGATCTTGCCTGAGTCCATGGCGTAGCGTCGGTCGTGTCCCGGGCGGTCCTTGACGAATCTGATCAGCGACGATGTTGTCCTATCACTCGCCGCGGGGCACCCGGCGAACCGACGCCTCAGGTCGGGCGACGCAGCGAAGGCCTCGTCGATCAATCGGCAAAGCAAACGTACGATATCGAGGTTGGCCCACTGGTTCCCGCCGCCAATGTTGTAGGTTTCCCCAAGCCTTCCCGCCAGGATGACTCGCTCCACCGCCTGGCAGTGGTCCTCGACGTAGAGCCAGTCTCGGACGTTTTGACCGTCGCCGTAGATCGGAAGGGCCTCGCCTTGGAGCGCGCTCACCAGCATGAGCGGGATGAGCTTCTCAGGGAACTGATAGGGACCATAGTTGTTGGAGCAGTTGCTCGTAGTGACCGGCAACCCGTAGGTGTGGTGATAGGCACGTACCAGGTGATCTGATGCTGCCTTGCTCGCCGCGTAGGGTGAGTTGGGTGCATAGGGAGTCTCCTCCCGAAAAGGCGGCTCGTCGGGCCCCAGCGATCCGTACACCTCGTCGGTGGAGACGTGATGGAAGCGGGTCCCCGCCCCGGTGCCCCCCTGCCCCTCCTCCAGCCATACCTTCCTGGTTGCCTTGAGCAGCTCGTGGGTGCCGGTCACGTTGGTCTCGATGAACGCGTCCGGGCCCGCGATCGACCGGTCTACGTGCGACTCGGCCGCGAAATGAACCACCAGCGTGATTTGGTATTCCCGCAGCAGTCGTTCGGCCAGACCAGGCGTACGGATATCTCCGTGAGTGAAGCTGAGCTCCGGCCGGCTACGAGCCGGCTCCAGATTCGCCAGGTTGCCCGCGTAGGTCAGCGCGTCGAGCACCACGATTCGATCCTCTGGGTGGCGGCGCAACCAGTAGTGCACGAAGTTCGCACCGATGAAACCAGCCCCTCCGGTCACCAGCAGATTAGCCACGAGCCACACCAAGGAGCATGCGTCGCAGGTTTACCCGCCAGTGCTCCACGGGGCCACCCACGGCGGCACGAGTGGCGCTGGCATCCAGGACGCTGAAGGGGGGACGCGGCGCGGGGGAGGGATACTCGTGGCTCCGCAGCGGGCGGATCGGCACTGCCTTGGGAATCAGGCCAAGGGGCAAGGCTTCCTCTTCGATGGCGACCGCGAAGTCGTACCAGCTCGCCGCGCCCGCATCGGTCCAGTGATGGATTCCGCTCAGTCCGGGCAGAGCTGCCGCCCGCCAGACTGCATGGGCCAGTGAGCGCGCCCACGTCGGCGTGCCGATCTGGTCACAGACCACTCCCAGGCTGTCGCGCTCAGCCATGAGCCGCAACATGGTGCGGACGAAGTTCCGGCCGTGAGCGGAATAGACCCAGGCCGTCCTCAACACCAAAGCCTGGCCTCGAGAGCATCGGGTGGCGGCACGCTCCCCCTCGAGCTTGGTCTTTCCGTATATCCCGAGCGGATGGGGCTCGTCCTCCGGAGTATACGCCTGCCCCCGGGAGCCGTCGAAAACGAAATCCGTCGAGAGGTGGATCAGGCGGGCACCGATCCTCCGGGCCCCATCGGCGACCAGAGCCACGCCGCCCGCGTTGACGGCTTCGGCCTGCTCGATTTCCCGTTCCGCAAGGTCGACGTCGGTATAGGCCGCCGTGTTGATGACCAGAGTGGGTCGTTCCCGCTCCAGTACATCGGCGACCATCTCGGCGCTGGTGATGTCGAGCTCGCCAACGCCACATGCCCTCATCTGCCATCCCGACGGGATGGTTGCCTGCAACTCCCTACCGACCTGTCCGTCGGCACCCGTGATCAGCACCTTCGGAGCCGGGCTCGACATCAGCGGTAAATCGCCGCCTCACCCAGCGAAGTCGCCGCCGCGTCCCTGGGAGAAAGCAGCGGACGAACGCCGTCGGCGAGCGGCCAGGCGATCGCCAGCTCGGGGTCGTCCCACCGGAGCACCTGCTCGTCCTCAGGGACATAGAACTCGGTGCACTTGTAGATCACATCGGCCGACTCGCTGAGCACATAAAAGCCGTGCGCGAACCCCGGAGGCACCCAGAGTTGACGGCGGTTTAGATCCGAGAGCACTTCGGCCGTCCATCGGCCACAGGTTGGCGACGATTGTCTCAAATCCACGGCGACATCGAAGATCTCGCCGCGGAGCACCTGCACCAGTTTCCCCTGCGGGTGCTGAAGCTGGTAATGGAGACCCCGAAGGGTGCCCCGGACGGAGTGGCTGTAGTTGTCCTGCACGAAGCGTCCTTCGATCCCTGCCGCGGCGTACCGGCCAGCGTGCCAGCATTCGAAAAAGAAGCCACGGGCGTCCTCATGCACCGCCGGTTCGATGAGCAAAACGTGGGGCAGAGCCGTGGCTGATACTTTCACGGGTGAGGCCGCTCCATCAGCATCTGAAGGAGATATTGTCCGTAAGCTGTCTTGCGTAGTGGGGCGGCGAGCTGCTCGACCTGGGTGGCGTCGATATACCCCATGCGGAAGGCAATTTCCTCGGGGCAGGCGATCTTGAGTCCTTGCCGCTGCTCAATGGTCTCCACGAACAGCCCCGCCTGCAGCAGCGAGGCATGGGTGCCGGTGTCCAACCAGGCTGTCCCCCGCCCAAGGATCTCCACTCGGAGCGCACCGAGCTCGAGATAGCGGCTGTTTACATCGGTAATCTCCAGCTCTCCGCGGGCCGACGGCCGAAGCTGACGGGCGATGTCAACCACCCGATTGTCGTAGTAGTAGAGTCCTACGACCGCGTAGTTGGAGCGAGGGTAGGCGGGTTTCTCCGCGATTCCGATTGCGGTGCCATCAGCGTCGAATTCCACAACCCCATAGGCCTCGGGATTCTGAACGTGATATCCGAAAATGGTCGCGCCTTCGTCCTGGTCAGCGGCCCGTTGCAAGGTGCGGTCCAGATCCTGACCGTAGAAGATGTTGTCCCCCAGGACCATGCAGCAGGGATCACCACCGATGAAGTCGCGTCCAATGATGAAGGCCTGCGCCAGGCCTTCGGGTGCAGGCTGCTCGGCGTAGTGGAGACAGAGTCCCCACTGGCTGCCGTCACCGAGAAGCCTGCGAAACGCCGGCAGATCCTGTGGGGTGGAGATGATCAGGATATCCCGGGTCCCGCCCAACATCAGGGTGGAAAGGGGATAGTAGATCATCGGCTTATCATAGACGGGGAGGAGCTGCTTGCTCACCGCGCGGGTCACCGGGTGCAGGCGGGTGCCGGTGCCGCCGGCCAGCACGATTCCCTTTCGGGATGCGACACCCGGGACCATCGACTAGTACTCGAGCGGAAGGGCCACCCGTCTGCCGTCGCGGGCAGACAAATAGGTGGCGATCAGGATCTCGAGCGAATGCAGTCCCTCCCGGCCATCGGTCTCGGGCAAGGCCTCGCCCCGGAGGGACTTGATCACGTTGTCGTAGTAGAGCGGATGACCGAATCCGTACACCGACGTGGTATCGTAACTGGCCTGCTCGACCATCTCGTCGTCGGGATCAGGCTGGGAGAACTCCCAGTGGTCGATGCGGTTCACTGCCACCCCACCGATCCGCATGGTGCCTTTTTCCCCGATGATGGTGATGGAGCCTTCCAGGTTCTTGGGGTAGGTCAACATGGTGACGTTCATTGAGCCAAGCGCGCCGGTGCGCCAACGAATGCTGACCACCCCGGTGTCTTCCACCTGGATGTTGCGCTCCAGCGTGGCGGTGTAGGCCTGCACGCTCTCCACCGGCCCAATGAGCCAGTCGAGCAGGTCGACGTAGTGGCTGGCCTGGTTCATGAAGGCCCCGCCGTCGAACTCCCACGTGCCCCGCCAAGCCGCGCTGTCATAGTACGATTGCGGCCGGCTCCAGAACACGTTGATGTTCACCATGTAGATCCGGCCGAACCGCCCCTTCTCTACCGCACGTTTAGCCAATTGGAGGGTAGCGTTGCGCCGGTTCTGCTTGACCACGAAGAGGTGCACCCCCGCCTGATCGCAGGCGTGGACCATCCGCTTCCCGTCTTGCCAGCGGGTGGCCATCGGTTTTTCAGTCATTACGTGTCGGCCAGCGGCAGCCACCTGGACGGCCTCATCTGAGTGGAGCCCGCTGGGGGTGGCTAGAATCACCACGTCGGCACTAGTGCCGGCCAAGAGCGCATCCAGGCTTCGGAAACCGGGCGCCCCGGTCCGCGTTTCCGCCCGGCACAATGCCTCAGGGTCGACGTCACAGACCCCCACCAGCTCGGCCCGGTCGGCGTGCTTCTCCAAGGCATCAAAGTGGTTGGCGGAGATCCGACCGCAGCCGACTAGGGCGAAGCGAATCTTGCGGTCTTTGACGAGCGGCTTGGTGAGAAACATGGCTGGCATCGGTCCCCGGGGGTTGAAAACCGCCATCAATCTAAGCAGATCGTGGACCTGCAAGGAATTGCGGGCTCCCCCGGTGACGAAGGGGGCCCTTCCCTTCGGCCCGCGAAGTGGGTCCATTTGGCGCGGGTCTGGCGGGATATAGATCAGCTCACTATCTTGTGAATAGTTTCACAAACCTACCCTCTCGCGCGATTTGGCGCCGAGTTGCGTGGCGGAGCGCCAGCATCGGGCACCGCATCCATTGGAAGGAGATGGCCCTAATGGCAACTGCGAATGCCCCCGCCTTTCCCGACGCCGCCTACCCCGCCGATCTGGTCAACAAGTTGTTCGCGCCACCTGAAGCCGAGGTCCCGGCCGACAAGCTCCGCCGCCTGCTCCGTGAGGCTCAGGCCAAGCGCAGTTTCCTCCATACCGCCGGGGCGTACGATGCCTTCTCTTCAGCCATCATGACCCGACTGGGCTTCAAGACCCTGTACGGCAGCGGGTGGCAGCTCGCGGCCACTAAGAGCATGTACCCCGACATCGGGATCTACCAGTCACATCAGATGGTGGAGTTGGTGCTGGAGATGCGGAAGGGCATCGAGGGCGCTCGTAACACTCACTGGTACGACACTGAAGGGAAGGAGCTGCTGGAGGCTCCCCCGGCCTTCGTGGACATGGAGGCTGGCTTCGGGGGATCGACCCAGACCTTTACCCTTGCCACGGAGCTGATCCGGGTTGGGGCGGCGGGTGTGCACCTGGAGAACCAGGACCCCTCCAACCGCACATGTGGGCACATCGTCAACGTCGGTAAGCAGAAGCGGAACAAAGTGTTAGTGCCCCGCAAGGCGTGGCTGGCCAAGCTTAAGGCGATCAAGGCCGCGGCGGAGGCCACCGGCGTGAACGTGGTCATCATCGCCCGGACCGACTCGGTGGACGGCGCGCTCCCAGACCAGGAGTCGGGAGGCGTGAAGATGGCGATCGAGGATGCCTGGGAGGCGGCCGAACTCGGCGTCGACGTGATCTGGCCGGAGTTCAACAATACCCGGCTGGAACAGCCGCAGGAGTTCTCTGAAGGGGTGCGCAAGTACTATCCCAACCAGATGCTGGGGTTCAATCTCTCGCCGTCACTCTATTTCGGGAAAGACAAGAAGGCGGGCACGCTGATTACCAACCAGCAGCTCGCCGATTTGGGCTTCATCCTGCAGTTCTCGACTCTATTCAACTTCCGCACGGCGGGAATGGCGATGGAGAAAGGTCTGCGCAAGTTCCTCAAGAGCGGGATCGACGCGCTGGCCGATCTCCAGATTGAAGAAGACGAGGCTCCGGGCGGGGCGCCGATCACCAGGATGCACCAGAAGTTTGCCGGCATGAACCGGTGGCTGCTCCTAGAGCAGGTGCTGAGCGGGACCAACGGCCAGGAGCAGTGAGCAGTGAGCAGTCAGCAGTTAGCAGTGACGAGTGAGGAGTGAGAAGTGCAAAACGAGGGACCTGCTCCGCGGGTATCGAACCCAGGTGAGTAGGTCCCTCGGTCGCTTTCGCTCGCTCGGGATGACGTAGTGCTTCCGCTGTAAGCTTACTCCTCAGTCCTTACTTCTTACTTCTTACTCCTCACCCCCTAATCTTCTTACTCATCGCCACCGGCTCACTGCTCACTTCTCACTGCTTACTGCGGTTAACGCCCTCCCGATCGCCTCCACGTGTCGATGGTCAGTCCCGCAACATCCGCCCACCACCGACAGTCGCCGGAA
>Ga0070696_100001121_pt1 | contig 17348 bp, 19 predicted proteins | sample KBSK1253metaG_FD_65474 | JGI IMG/M metagenome (GOLD analysis project Ga0070696, IMG submission 65474) | Corn, switchgrass and miscanthus rhizosphere microbial communities from Kellogg Biological Station, Michigan, USA - KBS K1-25-3 metaG | ecosystem: Host-associated > Plants > Roots >... | reverse complement strand
GGGCGCGCGCGTCCGCTCGGCCGCGGGTCGACGAGCAGAGCGGCGGCCGAAGTGGCAACCGCCGCGTCCCGCACCCGCCCGAGGTACACAAGCGTTTGCGGACGTTGCGGCGGACGCACATACACCTCCTCGTACGCTTCGCCGAACACCCTCAGATCGCCGCCGGCATTGACCACACCGGCTCGAATGCCAGCACCCTGCAGCGCCTCTACCGCCCGATCGACAGCAAAACCTTTGGCGATGCCGTCCAGCGAATAGCCGCAAGCTGCGCAATCGAACAGTCCGTCGGTTGCGAGCCGTATTTCTTCCGCCCGCTCGAGCACGCGGCGAGTCCAGGGGTCCAGGGCGAAGCTGCGGGCGGCGCGCAGCCGTGCGATGTCGCTCGTACTCTCCTGGGCGCTCATGGCGCGGTGCACACGCTCGATCGCCGAGAAGGCGCGCTCGATGGCAGGCTCGGTCTCGCGGCCGGCCGGCACGCGAATCTCGACCAGCGTGCCGAGCAGCGGCCGCGCGCGCCTAACGCTGGCGCAATTCGTTTTCATAGAGTTTGAGCAGGCGCTTAACGCCGTCGGTAAGGTGCCGGCAGGAGAGGGTTGCGCCGCTGATATTGCGGATGTCGCGGTCGAGCTGCAACGGGTCGCCGGCGCTCTTGCCGGCGAATTGCGCCCGCCAGGCGGCCTCGCGCACTTGGCCGCCGTGTGATTCGCGGTACTCCAGGATCTCGATGCCGCGGGCGCGACCCTGCGCGTCGATGCCGAGCGCGTAAGTGATGAGCTCACGCTTGCCGAGCACCTGGTCGACGATGAACCAGCCGCCCTGCGACACGCGCCAGACGCGCTCGCGCCGCCCGGGATCTAGCGCCGCGAAGCTGGCGCCGGGAAAGAGCGACTGCTGAGCCTGCTCCACTGTCAGATAGACGGTGGCATGCGCCGCCGGAATCGAGAACGCAAGCGGTGCGGCGATGAAGGCAGGCCAGCGGTGGCTCAAAATTCGAAGCCCACCTTGATGCGCAGTTCGTTGCGCTCATGGTGCTCGCCGTAGAAGCGGCCGCCGATGAGATCTTCGCGCGCTTCATCGTTGTACGCCTTGGCGTTGGCGATCTGGCTCAGGAACGTGGCTGTCAGCCACCACTTGCGCGACGCGTAGTGCACCGACGGGCCGATGAAGTTGACGGCGTAGACCCTTTTGGCGGCAGAGAATCCGCGGCCTTCATAGCCGCGGTGGTGACGGTATTCGAGACCGGCATGCCAGCCGGGGGCGACTTGATAGGCAAGCCCCGTAGTGAATTCCAATTCGCCCTCGTTCTCCCAGTCGCCATGGAAGCGCTCCTTTTCCGCCGCCGCCGTGAGATTGGCCGCCCAGACCAGCCGATCTTCCAGAAAATTTTTCTGCAGGATCAGCTTCGTTTCGAGCTCGCGCTCATCGGGACCCCAGGTGGGCTCGATATAGAGCGCGAGTCCGATGGGATCCTTGTAGGGACTGAGCACCCGGTAGATCCATTCGTTCGAGAACGACTGGAAGAACGTGCGGCGGTAACGCGCATCGGGGTCGACCGAGTCCGGGATAAAGGCGCCAGGGCCGGTCGTGCCGTCGGCACGATTGTGAAACGCGCTCACATGGTCGTAATTGAGGTAAAGCGCGGTCTGCAACCGGTCGGTAATGCCGTATTCGAACTCGGTGCGCGCCTGCCACAAGTCGTAGTCGCCGCGCGACTGCCCGTGGCGGCGGGTCAGCCACTGTTCGAACTCGCGCTCGCCGCGCGGATGGGTATCGGTGGTGTAGACGTAACCGAAGGGTGATTCACCGGCGAACGTCGGCACCGCGAACGACAGGGTAACGGCCACCAACGCGAACTTTCGAAGCGACAAAGCCAGTCTCCTTGCAGAGGTTAAGGAAGGCTGGCTGGCGACGCGGAAGGCGCCGCGGGCTGGCGTGGTTTAGCTCAGGCGCGTGCGGAGCGCATCTTCGCTGAGCGCACCTTGAATGCCGAGAGGCCGAGCCACACCGCTGGGATGAGTACCAGCGCGTAGGTGAGGAGCGCTCCATATTCGCCCTCGGGCCCATACGGCTCGGTCTTGAGATGCCAGTACGCGTTGTCGAGCGGCAGCAGGTTCGCTTCGGTCGCTTCGTGAAACGCGTAGATCACGAGCTGGAAGGCGAAAAGCAGCAGGAACACCGAAGTCACGCGAAAGAACAAGGCGAGATCGACGCGATGACCGTAGTGGGACCACGCCCAGGCAAGCGTGGCTGCCAGGGCAAGGCCGGCGAGTGCACCGACGACGAACGGTGCGGTCTCGGTCTGGCGGAAAAGTGAAGCAGTGATAAAGGCCGTTTCCATGCCTTCGCGCGTAATCATCAGCACGACGAAGGCAAACACGGCCCACCATGCGCCGCCGCCAGCTCTCTGCGCTGCCGCCTCCAGGCGATCGCCGATATGGCGGCGCATCTGTTTCGCCGCATGCAGCATGTAAATGACCATTGAAACCACAAGTACCGCAGCGATCAGCGCGAGCAGGCTCTCCCATTTGGGCAGTACCGCCACTTCGGCGAGCCAAACCCCAAGGACCACCGAGGCCAGCACCGCGGCGATCGTCCCCCAGGTCACAGCGGAAAGCAGCGCGGCACGGCCGGTCTTGCGCAAGTAAGCGAAGGCGATCGCGACGATCAGGAACATTTCGATTCCTTCGCGCAGCGTGACGAGCAGGATCTGGCCCATGCGCGCTAGGCCGTGAGGATGAGCTTGCCGTTTTGAGTAACGCGCAGCCGGTACTCGCGCCCGTTATGCGTGATCACCAGTTCTTTTCGGGCGCCGAGCAGGGCTTGGCTCGCCACCTTCGCCGGGATGGGCGAGGGTTGCGCGGGCGCGGCGGGCTTGCTCATAGCTAGACGATAATGGTTCTCACTATATTCGTCAATGGTTCTCATGAACTGTTTACTAATCCCTAACAGTTACTTATCTGTGAGTAAACACTCGCTAGTTGCAATTTCGATGGAATCAGAGTGATAATCCTTCTCAACTAGGAGGCCGCAGCCTTGTACATCTGCATCTGCAACGCCGTCACCGAGAAGGCCGTCCGCGAATGTGCGCGCAATGGCGCCTGCTCGCTCGAGCGGCTTTCTTTCGAGCTCGGCGTCGGTTCCGGCTGCGGCCGCTGTCGCGACTGCGCGAGCGACGTTTTGCGTGACGTGCAAGGCGAAATGAACGCGCTATCTGGCGCCGGCGCCTGAACGCATAATCGCGGCTTGCGTCCGGGGGCCGCATGAAAGGCGACAGCAAGGTCATCCAGCACCTGAACAAGGTGCTGTTCAACGAGCTCACCGCGGTCAACCAGTACTTCCTGCACGCCCGCATGCTCGGCAACTGGGGTTTGAAGAAGCTCGAGGACTACGAGCGCAAGGAGTCGATCGACGAGATGAAGCATGCCGATCGCCTGATCGAGCGGATCCTGTTTCTCGAGGGACTGCCGAACCTCCAGGATCTCGGCAAGCTGCTGATCGGCGAGAACGCGCTCGAAGCACTGAAGTGCGATCTCGAGCAGGAGCGCCTCGCGCGTCCGGTGCTGCAGGAGGCCATCGCGCACTGCGAGGCGGTGAAGGACTACGTCTCGCGCAATCTGCTGCGGGAAATCCTCGAGGGCGAGGAAGACCACATCGATTGGCTCGAGACGCAGATTGACCTCGCCGATCGACTCGGACTGCAGAACTGGCTGCAGTCGGCGGCCGGCAGCCCCGCATAGGAAACGCCGAAGGGGCATTGCGGTTAATTCATTGGGCGGCTCGATGCGAGCTCCGATGAGATCGACATCGGCATGCAGAAGCACCGTCGCGCCTGCTTGGTGATACCTACACGCTGTATCTCAGGACGCCACAACTTCCCCTGGACGACGCTCGCGTCTTAGACGACGCGGGTCTTTACCGGCTTGCCAGCAAAGTGCAGCCGCAGGTTCTCGATCTGCAGGTCTCCCATTGCCTTGCGCGTCTCCACCGTCGCGCTGCCGACGTGCGGGAAAAGCACCGCGTTCTCGAGCGAAAAGAACTCCGGCGGCACGCGCGGCTCGTCGACGAAGACATCGAGGCCGGCGCCGGCAATCTTGTTCTCCTGCAGGTAGCGAAGTAGCACCGGCTCATCCACCACCGAGCCGCGCGCGATATTGACGAGGAAGCCGCGCGGCCCGAGTGCATCGAGCACCTTGGCATTGATCAGCTTGTTGGTCTCGGGCCCGCCCGGTGTGACGACCAGCAGCACGTTGCAGTTCTTCGCGAGGGTCACCGGATCGGGGTCATAGGGGTAGGGCGATTCCTTGCGCCGGCGGTTGTGATAGCGGATCTTCATGCCGAATGTCTGCGCGCGCTTCGCAATCGCCTCGCCGATGCGGCCGAGACCGAGCACGCCCAGCGTCTTGCCGCCAATATCCGTCGTGAGCGGATAAGCGCCGCGTGTGGCCCAGTTGCCGGCGCGCAAGTGCTGCTCCGACTGCGGAAACCGGCGCACGGTGTTGAGAATCAGCGCCATCGCCGTGTCGGCCACCGTCTCGTTCAGCACGTCGGGCGTGTTGGTGACGATGACGCCGCGGCTCTTCGCGTCGTCCAGGTTGATCGCGTCCACGCCGACGCCGAAGTTGGCGATGATCTCGAGTTTTGGCAGCTGGTCCATCAGCTTGCCGTCGACCATCAGCGGGCCGAAGGTGGCGAGTCCACGTACCTTCGGCGCGTGCTGCTTGAAAAAGGCGCTCTTGTCGGGCGCCTCGTGCAGCAGGTGCGCCATGAATTCGGCCTGCAGGGTGGCCATCGTGTCGGCATGGCCGCGGGCAGTGATGATGATTTCGGGTTTCATGAGCCTTTGAATTTCTGCGCCAGCGCTTCGGCGCCGCGCGCGAGGATGCCGACATCCGCACCGACGGCGACGAATAGGGCGCCGCATTCGAGCCAGCGACGCGCGTCTTCTTCGCTCGGCGTCAGGATGCCGGGCGCCTTTCCGGCTTTGCGGATGCGGCGCACCGCCTCGTCGATGAGCGGCTTCACTTTCGGGTTGGCGATCTCGCCCGGATGACCGAGCGAGGCGTGCAGATCCGCCGGACCGATGAATACGCCGTCCACGCCTTCGATCGCGCATATCGCTTCGATGTTGTCGAGCGCGCCTTGCGTCTCCACCTGCACGAGCACGCAGATCTCCTCGTGCGCGTGCCGCGCGTAGTCCTTGATGCGGCCGAAGCGCGTCGCGCGCGTTGTGCCGGCGACGCCACGCACGCCCTGCGGCGGATAGCGCGTGAACGAGACGGCGGCGCGTGCTTCCTGCGCGTTGGAGACGTACGGCACAAGCAGCGACTGCGCGCCGACGTCGAGCACGCGCTTCATTGTCACCATGTCGTTCCACGGCACTCGCACTACGGGATGCGTGCTATAGGGGGCCGCCGCCTGGAGCTGCGCGAGCAGGCTTTCGAGGTCGTTCGGCGAATGCTCGAGGTCGATCAGGATCCAGTCGAAGCCGGCACCGGCGATGACCTCGACGCTGTAGTTCGACGAAAGGCTCGACCACAGCCCGATCTGCGGCTTGCGCGCGGCCAGCGCGTGCTTGAAGCTGTTGCGCGGCAACTCCATCGCCGCTAGTGGATCTCCGGTTCGGGGATCGGCGCCGTGCCTTCGAGGAAGTCGAAGTCGCAGCCTTCGTTGGCCTGGCGAATGTGGCGCGAGAAGAGCGCGCCGTAGCCGCGCGCGAATTTTCGCTCGGGCGGCCGCCACGCGGCCTTCCTGCGGGCGAGCTCCGCGGCGTCGACCTTGAGGTTGAGCTCGCGCTTGTCGACATCGAGCTCGATAAGGTCGCCGGTCTTTACCAAAGCGAGCGGCCCGCCGATGTACGACTCGGGCGCCACGTGCAGTACGCAGCAGCCGTAGCTCGTGCCGCTCATGCGTGCGTCCGAGATACGCACCATGTCGCGCACGCCCTGCTTCAGCAATTTTTTCGGCACCGGCAGCATGCCCCATTCCGGCATGCCGGGGCCGCCGAGCGGCCCCGAGTTGCGCAGCACCAGCACCGAATCGGCGTCCACGTCGAGATCCTCGCGGTCGATGCGCGCCGCCATGTCGTTGTAATCGTCGAACACCACCGCCTTGCCCGTGTGCCTGAGCAGTTTCGGCATCGCCGCCGCCGCCTTGATCACCGCGCCGTCGGGCGCGAGGCTGCCACGCAGCACGACCAGCCCGCCCGAGCTTTTCAGCGGCTGCTGGCGCGTGCGGATGACGTCTTCGTTGTAGATGCGCGCACCCTGCAGGTTTTCGCCGAGTGTCTTGCCGTTCACGGTGCGGCAATCCAGATTCAGAAGGTCCTGCAGCTGACCGAGCAGCGCGCGCAGGCCGCCGGCGTAGTAGAAGTCCTCCATCAGATAGCGCTCGCCCGAGGGACGCACGTTCGCGAGCAGCGGCGTCTTCGCCGAGAACTCGTTAAATCGCTCGAGCGATAGCTTTACGCCGGCCCGTCCGGCCATGGCGATGAGATGGATGATGGCATTGGTAGAGCCGCCCATGGCGAGGAGCGCGATCACGGCGTTGTCGAAGCTCTTCGATTCGAGGATGTCGCGCGGCTTCAGGTCTTCCCACACCATGTCGACAATGCGCTTGCCGGTGAGCGCCGCCATCTTCGAGTGGTTGGAGTCCGGCGCCGGGATCGACGCGTAGCCGGGCAGTGTCAGGCCGAGCACCTCGGCGATCGACATCATCGTCGCCGCGGTGCCCATTGTCATGCAGGTGCCGGGTGAGCGCGCGATGCCGTCCTCGATCTCGTGCCAGTCGCGCTCGGTGATATTGCCCGCGCGCAGCTCCGCCCAGTACTTCCAGGTGTCCGAGCCCGAGCCAAGCGTCTGGTCGCGCCAATGGCCGGAGAGCATCGGCCCGGCCGGCACGTAGATCGCCGGCAGGTTCATGCTGGTCGCGCCCATGATGAGCGCGGGCGTTGTCTTATCACAGCCGCCCATCAGCACCGCGCCATCGGCCGGATACGAGCGCAACAGCTCCTCCGTCTCCATGGCGAGCAGGTTGCGATACATCATGGTGGTCGGCTTCTGCAGCTGCTCGCCGAGCGAGATCGCGGGCATCTCCATCGGGAAGCCGCCCGCCTGCCAGACGCCGCGCTTCACCTCCTCGACGCGCTGCTTGAAGTGCGTATGGCAGGTATTCGCTTCCGACCAGGTGTTGATGATGCCGATGACCGGCTTCCCGGCGTAGTCGCTGCGGTCGTAGCCCATCTGCGCGGTGCGCGAGCGATGACCGAAGGCGCGCAAATCCTGCGCGCCGTACCAGCGATGGCTGCGAAGCTCCTCGGGCTTCTTGCGCTTCACTCGAACTTTGCGCCGGAATCCTTGACGACCTTCGCCCAGCGCGCCTGCTCGCTGCGCAGCCACGTGCCGAGGCCCTCCGGCGTGCCCGTACGTATTTCGGTACCTTGCTTGGCGAACCGCTCCTTCATATCCGCGGTGGCGAGAATCCGATTCAGCTCCGCGTTCAGCTTTGCCACCGTCTCGCGCGGCATGCCGAGCGGACCGACGACCCCTTGAAACGAACCGGTTTCGAAGCCGGGCAGGCCTTGCTCCGCCACGGTCGGCGTGTCGGCGGCCGACGGCACGCGCTGCGCGCTCGAGATCGCCAGCGCCCGCAGGCGGCCGCCTTGCACCGTTGGCCAGGTCGCGAGCATGCCGTTGAAGAGCACGTCGGCCTGTCCGGCCGCGACCGCCGCAACTGCGTCCGAGCCACCCTTGTACGGGATGTAGGTCCACTGCACCCCGGTACGCTGAGCGAACTCGATGCCGGCGAGCTGCGGCGCGCCGCCGATGCCGGAAACCGCGAAGTTGAGCTTGCCGGGATTCGCTCTCGCGTGCTGGATCAGCTCCTTCACGTTGTTCACCGGCACCGACGGATGGACTGCGAGCACATGCGGCGAGTACGACACCATCGCCACCGGCGTGAAGTCCTTCGATGGATTGAACGGCAGCTGCGGATAGACGCTCGCGCTGATCACCAGGCCGCCGAGATCCGTGAGAAGGAGCGTGTAGCCGTCAGGCGCGCTCTTGGCGACGAAATCGGCGCCGACGTTACCGTTGGCACCGGTCTTGTTCTCGACCACGACCGGCTGCCCCCAGGTGTCGCTCAACTTCGGCCCGAGCTGGCGCGCCAGGATGTCGGAAGTGCCGCCGGCCGCATACGGGACGATTAGCCGGATCGGTTTCGTGGGATACGTCTGCGCCTGCGCGGCGGCAAACGCAATAAACCCGAGGAAGGCCGCCAAGATTCGCATAGTTCTTAGTCTAAACTGCCGGCCTCGCCCAAAGGATAGCCTCATGCATTCGTTCGCTCGCCGCGCGCTGCCCCTGGCAACCGCGCTCCTGGGCTCGGCCGCCATCGCTCAGTCGTTCCCGTCCAAGCCCATCAAGGTGATCATCCCCTTCGTCCCTGGCGGGTCCTCCGATATCGTTGGCCGCGCCATCGGCTCCAAGTTTCAGGAGATTCTCGGCCAGCCGGCGGTAGTGGAGAACAAGCCCGGCGCGAACGGCGCCATCGCCGCCGAGTACGTCGCCAAAGCTGATGCCGACGGCCACACCATCCTCGTCGGCTCAATCGGGGTCTTTTCGATCAATCCGGCACTCTTCAAGGATTTGCGCTACGACCCGCTGCGCGATTTCGCACCGATCAGCCTGGCTGTGACGACGCCGAACGTTCTGATCACCAAGTCGACCCTGCCGGCGAAATCGCTGAAGGAGTTGGTCGAAGCGGACAAGAGCGGCCGCCTCTCCTACTGCTCGAGCGGGACCGGGTCGTCGGACCATCTCACCGCCGAGCTGCTGAAGCAGATCAGTGGCGGTCAAGCGGTGCACGTCCCTTATCGCGGCGGCGCGGCATGCCAGACCGACATCATGGGAAACCAGGTCGACTACTCGTTCCAGAACCTCGGCGCAGTGACCAACTACATCAAGGGTGGCCGCATGAAAGCGCTCGCCGTCACCGCGAAGACGCGCAACCCGCAATTGCCCGATGTGCCGACGGCCGTCGAGGCAGGGTTTCCCGATCTGGTCGTCACGTCGTGGCAGGCGGCGGCCGCGCCGGCGAAGACGCCGCCAGCGGTGTTGGCGAAGCTGAACCAGGCGACGGTCAAGGCGTTGCACTCGGCCGAGATCCGCGAGCGCATGACCCAGATCGGCTTCGACGTCGTCGCTTCCAGCCCGGAAGAATTCGGCCGCTTTATGCGCGAGGAAGTCGAGCGTTGGACGCGCGTGGTGCAAAAAGGAGGCATCAAGCCCGACTGATGGAAACCCTCTTCCAAGCCGAAGCGCTCAGGCGCGCGATCGAGGCGATTGTCGCCGCGGGCGGCAGCGAGCCGGCCGAAGCGCGGCTCGTTGCCGATAACCTGGTCACAGCCAACCTGCTCGGCCACGATTCGCACGGCGTTGGCATGATCCCGCGCTACATCGACGCGGTGCTCGAAGGCGGTCTTTCGCCCAACCAGCACCCCAAGGCGACGCTCGACACGGGTGTGTTGCTCGCCCTCGATGGCTGCAAAGGCTATGGGCAATCGATCGGACGCGACGCGATGCAGATGGCGATCGAGCGCGCCCAGCGCCACGGCTCCTGCATCATGACGCTGGGAAATTCGCATCACCTCGGGCGCATCGGCCACTGGGCCGAAATGGCGGTGGCTCAGGGGCTGATTTCAATTCACTTCGTCAATGTGATTTCCCATGCCCGTGTTGCGCCGTACGGCGGACGCGATGCACGCTTCGGCACCAACCCCTGCTGTATCGGCGTGCCGTTGCCCGGCGAGCCGCCGTTCTTGCTCGACTATGCGACGAGCGCGGTAGCGCAAGGCAAGCTTCGCGTTGCGCATAATAAAGGCGTAAAGGTGCCTCTGGGCCGGTTGATCGACCCGGAGGGCAATGCCACCCAGGATCCGCGCTATGCGGTGCTGCCGCCTTTCGGGGCCATGCTCGCCTTTGGTGAGCACAAGGGTTACGGCATGGCGATCGCGTGCGAACTGTTGGGAGGTGCGCTCACCGGTGGCGGCACCTGGCATTACGACGAGTCGAGCAAGCAACGCGTGCTGAACGGCATGCTCACCATCGTGCTCGACCCGCGCAAACTCGGCACTGCGGCCGCCTTCGAGCGTGAGGCACGCCTGTTCCTCGACTGGCTGCGAAAGAGCAGGGCCGCGCCGGGCTTCGATCGAGTGCGCATTGCCGGCGAGCCGGAGCGCGAAATGCGTGAACGGCGTAGCCGCGACGGCGTCCCGGTGGACGAGGCGACCTGGGAAGAAATCCTGGGTGCGGCCGACAAGCTGAAGCTCGCGCGCGCACGCGTTCAGGCGCTGGCGCGCGCGCAATAAGCGGCGGCTCAGCCGCGCCGCAGCGTGTAGCCCTTCTCGCGCATGCAGGCCTGCACGCGCTGGCCCTCCTGCAGCTGCCGGTCGGCATCCATATTCGTCGGATGCGGCTGGATCTCGGCGCCGGTCGAAGTCGTCCTGAGTTGTGGCACGGTCGAAGCGGCTTGCGCGGCGCTGTTGCAGGCGCGCAGGTCGGCATCCAGGCTGGCCGGCGTAGCGCCCGGCTTATCCCATTGCACGCTCGAGCAGCCGGCGACGAGCAGCAAAGCAATCCAGCGTCTTTTCATGTCAGCCGCCGTTTCAGGTCGCGCAGGTGGTCCATGGCGAACCATTTTGCCGCGCCGAGCGTGGCCCCCGCAACGAACGCTATCGCCACGCTGCCGAAGGGGTGCCGGCGGCGCACACTCGGTTCGGCGCTGACTGGCGGCAGTGGCGTTGCCACAGGGACGCGGGGCGCCGGCGGCCGCGCGATGAGCGGCGCCGCCGGCGTCGGCACTCCGGCGCCCGCGTCGCCCGCGCGCGGACGCGCTTTGCCGCGCCGCGAGCCGAACTCGTGCGCATAGACCCAGGTGAATTCGGCGCCGAAGAGGAAAATTTGCGCCGAGTAGTAGACCCACACCATCAGCACCACCAGCGACCCGGCGGCACCGAAGGCTGAAGCGACCGAGGTCTTGCCCAGATACAAGCCGATCAGAAATTTGCCGACGGCAAAAAGTGCTGCCGTGACTGCCGCACCGATCCACACATCGTGCCAGCCGACGTGCACACGCGGGATGTACTTGTAGATGAGGGCGAAGAGCACCGTGGTGAGGCCGAAGCTCAGCACCAATTCGAGCACGTGGCCGATGATCTCCGCCGCGCCCCACCATTTACCGAGCGCGGCGATTGCGGCGCTGAGGATCAGCGACACGGTGAGCAGGAAAGCGATGCCGAGCACCATGCCAAAGGAGATAAAGCGCGTGCGCAGCAGGTTCCACCAGCCTTTGCTCTGCTCGCGCGCCGGCGCGCGCCAGATCCGATCGAGCGCGTTCTGCAGCTCGCCGAACACGGTGGTTGCGCCGAGAAGCAGAGTCGCCACGCCGACGATCGTCGCCACCGTGCCTTGCGCGGGTCGATCGGCCGCCTGCAGCAGCCCTTCCACGGCTTTTGCACCATCGGGGCCGATCAGGCCGGCAAGCTGGCCGAAGATTTCGCCGCGCGCCGCATCCGCACCGAAGACCAGGCCCGCGACGGCGATGACGATGAGCAGCAAGGGCGCGATGGAGAACAAGGTGTAGTAGGACAGCGCCGCCCCCATGCTCGGCGCATAGTCCTCGCTCCACGCGCTCGCGGTTTCCTTTACAAGGCCGAGCGCTGCTTTGCCCGATGGACGCATGCGAACCCAGGCGATGCAAGCAGCGCGCCTGCCTGACAAACAACAGTAGAATTTGCCTCCCTCGAGGAGACCGCATGGCGAAGAAGCCGCGTCCGCCGGAGCCAAAACAGGTCCGTCCGGACGATATCGATCCGCACCATCGCTGGGACCGGCCGCTGCAGGCGCCGGGGCGCACGCAGGTCGATTTCGAGGAGCGTGTCGATTTTCGCCGACTCCATAACTACCGCCTTGGGCGCGTGCGCGCGGCGCTCGCGCATTCCGGCCTCGGCGCGCTCCTTTGCTTCGATCAGCACAACATCCGCTATACCACGAGCACCGTGATCGGCGAGTGGGCGCGTGACAAGCTCACGCGCTATTCGCTCCTCACCGGCACGGGGGATCCCTATATCTGGGACTTCGGCAGCGCGGCCCGACACCACAAGCTCTATGCACCGTGGCTCAAGGTGGATCACTGCAGGGCCGGACTGCTCGGCCTGCGCGGCGCCACGGGCGGCGACATCACGCTTTTTCGCGACGCGGCGAAGGAAATCCGCGCCATCCTGCAGGCTGAAGGCGTTGCCGACATGCCGCTCGGCGTCGATGTCGTCGAGCCCCCCATGCTGTTTGAATTGCAAAAGGCCGGCATCGAAGTGCGCGACGGCCAGCAGGTGATGCTCGAAGCGCGCGAAGTGAAGAACATCGATGAATTGACGCTCCTCAACATGGCATCCGCGATGGTCGACGGCGTGTACCAGGACATCGCCGAAGCGCTGAAGCCGGGCGTGCAGGAATCGCAGATCGTGGCGCTTGCCACCAAACGCCTCTACGAGATGGGCTCCGACTGCGTCGAGGCGATCAACTCGATCTCGGGCGAGCGCTGCAGCCCGCACCCGCACAATTTCACCGATCGGCTGATTCGCCCGGGAGACCAGGCGTTCTTCGACATCATCCAGTCCTTCATGGGCTATCGCACGTGCTACTACCGCACCTTCAACGTCGGCCGGGCGACGCCGCCGCAGCGCACCGCTTACCGCAAGGCGCGTGAATGGATGGACCGCGCCATCGAGCTCCTGAAGCCCGGCATGTCGACCGACAAGATCGCGCTTGCCATGCCGGAAGCAAAGGAGATCGGCTTCGCGAGCGAGATGGACGCCTTCGGCCTCAATTTCTGCCACGGCCTCGGCCTCGGCCTGCACGAGCGTCCGCTGATTTCGCGCCTCACCTCGCTGCGCGAGCCGATCGAGCTCAAGGCCGGCATGGTGTTCGCCGTCGAGACCTATTGTCCGGCCACCGACGGCATCTCGGCGGCGCGCATCGAGGAAGAGGTGATCCTCACCCCGAAGGGCGCACGCATCATTTCGCTTTACCCCGCAGAGGAATTGCCAATTGCAAACCCGTACTGATCAGAAGCTCGGCTGGATCGGCGCCGGCCGCATGGGCTATGCCATGGCGGAGCGCCTGGCGAAAGGCGGCTGCGACCTCGCGGTCTGGAACCGTACGCGCGAAAAGGCGCTGCCGCTCGAGAAGTCGGGCGCCAGGGTGGTCAATCAACTGGAGGAGCTTTCGACCAGCGACATCCTGTTCGTCATGGTGTCGACCTTCGACGACGTCAAGCAGGTCCTCGGCAGGGCCTTGGGCAAGGGCAAGCCGAAGATGGTGGTCGAGTGCTCTTCCATCTCGCTCGAGGGATCGGCGGAGCTGCGAGCGCTGTTGCAATCGAAAGGCATCGAATATCTTGCCGCGCCGGTGAGCGGCAACGCCAAGGTCATCAAGGCCGGCAAACTGACTTTCGTCGTCTCCGGTCCCAGATCGGCCTATGAGACGGCGAAGCCCTACCTCGACATGATGGGCACGGGCTCGAGTTATGTCGGGGAGGGAGAGCTCTCGCGCATTGCAAAGATCTGCCACAACGTGATGCTCGGCGTGGTGATCCAGAACCTTTGCGAGATCACCGTGCTCGCCGAGAAGGCTGGCATGCCGCGCCACGCGTTCCTCGAGTTTCTCAACAAGAGCGTGATGGGCTCGATGTTCACCCGCTACAAGACGCCGGCGCTCGTCAATCTCGATTTCCACGTCACCTTTACGCCGAAGCTGCTGCGCAAGGACCTCGACCTCGGCCTGGATGCCGGTCGGCACTTCGGCGTGCCCATGCCACTCACCTCGATCACGCGCGACCTGCTGCAGCAGATGATCGGGCGCGGCATGACCGAGGAGGATTTCTCCACGCTCCTCGTCATGCAGGCGCAAAACTCGGACCTCGATATCAAGCCCGAGAACGTGCAAGTGAGCGACGGGCTTAGCTGATGTACAGCGCCACCGCCAATCTGGTGCTGCCGACGAGCATCATCGGCTCGCTGCCGCGCCCGGCCTGGTACACGCACAATCTCGGCGCGCGCGATTTCCGCGATGCGATGGTCGATCGCGCGTACCGCGAGCAGTATCTCGACGCCCTGGCGGTGTACTTGCGCGATCAGGAAGCTGCCGGTCTCGACATCCTCACCGATGGCGACTGTCGCTTCGATGCGGATGTAGCGGGCCATAACTGGTTCTCTTACGCTCCGCTGCACATGGAGGGTTTTAGCGGCGCACGTCCGTATGCAGTCAAGGGCGGTCTCGCCGGCATCCCGCACAAGCCGGGCCACATCCTGCACGATGTGCTCGAGACGCGCGTCATGCCGGATCTCGTCGGGCCGGTCGGCCGCGGCAAGCTGCGCTACACGGCGATCTGGAAGGCGGCGCAGCGCCAGACCAGCCGGCCGGTGAAGTTCGGCACCATCACGCCGGAGCTGATCGCCATGTCGGTGCGCGATGCCCACTACCGGGATCTGCGCAAGAGCATTCTCGCCATCAGCGATGCGCTGAACGAAGAGCTGCATGAGCTCGCCGACGCTGGCTGCAAGGTGATCCAGCTGGAAGAGCCGCAGATCCATCTGCTCGCTGCCAAGGGGCTCAGCGACGCGGTGCTCAATGCAAGCTTCATGGTCGAAGTGTTCAACAATACGGTGCGCGGCCTGCGCAACAAGACCGAGGTGTGGTGCCACACCTGCTGGGGCAATCCCGCGGCACAGCGGCTTTTCGCAAAGACGCCGAGCTATGCGCCGGCACTCGATGCGCTAAGCGACGTAGACGCGGACGTGATTACCTTCGAGACCTGCAGCTCGGGTGGCATGGACCTCGAAGTGATCGGCAAGCGCATCCGCGAGCAGAAAATTTGCATCGGCGTAGTGGATCACCATACGTTGCAGGTGGAGACGCCCGAGCAGGTCGCCGCGCTGGTTCGCAAGGCGCTCGAGCACATCCCCGCGGAGCGGCTGGTGCTTGCTTCGGACTGCGGCATGGGGCGCGAAGGCATGAGCCGCCGGCATGCGTTCTACAAGATGGTCTCCATTGTGCTCGGCACAAACCTCGTGCGCCGCGAGCTAGGCGTGCCGCCGGCGCCGTGCTTGGCCGCGGAGTCGCGATATTCGATGATAGAAAGCGAATAGCGCCAACTTGGAGGAGGAGGCAGCATGACGTTCGATCGCAGGAAGTTCATCAAGGCCGCCGGTGCTGTCGCTGGCGTGGCGCCGCTCGGCTTCCCCGCCGTAGTGCGCGCGCAAGCGGAGCCGATTCGCATCGGGCTCCTCACCGTGAAGACCGGCGCACTCGCCTCCGGTGGCATTGACATGGAGCGCGGCCTCACCATCTTCCTTAAGGAAAAGAACTACACCATGGGCGGCCGCAAGGTGGAATTGACGGTCGCCGATACGGCCGCCATCCCGGCGCAGGCGCGCACCAAGATGCAAGAGCTCGTCGAGCGCGAGCGTGTCCATGCCGTCGTCGGTCCGCTCGCCGCGTTCGAGGCGCTCGCGATGGACGATTACATCCGCACCGCGCAGATCCCGACGCTGCCCATCGCCGGCGCCGAGGACATGACGCAGCGCAAGGCGAATCCCTGGTTCGTGCGCGCCACTTCGACCTCCGCGCAGTGTGCTTACCCGATGGCCGACTATTGCGCGAAGCATCTGAAGTACAAGCGCATGACGGCGATCGCCGACGACTTCGCCTACGGTCACGAGATGCTCGGGGGCTTCCAGCAGGTGTTCGAGGACGCCGGCGGGGCGCTCGCGCAGAAGCTCTTCTCGCCGCTCAATGCGCCGGACTACGGCTCCTACATCGCCCAGATCAAGCCCGATGTCGACGGCGTGTTCCTCGGCTTCGCCGGCAGTAACGGCTTTCGTTTTCTCAAGCAGTACAACGAGTACGGCATTAAGACGCCGATTGTCGGCGGCATGACGGCGTTTGATGAAGTGGCGGTGCGCAACATGGGCGATTACGCCATCGGCAAGCTCTCGAGCTGCTGGTACACCGCGCAACTCGACAATGCCAACAATCGCCGTTTCGTCGGCACCTATCGCGGCGAGAACGGCTACGACCCCGGTCAGTATGCGGCGGGCACCTACTTGTACGGCGAAGTGCTGTACGCCGCCATCGAGGCGCTCAAGGGGCGGGTGGAGGACAAGCAAGCCTTCATCAAGGCGCTGCGCGCCGTTCGGGTCGATACCCTGCGCGGCCCGATCGAATTCGACGAGTACGGCAACGTCGTCGGCAACATCTACATCCGCAAGGTGGAACGCAAGGACGGGCGGCTGGTCAACACCAACATCCACACCTACCCAAAGGTGAGCCAGTTCTGGACGTACGAGTCGAAGGAGTTCCTGAAGCATCCGGTGTGGTCGCGCGACTACCCGCCGATGAAGAGCACGTAGAGGAGACCCGCAATGCCCGGTAAGCAGCGCATCAGTTATTTCCCTTTGGAGAAGATGGATGCCGACATGCGCGCGGAGATGGAGCGCTGTCGGCGCGAAGGCACGCCGCGTCCGGAGAGCTCAGCGGTTCGCGGGCATGTGCCGGCCGCCTTCTGGTCGTTCGCCAACTCGTGGCGCGATCTGTTTCACCGCGGTGTGTGCGATCACGCCATCAAGGAGCTTTGCCGGCTGTACGTATCGCGCTCGGTGCAGTGCGATTATTGCGGCAACCAGCGCTCGATCAAGGCCGCTGGCGCTGGCGTGATCGAAGATCATGTGCGCGACCTGCTCAACTTCGAGAAGTCGACGCGCTACAGCGAGCGCGAGAAGGCCGCGCTCGCCTATGCCGAAGCGATTACCTGGCATCTGGAGACGGATGACGCTTTCTGGGAGCGGCTCTACCGACACTACAACGAGCCCGAGCTGGTGGAGCTCGGCTGCTTCATCGCCCTGACCATGGGCCAGCAGAGCTGGCTGCGCCTGCTCAACATCGAGCACCACCAGGTGCTCGCCGGCACCAGCGCCTCGATGGCGCCCGGCTACGAGACGCCGGAGGCGCTGCACCAGTCCAAGTCGTCCGCCGACTACTGGGCGAAATCGAAGCGCGCATGAGGCGGGGCGGCGTAAACGCCGACGCGTCTCGCGCGTTGAATAGAAAAACCTAGGAGGATGCCAATGAAGCAGTGGAAGTGCGCATGGGTTGGCCTTCTGGTGGCCGCGCTGACGTTGCCGGCGACGGCGCAGAACTATCCGACCAAGCCGGTCCAGGTGGTTCTCGCCTTTACGCCGGGCAGCGCGGTCGACATCGTCGGCCGTATCGTCACCGCCAAGCTCTCCGAGATGTGGG
>Ga0070696_100001119_pt1 | contig 17355 bp, 25 predicted proteins | sample KBSK1253metaG_FD_65474 | JGI IMG/M metagenome (GOLD analysis project Ga0070696, IMG submission 65474) | Corn, switchgrass and miscanthus rhizosphere microbial communities from Kellogg Biological Station, Michigan, USA - KBS K1-25-3 metaG | ecosystem: Host-associated > Plants > Roots >... | reverse complement strand
TCCAACTGTCTATTGACAAATGCGAGGCCATTGGCGTTCTGGGGACCGCTGACCTTGGCGTCGAGGCCGTCCTTGATCGCCTTGGCATCGTTGGCGTCAATGTCCTCCTTGGCGCTGACCAGGCCGCCGACCAGCATGCCGGAGGTCATGGCGCGCGTGGCGGCCTCGTCCTGGGCTCGGGAGAGGTCGTGCTGGCGCCGGAACAGGGTCAGTGGGGACATGGCCCGCAGGCCGTCCATCGACAGGCCCATGACCTGGGTGAAGGTCTCGGAGGTGAAGTCGCGGCGGGTGCCGTCGCCGAAGGTGACCTGGAAATGCTTGAGGCCGTCCGGGCCCCACTTGACCTGATAGGACTGCGGCGCCACGGGCAGGAAGCCGCCTATGCCGCCGGTGCCGTTCGGCAGATGCACGAGCCCGAACTCGCCCATTGTCAAGAGCCAGGCGATGTTCTGCTCCCAGAAGTTGAAGCTGGGGATGGCGTAGGGGCCGGCCGGGTCGTTGGTGATCCAGTGGCCCTCCATTTCCTCGCGGTCTGAGTCCTGATCGTCCCCGGTGCCGACCGGGTCCAGGTTGCGGTAGACGCGGAGTGGGAGAGAGGCGATGGTCTGCGCGATCAGGGAGACGCCGCGAAAGTAGGCCGGCTGCCGCATGGCGACGAAGGTGTCCCAGCCGAAGGAGTCCACCGAAGCCCGCATGAAGCCGGCGAAGGCGGGATCGCCGATCGACATGTTGGCGTACTTCTCGGGGTCTCGGAAGGCGCCCCAGCGTTCCCGCAGTGTCGGCATATGTGAGTGTCAGTATGTACGAAAATCCCCCTCCGGTCACTACCGGGCGTTTCGGGTTACCCTTGGCCCGTGTGCACTTGGTTCATGCAGGGCGCCAAGTCCATGATCACGCCCGACGGGAACGCCCAGCTCTGGCTGCAGAACTTCTATGACAGCTGCCACAACCATTACTTCCAGGCCCAGCTCCACAACCGCAAGACCTCGGGCAGCATCACGGCCACCATGCATATCCGGGTCTGGGTCTGTGGCACCTTCAAGGAAGACCTGGTCTGGAATGAGACGGTCCCCGCCAACGGGACCGTGACGCACGTTTCCCATACATGGAACTACGGCATGTTCTGCGGGCCCCAGGCCGACAACTACGACACCTACATCTGGACGCCGACCGCCTACCACTCGCCAACCACGTCACTGAGTTTCTGAGGCTTGATTGAGCGCCGCGTCCATGTCATGCCTGGGTATCACCTGGGACATCGTGTTAAGCCATCGCTTGACATGAGCCGCGACGAACTGAATCGGCTAAGCGATCACGATCTGATCCTGCTCTTGCACGAACGGATGAAGGCCCATCAAGAAGAGCATCGGCAGGGCACGGTAGCCTTTCGCTGGACGGTGGCGGTGATCATCTCGGCGCTGGGTGTGATCGCGGCCGGCGCCGCGGTCATCGGCTCGCTGGGAAACCCCTAGCCCCGTCGGGCATTGCAGGACCGGCAAAGAATCAGGATATCCCGCCTTATAGGTGCTGGTGTCAAGCCACTCGTAACGCATGAGCGTGCCATCGCGGCCATGCTCCATGCCCCAGCGGCAAAGCACCGTTCCGTCGGCCTGAGGCTCAACTGGCACCGGTTCATCACTGCCAACGTGATCCCCGCTCCCGTAGTGCCAGGGAAACGGACAGAAGCCCTCAGATGCGCGAGCAAGCGCGGCCGAATCGTCGATACGTCGGCAGCCGGCAAAGCTGGTGTCTCATATTTGAGACAACTGGCCGATTCGGTGCTGCGATTGAGGAAGGCACGTAAGTGGTGGTGCTAGATGTGGTGCTGGAGGGTAGAACGCCAAGCCAGCGGTTGTCCCATATTTGGGACAAGTGATCATCTCGGCGCTGGGCGTGATCGCGGCCGGCGCTGCGGTGATCGGCTCGCTGGGCAATCCCTAAATGCCGAGTTGCCCTGCCCCGTTCCACGCTTTTCCTCGCGGTAGGCGCACTGGCTGAGGCGTCAGCCATACCCGATCCCGGTCCGTCGGAGCACGACAACTCGACTAGTCCAGTCTACCCCCGTCGGGCATTGCAGGACCGGCAAAGAATCAGGATTCCGTCCCAGACGGTTCCTCCCAGCCGGACAGCGAGTTGGTGATGGCGGGTAAGGTCCACGTCGCTGCCACAGTCAGCGCAGTGCCCGTGGAGGGGAATGGCGCGGTATAGCGGATCGGCGTAAGCCTTGCGTTTCGGCTGCGCGTTGCGGCGAGCCTGAAAGCTGCGCTCACAAGCAGGACACCGAGAGCCGCGCCGACTATGAGCTTCGCCACAGTCCACACAGCGTCTAGCCGACATACACGGCAGTCCGTGTCTTCCGGTGCTCGAAGCGATCGCAGGCAATGGACAGTCCGATACAGGCGTCGATGTGGCCGCGAGACGCACTCTTGTCCTTGTCGAGCATGTAGCTCCGACCGATCGGACGCGCCACGGCATTGACGACATGATCGCCAAAAAGCTTGTCGTCATCATGGCTGAGACCTTCTTTGAAGATGCGCTTCCGCAATGCGGCGACGATCGGCGTCATTGTCTCGGGCGTCTGTGAGATCTCGGTCATAGCGATCCGCGCCAGCCTCAGCCGGGCCGCCTCGAGTTCGAAGAAGCGCGGGTCATAGCCAACCTCACCAAGGTCGTAGAGGAAGCTGGCCTCCTGGATGTAGGCCGAGACCGCAAGGAGATCGACCTCGTCCTGTGGCTTAGGCACCCAGATCCGGGCCTTAGCGTGCAGCCGGCCATCGGGTCTTTCCTGGACGAAGATGACCGCCGAACAGTCCCGAATCCGCCCAATGTCCACACCGCCATAGACAGGCTTGCCCTTCTCGAAATCGTAAGGATCAAAGAGCGCGTTCCAGCGAACGCGCGCATCAGGCCCGAGCCAGGAATCGTGGCCAGTAACGTCCGGCTCGTTGAGCCGGAAGGTTCTGACCAGCGCTTCCGGCGAGCTGGCGAACTCGTTGCGGACCAGCTCCAGGTTCGGATAGCCGTAGCGAAGACTGGGGTTGGCGGCATGCCAGTTCTCTTCGTCGGTCAGAGGGGCGTTCTCAGCGCCCGAGTACATCTGCCAGAGCAGGGTCTTGGGCGCCAGGCCGTCGCGCACCAGCGCGCGCAGGTCGTAGAGTGCCGTGTCGCGATCAGGCCCCCAGGTGCCGGCGCCGAGAATCCGCGCGCCCGGCCGCTTGCGTCCCATCTTGACCGCGTTCCAGGTCTGTGGACTGCACTCGCCGATCTCATCAATGAAGCCGTAAGGCCAGAGGTTCAACCCGAGCAGCGGGCCCGGGTCTTGAGCCTTAGGAAAGATCGAGCCCTGGAAGCGCGGATACTCGATGCGCTCGCTGCCAAACCCCGAGAAGGCAAGGGTGCGGCGCTTCAGCTCGGGCTCAGACGCCCGCATGTACTCAATCTGAGAAAAGACCGAGTCCTTGGCCTGTCCGAGCGTTTTGGCCACGATCGGGATGCTGGGCGCGCCCTGAGTGTTCGATTCAAAGAGACCGAACATTGCCAGCGCAGCCAGGAACGTGGACTTGCCGCCACCGCGGCCCATGCCCAGGATCGCCTCGGAGTAGTCGCCCTCGAGGAACGCTTCCGCGAATTCCTTCTGCCAGGGCATCAACTTGAGCGGCCGGCTCATGTCTGCGCTCTTGGGGGATCTCAGGTACTTCTCGGTGAACCTGACGAAGCGGGCAACGCGAGAGCCACGCCATTTCTCCCAGGGTCCTGGGCTCGGATCCTCGACACGCTTGGCGGCATTGCCAAGAGCGTCGTCGTGGTGCTTCCAGCGCCGATCCAGGCGTACCGGACGCTCTATTTGTTTGACGGCCACGTGCGTGTTGTATCTATCTTGGGCGCTTGACGGGGGTTAAGAAGGCTCATCTTCCTGAACTTTTTCGATCAGTCTGTACTCGCGCATGAACTCAGTCATATGCTCCATGTCATCAGTGGTAGTGAAGCCATATGTGGTGATGGTCACTGCATCCCCTACTGCCATGTCTATGGTTACGCGGCGCAGGTGGTTGACTGGCAGGCCCATCGCCTCTAATAGTGCGGTGACTCGCTTGTCATGTCCAGATATGAATGCCATCAGTCCTTGATCTCCTTCAACTCACTCTTGCAATCTAATCAGACCGCATGCCTTTCAAGTGGAGTGAGCCGTTCCCAGGCACAATAGCGATGCCCGTAGCGGCATGAGTCGAATGAGATGCTGAAGCCAGCGTCACAGTGGCAAACGGCGTAGAACGCGTGTGGCCCGCTCTGCGGATCACGCTCCATGATCTTGCCGCAGTAATCACACTTCGGCCAACCACGGACCGGATCCAGTAGCCAATTGCCAGGGCCATTGTCATCTCCCATTTCTATAGGCTGCGACCTCCAGCACCGAGAGGAGTCGCGAGTGCACGGTGCACGGCTCCTAGTGCACGACAACCGTGCACATCTTCTTTCTGCACGACCATGCCGGGGTCGGAGGGAATGAAATTCCCCCTCCCGACACCCGTCAGCACTTGGTTATGTACGCCGTACACAAGCCGTGCGCACGCCGTGCACTTAACCTGTCCCATCAGTTGGTATCTGATCTCGTAAACGATCACTTGATCTCCTTCAGCTCACTCTCTAGTGCATCGTCCCATGTCTGTGGTGGTAGTGGCTGCATGGTGACCAGCATGCGACCGATTAACAAAAGCCTCTGACGTGGGGCGAGCTGCTTAGTCGCACGCATCACTGTCTCTGCACGCCTGCGTTGCTCTGGGGACTGCGAGGCCGGCATTGGCAACACCTTGTTAGAGGACAAGGTGACTAGTGGTCGCTGACGCTCCAAGGTGTGTCCTCCTTTATTTGGTCAGGGCTTACGCCCTGTCTTTGGTGCTGGGATGCAAGCTGCTTCGTCTCGCATTTCTGACTACAAAGCCCAGCTACGCCTACGCACTTGGGCTGTGCGGCAGGGAGTGGGGGAGTGCTCGTCTAGGCCTAATCGCTCCTGGGTTCAGGCCAGTCGCGGTTAAGCTCAGTCATGGCGGTGCGTCTTCCGGTAAGTCTTCGTGAGCATGGCGGTGGTTTCACTCCAGTCCGCGTACTTACTCGCCAATAGAAGCAGGCTCCGGTTCAGGCTCCGGTTTGAGTTGCGACGCTTTGAGGATGGCTTCGATCACGCGATACGTCTCGGTTGGCGAAAACCACACCAGTACCGATCCATAGCCCGATGCGCCGATTTGAACACGACAAGTGCCATCGTCCTGCGGACTCTGCGGGACAAGAGGGGTGTCGGGGCCAATCGTCAGGTCAACATGGTCGATGACCCTCTGCTGTTTGGGCTTGTCCTTGTTCTCGGCCATGATTTCCTCGAATGACGGGATGGCAACGCTCACGTTCTTCTCCTCGCGTGTTTCTATCGTCAATTAGCCCACCGGGTGTCCAGGCCGCGCCCGAGACTCTTCACTGTCCACGCTGAGCACGTCATGCGCCTTGTAGGCGGTGTAGGTGCGAAAGCCGACCACGACGCGCGCCACGCGCACAGGGCGCTTGGGTGCAGGTGCGGGGACAGGCAGCCGCAGCATCGCCTGTTCGCCAGTCGAGAAGACCCTGGACACTCAGAACTTCCTTGTGCCGTCTGACCAGCGGCGGTCAGGGCAGCACCATCTCGCAGTAGGGACACATCGCGTCCTGCTTGCTCGCCGTCAGGCCGCAGGCGCCGCTCACGCAATCGTGGCCGCAGCCAGCATGGCGGTGGAAGGGGATCGCCGGCCGCGTCGGGTCAGGCTCCGGCTCGGGTGCGCTGCGCAGCTCTTCTCGCAGTTTGCGCAGCTCTGAGAGCTTGTCCAGCTCGACCCAGTTGGCGCGGTAGGTCAATCTCGTGGGTCCAAGACACTGCTGCCGTTCTTCGCCCACGCAGGCAGTTCAGGCGCAGGTAGGCGGCCATCGATTGCTGGGCGAAACAGGATGCCCTCTTGGGTCAGCTCGCAACTGAAGGCAGTACCCAGCAGATGCGCAGGCAGACCGATCGCGGCCGGGATGGTGAGGATGAAGGCCGCATGGTTGCCAGTCCCCTGAGTTCGCAGCATGGACAACCCCCTGGGATGCCGGCGATTGCTCACTTGCGCATTTCCTCCGCACTGGTGGCCTCGAAACCTGCGAGCTTCATCACAAAGCCAAGCGGTATGCGTAGAGCTCGGGAGGTGGCGCGGGTCTGCGCCATGCCGCGCAGGGCGTAGTCTTCGCGCGCCTTCCAGGTTGCCTCTTCGCGGACACACATCTGCTCGGCCACCCCGATCACGTTGTCCGTGGCGACGTGCACCGCGGCCACACGAGCCTCCCAGCCGTCGCGCTGGTAGTCAGCAGACTCCCCGCCGCGCACACGCCGCGTCCACTCCAGCCTCGGGAACACGCCCAACAGCGTCCCCGCCAGCTCCCAGCCCTCCACCGTGACGTAGTTCTTGCCCTGAATCGTGGCGTAGAGGTGCTGCTTGACGATCACCTCCTTGAGCGCGGTCGCGATGCGCGAGGCGCGCTCGATGATCTCCACCGCGTCCGTGGTGCCGAAGACAGACAGGTGCGCAGGCTGGGACGCTTCCACTAGCTCCCCTCGTCCACCAGCACGCCCCGGCATTGGTGCCAGATCGGCCTGCGCCACCTGAACGGCCGGCGCAGACGGCATCCCAACTACGCCTGCGTCCGGCCGTTCAAGGGGGTAGGCCTCCAGCGTCTCGCTGAGGCGGGTCATGACGTCGTCGTCGCGGCGGCTGGTCATTAAGCGGACCCTGTCAAGCGCTCGCGCCTGATGTCGGCCGCCAGGTCGGCCATCTGCTGCTCATAACTTATGCCAGCAGCAGCTAGAGAAATCGCTACTTCATAGGCGGTTTCCTGCCGAACGTTGGTTTGCTTCTCATAACGGTGAATAACGGATTGATAAATCTTTGCTTGCCTACCCGCCGTAGCCTGCTTGACGCTCTCGCAAGGGGTGGCCGGCAGACGTGTTGAGCGCGCCAGCCGCCCCATGGGAGAGTGAAGCGATTCTGTCAAGTCTTTCTTGGCGCTCAACACGCCGTGACTGTATTCCTATCCCTCCCAGTTGTCAATAGGTTGTGCAAACTGAGTCGCTTCCCTACCGGATGTAGCCCACTTCGCAGTTGACAGGACGATGCACATGCTGTAATGCGCACCGTCTCCAAGACGCAGGGAGGAGGTTAAGCGAAGTGGGGCAGGATGCCCACGGCGAAGACCCAGAGCGCCAGTCCGACCGCGATCAGGTTGACCCGACCACCGACGCCGAGCGCCGCCAGGACGAAGCAGACGAAGGCGACCACGTAGAGGATGAGCGCGATCATGCGGCCTTGTTGGGCACTGCCCACACCCCAGCCGCGGCGATCAGACCGACCACGGCCGCCGTGACCAGCTTGGTGGTCAGATCCACATCGGCAATCTGGCCAGTACCCAAAGAGCCAGCAGCCGCAAGCACAAACGCCACAATGGCTTTATCAATCTTGGTGACCACGCCAGTAGTCTATTCTCCCCGGTCGATCTTGTCTACGATGGCCTGCACCTTGCTCACCGCGGCCAGGACTTCGGAGTAGTCGCCGCCGGGCGCGGCCGGTAGTGCCTTGATGGCGTCCTTGAGCACGCCCACGGCCTGGTCGATGCGGCCCTGGAGCTGGTCGATGGTCAGGGCGTTGCGAATCGCGTTCGAGTTCTTGATCGCCATCAGGGCGTCGTGCTCTTCGGGTGTCATGTCTACCTCCAGGTTTGCGCTTCCGGCTGACTGGGTGGGGGAGAGGATGGGCACCGGGTTGAGGCCCATGGGACGGTTGAGGATGCCCCCCGGCGGCTGAACCTCAAAGTGGAGGTGCGGCCCGGTCAGGGAGCCGCCACCGGGGATGATGGCGCCCGACCAGCCGAGCATCTGTCCGCGAGCCACGATGGCGCCCAGCAGCACCGAGTAGGTGCCGTGGACGTAGTAGTCCGTTTGGTCGGAGCTCCCGGTCACGCCGAGCACGCCTGAGGTGCGGTGGGTGACCCGGCCAGCTCGAGCGGCGAAGATCGGCGTCCCGCTGTTGAGAGCAATGTCAATGCCACAGTGCCAGTGCACGGTATGCCCGTTCATGACGTAGGGCGGTTCCAGCGTCAGCATGGTCGGCCCCCAGGGCTGGGTGACCTCTTTGGCGGCGTTGTTCCAGACGATGGAGGCCAGGAATGTGGCGGCCACTAGAAGGTAGTGGTCATTTAAGCTACCCACGTCGGCTGTGCACCGTCTAGCGTCCAATTGGTTCCGTCATAGACGAAACTGAATGTGGCCCGAGTGCCGGTTGCCCCGCTGGTTCCTCCCGTGATTCCCTTGAAGGCTGCATTCCAGGTCACCGCAAAAGCCCCGGCACCGCTCTGGATAAGAGTGAAGCTGAGACGCTGGCCCGTAGCGGGGTTGAGGGGCGCGCCGACGACGCGGGCAGCGGTGAGAGTAACGCCGACGAGGGAGCCCAGCGTTGCATCCACGCCCGAAACAAGGACGGTTTCAGTGGGTGTCTGGCGTAGCCGGCGCAGGTTTCCTGCACCAACCACAACGTTCCCGGCACCCTTTGGTGTCAGCTTCACGTCCATGTTGGCGCTACCGCCCTGACCCAGTAATTCAACCAAGCCGGTCTGTGGGGAGATCTGGAGGTAGTCGCCGATTCCGACCGGCGCGACATAAACCCCGCCCGTGCCCTTGGGCGCGAGGGTGATGAACGGGTTGGCGTCGTCACCGTCGATGCCTAGCGTGGGATTCGCACCGGGTGCCCCAGACGTGGCAAACAGTTGGTTAAGGCCAAGGTTTCCGGCCGCGGCCGTGAAGCGATTGTTGAATGCCCGGACGTTCGCAGCATGGTTGATCGCCTTTGTCACGCTGGCGCTGTCGAACTGGTTGTCCACGATCAAGACGCGCGGCGTACCCGAGGTCACGCTGATGTCATAGGTGGTAGCGCTCACGGCCGTGTTGTTGAGATTGAATGAGCAGCCGAGGATCTGAACGAGGTCGCCACCCGACACGATGACACCACCTCCGTTGTTGTTGGAGATGTCCACCCCTTCAAAGGCGATGTGGGTTCCGCCAGTGATTGAGATCCCCGGCGTGGCCAGTGAAAGGGTGCCGCCCACGAACTTGATGTATTTCGGGCTATTGCCGCCAAAGGTTTCGATTAGCACTCCAGGCTGAGTGAAGCCAGAAGCACCCCCCGAGTCGGCAGCATTGAAATAGATGGCCGTGGAACGCCCTCGAATATGAATCGGGTTGCCAGCGCCGGGATTGCACTGAGCCTGGAAACTGCTAAACACGCAATCCGTGGCGTCATCGATAAGCAGCCCTTCTCCGCCTTGCATGGTGTCGAGGATCACATTGGAGGCGTTGAACCCAACTGAATAGAAACTCGTGGAGCCGCCCTTCATATAAAATCCCTGCTTGCAGAGGCGGGCGTGAATGTTCTGTACGTAGGTGGCAAAAGAGGTGGTGCCGTCCGCTTTGGGCGTGATGTTCAAGCACCAGCCGTTGATATAGAAGAAAGAGACGCCGTCGAGGGTCGTCCCGTCAGTTCCATTGCGGAGATCGATCGCGTCGGCCGCCCCATTGCTGCTATAGGTTGAACTTTGGCCGTAGAAATGCAGGTCGCGGATGCTTACATTGGTGGCGCCGTTGACATCCACCATTGCCGCGCCCGCCCAGCCCGAAGTAGGAATCATCAACCCGGTGTTGAACTGACTTGAGCCAACCAAGCTGACACCGTTGCCGGTGATTGTCAGCGGAGCAGTCAGCTTGTAGCCACCCGGCGGGAGAAAGACCACGCCGCCGGCATAGGGACCGCTGCCTCCTGTCGAGACTGCTGTAATCGCGGCCTGGATGGCGCCCGTATCGTCAGCCACACCATCACCGACCGCGTTATAAGGCGCACCCTTGACGTTGACCCATACCGAGCCGACAAGAATGTTCTGCAGGCTCTTGACGTGTGCAGCCGTGATCACAGTGGTGCCGTCGGTGATGGTGTCCAGGGTGGTCGGGAACGCCATTAGAGCAACACGAACGACTGAGCTAGGGTGTTGGTGCCGGAGAAGCTGGCGCCGCCGTTGACGCTGATCCCGATGATGGTTTGGGTGGTGGAGTTGAAGCCGGCGCTGGTGCCCAAGATCAGGCCGAAACCGGAGGCTCCGGTAGTATGCAAGCCAGTGGCCGCCAGGTGATGGCTGCACTTGGTTATGCCCTGGATCACCGCCGAAGTGCCGGAACCTACTGTGCGGAAGTCAACGTAAACCTCGAACCATCCGGTGTCGATGGCAGCCGTACCCACCGCGTAGGCCAGGGTCAGGATCGCCGCATCACCCGTGGTGCCCAGGGTGCCCATGCGGACGATGATCGTGAAGGCCGCCGTGCCGGCGGCTGTCTTCACCATATCGAATCCGCACCAATACTGACTACCCACCTTCCAGCCGCCGGCGGGGACAGTGACCGAGCTGCCGGCCAGATAGGTGTCTGCGGCATAGCCGGCGCTGACAGTCGTCACCGAGCCGTTGCGGTAACCGGCGCCGACTGAACTCTGGAGTACGGCCAGCGTCGCCGACTTGGAGACGCCCGACTGGACGATGGCGAACTGATCGGCGGCGGCCACGCTGGTCGCAGCGGTCAGGGCGCTTATCTTGGTATCGGCCATGTGCGCCTAAGTGTAGCCGCCGCTGTCAGGTTTTAGGTGCCTGCGTCCTCGACCATGATGTAGGCGGGGAAGGTGGGGTCAGCCTGCATGGTGATATTGCCGGACCCGCTCAGACGCGTCATGGCGATCTTGTAGGTGTGGACGCCCGTTGACGGCGACTTGACCACGCTGAAGGCCTGGTAGACGCCGGTGCCCAGGCGCAGGTCGAGCGTGGTGTTCTGGAGCAGGGTCGCGCCCTCGTAGATGAAGGCCTGCGCCACGTCGCCGGCGACGCTGGTCGTAGCCCCGATCTTGCAGGAGATCTTGATTCGGCGCCCGCTGGCCACGGTCACGGTCACGGCCAGGCCGGTGATGTCCGTCAGGGCGGTGAAGGTGCCCTGGGTGGCGGTCACCTCCGCGTAGCCGAGCACTCCGCCCGGCATGGCCACGCCGAGCGCTTGGGTCGCGGTCGAGGCCGTGCGGGTCAGGACGCCGCCGCCGGCCAGCTGGAGGGTCTGATAGGCGTCGCCGAACTCGATCGTGTAAAGGGCTGTCGGGCGCTGAGCTCCGACCCAGTCGATGCGCACGTTGGTGATCGTGAAGGATTGAGCGTTGTAGCCCTGGTCGGTGTTGGTCAGGGCGAAGGTCTGCCCGGCCGCGTAGCCGCTTTCGAAGGTCTCCAGCGAACCGTAGGTGGTGGTCGTGCCGTCCTGATTTTGGCTGATCTTGACGGTCAGGTTGCGATAGGGGAAGGCCGATCCCTCGAGCATGTAGTAGCCGCTGCCAAACCCATAGACGTCGATCCCGAAGACGCTGAACCCGTAGAGATCAGTCCCGCCCTCCAGCAGCAGCGAGCCCAGCCCATCCTCCATCTGATAGTGGCCGCCGATCGCGGTGTCGGCGAAGTCGCCCGGAGGCGTGGTGACCGTGGCCACCGCCGTGTTGGTGGCCCCAATCGTCGCCTCCAGGTAGTTGATCTTGTGCTGGACGATGTTGCGCCGTTCGACGTTGACCACGCGGCCAGTCCAGGCCGGATTGGTGAAGACCACCGGGTCCCCGAGTTGCGGCGTGTAGCAGTCCAGCAGCAACACTCCGCTGCCGTCCTCCAGCAGGTAGCCGTCAGGCGGTACCCCTGCCGACTCCAGCAGGTAGCGGCCTCCCAGCACGAGCTGGAAGTCGGCGGTATTGAGGGCGAGCTGCGGGCCTGCCATTAGTAGGCCAGGTAGGCGGTTTGGTCAACGACGTCATGGGCCTTCTTGAGCACCAGCGTCAGCCCGGCAGCAGTGGCATTGGTCGTGGCCGTCGAGGTCAGGATTGGAACTAGGCCGCCTGCCGGTGGGTTGATCTGATACTCCACGTCCAGGTGGTTGAGGCCGGACACGCTGCCGTTATCCGTCAGCCGCGTCCAGCCGGTTGGAGTGGTGAATGTGCAGGTTCCCGAAGTCATCTTCTGAATCCAGCCGGAGATTGCCAGATCACCCGGACTAACGACCGTCGCGGAAGCGGGGCTCAGAGTAGTACCTGCAATGGCCGTGGCCGTCCCGGTTGCCTCTACCGCAGACGCAAAAGCCACATTCGACCACTCTGATAGATGCGTATACCACTGGCCGGTCAAGACGGTCTGGAAGGTCACGGCAGAGATGCCGCCGGGATTGTTGAGATAGACCCAGACCTCGTAGTCGCTGTTGGTTGTCTCACGAATCGAGGCCAGCAAGACGAAGCCTGCGGGCATGGACGTGACCGTGGGTCCAGTCGGCGTGGTCGCATTGGCAGCGATCAAGACCAGCGCTGTTCCAGCCGTGGAGGGAAGGGGGAGGCTAGTCCCAACAGGGCCGCCGCCAACCGGCGTTCCGGTGCTGCCCTCGACGCCGTTCTGCACTAGTGCGATGGCCCCGGAACCGATGCTCAGGGTCAGGGGCACGGGATTGCCACAGGTGAGGAGGAGAAGCGCGAGCAGGGAAACGAGCGGGACCGAGACCTTACGAGCCACTGTAGGATGCTCCTCGGGGCTGGGTGGCCGGTGTCTGAAGCACCGCGCTGCCTAGCCTCTCTGGCGCCACTATACCTAAGTGCCCGGCGCATATCTAGCCCTTCTGAGACCTTCGCGGAAGAACTTATCCATGGCCGGGCCGTCGATCACCATCCCGTGCATGTGGATGTGGATCTCGTTCCCGCCCCCATGGGGGATGATCGAGCCGCCCTGGGCGCCCATGACCAGCGTCTCCGGGCCGTGCTCGCCCACCGTGTAGGCGCTGCCAGCCGAGACGGAGCCCCCGGATGCCTTGCCGCCCTTGTAACCGCCATGGGTTCCACTGGTATCAGTGGTGTAATCAACGGGCTTACCGCCCTTCTTGTTCAACTCAAAAATCGTCTTGGCCGCCCCGACAGGGTCGTTAATGAAGTTGAGGATCTGGGCGATCTTGAGCAGGCTGCCGGGATCCATGTGGGTCAGCTTGTCGAGCAGGTCGACATCGATCTGGAGGATGCCGGCCATGATGTCCGCCGCGTCGGCGACCTTACCCAGCACGTCGAGCAGCGGCGGTCCCAGTTTGGAGGTCAAGTCCTGCCAATCCTGGTTCAACTTGTTCTGCTTTTGCTCCATGCCGTCGATGGCATCCTTGCCCTTGTTGGTCTTGGACTCGATCAGATCCAAGAGCTTGGAGTGCTTCTCCTCCAAGGTCAGCGTCTTGTCCTTCATGATCTTGTTGTAGGTCTCGGTCGAGATGCCGAGCTCGCGCAGCGCCCGACCGTTGCCGGTGAGCACCAGGGTCAGCTTTGTGGCCTCTGTCGATACATCGTCATGATTGATCGCGGCCAGATCGAGGGCGTCATTCATGATCCGCAACATGTCGGTGGTGTTGTAGCCGGCGCGGATCACGGCCGCCATCGCCGTCTCGGTGTCGTACTGGTCGGAGATGAAGCCCTTGTTGGTCTTGATGAAGTCGAGGATGGCCGCCTTGTGCGCGTCGAGCGTGTCCTTCTGGGTGCTGTAAGCCTGCGTCAGTTGGTCAAAGGCTTCGTTCTGTTTCTTGGCGTTCTCGATCGCCGCCTTACCGACCAGCACCATGCCGCCAACGGCCGCGGTGAGGAGAAGCGTCTGCGCTTGCAGTCCTGCCAGGCCAGCCTTGGCCTCGGCGATGCCGGACATGTTGGCGACCGTGTTGACGATGACAAGAGCTGTCTCAGTCGGCATTGGCTGCCTTTGCCTCATCGAGGATCTTCTGTGCGGCCACCAGGTAGGCATCCATCGCTAGGGTCATTTCCTGTTGCAAGGCACTCAGGCGCTCGCAGGCCGCCTTGAGACGCGACAACTCTTCGAGGGAGAGATGCTCGAAGAACTTGTCGGGCTCGTTGAAGGCAGCCGCCATCCGCGAGGGTGCCACAGCCGCCAGACTCCCCAGCGCCACGAGCTCGGGCTGGTCGGCTAGGACCGCCAAAACTTGCCCATCCCGCCGTAATAGAAGGAGACGTAGCGCTTGACCACGGCCAGCGCCTTCTTGGCCGTCCAGCGCGCGCGCTCGCCGCGCTTGGTGCCGCGCTCCCGCCAGCCGAGCTGCACCGCTGCCATCAGCTTGCCAGTGGTCTTCACGCGCTTACTCGACACATCCACGCGCAGGGTGTCGCGGCCGTGGTAGCCGAAGTGGCCGGGCCCGACCGGAGTGTTGGCATAGACCACGCCCTTGACCTCTTTGAGCAGAGCTTCCGCAAGTAGGCGGTTCTGGGCCAGGATCTTGGGCGCCATGGCATTGAGCCTTGCCTGGACGGCCTCTGCCTTGACGATCACCTGAACCCGCACCAGTGGATCAGGCATGACTACAACTGGGCTACGGTGTCGACTCCGGTGACTAGGAGAGAACAACTGAACGCGACGCGATCCGAGACCTTCGAGGACTCCTTGTAGTTGGAGAGCAAGGCGTTGAAGGTGTGCGACGTGCCCTGCCCGGCGTTGTTGCCGGCCGGGTAGAAGATCACCGCAGTCACGGTCCCCGCCTGGTTGAGCGCGATCTGGGCGAAGAGCACCGACGCCGGGCCGGTCGTGACCGTGGGGTCCCAGCTCCCACTCAGCGTCAGCGTGGCGCCGGCCAGTCCGGCGAGGTAGGTCTTGTAGGTGTTGGTAAAGACCGTCGTCTCGGCCGTGTCGATGTTGATGTCGATGTCGGCCGTGTCACAGAACAGCGACAGCGCCTTGGTGGCAACTGTCACTTCCGCTAGACGGCCGTGCTTGAAGGCGATAGCGTCCCTATCCTAACTCACAAAGAGTTACAGCGCCCATGCTAGGTTGGGAACCGGGCACAGGCTACCGAATAGGTACAGGCGGCGGTGGCGATTGTCGCCACGCAGCGGACGAACTGGCGCACCGTGCCGACCACCACAAGACGCTGCGCTCCCACAGAGGTCATGTTGGTAAATGCTGCACCGGCGATATCAGTATATGCACCACCCTGGGTGGTAGCGTCCTGAAGCTTGAACTGCTGCGTACCGGCTGAGTAGGCGGTGACGTGGAGATGGGCGATCAGGCCAGTTCCGGCGACTGAGGTCTGGACGCCGTCTCCGGTGCCGGTGATCGTGCCCGGGTTCTCGGCCGCCAGAGGGTGGAGTGAGACCCCGATCCCGACCGGGCTGGTGCCGTTGATCGACCAGGCGAAGCCAACCGCCTTACTGGTCGAGGGCGACTCCTTGTAGTCAACCGTATTGAAGGAGAGCAGGCGGGTCTGATCGCCGATCGCCGTGGCGCCTGCGGGCGCGTAGTTGACCACGCCCGGTGACTGCTGGAGCGAGAGCCGGACGGCGGTCAGGGTCGGATCGTAGTAGCCGTAGCCAAAGAACTGAGTGAAGGCTTCCCCGGCGATGTAGGAGCGATAGGCCGACTTGAAGGTGGAGACCTCAGCTGTGTCCTGATAGGCGTTGAGGTTGGCCGAGAAGAGGTAGGGCGAGAGATCGACCGCGGTGGTCGCGGTACCGTGCAGGACTTCGGCCAGCCGGCCGTGGCGGAAGGTCACCCGATCACCTCCAGGTCAAAGACCACCGCTTGGTAGTCCACGCCGCCGATGTTCTCGACCTCGAAGCGCGGCGCGTCCGAGACCAGTGCCGTGTCGCAAGCCCCGGCCAGGTTCCCGCCCAGCGACTCGGGGATGCCCGGCGAGCCGGTGACCAGCGCCGAGATCGCATCCCGCGTCGCCTGTCCCCACATTCGGCCGACCACGTAGCGGATGGGGAAGACCGCACGCTGCTTGCCCGTCGTCCCCACGCCGTGGAAGGCGACGTTGTACTGGAACTCAGTCGGATAGCCGACGATGGCGTAGGGCGGCGTCGGATTCTCGGCCGGCCAGGCGGTCACGCGGAAAGTCGCGCCCACGTCGGTGACCAGCTCGGCGGCGATCGCGTCCATGACGGTCTTCAGCACCACCTACTCGTCCTCGTCCGGATCGTCATCGGTGTCCGGCGGCGTCGGGTCATCTTCGGGACCACTCAATGGATCAACCTCGCCGCCACGCCACCGGCGATGCCAGCGGCGGCAGCGATTGCAGCCCCGAAGCCGATTGCCCGGCTGCGCCAGTCCTCCAGAATCTTGAGGCGCGCGTTCCAGGCCTCCTGGGAGGCGTCGAACTTGTCCTTGGTGACGTAGTTGCCGCGGTCCTGGGTGACCTCTTGGCGTAGCTCGTTGAGCTTTTCCAAGCGCAGCTCCAGCGTCCGCGAGGCCAGGGCGAGGGCTTCCTGTTGGGCGCGGAAGGCGAGCTGGAGCGCCTTGTCCTTCTCATCAAGGACACGCTCAACGTATTCCTTAAGCTCGACTGACTTGGGCATTTCATGCGGCCGCCCAGTAGCGCCGGAAGTCGCGGACCATCATCTCCACGTCCGGATCTAGCTGCGCCCAGAGCCTCATCACGTTGCCCATAGCGTCATTGCCAGCGACGCCGAAGAGAGAACTGGCACGCTTGAAGTAGCGGCCGGCCTGCAGGAGTGCCGCGTTCTTGATCGTGCTCGGGACAGCGACCCAGCCGAACTTAGCCGTAAGGTCAATCGAGCCCTCGCCTTCGGGGATCAGGGTGCCCGGCGCGAAGAGCGCCGCCGTGTAGGGGTCGCCAGTCGCGCCGGCGTTGAAAGGCCAGAGCCGATCCAGGGTCAGCACCGCCTGCGTGGCGTGGTCTTTGAAGACCAGGTCCCCGATCACCTGGTTGGTCAGGAAGAGATCGTCAATGGGCACGATGCGGTCAGGGACGGCCGGGATCGGATAGAAGAAGTAGGGCAGGTAGCCCCAGGCGCCGGGGTTCCAGGGGAAGCTGGAGAAGGCGCGCGTATCGCCGGCGCGGTAGGGCGTGAAGTAGCGCAGCGTAGCGACTGAGTCCTGCGCGGCGAAGTTGCGCCCGGTCGCGGTGTTGATGGCCGTGGTGGCCGCACCGCAGGCCAGGGTCGCCATCGTTTGCTCGCCAGCCCCAAACGTGATCGCCTGCCCGGTGCCCGTGGCGAGATAGGTCTGGAGGTCGGTGTAGGTGATCAGGTCGGCCATCGCCGCCTAACCTGAGATGACGTAAGCCTTGCGGTTCTGCGGCTTCGAGTCCGTTCGAGCGTAGCCGAAGTACTGAATGCTGTTGACGTTCATCTTGCCGTAGGGGTCGGCGAGCACGGTCACGCCCTGCACGTCGCGGATGATGAAGGCCTGCGCGATGTCGCCGAAGAGCAGGAA
>Ga0070696_100001115_pt1 | contig 17385 bp, 16 predicted proteins | sample KBSK1253metaG_FD_65474 | JGI IMG/M metagenome (GOLD analysis project Ga0070696, IMG submission 65474) | Corn, switchgrass and miscanthus rhizosphere microbial communities from Kellogg Biological Station, Michigan, USA - KBS K1-25-3 metaG | ecosystem: Host-associated > Plants > Roots >... | reverse complement strand
CCTGGACACGCATCTCATGCACGCGGTTCAGTTGATGGTGGAATCTCGCCATATAATGATGCCGGTCTTGCGCGGACGGTATTTGGAGGCGTTGAGTACGGAGATTCTCCTGCAGGTGATCGGCGGACTCAGCAACCGGGCGGTGATGAACCGCGCGCCCACCGGTATTCGCCCACGCGATGTCAGTGGCATCTACGAGGCGCGCGACTATTTGACGCAACATTACCGAAATCCCCCCAAGATCCCCGAGCTCGCGCGAATGGTGGGCTTGAATCAGACCAAGCTCAAGGCGGGCTTTCGCGAGGTCACGAAACTCACCATCTATAGCTACATCACCAAATGCCGGATGGAGCGCGCGGCCGATCTCTTGCTGAACGGCAACTATGGAATTGCGGAAGTGGCCTACGAGGTAGGCTATGACTACCCTGCCAATTTCACATCCGCGTTCAAGAAGTTTTACGGAAAGCTGCCGCGCAGCATGACCTCCCGGGATCGGACGCCGTATTCTCGAAGCGTCTAGTCGAGCGGCAAAGACGCTGCATTGGTCTCGCGCTTTTCCGGTCTGCCACCAATGCAAATAGACATATGAGTAATGAGATCCGACAAAACCATAAAAGACGCGGCTCTTTGCAGCCGCGGTATGTGGCTATCATCGCGCAAGCGATCTGGCCGGCGTTCGTCCCTGCTCCCCATTTGGACGAGCCAAAGTAAAGTTGCAAAGAGATGAGATCATGCAAAGTGAGCGGTCGTCGGTTCTGAATTTCACGGTAAATGAATTCTGCCGATACCTCGGCGTTGCCCTGCTGGCATTGGCGGCCAATTTTTCGGGTGCGAATCCGCTCGCAATCACGAATATCAGAATCATCGACGGCAACGGCGGCGCCCCTGTCGAGCATGGAACCGTCGTCGTCGAGGGTCGGCGGATCGTCGCCATCGGCGCATCGTCGGATGTGCACGTGCCTGCGGGCAGTCGGCGTATCGACGGCAAAGGCGGTTCGGTATTCCCGGGACTCGCGGACATGCACGTGCACCTGCTCGGCGGGACGGACGGCGTGGGTCTCGACATTCTCGGGTATCAGAAGTACTTGAACGCGCTGCTGTACGCCGGGGTGACCACCGTGATGGACACCGGCAACGTGGAACCGTTCGTGCTGCAGCTCAGGGCGGCTGTCCGCTCAGGCCTCGTTCTCGGGCCGCGCATTTATTGCGTTGGCCCGATTCTCGATGGCGCCGACCCCGTATGGCCGGCGCTGTCGATGGCCATTTCATCGAAGGATCAGGTGCCGCGGATCGTCGAATCGCTGGCGGGCGAAAAGGTCGATTTCATCAAGCTCTACGTCGGCCTTTCGGATCAGTTGATCCATTCGATTTCCGCTGAGGCCAAGAAGCACAACGTGCGCACCATCATCGATCAATGGAGACGCAACGGGTCTGCCGACATCGCCCAGGAGGGCATTGCGGGGTTCGCGCATTTCCCGTCCCGTCGGATCAGCGACGAAACGATTGCGACGATCAAGGCCCACAACGTTTTTATGATTTCCACGCTCGCGGTCCAGGAAGCGAGCCTCGGGCGCCGCTTTGCGGATTTGTCCTTCCTCGATAATCCGCTGATCGCCGATACGACGCCGAAGCGCGCGCTCGATGGGCTGCGCAAACGATACGCGGGCTTGACCGCCGAGCAACTCGCCGCCAAGAGCGACTACACCATGCACGTGGATTTGAAGGGCGCGGAAAGCAACGTACCGCGCCTGCGCGATGCGGGAATCTTGTTCGCGGCCGGCACCGACGCCGTTTATCCGGGCGATTTCCAAGGCGAGGGATTGCATCGCGAGCTCGAGCTGCTGGTCGAGTCGGGTTTGACGCCGCTGCAGGCGATCACGACTGCCACCAAGAACGCGGCCGCAATCGTCAACGCTTCCAACGAATGGGGCACATTGGAGGTGGGGAAGCTCGCCAACCTCGTCATCGTCGATGGTAATCCCGATCAACGGATCAGCGACACGCGGCGCATCGTTTCCGTCATGAAGGAAGGCGCGGTCATCGATCGAACTGCGCTGCGACTGGATCACAGCCACATACCGGACTATCAAGAGACCGGGTCGTCGATGGCGCCCGTGTGGTAGCGCGCTCAGGCGGTAGCCGCTTGATAAGCACACCGGATGCGCCTTCCGAGTGCGGCGGAGCACGGTAAGCTCGTGGCCGAAACATCCGAAAACATGCTTTTTTCGTCGAATCGCATGCTTTGCTCACAGTCAAACTCCCTACTATTAGTGGTTTTTCCGAACGAATGATTGCACGCATGACATGCGTGCCCGTAACGATGCAGGGAGAATTCGGGTGGGGATAATTCGATTTGTTGTGTCAAGTTCGATCACATTTGCGGCCGCCGTCGCTGCATTTGGCGCCGCGCCGGTCAGGGCGGAGATGGCTACCGCTGCTGACGCAGCCGCTCCGGGCGGCGAGTCGCTCCAAGAAATCGTCGTCACCGCCACCAAGCGTTCCGAAGACTTGCAGAACGTCGGTCTCAGTATGACCGCTTTGACCGCGGAACAACTGCAGTCTAAAGGGGTGCAGCAATTCTTCGATTATGGAACGTCCATTCCGAACTTGTCGTTCGGAGTAGGTTCCGCCGATGGCTCGCTCGCGAGCCGCGGCGTCGCACTGCGGGGCATCCAGGGCGCGAATACCACCGGCTTCTATATCGACGATACGCCGGTGCTCGAGACTCTCGATCCGCACATCGTCGACGTGGCGCGCATCGAGGTGCTGCGCGGCCCGCAGGGCACCCTCTACGGTGCGGAGTCGATGGGCGGCACGGTGCGCATCATTACCGCGCAGCCGACCGCCACCGCGTTCAGCGGACAAACGCATGTCGGTATGTCCGGCACCGAGCACGGCTCCTTGAACGAGATCGTGGAAGGTGACGTCAACCTGCCGCTCGTCAGCAATGTGCTCTCGGTGCGGGCGAGTGGGTTCTACCAATTCGACAGCGGGTATTTCGGCAAAGGCTTGGGTCCCGAGTCGGCGCCGCCGACTTCGACTCTCCACGACGTCGGCAGTATGCAGTACTACGGCGGCCAGATTGCCCTGAGATGGGAGCCTGTGGAGGGACTGGCGATCACCCCGCGGGTCATGTATCAGCAAACCGCCCAGGACGGGGCCCCCTATGCACTCAACTCTCCCAGCAATCTCATGCAGCGGGAAGTGTTCAACATCAATGAGGGCGGCACGGATAAGTGGTGGCTCGCGAGCTTCACGGTGAACTATGCGGTGCCGTTCGGCACCTTCGTCTCATCAACCGCTTACTTCGAGCGCAAGACCTTCGAAACCGAGGACGATACCGACGTTCTCACATTTGACCTCGGTCTTCCGAGTCCCATGCAGAGTCCCATCACGCGCAAACTCGATCTGCGGCGGGTCGCGCAGGAGATGCGCTTTGCCTCCTCGTTCAGTGGACCCTTCCAGATGATTCTGGGAGGCTTCTACTCCGACAGCACGCGCCCGCGAGACTACGAGTGGACGGGAGTGGGTCTGGGTGCGGCCACCGGCACCTCGAATGACCTGGCGCTGGCCTTTATCGACTCGCGGGGAGCCACTGAGTACGCGGTGTTCGGGGATGTGTCGTACGACATCCTGAGCAATCTGAAGGCAACCGTGGGCGCGCGCTGGTTCCGCGACAGCGCGACGTTCAACCAGTACACCAATGGGTTGTTCTTCGGCGGTGTCCCCAGCATCTACAACGCGCCGCCGACCAGCGAGACCGGCGTCACCCCCAAGTATCTGCTGGAATACCAGGTCACGCCCGATCTGCTGGCATATGCCAGCGTGGCCAAGGGATTTCGCGAGGGAGGCAACAACATCGCGCTGCCCCCCGGACCACCCCCGGGAGGATGTGACCAGGATCTCGCGAACCTCGGCGTGTCCGCATCCCAGTTCGCCACTTTCAAGTCCGACAGCCTGTGGAACTACGAGGTTGGAGTCAAATCGAGCTTCCTGGATCGTCGCTTCACATTGAATGCTTCCGGTTTCGTGATCAATTGGGACAAGATCCAACAGCAGATCTCCCTTCCCCGGTGTGGTTACGGCGTCACGGGCAACTCGGGTGCAGCCCGCAGCACCGGCTTCGAGCTCGAATTCAGCGGGCGGCCGCTACCCGAACTCACGCTCGGGCTGGGTTTCGGCTATGAGGATGCGCGTATTACCGAACAAGCGCTGGGCGATCCCCAGGCGGTGGGCAGTCCCGTCTACCAGGTGCCGGGCATCACCATCGCGAGCAACGCCGAGTACGAGCGGCATCTGACTTCGGAATGGTCCGGATTTACGCGTGTTGATTACAGCCATGTCGGCGAGAGCTGGTCTGCAAACAATGCGCAGGTAAACCCGCTCAAGCGGCCGGCTTACGACATCGCGGATGTCCGGCTCGGCGTGCGCAACGAGCGCTATGAGTTCGTAGCCTTCGTCAAGAATCTCACCAATGAGCACGCAAACCTGGGAGACGCCATCCTGATCGGGGCGCAAATCCCGGGTCAGCCGCGGTTCCTGATCAATCGACCATTGACTGCCGGAGTTGAAGCCCGCGTGCGGTTCAAGTGATCGTCGCACGGCGGTAGCAACGCCGGCGGGCACCTTGCCTCCGTCGGTTTGAATGGTAAACGGGCGTTTCGAGTTGAGGAGGCGGGTGCGGGTAAGTCCGAGATCCGATCGCCCCATAGGCCGATTTCGGACCCGAAGAAGCCCGTGGGGGGGTCCGGCACCTCATCTATCAGGCCCTCATGCGCTCCGGGAGAACGACATATATTTCTGCTCGAAACTCTCGACGGGCACGGGCTTGCCAAAGAGATAACCTTGCATCTCGTCGCAGCCCAGCGATCGGAGCTGGTTCAATTGCTCCTCTGTCTCGACACCTTCCGCTACTGTATTGAGCCTTAACGCGTGCGCCAGATTAATGATGACCGAGACCAGTGTCAGTCCGCCTGTTGCTGAAGCCATCTCTACCACGAAAGATCGATCGATCTTGATCGTGTCCACGGGCAGTTTCGCCAGGTAGTTGAGCGATGAGAAGCCAGTGCCGAAGTCGTCGATCGCAATCGTGACGCCCAATGCACGGATCGCGAGTAGGCTGCCGATGCTGTGATTGACGTCCTGCATAATCACGCTCTCCGTGATCTCCAACTGAAGTCCCGCTGCCGCGTCCGCGGCAACACTGATGGCCTGCTGGACCTCTGCGACGAAATTTTGATTGCGCAGTTGGAGCGGCGACACATTCACCGCAATGCGCACGGCGGGCAGTCCTTGATTGCGCCAACGCTGGTAGTCTTCAATCGCTTTGCGCAGTGCCCAGCGCCCCACGTCGTGAATTAGTCCTGTTTCTTCGAGGATTGAAATAAAGCGACCAGGCAGAGTCAGGCCGGACACTGGATCATTCCATCGGATCAATGCCTCGGCCCCAGTCAGCTTGCCGCTTGCAATGCTCACCTTAGGCTGGTAGTGAAGCACGAATTCTTCTCTTTCTAGCGCTCTTCGTAGGCGATTCTCTATGCCAAGACTCAGAGCCACGGTTTCAGTCATTTTCTGTGCGTAAAACAGGTATCGGTCCCGGCCCGCCTTCGCTTTCTTCAGCGCCGCTTCGGCATTGTTAAACAACGTATCGGCCTCGGTGCCATCATCCGGGAATACGGCGACGCCAATCTTGGCCGCCATACGGTACACAGCGTCATTCAGGCTAAACTCATGCTTCATAAAAGCCGCGATCGTCGTCTCGAGCACCCGCGCGACGTCCGCCTCGTACATGACCTTGGGCAGCACAACGGCAAAATGATCTGAATCGAGGCGCGCCACGAGATTGACGTTCTCGGCGTTCTGCGCCAACCACTCGGCAACTTGCTTCAAAAGCGCGTCACCGGCTGACCGACCCAGGCTGTCGTTCAGTTTCTTGAACCGCTCCAAGTCGATCAGAAAAACGGCCATCTTGTGATCAGCGTCGGCGGCATTCAGCATGTACTGCGCGACGCGCTCAAGAAACGAGCGCCGGTTCGCGAGTCCCGTGAGCGTATCGTAATTAGAGAGGCGATCAAGTCGCTCCTTCCTTTCGAGATGATCGACGGCGAACGCGACATTGCCGGCTAGTTCGGTTAATAACAGCAAGCCCGCCGCATCAAAGAATTCCGGTTTGCTCGTATACAGCGCCAACGCGCCGATTGCATTGCCCGAAACAATCAGCGGAAATACGGCTAACGAGCGAACACCCGACTGGGTGTGCATTTTGCCAAAGATAAGGCTTTCGTCGTTCTGTACGTCGTTGGAGACAGCGGGCGCTTTCTCTCTGATCGCTCTCGCAGCCAACGTTTTTCCCTCCAGCGTACCCTCGCTCGAGGCGAAATGGCCCTTTATTACGGACATGACCGGCTCGTCGTGGCCCGCCCAGGCCACCGGAACAATCCGGTTCTCGCTGTGATCTATCACAGCTATCCAAGCCATTTCGAATTCGCCGTGCTCGACCGCAGTCTGGCAAGAGCGGTTGAAAAGGTCCGCGCGATCACGTACTCGCACCATCGCGGTGCTTATGCCGGTGACCATTGAGTACAGACGATTGAGGCGCTTGAGTCTGTCTTCCGCCCCCTTTCGTCCGGTTCGATCCCGTGCCGCCTGCCAACCGGAGACGACGGCGATCAACAATGCCAATATGCTTGCCGCGATCAAGGCGACTTGGGCCTCACGATAACGGTTTGCGGCCGCTGATTTGCGTTCCTGCAGTAACTGTTGTTCTTCCGCTTCCATGTCACGAGCCGCGACTCGAAACGCGTCCAGAGGGGAAGCCTCCTGCCCGCTGCGAATCAGGGCGGCCGTATCTTCGGCAGCCGGCGTCCGCCGCAATCTTTCGATGGCGTCATCACGCTGGACCATACGTTGCAGCTGATTCGCGACAATATTTAGGCGGCGTTGCTGATGTGGGTTATCCGCCGTCAGTGCTCGCAGGGCTCTTTGTTCGTTGTCAGCCAACGATGCATTGGCGCGCGACCGTTCGAGAAATGCGTCCGTGCCGCTCAAAGCGAAATCACGATAACCATTCTCAATATTTTCCACCCGCAAGCGCAAGTTTGCGAGATGTTCAAGAACCTCAGCCGTATGCTGGGCCCATTGGGCACTTTCAAAGGAGGCGAGAACGCTGCGGTAAGCGACGATGCCGACGACCAGAAGCACAGCCACGACCACGCCGAATGCGGCCTGTATTTTTAGAACAACTGGCAATTGTTTTTTCATCTAAATCCCTGACAAAAAGCGGCACTTCGACCGACGAGGCTCATGAGAATCAAGGGCCGGTGCGAACGAATGGCCCCCAACCTTCCATTTAAACAGGCTGTCGGCTCAACCCACCGTGTGGTAGCCGACATTGAAGTTTATTTGGAAAAGCGGAACGCGGTTCGCGATGTCCACCGGTGGGAATTGCGGCGACCGATACCATTTGCGCACAGATAATACTGAACCCCCGCCATGAGTGTAAGCCGTAGGGAATCGCCTGCGAAAAGCTCTAGGGGCGGCCCTGAATGCGCTTGAGTGTCGTGCCAGCAGCTACTGATATGCGATTGTTGCCTGCCAGGCGCGAAGTAAATGTTCCACTATTGCGCCGCGAAGATCAAACGGCGGCTCTCAGCTCCGCTTGCGCGCACGTCTTATGGCCGCCGGACATATCGATCACGAAACCCCGGAGCAGACGTCCGCTTCCCAACAAACCTAACCATCCTGTCTCCCTTCCGCGTTGGGCGCTTGCGGCCAGCTTCGCAGGGCGAGCGCCGCGGCGCTTCGTAGTTCCTTTCGCGTAGCACCACCTGCTGCCTGTATCGTCATGCCATATATTACGATCGAGAGATAACGGGCGAGATCAGTTGGATCGGCGTCCGGAGGAAGGTCTCCTTCTGCTTTGGCGCGTTTCAGTCGATCCAGAATGATGCTCTCGCCGATTTTGCGGCGCCGAATGAGTTCCCTACGGATCGAATCCGACTGTGGCGCACAAGCAAGAGCACCCTGGACTCCCAGGCATCCCGGCGGGTTTCTTTTGTCGCCATGCAGATCGGCAGCGCCCTCCAGTAACGCGCGCGCATAGGCGCCCGCCGTCGGTGCCGTGAGTGCGGCTTGCCGATATCCTGCGCGCGCCTCGTATAGATCGAGCGCTTTCAAGAAGAGCCCCTCCTTGCTTTCGAAAGCGGCATAAAGGCTTGGGCGAGTTAAACCCAGCTCTCGTGTGAGATCGGCCAGGGACGTGCCCTCATAGCCCTGTCGCCAGAACAGGTCCATGGCGCGCTCAAGCGCTCTATCTATGTCGAACTCTCTGGGGCGACCAATCACTTGGGCTTCTCCTTTTCAAAGATTCTAGACCAGTCGGTACATAATTTAGTTGACATCTAACAATGACGGTGTCAATACTTCTGTACCGGTCGGTATAGAACAAATTTTATGCAGGGCATTCTATGACGCGGCCTTAGCGAGCAGTGCTCTCGCAAAGAATAATCGATTAGCGGAGGGGTCCATGCCTTGGAAAACACTCGGTTCCTTTGCCTTCTTCCTGTCCATTGCCTTCTTCCTGTCCATTGCGGCGCTGCCTGCAGCAGCAAACATCCAGCCTTACCCGCGCAGTTTCAGCGTTCAAGAGATCCGAGCTAACGGAACAACGCTTCATGTCAGGGTTGGCGGAACGGGACCTGCTGTGGTGCTGCTGCATGGCTTTGCAGACACCGGCGATATGTGGGCGCCGCTTGCCGCCTCGCTCGCCGACGATCATACGGTGATCGTGCCGGATCTTCGCAGTATGGGGCTGTCGGCTGTTACAGAGCATGGTTTTGAGAAGATGAATCAGGCCAAAGACATTGCGGACGTTCTGGACACGCTTCACGTCGCAAGCGCAGGTATTGTCGGTCATGATATTGGCAATATGGTCGCTTTTGCATTTGCTGAGCGGTATCCGGAGCGCACTACAAAGCTTGTGATGATGGACGCGCCCGTCCCTGGAGTTGGCCCATGGGATGATATTTTGAACAGCCCTCTGCTCTGGCATTTCAGGTTCGGTGGAGTCGACATGGAAAGGCTGGTCGCAGGCCGTGAGCGAATCTATCTCGATCGCTTCTGGAATGACTTTGCCGCAGACCCTTCAAAGTTCGACGAGGCCTCACGCGCGCATTACGCGGAACTCTATGCAAAGCCGGGGCGCATGCACGCAGGATTTGCCCAATTTGCAGCGTTCGATCGGGATGTGGTCGATAACAAAGCAGCCGTTGGACGTGGCCGGCTGCAAATGCCCGTGTTGGCAGTCGGAGGCGATCATTCCCTCGGTTCGACCATGGCCTACATCATGAGATTTGCGGCCGACAATGTTCGTGAGGTCGTCATCACGGAGTCAGGTCACTGGCTGATGGAGGAGCAGCCCAAAGCGACAGTTTCAGCCATTGTGGATTTCCTGTCCGCCGACAGCCCCATAAACTCACGCACTCTCGGTATTGCCGAGATTGGCGCCCTGGCGCGAAGCGGGGCGGGTGTCGGGACATCAGGAGTCGGTGGAATTCAGACAATTGTGCTGTCCGGCGATCCTGCCAAGGCTGGCCCTTATGCCATCGAGCTTAAGATACCGGCCCATACTCACATCGGGGCGCATTCCCACCGCGATAATCGGCTTGCAATGGTTGTCTCGGGCGAATGGCACTTTGGATATGGCAGCAAGGCCGACGACGTTCAAACGAGCGTGCTTATGCAGGGCGCGTTCTATACAGAACCCGCCAACACGCCCCACTTCGCCTTCACGGGCGACCAGCCCGCGACAGTTTTCATAACCGGAACGGGACCAAGCGATACGCACTTCGAAAAGGATGGCCCATCCCATCCGTGATTCCTGACTACCGGTCGTCGCGCGACCGGCGCCAGCCTCCCGGAGTGCGCTGATGGCGTTGCTTTCGAACTGGCCTAGGCGCTTCTTGAGCTCATTGCGATCGAGGCCGGGCGACTCAATCCGGTTGAAGTCGCGCTTGACGCAGACGTTGTCCGTCGACGTCCAAAATGACTTCCGCACAACGCAATCGACAACGAAGACTTGGGAGCCCGTGTTGCCTTCGCGGCTAAAGAGTCCTAGGTAGCTTTCGGGTATCCAATGGTGACGGCGCGCATGGCTCATGAGCTGAATGATACTGGGGCCCTCGGCATTGCCCTAGGCGCGAGCGAGGTAAGCGGTCGGTAAAAAAGATCGAGCGTTTACGCCTATCCGCGCTTGCGCCGCCCGATTCTCCAGCGGCCCGTTGGAGACCTTACACCTCGGCTCAGTGCGCAAGTATCAACACAGCCAGGCAGATCAGGGCTTGATAAGAAACCTAGATCAAGAATCGGTCAGTACAAGAGAATATCGCGCGATTCGGCCAAACAGGACATAACGCCTCGATGACCGTCATCAAGTCATCCAAGGCTTCGAATGGATCACGGCTGGTAGCCGCCGGCACGTGAGCCATACCGCCGTCGGCGGCAAACGGTTGGCCGCTATCGGTGGGCAGGCTCACTTTAGAATTTCCTCGAGCAACGCTTCACGATCGAAGAGCCGGAAGTACTCGCGTACCTCGTCCACGGGATGGGGGCGCCACCAGCAGGTTGGGCATGGATCATCTCTCCGCAGAAATGCAGCTTCGCCTCGCGTCGGAGCGCCTCCAGTGCGGCGTCGTCCGGCTCGCGTGCTGCCAGCAGGAGATCGCGCCACAAGCGCGGATGGTTGTCCCAGCGCAGGCGCAGGGATTTCGCGCTCTCAACTGCGAGTGTGCGCACCTGCTGCATGGTCAGGGTGGCGATGCAATCGGCCACGGACGGCGGCATCGCGAAGATCATCGAGGCCACGCTGCGTTCCTCGCGGGCCACCTGCCAGCCGAACATCAGGGTCTCGAGTGCGAGCCAGTCCCAGCGTGTCGCGGGAGCCGCGCCGTTGACGTGACTGCGCGCATGCGCGCCGTTGCCCACGGCCATACGCCACCATGCCACGTCGCCGAATCTCAGGTCGACGATCACGAACGGAAAGAGCGACAGGCGTTGTCGCGCGACTGGATCGGGGTGGCGCCAGAGGTCACGGTACGACGCGACGACCGGGAACGGATGGCCCGTCGCGCCGTCGAGCGAAAGCTCCCAGCAGAGTTCGATGAACTGCTGGTTCAGTTGATGGGCCAGGCCGATCGACCGGGCGCCCTTCCATTTGTGTTGCGAGAGCTGCTGACCGTCCGCCCCCTCTCCGTCGCCAGAATCTTTCGTGCGCACCGTCGCCAGATCTCCCACACAAAATGGCATTGTTGGGAGCCGTCACGGCGGAAACGCCCTCAGGTTTCTGGGGCATTTATGGCAGAAACTTCAGCAGGTTGACCTATGGACACCACCAGCGGCGACGCGCGGTTCGACCGCTACTACCGGAGGATTCAATTGGGCCTGCGGCTTTTGTCGCACGGCGCACGTGCGCAGACCGCTTGCGACTGGAGCGGACTCACACCCGACCGGCTCATCACGCTCAAGCGGCGCTGGCTCCCCGATGCCGGCGACGGATTCCGCGGACCTGCACCGACTTCCTTTCAACCGTTCTTCCGCTCCTCCGTGCGTCTCAGTCACGCGACCGTCTTCACCAGCATTCATCAGGCGCTGTGCCTACGCTCCATGTCGCATGGCAAGTCGTGGGACCTTCAGCCGGGGCTGGAGAACGGCGAGCGGCTGTGCACCGCCTACGAAATTTTCCGCGAGTGGGAGCCATCCGCGGACATGGAATTCGACCAGGCCGCGCTGCTGGCGCGGGGCGCGGCCAGTTCAGAGGACATCGAGTTGTTCCGATGCCTCCACTGCCAGAGCGCCATGCTGATCGACAAATGGGCGCGGCGACGCGAAGTCTGTTCGGGTTGCCGGGGTCGGCGCTATGCTAGTCCCTGACGAGCACCATCAGCGCGAGGTGGTACAGGGCGGCGAACAGTCCGAACCCCAGCGCCATGCCGGCGATCTGCAGGAACGGGAAGCGCGGACCCACGGCGGAAAGCTCAAAGGCGACGGCCGCCACCAGACCGAAAACCAGCACGAAGGCGCAGAGCGCGTCCACGATCGGCTTCAGCAGCAGCAGGCCGGCAATCAGCGGGAAAGACACGACTTTCCATGTCATTCGGGCCGATGCGCCCAGGGCGGGATGAATCTGCGCCATGCCTGCCTCTCGGTTCGGATATCACGCGAAATAGTCACTAATAGTGACTATAAATCACATTCCATAAACCTCGACTTGTCAATGGTTTACGGAACGCCTATTTTAGTCACCATGGGTGACTCAAAACACGAAAAGCTGAACCGACTTCTGGAGACCCTCGGGGACACGACCCTGGTCTCCAGCCGGTGGCTGCGCGCCCATGGTTACCGCAGCAACCTGGTCGCCCGCTACATGGCGAGCGGCTGGCTGCAGTCCCCCACGCGTGGAGTCTACCTCCGCAAGGGCGGCAAACCGACCTGGGAGGGGCTCCTGCGAGCCCTGCAGCGCCTGGAGCAGCTGCCCCTCCACGTCGGCGGCCGATTCGCGCTGGCCCGCCAGGGCCATGAGCACTACCTGCGCCTTGGCGAGTCGGCGACCCTGACCCTGTACGGCCCGGTGAAGCTGCCGGCCTGGGCCAGCAAGCTGCCGCTCCGCGAGCGCGTGCAGGCATGCGGCAAAGGACCGTTCGACTGGCCGCCGCTCTCCTTAGGCGCCGACACGCTCGATGGAACCTTGAATGCACAGGGGCTCGAACGGGCGACGGACGACACGAGCGCGGCCGGCGTTGTGCTCTCCACTCCCGAGCGGGCAATACTTGAACTGTGCGACGAGACACCAGACAGCGCGCTGGTGCACGAAGTGAATGCCCTGATGCAGGGACTCTCCACGCTCCGGCCGCAGCTCGTCAGCGCATTGCTGCAGCACTGCGACAGCATCAAGGCAAAGCGGCTGTTCCTCGCCCTCGCCGATCGGAATCGCCACGCGTGGCTCGCCCATGTGAGCCTGCAGGACGTGGATCTCGGTAGCGGCAAGCGCGTCCTCGTCCCGGGCGGCAAGCTGAACGCCAAATATCAGATAACGCTGCCTGCCGACCTCAATGAACAACTGGGATAACCGCTACGCCGAGCGCGTAAAGCTGCTGGTCGAGATTCTGCCGACGCTGGCGGAAGAGAAGCGCTTCGCGCTGAAGGGCGGCACGGCAATCAACCTCTTCGAGCACGATCTGCCGCGACTCTCCGTCGATATCGATCTGACCTGGCTTCCCGTCGGTGATTTCGCGAGCGATGTGCGCAATATCTCCGCGGCGCTGGAAGCCATCGGCGAGCGACTACGCTCCGGACCGCTGCGACTGCAGGTACAGACCAGCGGAACCGAAGCGACGGGCGTCCATCGCGTGATCGCAAGTCGCAACCGCTCGCGCGTGCAGATCGAGACGACGCCGGTGATGCGGGGCACTGTCCATCCAGTTCGAACAATGCGCGTACGCCCAGGTGTCGAGCAGAACTTCGGATTCGCCGAAATCCAGGTGCTCGACTTCGCCGACCTCTACGCCGGCAAGCTCTCCGCCGCGCTGTCCCGCCAGCATCCACGCGATCTCTTCGACCTTCAGCCGCTTCTCGATGAAGGGCGACTTGATGAACGCCTGTGGCGAACGTTCCTCGTGTATCTCACCTGCAGCTCGAAGCCTGCTGCAGAAATGCTGTCGCCGCAGGAGCCCCGCGATTTCGAAGAGATCTTCACGGCACATTTCCAAGGTATGACTGCGGCGCCGGTCACCGCCGCCTCGCTGCTCGAAGTACGCGCACGACTCCTGCAGCGCATCCTGGAATTGCTCGATGCGCCCTCACGCGCGTTCCTGGAATCTGTTGAGCGCGAAGCGCCGGACTTCCGCCTCATCGAACTGCCGCATGCCGCTGATCTGCCCGGAGTGCGTCGCAAGCTAACGAACCTCGGTCAACGCTCCGCCGCGAAGCGCACCGCCGACTACCAGCAGCTCAAGGACTTCTTTCGTCGCTCGTCATAGAGCTTGAGTCGCGGGGTTTCTCAGGTGCTTCACCGGAAAACCTCGAACAACCTCTGAGCGCGCCGTACATTCGGGCAGCGTTTGACCCATCTCTTCCCTGAATCCGTGCGCTGCTTTTCGCGCCTCCCCTCCGCATTCTTGACCCCATCACGTCACGTAGATGAGGCAAGAATATGGATACCCGATCGACTAGTGAAGGGCACCCTGCCGACAACACCATCGCGCGCGCATCGCAGGATGTTTACCTGCCTCGCTGGGTCAACGAGCCTCTCCCAGACCTGCGTGCGATCCTCAGCGCCGGCGAGATCTCGCGCCTGACTCGGCGCCCACGCTGGCTACTGCTTGGTCTGGCGGTGCTGGGACGCTTTCCGAAGCAGCGCGCTCACTGCGGAAAGCCGGTCGGCTGGCATCGGGCTGACGTGCTCGACTGGTTGACGCAGAACATCGCGATCGAAGCAGATCTACCGCGCACCACACGCCGTCGTAACCACACGAGACCCAGTCAGATATGCCTGCCGCTGGACGTCCGGCCGAGCCACGACTCCCTCGACGACTGTAGGCGCTGCCATTCAACTGGAGGCGATCACCTGTGAGTTCCTCAACACCAGTTCCGGCGGTAAACGGAGCCGGAATTTGCCAGCGCGCTGTGCGTCGACGCGAGCTGCGGAAGATTGTCCCGCTTGCGGATACCACCATCTACGAGATGGAGCGCCGCGGCGAGTTTCCTCGGCGGTTCTATTTGACTTCAAAATGCGTGGTTTGGGATCTCGCCGAAGTCGAACAATGGCTGACCGCGCGACGGGCTGCATGCTTTGCCGGCGAAACGCGCCGCGCCCCAGATCCCAATGTTTGCCAAAGAAAGGTCAGACCCGTCGGTGAGGCGAGTCGTTAGAAGTCACCTAGCGCACAAGGGAATTGAGGTTGATCAATCTGAATCGCATAGCCTCAGCGCTAACCGAGTATTTCGTGGCGAGGATGGGAATGACACGACTTGTGTCGCCGTCTTTCGCGAGCTTCCGAAAATCTGAAAGAAGCGGGCCTCTAGGCATCAACAGCGCGGCAGCAAACATGTCGGCCTGACGCTCGCGCGGCGGCCGCGCTTCATCCGCGTTTCGGGACTTCCGAAAATCCACGAATGCGTCCTGCTGTGGATGGAGTAGGAAATGGCCAATTTCATGCGCAATGGTGAAGCGCTGACGAACGAGAGGCTCCTGGCTGTTTACCCCGATGAGGGCTTTCCCATCCTTGCGCAGTAGCAGCCCAGAGAAGTCGCTGCTTGGAGCACGGCTGATGCGCATGCCAAGCCGGAGAGCAATATCTTCGATGGGCGTCGGAACCTTCGTGATCCCGAGTTCGCTGAGTACGCGCTCAGCTTCCTGTTCAATCTTTTCTATCAGCATAGTGATCTACGACTTGCCGCCAAAAAGGCTCTTCGCCCAATTGGCTGCTTTCTGACCGCCCTCTTGGGCGATCTTGTCGGTGTCAACCTTTGTGAGCCCGAAGCCATCGGGAACGTCAGGAAAAAAGTCTTGGATGTTGCAGTGGAAAAGCGTTGCCAATTTCCATAACGACAACGCAGTGATGTTGTTCCGTCCGTTCTCAATGTGCGTAACCGCTTCACGCGAGATCCCCAGCTTCTCACCGACCAGGCGCGCGCTGAGCTTTCGCTTCCTGCGAAGCTCAGCGATGCGGGCGCCGATAGCCTGCCGTATCTCGCGCTCGGTTGATACGTCATAGGTGAGAAGTGTACCGGTGGATTTCTTCATCGTCATCGGCAATGGCACCCTTCCGGGCACCCACGAGAACTGATGGTCTGTACCGTACCATAGGTTACTCACAATACCCAAATGGTACGGAGCGTTCCGTTGATGTTCTCGACGGCACCGGTATTCTTAGGTGCAGGGCGCGCCGGGCGGCCGACCCGAATAGCGACAGGAGGTTCCTGGCATGAGTCGAGAGAAAGAGTTCGTCATCGTAGTCAACGGCACCGAACACGAGGTCGCCGGTGAAGTCGTCACCTACGACAACGTCGTAACGCTCGCCTTTCCGGGGCAGCCGGTTACGCCGGAGTACGCGGTCACGTTTGAACACGCGCAGCACCCGAAGAAGGGCACGCTGGCGAGTGGCGGTTCCGTAACGGTCAAGAAGCACGGCACGATTTTCGATGTCACACCCACTAATCGATCGTAGTGACGACCTTCGCACGCTGAGGGACGACGGCTACGCCGTCGGAATCTCCGGAGCGAACCTCGTCGTCGAGGACATTCCATACGTCACAGCAACGGGAACCGTCCGTCGGGATGGAGTAATTGTCGCGCCCATCGTGATTGGCGGCGATGTGGTTGGCGCGCCAGATACGCATGTCGTTTTTTTCGCAGGTGAAATGCCCCACACGCGCGACGGCCAGCCCGTCGCGTCTTTTGGCGCGTCACCGCATGCACAGCAGATCACGCCGACTCGGACGACATCGTTTCAGTTCTCGGCCAAGCCCACCTCGGGTCAGTACGAGAGTCATACGAGGAAGATCCGGACGTACGCGTCATACATCTGCTCTCACGCAACCGCGCTCGAACCCGACGCGACACCACTAACGAGGCGGGTCGTGCCGCCGGACGACGACACCTCGCCCTTCTGCTACCTAGACACCGCCTCGGCGCGGGCCGAGATCAACATGATCACGGCGAAGCTCGCTGTTGAACGGGTGGCTATTGTTGGCACTGGGGGGACAGGGTCATATGTTCTCGATCTAGTGGCCAAAACGCCGGTGAACGAGATTCATATTTTTGACGGCGATGTCTTTTCGTCGCACAACGCTTTTCGTGCGCCGGGGGCGGCGTCAATCGAGGAGCTTAGGGCCCAGCCCTACAAAGTGGATTACCTTCGGGGGCGGTACTCGGTGCTTCACAAGCGCATAGTTGCTCACCCGCAGTACATCGATGCAACGAACGTCGGCTCCCTTCGTGGCATGGGATTCGTGTTTCTCTGCATCGATGCGAATCCCGCAAAGCGATTTATTGTTCAGAGTCTCGAGGACTTCGGCATCACGTTCATCGACGTCGGGATGGGCCTATTCGAGACTAACGCTACGATTGGCGGAATCCTGCGCGTAACGACAAGCCAGGCAGACAATCGGGTGACCGCCCGCGCAAACATGTCGCTCGATGGTTCTGCCGCGACGGATCTCTATGAGCGCAATATCCAAGTAGCTGACCTGAACATGCTCAACGCTACGCTGGCAGTCCAGAAGTGGAAGAAGCTGATGGGCTTCTACCAGGATACGGCGCGCGAGCGGCATCTCCTTTACACGGTCAGATCGAACCTCGTCACTACGGACATTGACCATGAGTCGGATTGA
>Ga0070696_100001112_pt1 | contig 17404 bp, 18 predicted proteins | sample KBSK1253metaG_FD_65474 | JGI IMG/M metagenome (GOLD analysis project Ga0070696, IMG submission 65474) | Corn, switchgrass and miscanthus rhizosphere microbial communities from Kellogg Biological Station, Michigan, USA - KBS K1-25-3 metaG | ecosystem: Host-associated > Plants > Roots >... | reverse complement strand
CTCAGTCGGGTCGGCCGCGCGAGGGGGCCCGACGGTGCCAATCGGGCTGCCGCGATTCAGATTCGTAAAACGCGTCGCGGAAATTGTTGGTAGGTCAGTGTTTCGAAGCGGGACGCGCTCTCGAATGCGCTGCGCAGGTCTTCACCGACGCGCGGCTGCAGCTTCGTAACCGCACCACCACGTTTCGTGCGCGCGGGCGCCTGGCCGTCGATCGCGGCAGCCGCGCGAAGGCGTGAAAACCCGCGGGAACGCAGGCGATCCGCTGCGCGCGCCGAGCCGGAACGGCAATTGCCAAAAGGGCTTGCGGTGAAACTCCGGGACCTCGTGCTGTCGGTGGCCGCCCTCGCGGTGCTCGTCGCGCTCCTTGCGCTCGCTGACGATCGGGTGCGCGAGCGGGTGAGCGGCGTCAGCGCGCGCGCGGTGTCGCACGGCGTTTCTCAAGGCACCACGCAGTTGCAGGCGGCGACGATGTCGGCCCGCAACCTCGTCGTGGAAAAGGGCGCACTGACGGTGCTCGTGATCGCCGGCGGGATCCTCTTCGTCTTCATGCTTCGGACCTAAGGCACATGTCCCTGATACTGGTCGTCGAACCCGACTCGCGCCACGCGGCCCAGCTCGCGTCGATTGCGCGCAATCACCTGCACGCCGAGCTCGTGATGGCCGAGTCCGGCGACCGCGCGGTCGCCGCCCTCGATCACCGCGTGCCCGACATCGTGTTGACGGCGCCGCTGCTGCCGCACCACGACGAGGCCGTGCTCTCGGATTACCTGCGCGCGCTCGGCGAGGCCGGCGCGCACGTGCAGACGCTCACGATTCCGATCCTCTCGAAGCCGGCCGCGGCGCACCGCGGCGTGCGCGGGATGTTCCGCAAGGAACGCGCGACGCCGGTGTTGCCCGACGGCTGCGATCCCGCGCTCTTTGCCGAGCAGGTCGGCCAGTACCTGCATCGGGCACGGCAGCGCCGCGTGATCGTCGCCGCGCCGCCGGCGCCAGCCATCGCGTTCCGTGAGCCACCCGCGGAGGAGGTGCTCCCCGGGGCGATCCTCTCCGGGCAGGAAGCCGAGGACGTCGACCTCACGCCGTTTCTCGAGGTCATCTCGGATCCGGCCGATCACTACGAGTTGCCGGTGGAACCGTCCGACCGGTTCGACGCATCCGGACGATTCCCGCAGCACGAACCGATGGCGACGTACGTACCGGCGGAACCCTCGATTCCGGCGTATGCCGCCCCGGAACCGATTCCGGCGTACGAGCCCGTAGAGCCGATTCCGACGTATGTGCCGGTAGAGCCGATTCAGCGCCTCGAACCGGTCGAACCCTATGTCTCCAGGGAACGCGTTGAACCCTACGAACCCTATGAACCCAATGAACCCAGTGAACCCATACAATCCCCCGATCAGTTCATCGAACCGGTTCAGGCTGCTGCACCAGTCGCGCGGGTCGCACCGATCGCACCCGCCGAACCGATCGAACGATTCGCAACTCCAGCACCCGTTGAACCCGCGCCGCGTGTTCAAGCTGTTCAACCGTTTCAACCCGCTCAACCGGTTCAACCGATTGAACCCGTCGCGCCCGTTCGACGCACTGCGCCCGTAGCCGCTCCGCGGGCGGCCGCGATGCCGCCTGTCGAGCCGGCCGTGCCAGTCGTCATCGTTGAACCAGTCGTCCCTGTTGCGCCAGCCGCGCCGGTAGCGCCATCGACGCCGGCTCCGCGCGAACCGCTGACGTCTTCGTACGCGGAGGCGCCATCGCACGCCGAGCTGCTGCCGCCGCTGCCGTCGCCTCGTGCGCGCCGGGGCGATCGCCGGCGCCCGGACCGTTACGAGGACGTGCAACGGCCCGCGCCGCAAGAGCCCGTGCAGCAACCGTCGGTGTCGCAGGCGCTCGTGCCGCAGCCGATGGCGGCGCCGCAGCCGGTCCAGGTGCCGCAGGTGATCTCGGTGCCCACGACCAACGGCGACGGCACCACGACCTCCGTGAACGTGGCGGTGGCCGTCTCGGTGCAGGTGGCCGCGCAGACGACGGTGTCGTCCACGCCCAGACCAAGGCGCGGCGCGAAGAACGAGGTCAAGCCGGTGCAGGACGAGTGGGGGTTCTTCGATCCCGATCAGTGCGGCTTCCGGGCGCTGCTCGCGCGGCTCGACGCCATCGCCGCGAAAGACGACGAGTAGATCGCCGCCGGGTCCGCAACACCGTGGCTTCAGTGGCGTCGCGGGACCCGGCCTACATACCTGCCCCAGCCGCCCTGCTAAGATCGGCGCGTGCGACTGCAGAACCAGACCGTGCTGGTCACGGGCGGTGCGTCGGGTCTCGGGGGCGCCACCGCTGAAATGGTCGTCGCGGCCGGCGGCCGCGTGATCGTCGCCGACGTCAACGAGGCCGCGGGCAGGACGGCGGCCGCGCGGCTCGGGGCGAGCGCGCGCTTCGTCCGCACCGACGTCACGAGCGAGGCCGACGTCCAGCAGGCCATCGCCACCGCCATCAAGGAGTTCGGCGCCTTCACCGGCCTCGTCAACGCCGCCGGCATCGGCCCCGCGGCGCGGGTCGTCGGCCGCGACGGGCCGATGCCGCTCGACCAGTTCGCGCGCGTCATCCAGACCAACCTGATCGGAACGTTCAACGTGACGCGGCTCGCGGCCGCCGCGATGATGAACAACCAGCCGGCGCCGTCGGGTGAGCGCGGCGTCATCGTCAATACCGCGTCGGTCGCGGCGTACGAGGGACAGATCGGGCAGGCCGCCTATGCGGCGTCGAAAGGCGGCGTCGTCAGCTTGACGCTGCCGATCGCGCGTGAGCTTGCACGGTTTGGCATCCGCGTCATGACAATCGCGCCCGGCATCTTCGACACGCCGATGCTGGCCGCGATGCCCGAATCGATTCGCGAATCGCTCGGACAGCAGGTCCCCTTCCCTTCCCGTCTGGGCCGGCCGGCCGAATATGCGGCCCTCGTCTGCCATATCTTCGAAAACGAAATGCTCAACGGCGAAGTGATCCGGTTGGACGGAGCCATTAGAATGGCTCCCAAGTAGTTGGTGGTTGGTAGTTGGCCGCAGGCAGTGGGCAGTGGGCAGTAGGTAACAGGTAAAAAGGGATTACGTGACAGGGATCGTACTGACGGGCGCGCTCGCGGGACTTTTTCACGTGCTGTCGGGGCCGGACCACCTGGCGGCGGTCGCGCCGCTGGCGGTCGAAGACGGCCGTCGCGGATGGTTCGCGGGCTGGACGTGGGGCTTCGGTCACGCCTCGGGTGTCGTCGTCGTGGCGCTGCTCGCGATCGTGTTCCGGGAGCTGCTGCCGCCGGTGGACATCCTCTCCGCCTGGGGCGAGCGCGTCGTCGGCGTCGCGCTGATCGCGATTGGCCTCTGGGCGCTGCGGCGCGGGTTGAACGTCGCGCCCGGCGCGCACCACCACGGCGCCGTCGAGCACAATCACGTGCACGTGCACGCCGGTCCCGCCTGGGCGCGCCGGCTGGGCCACGCGCACGCGTCGTTCTGCATGGGCATCCTGCACGGCATCGCCGGCAGCTCGCATTTTCTCGGCGTGCTTCCCGCGCTGGCGCTGCCGACGCGCGGCGCGGCCGTCGAGTACATCGCCGCGTTCGGCGTCGGCACGGTCGTGGCCATGACGGCGTTTGCGGCGATCATCGGATCGACAGGCGCGCGGGTGCACCAGCGCGCCGCGCTCCACCGCGGCATGATGCTGACCGCCGCCACGCTTGCCATCGCGGTCGGCGGCTTCTGGCTGATCCTTTAACGGCCCGCGAGGTAGGACGCGACCGTCTTGCGCAATCCCTCGTCGAAGTTCGTCCGCGCACGAAATCCGAACCGCTCCTCCGCCCGGCGCGTGTCGAGCTTCCGGCGCGGCTGCCCGTTCGGCTTCGTCGTGTCCCAGACGATGCGCCCCGTGAAGCCGGCGGTGGCCGCCACCTTCCCCACCAGCTCCTTGATCGAGATCTCCTCGCCTGAGCCGAGGTTCACCGGCTCGCTGCTGTCGTAGCGCTCCGAGGCGAGAAGAATCGCATCGGCCGCGTCTTCGACGTAGAGGAACTCGCGCGTCGCGGAGCCGTCGCCCCAGACCTCGATGGAGTCGGCGCCGGTTTTCACGGCGTCGAGGCACTTGAGAATGAGCGCCGGGATGACATGCGACGAGCGCGGGTCGAAGTTGTCGCCCGGCCCGTACAGGTTCACGGGCAGCAGGAAGATGGAGTTGTAGCCGTACTGATCGCGGTAAGCCTGCGACTGCACGAGCAGCATCTTCTTGGCGAGGCCGTACGGCGCGTTCGTTTCCTCGGGGTAGCCGTCCCAGAGATGCTCTTCCTTGAACGGCACCGGCGTGAACTTCGGGTAGGCGCAGATGGTGCCGATGGCGACGAACTTCGGCACGCCCGCCTTCCAGGCCTCGTGAAAGAGGTGCGCGCCCATCATCAGGTTGTCGTAGAAGAACTCGCCGGGACGCTCGCGGTTGGCGCCGATGCCCCCGACCACGGCGGCGAGGTGAATCACCAGCGTCGGCCGGGTGTCGCGATAGAGCCGGATCACCTGCGCCTGTTCACGCAGGTCGTATTCGGCATGCGGCGCGTCGAACACGGCGGCACACCCCTGCTCGCGAAGCTTGCCCACGACATGGGTCCCGAGGAACCCGGTGCCACCGGTGACGAGCACGCGCTGCTGCCGCCAGAACGCCATCGAATCCATCGATTTTATCCGGGTTCGTCTCGCGGGTATGCTTGCAGGACGAGGTCATGACCGACGCCATCGCCACGATTCGGCAGCGCCTGCAGCTGGCCGCCGACGTCACGCTCGCGATGAGGGACCAGCACGCGCCGGCGGTGGCGTCCGCGGCGGACCTGATCGCGACGACCTTTCGTGCCGGCGGCAAGCTGCTGCTTTGCGGCAACGGCGGCAGCGCGGCGGACTGCCAGCACCTGGCCGCCGAGTTCGTCAGCCGGCTGACGAAGGACGTCAACCGCCCCGCCCTGCCCGCGATTGCGCTGACGACGGACTCGTCGTACCTGACGGGGTACGCCAATGACTTCGGCTTCGACGGCGTCTTCGCGCGGCAGATCGAGGCGCTCGGCGCCGCCGGCGACGTGCTGATCGCCATCAGCACGAGCGGCTCGTCGCGAAACATCCTGGCCGCGGTGGATGCCGCCCGGCGCAAGCGCCTGGCCATCGTCGCGCTGCTGGGTGAAGACGGACCGCTCGCGCAGGCCGCGGACGTCGCGGTGCGCGTGCCCTCGCGCGACACGCAGGTGATCCAGCAGGTGCACCTCGCGGTCGAGCACCTGATTTGCCAGCTCGTCGAGCGGGCAATGTATCCATGACCCTGACCATTGCCTTCGCGCAGCTGAATCCCACCGTGGGCGACGTCGCCGGCAACACGGCGCTCGTGCGCCGCATGCGCGATGACGCCGCCGCGCAAGGCGCGGATCTCGTCGTTTTCTCGGAACTGGTGCTGGTCGGCTACCCGCCGGAAGACCTCGTGCTGCGGCCGGCGCTTGTCGAAGCGGCCGCCGACGCGTTGCGGGACCTGCAGCGCGAAAGCGCCGCCCCCGGGATGCCGGGCATCGTTGTCACGCTGCCGTGGAAAGAGGGTGGACGCGTCCGCAACACCGCGGCGCTCGTCGCGAACGGGCGCGTGGACCTGCGGTTCAAGCACGAGTTGCCGAACTATGGCGTCTTCGACGAGAAGCGCGTGTTCGAACCGGGCCCGCTGCCCGAACCGGTGATGTTCAGGGATGCCACCATCGGCATGCCGATCTGCGAGGACATCTGGCTCGACCACGTGACCGCCCATCTCGCGGCCAGCGGGGTGCAGTTGATGCTGGTCCCGAACGGATCGCCCTTCGAGGTCGACAAGTTCGAGCACCGGCTCGAGCTGGCGCGCGCCCGCGCCACTGCGGCGGGCGTGCCGCTCGCCTACATCAACCAGGTCGGCGGGCAGGACGAGCTCGTCTTCGACGGGGGATCGTTCGTCATCAACGCGGACGGCTCGCTGGCGTGCGTGATGCCGTTCTGGCGCGAGGCGTTGACGCTGACGCGCTGGACGTCTGATGGTCCGGCGGGTCCGAAAGGACCCGCCCTACTCCCGGGTCCGGAAGGACGTGCCCCAACCCCGGGTGCAAAAGGCCCCGCCCTACGCCCGGGTGCAAAAGGCCCTGCCCTACGGTGTCAGGAGACGGCGCACTGGTCGCCGCAGCCGCGGCTCGACGCCATCTACAACGCGATGGTGCTCGGCCTGCGCGACTACGCGCGCAAGAACCGGTTTCCGGGCGTCGTCCTCGGCATGTCGGGCGGCATCGACTCGGCGCTGACGGCGGCGGTGGCCGTGGATGCGCTGGGAGCCGCGCACGTCCGTGGGGTCCGGCTGCCGTCGCGCTTCACCAGCAAGGCGAGCCTGGACGATGCGGAGGAATCGGCGCGGATGCTGGGGATGCGGCTCGACACGGTGCCGATCGAATCGCCGGTCGCCGCGACGGAAGCGACGCTCGCGCCGCTCTTCGAAGGGCGCCCTCGCGATGTCGCGGAGGAGAACCTGCAGGCGCGGATTCGCGGGGTCGTCCTCATGGCGCTGTCGAACAAGTTCGGCGACCTGCTCGTGACCACGGGCAACAAGTCGGAGATGTCGGTCGGCTACGCGACCCTCTACGGCGACATGTGCGGCGGCTACTCGGTGCTGAAGGACATCTACAAGACCGAGGTCTACGCGCTCGCGCACTGGCGCAACGAGCACGTCGTCGACGGCGGATGCGGCCCGCGCGGCCGCGTGATCCCGGAATCGTCCATCACGAAAGCGCCGACCGCGGAGCTGCGGCCGAACCAGACAGATCAGGATTCGCTGCCGCCGTACGAGGAGCTCGACGCGATCCTGCGTGGCCTCGTCGAGGAAGAGCTGAGCGTCGCGCAGATCGTGGCGCGCGGCTTCGCGCGCGAGACCGTCACGCGGGTGCAGCGGCTGCTCTACTCGGCGGAATACAAGCGGCGGCAGGCGCCGCCAGGCGTCAAGATCACGCGCAAGAGCTTCGGGCGGGATCGGCGGTACCCGCTGACCAATGCCTTTCGGGAATGAGATCGCCCGGCGGGTCCGCCTGCGCCCCGACTCAGTCGCTCGGCGGGACCCGCCCCACGTACGGTCATCGGGCGTATTCGGTCGGCGCGGCCTCGCCGCGGAGATAGCGCGCGCGATCGTCCGGGCGATAGATCCGCACCTGGCCGGCGATTTCCGCGGCCGGCGGCCAATCGAGCTTGCCGGTGTCGCTGCCGGCGAACCGTTGCCGGAAGTTCGGCTCTTCCCACCTTTCGAACAAGAGATACGGCTCGAGGCCGCGCGTGCGCGTGTAGGCGATGGCGCGGTCGAGCCATGCCGGATCGAGCACGTCCCACACCAGCGTGTTGCGATGGCCGTAGTAGCGCACGCTGCCGCTCTCCCAGCTGGTGACGACCAGCGCATTCGGCGGCAGGTGATCCGCGACGTAGGCGCCAGCGCGCAGGTAGCGCGATTCCAGGCGCTGCAGATCGAAGACGCTGCGCGCGCGTCCTTCGCGCACGAACACCACGGCGAGCGCCACCGCCAGCACCGCAACGACCACCGCGTGCGCCCGCTCTTCGTACCTCGCGCGCCGCGGCGTGGGTGCCCACCGGCGCAACAGGTGAAACATCACCTCGTCGACGACGGCGACGGTGAGGATCAGGATCAACGAGATCGCGGGAAGCAGGAAGCGGAGGTACCACCAGTCGTTGAACACCGCGTACGGCAGGTAGCACAGCGCGTTGACCGCGGCGAGCGACAGCAGCAACAGGCTGACGCGGCGTGGCCGCAGGAACGGACCGGCCAGCGCGAGGAGCCAGATCGGCGTGTGGGATTCCGTCATCCACGTCGCGTAACGGACGGCGTTGGCGCCGACGCGATCGAGGGCGAAGAGCCCGTCGAGCGCTCCGTATCCCGACCGCAGGGGCGAGCCGTAGAACATCCACTGGATGAGCGCGACCGCGATGCAGCCGGGCGCAGAGGCGGCGGCAAAGATCAGCGCAGGGGTCAGACCATGATGCCGACGCGAGGCATCCTCTCGAGTCGTCCCTTCACCGCGGTCTGACCATGTGAGAAAGTACGCGCCGAGCACCAGGCCCATCGGAAGAAGGTTCGGCCTGATGACGATCGCTCCGCTCGTCGCGAGACCCGCCATCAGCGGCGCGCGCGGCCGCTCGCTGGTCGCCAGGGCCGCGGCCAGTACCCACAGCGCCGCCGCGGGCACGTCGCTCATCGGCTGCATCAGTTGAAAGAGAAACGCGGGGCTGCAGGCGGCCAGCAGCGCCGAGGCGAGCCCGACGGGCCTCGACAACCGCCTTCCGAGTAGATACACCGACCACACGAGCAGCGCGCCGAACAGCGGCACGACGAGAAACACCGCGTCGGGCCGCCTGAAGCCGGTTCCTACGTATGCGAAGGGAGCCATGACGAGCGACAGCCCCGCCGGGCACATCGGCACGGCGGCGCCGCGAACGGTTGGGGACGGGATGTGTCCGGCGGGGGCAAATGTCAGCGGCGGGTCGGGCCACGGCGCCTGGAGCGCGAGCGGCTCGACGGCCTGCAGGCGTCCGCTCGCCCACGCATCCGCCTGGTGCACGTAGCAATAGGAATCGGAGCCGCCGGCCGCGAACGTGCCCCAGTGGATTCCAACCGCACACACCGCCGCCGCCAGCGCCGCGACGGCGAACTTCAGCGAAACCTCTCCTTCACCAGCACTTCGACGGCGCGGACGCCGTCGCGCCAGCCGATCTTCTTCCCCTGCGCGCGCGAACGCGGATCGAACTTCACCGGCAGCTCGTGGATGCGGTGCCCGCCGCGCAGCAGCCGCGCCGTGATCTGCGGCTCGATGTCGAAGCGATTGGCGTCGAGCCGCAGCGACCGGGCGACGTCGGCCCGCATGATCTTGTAGCAGGTCTCCATGTCGGTGATCGACGAGCCGAACAGCAGGTTCGTCGTGCCCGTCAGCGCGCGGTTGGCCGCAATGGTGACCCACGGCGCCGCCGGCCGTCCGGCCAGGAACCGCGATCCGAAGATGACATCGGCCTCGCCGCGCACGATGGGCGCGACGAGCGCGGACAGCTGCTGCGGATCGAGCTCGAGGTCCGCGTCCTGAATGGCGATGATGGTGCCGGTTGACGCGTCGAGGCCGAGCCGGATGGCCGCGCCTTTCCCGGCATTCTTTTCGGCGTGCATGATGCGGATCCCGGATCCCGCATCCCGGATCCCGGCCGGCGCCGAGTCCAGCACCTCGCGCGTGCCATCCGTCGATCCGTCGTTGACGACGAGGATCTCACGCGCCACGGGCAGGTCGATGGAGCGCAGCCGTTCGATGACGGCGAGCACGGTGCGGACCTCGTTGTAGACGGGGACGATGATGGAGAGGAGCTCGCGATCCGGGCGGTTCACCGCCGTCGCGCCGGCGTCCGCTTCGGCGGCGCGGGCCGGTATTCGAGCATCACGTTGCTGATGATGGCGACCGGCTGGCCCGGCAGGCTGAAGTTGTCCACGCCGTCGAGCCGCTCGACGGCGAGCTTTTCGCCGAGGATGCTCACGCGCTCTTCGGTCTCTGGAATCTGGATCACGATCGCCTCGGAGCCGGACGGTGCGACCGCCTTCACGCCGCCTGGCCCGGCGCCGCCGCCGATGCGATCCACCAGGTCGCTCGCGCCCCGGAACTCGCTCTGCACCACCGCCCGCGATACCAGCGTGTTGTCCATCGTCAGCACGCCGATGCTGGCGGTGTAGCGGCGGTAGGCGCGGTTCGACTTGATCAGCTCCTCCGAATACATGTGGCGGTTGTGGAGGTCGAAGCTGAGCGTCACCGGGCCGACGTGCGGCGGAATTTCGACCAGGATGCCGTCGGCCGGCTCGCGCCCGGTGAGGACGTCGCAGAACATGCGGCCCGTCCGCACGCCGCTGCCGAGCGGGTTCGGACACGTGATCGAGGCCGGGTCGGTCTGCAGCGGCGGGAGCGGGGCCGGCTTCGGCGCCGCGCGACGGGCCGGCGCGCGCGCGGGCGCCTTGGGCGCGGTACGCGTCTGGCCCCACGCGCCGGGTGCGGCGACGAGCGCGAGCACGACGAGGACGATCAGTCGCTTATACATGCCAGGCCGGGTGACGGCACCATCGAGGTCGTCGTCAGGCCGCGCACCTTGATCAGCTCGAGGAATTCCATGCGCGTCCGCGAGCTGTCGCGGAAGGCGCCGAGCATCGCGCTGGTGATGGCGAACGAGTTCTGCTTCTCGACGCCGCGCATCGACATGCACAGGTGCGTGCCTTCGCAGACGACGGCGACGCCGAGCGGATCGATCTTTTCACGGATCGTCTCGGCAATCTGGTTCGTCATCCGCTCCTGGATCTGCAGCCGCCGCGCGAAGACGTCCACGAGCCGCGGGATCTTGCTGAGCCCGATCACCCGCTGGCGCGGAATGTAGGCGACGTGGCATTTCCCGAAGAACGGCAGCAGGTGATGCTCGCACAGGGAGTAGAAGTCGATGTCCTTGACGATCACCATCTCGTTATAATCGACGGTGAAGAGCGCGTCATTGAGGACTTCGTCGATGTTCGCGTCGTATCCGCCGGTGAGAAACCGCAGCGCCTTTTCGACACGCGCGGGCGTCCGCACCAGCCCTTCGCGATCGGGGTTCTCGCCGAGCTCGATCAGGAGCCGCCTGATCAGATCCTGCACCCTCGTATTGTACATCGCGGCTTTTTCGTCCCTGGTCCAGGCGCAGGGAGACGATCCCGATGCGCTCTACCGCCAGCGGGAGGATGTGGCGAAGGCGCAACGCGCCGCCGACATCTGGAGCAGCCGGCTCACCGCCAACCCGCGCGACTTCGAGTCCGCGTGGAAGCTGGCGCGCGCCGAGTACTGGATCGGCACGCAGGGACCGATGGCTCAACGACGCACCGCCCTCGAGCGCGGAACGGACGTCGGCAAGATCGCCAGCATGCTCGAGCCGATGCGCCCGGAGGGCCTCTTCTGGATGGCCGCCAGCATGGGCGCACTCGCGGAATCGTACGGCCTGCGCCAGGGCCTCAAGTACCGCGGCCCCATCAAGGACGCGCTCGAACAGGTGTTGATGATCAACCCCGCGTTTCAGAACGGGTCCGCGGACCGCGCGCTCGGCCGCTGGTACTTCAAGGTGCCGGGCCTCTTCGGCGGCAGCAAGACGAAGTCGGTGGAGCACCTGAAAAAATCGCTCACCTACAATCCGAACAGCACCGCATCGCACTACTTTCTCGCCGAGACGCTGCTCGACATGAAGCGCACCGACGAGGCGCGCGAGGAGCTGCAGAAGGTGCTCGACGCCCCGATCGACCCCGAGTGGGCGCCCGAGGACCGCGATTTCAAGCGCAAGGCGCAGGCCCTCCTGAAATAGGGGCTGACCGGAAGGCCGGCTCCTGCGATCGATAATAGGGAAGCTTGCCGCTGCCTTCGGCCGTTTCCGTCCTCCGCCACCGCAACTTCCGCCTGATCTGGATCGGCCTGATGCTGTCCTTCACCGGCTCGTTCATGCAGAACGCCGCGCTGCTGTGGAACGTGTCGCTGCTCGTGCCGCCCGACCGGAAAGGCCTCGCGCTCGGCGCGGTCGGCCTGGTCCGTGTCGTGCCGATCGTCATCTTCTCGATGATCAGCGGCGTCGTGGCCGATGCGTGGGACCGGCGCAAGCTGATGCTCCTGACGCAGTCCGGCTCCGCGGTCGTCGCCGCCGGCCTCGCGGCGCTGGCGCTGGCCGGGAACACGTCCGTCTGGCCGGTGTACGCGCTCGCGGCGCTGAGCTCCGCCGTCGGCGCCTTCGACCTGCCGGCGCGCCAGTCGCTCGTCCCGAGCCTCGTGCCGCGCGAGGACCTGCCGAACGCGATCAGCCTCAATACGATCATGCAGCAGACGTCGCAGGTCCTCGGGCCCGCGCTCGGCGGCATCGTGATCGCGTCGATGAACGTCGGGTGGGCCTACGTGTTCAACGCGGTGTCGTTCGCCGCGGTCATCGTCGCGCTGTTGATGATGCGTGACGTGCCGCGGCCCGAGCACCCGGCGTCCATGGACGCGGTGTCGTGGGAAGCCGCGCTCGAGGGGTTGCGCTTCGTCTTCCGCTCGCCGCTGATTCTTTCCACGATGCTGCTGGACTTCTTCGCCACGTTCTTCTCGTCGGCGACCGCGCTGCTGCCGATCTTCGCGCAGGACATCCTCCACGTCGGGGCGAGGGGATACGGCTGGCTGTACGCCGCCCCTGCCGTCGGCGCGACGATGATGAGCGCGGCGATGGTGCTGCTGACGAGCCGCATCAACCGCCGCGGGGCGGTGCTGCTGTGGGCGGTCGGACTCTACGGCCTGGCGACCGTCGTGTTCGGCTTCTCGCGGTCGTTCTGGATCACCTTTGCCGCGCTCGCGCTGACCGGCGTCGCCGACACGGTCAGCATGGTCATCCGGAACATCGTCCGGCAGCTGGAAACGCCCGACCGGCTGCGCGGCCGGATGATCGGCGTGAACATGGTGTTCTTCATCGGCGGCCCGCAGCTCGGCGAGCTGGAGGCGGGCGCGGTCGCCAACTGGCTCGGCGCGCCGTTCTCGGTGATCAGCGGCGGCCTCGGATGCATGATCGCGGTCGCGTGCCTGGCGGCCGTGACGCCGGAGCTGCGACGCTACCGCGCGGCACCGGTGACCACGGCCAAGGCGTTCGCCAACGAACCGGTCCGCACGACGCAGGGAGAGCCGTCGACTTCGTCGTAAATCCCAAATCCCAAATCCCAAGTTCCAAGTTCCAATGCCCAGCCTTTTCGATACATTCACCTCGCGCGGCCTCACGCTTCCCCATCGCATCGTCGTCTCGCCGATGTGCCAGTACTCGAGCCACGACGGGTTCGCCAACGACTGGCACCTGGTCCATCTCGGCTCGCGGGCGATTGGCGGCGCGGCGCTCGTGATCACCGAAGCGACAGCCGTGACCGCGGAGGGGCGCATCAGCCCGCAGGACCTCGGCATCTACAAGGATGCGCACGTCGAGACGCTGCAGCGCATCGTCCGTTTCGTGCACGCGCACGGGAGCGCGGCGGGCATGCAGCTCGCGCACGCCGGCCGCAAGGGGAGCACGGAGGTTCCGTGGGAAGGTCACGGCGGGATCGCGCCGAAGGACGGCGGATGGATTCCGGCTGGCCCGACGCCGGCGCCGTTCTCGGACACCTTTCCGGTGCCTCAGGCGCTGAATTCGTCCGAGATCCGCGCTGTCGTCGACGCGTTTCGCGATGCGGCCGTCCGCGCGCACAACGCCGGCTTCGACATGATCGAGCTGCATGCCGCGCACGGCTATCTGATTCACGAATTCCTCTCGCCCCTCACCAACACGCGCACCGACGAATACGGCGGGTCGTTCGAGAACCGCATCCGTCTCTGTCTCGAGGTCGTCGACGCGGTGCGCGAGGTGTGGCACGAGCGTTCGCCGGTGTGGCTGAGGATTTCGGCGACCGACTGGATCGAGGGCGGCTGGGACGTCGGCGACGCGGTGGAACTGGCCAGGCGCGTCCGCGCGCGCGGCATCGACCTGATCGACTGCTCCTCCGGCGGCCTCGAGATGAGGCAGCGAATCGCGCTCGGGCCGGGCTACCAGGTGCCGTTCGCCGAGCGGATCCGCCGCGAAGCCGGCGTCGCGACCGGCGCCGTCGGCCTCATCACCACCGCCACGCAGGCCGACGCCATCGTCCGCGAGGAGAAGGCCGATTGCGTGCTGCTCGCGCGGGAGATGCTGCGCGACCCGTACTTCCCCCTGCACGCGGCGCAGGAACTCGGCGTCAAGATCCCGTGGCCGGTGCAGTACTCGCGCGCCGCTCCGGAAGGTGCGCCGACACGTCGGTCAAGAGGAGACTGACTCGGACAAGAGCACAAAGACGTGGAGCCACGAAGGCCACGAAGAGCACGAAGGGAAAGAACACAAAGAGTGAGCGGTCGCCGGGGCCGCCGAAGGCGGCCACGGGTTGAGGCGCGCGCCGGGAACCAAGCCGCATGGACAACCGGGCGGCTTGTTCCCGGTGACGCGTCTCACCCGTCGTCGGCCTGCTTCGCAGGCCGACCCGGCGACCGCTCTCTTCGTGTTCTCTTTTCTTTGTGTCCTTTGTGCTCTTCGTGGCTCGAATTCTTTGTGCTCTTCGTGCTATCCCGCCGCGCGCACGTTGACGCGCAGCGTCCCCACCTTCGCGATCGTCGCGACAATCTCGTCCCCTGGCTTCATCGCCGCGACGCCCGCGGGCGTGCCGCTGAGGAAGATGTCACCCGGGTAGAGCGTGTAGAACGTCGACGCGTACTCGATCATCGCGGCGACGTCGCGGATCATCTGGCTCGTGTTCCCCTGCTGGCGCCGCTCGCCGTTGACGTCGAGCTGCAGGTCCAGGTCCTGCGGATCGGGGATTTCGTCCGCGGTCACCAGCCACGGGCCCAGCACCGAATAGGTCTCACACGACTTGCGGAGGCTGCGCTCCTCCTTGCCGTGCGGCGTAATGTCGAGCGCGACGGCATAGCCCGCCACGTGCGTCAGCGCATCCTCGCGCTTGATGTTCGCTCCCTGCCTGCCGATGACGACGCCGAGCTCCACCTCGTGATCGATCCGGCGCTCGAGCATGCGGAGGGCGATGCCCTGGCTCGCGCCCGAGAGCGAACCGTTCGCCTTGAGAAAGAGGCCGAGCGACATCGCGTTGGCGACGGCCGCCTCGTCTTGCCCGGTCCGGTAGTTCATCGGCGCGCCGATGATCTTGCTCGGGTTGGCGACGGGGCTGAGCAGCTCGAGGCGATCGATGGGTGTCGCCGGCGCATCCATCGCCAGCGCGCGGGCGCGCGCGCTCACTTTCTCCAGGTTCGCCATCAGCATGTCGCCGGGCGGCAGCGGATAGCGATAGGCGGGCAGTTCGTCGAGCGCCGCCGTGACATCGCGGACCCGGTCTCCCTCGACGACCCCGAGACGGTTCTCTCCGAAGCGGCACAGTCGCATAGACGGGCGAGTATACTGCCGGCTGCCCACTGCCCACTGCCATGCGATACCTGACCTTTTCTCTTCCCAACGACACCACCCATCGCGTCGGCGTCCTCGAGGGCGACGCCGTCATCGAGCTTCCCGATTTCGAGAACATGCTCGCGCTCGTCAGCGCCAGTGTGGCAGGCCCCGCAGGTACGTTGCGCAGGGGAAAAAAGTACGCGACCGGTGACATCCGATGGAAGGCGCCGATTCCACGGCCGGCGAAGAACGTCTTCTGTCTCGGGCGCAACTACGCGGAGCACGTGCGGGAGGCGACGCAGGCACGCGGCCAGGACTTCAAGCTGCCGGCCCATCCGATCTTCTTCACGAAGGCGCCGACGACCGTCGTCGGCCCGTACGACGACATCGTGTGGGACCGCGGCGTCACCCAGCAGGTCGACTGGGAGGCGGAGCTCGGCGTCATCATCGGCGCCGGCGGCAAGAACATTCCGCGCGCCGAGGCGATGTCGCACGTCTTCGGCTACACGGTGATCAACGACGTCACCGCGCGCGACCTGCAGAACGCGCACATGCAGTTCTTCAAGGGCAAGACGCTCGACACCTTCTGCCCGATGGGCCCCTTCATCATCACCCCGGACGAATTCGGCGACCCGCATCGGAAGCGGGTCAAGCTGCGCGTCAACGGCGTCGAGAAGCAGAACGGCACCACCGCCGACATGATCTTTCCGATCGATCAGACCATCGAGTCGCTCTCGCGCGGCTGCACGCTGGAGCCGGGCGACATCATCTCCACCGGCACGCCGGACGGGGTCGGGATGGGACGGACGCCCCAGGAGTGGCTGCAGGCCGGCGACGCGATGGAGACCGAGGTCGAAGGCATCGGCATCCTCCGCAACCGGGTCGTCACGGCATAGCTTTCGCTAAGCGGACGTAGAGGCGGGCCTTGAGGTCCGCCTGCGAAAGGGGACGCCGATGTTGTTTCTCGTGATCCTGCTGGTCGTCTTCTGGTTCCTCGGGATGATTACGGCCACGACCCTCGGCGGATGGCTGCACGTTCTCCTTGTTGTGGCAATTGTTTTCCTGCTCATCCGGGTGATCAGGGGGATGCCGGTATAGACTTCCCGGATGGCCACGACGTTCAAGGCGACGATCGAGCACGTCAACCACACCACGTCGCGGGCGGTCGTCCGCTCGCACACACTCCTCGTCGATCGAGGCGTCGCCAAGGGCGGCTTCGACCTCGGCCCTGCCGGCGGCGAGTATCAGCTGGTCGCGCTGGGAGGGTGTTTCACGAGCCACCTGCTGGCGTGCATCCGCGCGCGCGACGCGGCGGCGATCACCAACGTCAAGGTGGCCGTCACCGGCACGCTCGACGGGACACCCGAGCGGTTTACGGCGTTCACCGTTGACGTCACGGCCGAGACGGCCGACCCGGCGCTCGCGCGCAAGCTGATCACGATGGCCAGCCGCGCCTGCCAGGTGATGAACACCCTCCGGCAGTCGGCGCCGATCGAGATCTCGTATCAGGGCGCGCCGATCGAGTCGGCGGAAGCCGTGGCATAGAACGGCAGCCCCTCCCGCGACAGCGCGACCCCGATGGCCGCCAGCCCGGCGGCCACCCACGCCCATTCCTTCAGCATCTGCCGCTGGATGAGCACGCCGGCGACGACTGGCGCCACGATCGACGCCATCGACATCAGCGACTGCGTGATGCCGAGCACCACGCCCTGCTCCTGCCGCCCCGCCTGCTGCGTGATGAGGCTCGTCAGCGCCGGGCGGATCACGCCGTTGCCGAACGCGGCCAGCGTCCCCGTGATCATCAGCACCACGAACGACGTCGCGATGCCGAGCCCGAAGTAGCCGACGACGAGCGCCACGAAGCCCGCCGCCACGAGCGGCAGTTCGCCGAAGCGCTTCACCAGCCGCCCGATGAGCCCGCCCTGCAGGATGATGCCGAGGAAGCCGACGTAGCCGAACACGTAGCCGATCTCGCGCGGCCCGAAGGGACGTCCCTGGTAGCTGAACCGCCGCTCGGCAAACAGCGCGAACCCGGAGATGAAGAGCGAGAACGAGGTGATGAAGGCCATGAACTGGAACAGCCGCTCGCGCAGCCCGGGCCGGGCGAAGTACTTCGCGTAGGTCTTCCAGTGGAGCGCCGCTTCGCGGTCGTCGAAGGCGTGCGCCGACTGCCGGCCGCCCTGCAGCAGCGTCGCGGTGCAGAGGATGCTCGTCGCCGACATCACGGCGGCGAGGTAAATCGGGGTCGTCATCCCGTACTTCGCCGACAGGTAGCCCGTCAGCGACGGCCCGATGAAGAAGCCGACGCCGAACGCGATGCCGATCAGCCCGAACGACTTCGCGCGCTGGCTCGGCTCCGTGTGATCCGAGATGTAGGCCTGCGCGAGCGAGAGGTT
>Ga0070696_100001111_pt1 | contig 17408 bp, 17 predicted proteins | sample KBSK1253metaG_FD_65474 | JGI IMG/M metagenome (GOLD analysis project Ga0070696, IMG submission 65474) | Corn, switchgrass and miscanthus rhizosphere microbial communities from Kellogg Biological Station, Michigan, USA - KBS K1-25-3 metaG | ecosystem: Host-associated > Plants > Roots >... | reverse complement strand
TCAAACGCCTGCAAGGTATTCCGCAGCAGCATCGCGATCGTCATCCTGCCGACGCCGCCAGGCACCGGGGTAATCGCGGAGGCCACCTGCGACACCGGATCGAAGGCCACATCTCCTACAATCCGGTAGCCCTTGGCCTGCGATGGGTCCTCCACCCGATTGATCCCCACATCCACCACCACCGCTCCGGGGCGCACCATGTCCGCGGTAACGAACTCCGCCTTCCCCATCGCCACAATGAGCAGGTCCGCGCTCCGGCAGACCGCCGGCAGGTCGCGGGACTTGGAGTGGCACACCGTCACTGTGGCATCGCCCCCGCGGCCGTGCTGAATCAGGAGGTTGGCCATCGGCTTTCCCACGATGTTGGAGCGCCCCACGATGACGGTGTTGCTTCCCTTGGGATCGATACCCGAGCGGAGCAGCATCTCCTGCACCCCGAACGGCGTCGCCGGCTTGAGCGCGGTGGGATCGCCGATGACCAGCTTCCCGACGTTCACCGGGTGGAACCCGTCCACGTCCTTTCGGGGGTCGATCCGGTTCAACACCCGCTCACCGTTGATGTGCGCCGGCAGCGGGAGCTGAACTAGAAAACCGTGGATGCGAGGATCGGCGTTCAGTCGATCGACGGTTGCCAGGAGCTCGGTCTCGGTGGTTTGCTCCGGCAGGCGGACGGTCTCGGAATGCATGCCCGCTTCGGCGCATGCCTTGCCTTTCGCCTTCACGTACACCTGACTGGCCGGATTCTCTCCTACGATGACGACGGCGAGCCCCGGCTGACGGCCGGCGGTTCGGTGCCGTTTGACCGCTTCGGCTACTTCGGCGCGGATCGCGTCGGCAATGGGTGCTCCGTCGAGAATCCGCGCGGTCATCGAGCATAGTCCACGGCTCTGGTCTCCCGAATCACTACCACTTTGATCTGGCCGGGGTACTGCAGCTCGTTCTCGATCTTCCGGGCGATGGTCTCGGAGAGCTGGGCCGCCGCCGTGTCGTCGATCCGCTCGGGCGTCACCACCACTCTCACCTCCCTCCCTGCCTGGATCACGTTGCTCTTCTCCACACCGGGGAAGGCGTTGGCGATCTCTTCCAGGCGGGTGAGCCGCTTGACGTAGGTCTCGAAGGCCTCGCGCCTCGCGCCGGGCCGCGAGCCGCTGATCGCGTCGGCGGCCTGGACCAGCACCGATTCAGCGCTCTCGTGAGGCACGTCGTCGTGGTGGGCCTGGATGCAGTTGATCACCGCCGCGCTCTCACCAAACCGGCGAGCGACCTCCACGCCGAGCTCGACGTGGGTGCCCTCATTGTCGTGGGTGAGCACCTTACCGATATCGTGGAGCAGGCCGCCCCGCTTGGCTAAGGCGATGTCGAGATGCAGCTCGGCGGCCATGATCCCGGCCAGCCAGGCAACTTCCTTCGAGTGATCGTAGATGTTCTGCCCGTACGAGGTCCGGTACTTCATCCGTCCCACCAGCTTGATCAGCTCGGGGTGAAGCCCGTGAATGCCGGTGTCGTAGGCCGCCTGTTCTCCCAGCTCGGCCAACTGGGCCTCGAGCTCCTGCTGTACTTTGGTGACGATCTCCTCGATTCTTCCCGGATGAATCCGGCCGTCTTGAATCAGCGCCTCCAGCGCCCGCCGGGCCACTTCGCGGCGAATGGGATCGAAGCAGGAGACGATCACCGTGTCTGGCGTGTCGTCGATGATGACGTCCACCCCGGTCGCGGTCTCGAACGCGCGGATGTTGCGCCCTTCGCGGCCGATGATCCGCCCCTTCATCTCGTCGCTCGGGAGGGCAACGGCGGCCACTGTGCTCTCGGCGGTGTGCTCAGCGGCGAGGCGCTGAATGGCAATCGAGATGATCCGGCGAGCATCCCGGTCGGCGCTGCGCTTGGCCTGCTCCTTGATGTCTCTCACCAAAGCGGCAGCCTGGCCCCGCGCCTCGTCCTCTACCCGCTGCAGGATCTCCCGTCGCGCGTCCTCGGCGGTGAGGCCGGCGATGCGCTCCAGCTTCTTGCGCTGCTCCTGCGCCATCCGGTCGGCCTCGCCTTCGCGAGCTCGGAGGCTCAGATCCCGCTGTGCCAGTGCCTCCTCTCGTTTGCTCAAGGCCCGGTCGCGGCCATCCGCCTCTTCGATCTTCCGCTCATGGGCCCGGGTCCGCTCATCGGCCCGGCGCTCCAGCCGTTCCCACTCCTCTCGCCGACGCTGAATTTCGCGGTCCAGGTCTTCCCGCAGCTTGAGGGTTTCCATCTTGGCGCCGAGCACGACTTCCGATCGTGCCGCATCGGCCTCGCGGATTGCCTCGGCCCGAATCCGATCGGCCTCGGTCCGGGCGACCGCGAGTACGCTGTTTGCCGCGCGACGCTGGGCTCTGGTATAGAGCAGGATGAAGACCAGGGCGACACCGAATCCGGCAGCGACCCCGGCGAGGAGGGGAACGAAGAGGGCCTGCAGTACTGGAGGCATGCCGTTAGGTGATGGCGGCGCGGCTGCCCCGTTTGGCCGGGGGGAGAACTCGCGCGAGCTGATCCGCCATCGAGGAGAGGCGACCGGCAAGCTCACGATCGCCCCGGCGCGCCTGGAATAACTCGTCGGTAATGGCGAGTCCGGCGAGGATCGCCGCTTTGTGAGCCTCGACCGTGGGAAGTCCGTCTCGCACCCGCTTGAGCGCAGCGTCGAGATAGGCAGCGACCTCGCGAGTGTATTCCGGAGGCAGCTCAGAGCGGACGGTAAACTCCTCACCGCCGATGGTCACCCGAACCGCATTCTTGGCTGTAGTCAAGCGGCATTCCCTCCACCGTGCTGCTCCAGGAACGAGAGCCGAGCCGCGAGTACCCGCAGTCGCTCGCGGGCAGCGTCGATGCGTTGACGCAGCGCCTGATTTTCGGTTTCCAGCTCCAGCACGCGCTGGCGAGCCTCCTTGACCTGGGGCCCTGCCAGAACTCCGCCACTGGCGCGCGCCTCCTGCAGTTCGGCCTCGGCCCGAAGAGTTCGCCGGCGCCAGCCCGCCAGCTCGTCGAAGACATGCTGCAGCAACTGCTCCATATCACCCAGCGCCTTCATGTCAGGGCGCTCATATGTGTATGCCACGATCATCCTCCACCACGGTTCCCAGAGTCACGTCGACGGATCCCCAACTCGCCCGAGAGCGCGTCGAGGAGACGGGCCTCGATTTCGTCCACCTCAGTGTCGCGCAGCGTCCGGTCCGGTGCTCGGAAGGTCAACCGGAAGGCGACGCTGCGGGTGCCGGCCGGTAGCTCGGCTCCGCGGTAGTCGCTCTCGACGTCCGTCCGCTCCAGCAGCGGCGCGCCGACCCGATGGAGTAGGCTCTCGACCTCTGCCGCGGCAACGCCCTGGGGAAGCAGTAAGGCCAGCACCCGCTCGGACGACGGTGTCGAGGGCAGGGCTGCGAAGCGGTTCGGACGTCGAGGAGTCGGATCGAGCAGGAGCTCGAACCCGAAGAGTGGTGCCGCCCAAGGGGGAGCATCGGCCGCGAGCGGCCCGGCCTCGCCGACCAGGCGGCCGTCGGGGTCACGAGCAACCCACGCATTCTTCTCAACTTGTAGCACGGCGCTCGGAATTGCCAGTGCGATGGCGGCCTCGAACCTGCCCTTCAGGTCCCAGAGGTCGAAACGAGCCTCTCCGCTGCCAGTCCAATGTGCTGGCTCCCGCCGGCCGGTGATCACCCCGGCGACTCGACGCTCCTCGGTGGGCCGCTGGCCGGCCAGAGCGGCGGAGAAGACGGTCCCAATCTCGAACAGTCGTACATCCGACACGTGGTTGGCCCAGTTGGCCTCCACCAGCCGCACCAGCCCCGGGAGCAGGCGCCTGCGGAGATAGCCATTCTCGGCTGAGAGTGGGTTGAGCAGGCGAACACTGCCCTCACCGTCGGGGGGAGCCAGCGGCAGGCTCGCGACCTCGAACAGTCCCTGCTCGACCAGTCCGCGTCGCACGCTCGAGCTCACCCGCTCGACTTCGGACTCACCCAGGTTGCCCAGGCGGAAGGGCCGGAGGTCGGACGGAAAACTGTCGTAGCCATGAATCCGTGCGATCTCCTCGATCAGATCGATTTCGCGGACCAGATCGGGACGCCAGCCAGGTACATCTACCGCGATCCTGCCATCCTCCGGCTTGGAGACCACGACTGCCCCGATGGCGGTGAGATGATGCTCAATGACCTGCCAGGGAAGCTCGAGACCGAGGACCTGGGCGACGCGGGACGGGCGCAGGAAGATCCTCGGGGGGTTAGAGGGGACCGGCCAGAGATCGAGGGGTGCATCGGCCAGCTCACCGCCCGCGGTGGCCAGGATGATCTCGACACAGCGGCGCATTGCATCGGCACCACCCCACCGATCGATGCCCCGCTCGAAGCGATAGCTGGCCTCGGTGCTCATCCCCAGGGTGCGCCGAGTGCTCCGCAGCCGGCTCGGATTCCAATAGGCGGCCTCCAACAGGACGTCCCGGGTCTGCTGACTGACCTCGGTGGTCGCGCCGCCCATGACACCAGCCAAACCAATGACCCCTTTCGCATCGGCAATCGCGATCATCTCCGGGGTGAGCGCCCGCTCCACATCATCCAGCGTCTTGAGCCGCTCGCCGGCACGCGCCCGGCGTACGATCAGGGTCTCGCCCCGCAGGAGCGCCGCGTCATACGCGTGCATCGGCTGATTCAACTCGAACATGACGTAATTGGTGGCGTCGACCACGTTGTTGATCGATCGCACGCCGACTGACTCCAGTCGCCGGCGGAGCCACTCGGGGGAGGGGCCAACCGTCGCTCCGCGAACCAGGGCGGCATGGAAGCGGGGACACGAATTGGGGTCTTCGATGCTCAGGCGAATCGAGCCGACGGAGCCGCTTTCGCCGGTCCGACGAGGAGGCGGGACATCGACGCGCTCCGCACCAGGAATGATCGGGAGGCGGAACTGGGTTTGATACGAGGCCGCGAGCTCGCGGGCCATCCCCTTGTGGCAGAGCAGATCGGGACGGTTTGGGCCGACGTCCACCACCAGCCGGTGGTCGCTGACCGGGAGCGCCTGCAGCAGCGGGGTGCCCGGAGCGGCATCGGTCTCCAGCTCCCAGATTCCTTCGCTGTCCTCCGACAGATTGAGCTCAGCTGGCGAGCAGAGCATACCATGGCTGGTCACACCGCCGATGGCGCGCTCGCCGATCTCGATCGGACCCTTCTTGCCTCCCGCCAGCCTGGTGCCCACCCGCGCAAAGGGATAGAGCTTGCCCGCGGTGACGTTGGGTGCTCCGCAGGCGACCACCTTAGGCTCGCCGGTCCCGTCGTCGACCAGCGTCATGCGGACCTTGGTGAACTTGGGATTGGGATGGGGCGAGACCTCCAGGACTCGAGCCACCACGATGTTTTCCAGCCCTGGATTCAGCGCCTCGATCGCGTCCACCGGGGCACCGAGCATGGCGAGCCGCTGGCTCACGTCCGTGGGATCGAGGGGACGGCGGAGGAAGTCTTGGAGCCAAGAGAGCGAAATATTCACTGGCTGTCGTTGGTCTTTGGTCGTTAGTCTTTGGTCATTTTAGTTGATCGCAGGTCGCGAGTCATTGGTCTTCGGTCACTGGTCTCTTCGTTCAAAGACTAACGACCAAAGCCCAACGACTATCGACCCTCAACTCTTCCCACTAATCATCCCCAAGAACCGCATATCTCCCTCCAGCAGCAACCGGATGTCGGGAATGCCGTAACGCAGCATGGCGATCCGGTGCGGTCCCATGCCGAATGCCCACCCGGTGTAGCGCTCCGAGTCGAGGTTGCAGTTCTCCAGCACGGCAGGGTGCACCATGCCGCAGCCCAGAATCTCCATCCACCCCGTGCCTTTGCACGCTGAGCACCCCGAGCCACCGCAGAGCTGGCACTCGACATCCATCTCGGCCGAAGGCTCGGTGAACGGGAAGAACGACGGCCGGAACCGGGTCTTGGTGGTAGGCTTGAAGAACCGGTGAGCGAAGTGGATCAAGGTAGCCTTGAGATCCACGAACGAGATCCCTTCGTCCACCGCCAGGCCCTCGATCTGGGTGAAAGCGGGCGAATGCGACGCATCGAAGGCATCGTTGCGATAGGACATCCCCGGGATGACAACCCGCACCGGTGGAGGCGCAGCCTGCATCGCCCGGATCTGCACGGGAGACGTATGGGTGCGCAGCAGCAGACGGCCACCGGGTTCGCCCTCGACCGCCGGCGCATCGACATACAAGGTGTCGTGCATGTCCATCGCAGGGTGGTTGGGTGGAAAGTTGAGGGCGAGGAAGTTGTACCACTCGGTCTCCACCTCGGGGCCCACGGCCACAGTGAAGCCGATCCCGCGGAAAATCTCGACGACCTCGTCGATCACTTTGGTGACCGGATGCTCAGCGCCGACCCAGCGGCGGCGACCGGGCATGGTGAGATCGACGCCGGCCTGCTCCCGCCGGCGGCGCTCGAGCTCCAAGGCCTCCCGGCGGGCAGTGAGCGCTTCTTCGAAGCGCGCCTTGAGTCGGTTGACCTCGGCGCCGTATTGCTTGCGTTGCTCGATGGGAAGGGTCGCGACCGACTTGAGCGCGAGAGTCAGGACTCCGCCCTTGCGGCCCAGGATCGCAACCGATTCGGACTCGAGATCGGCCGTGGATAGGGTCGGGATCGCCTCGAGGCGCGGGAGCAGCGCGTCAAGATCGGGATAGCCGGTGGACACAGAAGTCGGACTCGCAGACACGGGATACCTGTGCGTCAAAGGGGCCGCCCGCCGAGCGCGAACGGCCCCATTCGGGCGACTACGCTGGGCGCGGGCGCGCTATTGGTTGCTCTTCGCCACCTCGGCAAGCCGGCCGAAGGCGTCCTGATCACGCACCGCGAGATCGGCCAGCACCTTTCGGTTGATCTCGACGCCACCCTTCTTCAGACCAGCGACCAGGCGGCTGTAGCTCAGGCCGTGAATGCGTGCGGCGGCGTTGATCCGGGTGATCCACAAGGCGCGGAACTCGGACTTCTTTTTCCGGCGGTCGCGATAGGCATAGCGCATGGCCCGCTCGGCGGTTTCCTTGGCTGCCTTGTAGAGCTTGCTCCGGCCACCGCGAGCGCCCTTGGCGGCCTGCATGATCTTCTTCTTCCGAGCGTGATGGGCGACACCGTTCTTTACGCGAGGCATGGTTTCGTCCTTACGCCTGAAGGAGACGGTTCACGCGGGGGAAGTCGGCCGAGCTCACCAGATCGCTCTTCTTGAGCCGGTTCTTCCGCTTGCGGGTCTTCTTGGTCAGGATGTGCGTGTGGTTGGCGTGCCAACGCTTCAGCTTTCCTGTCCCGGTCTTCTTGAACCGCTTCATCGCGGCGCGCTTGGTTTTCTGCTTAGGCATTCCCTCTCCACTCTGTGGGCGGACGGGGCGGTCACGTCGGACGCGGCGGACGATGCCGACTGTGATCACTACCCATTTTATTGTCCTTGTCCGCCCTGTCCGCCTCGTCCGGCGTGCCCGCCTATTTCGGCGCGATCACCATCGTCATGTTCCGCCCCTCGAGCTTGGCCTCCGACTCGATCTTGCCTACATCCGCTAGAGTCGATGCAACTCGATCGAGCACCGCCTTGCCCAGCTCCAGGTGGGCAATCTGCCGCCCGCGGAACATCATCGTAACCTTCACCTTATTGCCGTCACCCAGGAACTCGCGTGCGTGCCGAGTCTTGAAGTCGAAATCGTGGTCGTCGATGCCGGGCCGGTACTTGACTTCCTTGAGCTGGATGATGTGCTGTTTCTTCTTTGCCGCGCGGGCCGCCTTGGCCTCTTCGAACTTGAATTTCCCGTAGTCCATGATCTTGACGACGGGAGGCCGGGCCGTGGGTGCGACCTCTACCAGATCCAAGCCACGATCCTGGGCCGCGGCGAGTGCCTCTTCGATCGGTAAGACCCCCAACTGCTCTCCGGCGGCGGTGATCACTCGCACCGGACTGATACGGATCATGCGATTGACGCGAATTCGCTTTTCACGCTCGTTTGTGGACAGTGCGTGTGCCTCCACCTGACTGGGAAAAAGAACGGGCACCCTTTCGAACATCCGGGTGCCCGCGACGCGAAGACGGCACAATGCCGTCCGATCAGCATCTGAAGCCAGGACCCGGGTGCGCTGCGGCATCGGGCCGGCAGGCGGAGGGTGGGGGAGCTTGCTTCCCCGCTTGTAACAAGAGGCGGAAGCTAGCGATCCCCCAACAGAGTGTCAACCGGAGAGCGGTGCTGTCGCCCTCGTGGGCGCCTCGACTACGTCGCGCAGCACGATGTCCTTGCCCTCCTGCACCGGTACGCCCCAGGCGACTCTGGGATCGTGCTCGAAGACCAGCCGCCACCCGCCGGCCACGGCGTCGGCCAGCAGGCGGCGTTTGCTCTCCAACGTCCGCAGAGGCTCGAGGTCATAGCCCATGATCCAGGGCAGCGGGAGGTGGGCGACAGTCGGGATCACATCCGCAAAAAACACCGCCGTTTCACCCCGATCCTGCACCAGCACGGCCTGATGAAAGGGCACATGCCCCGGAGTGAGCCGCACCGAGATCCCCGGCAACAACTCTCCGTCGCCCTCCAGCAACCGCCAGCGCCCCGCCGCCGTGATGGGGTCGAAATTGTGGGGCAGATAGCTGGCCCGGATGCGCTCGTTCCGGTGCTGGCCCAATTCGAGGTCGCCCTTCTGCACCACGTAGGTGGCGTTGGGAAAGGTGGGCCGAACATGCCGCCGGGGATCGTCCTCCAGGTCGGGATCCATGGTGGTGTTTCCGCCGGCATGATCAAAGTGAAGATGGGTGTTGATCATCCAGCGTACGTCCCGGGGGAGAAAGCCTACGGTGGCGAGCGCGTCCTCTAACTGGGTGGCGCCCTCCAATCCCTGATTCTCAATCCCATAGATGTCGAGGAACTTGGCGTCTTCCTTGTTACCCACTCCGTTGTCGATGAGGACCAGGCCATCGGGATGCTCCACCAGCAGACAGCGCAGCGCGAGGGGAATGCGATTGCGGTCGTCGGGCTGGACCCTCCGGGTCCACAGCACCCGTGGCACCACCCCGAACATGGCTCCACCGTCTAATCGCTGGGTTCCGCCTTCAAGGGTGTGACAGCGGAGGCCGCCGACCTGAAACGTCCGGGTGAGGGTCACGCCGACTGTTCCCAGGAGTCAGCCAGGGGCTGGGTCGGCATCGCAAGCCGCCGGCGACGAGCGCGAATAATCCGCCGGGCTTCAATGGCCGTCAGGTCCTGGAGGGTCCGGGCACCATCTTCACGTGCCAGACGCAGCAGCCGGGAAAGCAGCTCCGCGGTGACCCAGGCGTCGCCCATGGCGCGATGCCGGGCGGCGTTCTCCAGACCGAAGAAGGTCGTGAGACTATCGAGTCCGCAGGAGCGCACTCCCCGCACCAGCCGGCGAGCCAGCCGCACGGTGCAGAGCCGAGGTCCGTCCAGCGCGAGACCGCGGGCTCGCCGCAACTCCGCGCTCACGAATGCCCAATCGAAGCGGGCGTGGTGAGCCACGAAAATCCTTCCGGCCAGGGCCGCGAGCACCTGATCGGCCACCTCCGAGAAGGGAGGTGCGTGACGCACCATCTCGTCGGTGATATTGGTGATGGCACAAATGGCGGGTGGAATGGGACGGCCGGGATTGACCAGCGATTCGAACGCGACCTCCCGCCTGCCGCCGTGAACCACGACGACGGCGATCTCGGTGATGCGGTCGCTGGAGCTGACCCGCACGCCGGTGGTTTCGACGTCGACCACAGCAAAGGCGCACTCGTCCAAGAGTGGCGAGCCTTGAGCTTCCGGAACCACGCCCCAACGACCATCGGGGAGCCGTCGCACACGGGGATCGGCGCCCAGCAAGGCCACCGCGATCCGCTCGCACACCGACTCGGGTGCGCCCGGAAGCCCGATCACTTCGCGGCACAACATGGTCGCGAGCTGGGGGCCCTGGCGCAGGACGCCGAGCACCCGGTCTACCAGGGTACTTTGGGGATGAGCGGAGGTACCGATCACAGGGACGCGCGGCGCAGGGGGAGGGACATGCAGCGGGGACCGCCGCCGCCGCGAGCCAGCTCGGCGCCTTCGACCGTGATCACGGTCCGGTGCTTGGCCTCCGTCCAGTCATCGAACGCCAGGAAGTTCATGGCCGGCACGATCCGAAAGCCGGCGTTCTGCAGCTCGCACAAAGTGGCGTCGTTGCGGCGGTAGCTGATGATCGTCCCCGGCTGCACCGCGAGGAAATTGCAGGCCGAGCTCCACTGTTCCCGCTCCTGCTGGGTCCGGTGGTTGCCACCGGCGAACACCGGTTCAAGGGGAAGCCCGATGTCCCGGAGTGCGGTGAAGAAATCCGGCCGCTCTCGCACACCGGCCTCCCCCTTTCGCCGGTGGAGAACCGCGAGCCGCTCGGGGCCGACGAAGAACGGTGGATAGACCGCGCAGAGGCCCTGGTCCACCTGAGTAAAGATCATGTCCAAGTGAATGGCGGCGGGCGCTTTGGGCATTACCACAACCAGGACGTCGGTCGCCAGGCCCTGGTCGAAGACCGTGTCGCAGAGCTGATCCAGGGCGGCCGGTGAGGTGCGCTCGCTGAACCCCAGCACCAGAGTGTCGGGCCGGAGGTAGTGGACGTCACCGCCCTCGAGAGTGTAGTTGTTGCGCCGCTCCTCCGACCCGTCGTAGAGCAGGCCCGCGTTTTCCATCTCGGGGTGGAAGCGGAACAGCGCCTTGATCAGCAACTCCTCGGTCCAGCGGACCCCGTGGCGCATCGAGCCGACCACTACGTGCCGGCCGATGACCATCCCGATATCGCGCGGAAAAAACAGATTGGGGAGGGGAGGAAAGGCGAACCCCTCCTCGTTGAGCGCTCGGGAAATCGGGCCGCTCTCCTCCACCGTGCCCTCGATCAGCATCTCCACGATCTGCGCCGGCGCCAAGATCTCCAGCCGCTGCGCCAACGCATCCGAGGGGACCACATCCATGGTCTTGCTGATCAGGAATTCTCGCGCCTCCGGTTGGGCCAGAATCTCGGCCAGCAGCTCCCGCACCTGAAGCACTCGCGCGAAGCGCTTGAGGACCGAGACGAACTGCCGGTGCTCCCGCTGGGCCACCTCCAAGTCGATGATGTCATCGTAGAGATAGTCTTCCCGGTTGCCAGGGGTGACGGCGCGAAGCTCCGCCCCAGGCGTGTGCACCAGCACCGTCTCCAGCTGAGCGATCTCGGACGTGATGTAGACCGGCATGTGCTCAAGGTATCCGGGGCCGCCAAGCAGCGGCTAGGGGGTTAGCGCCGCGTCCCCGGCCCGCGCAGCACCTGGCCGGGGAGTTTCCCGGTGCCCTTCCCTTCCGCAATCACTGGAACGCCGTTCACCAGGACCCACCGCACGCCCTCTGAAAGCTGGTTGGGGTCCGCGAAGGTCGCGCGGTCACGTACGGTCGCTGGATCGAACACCACCAGGTCGGCCCACATGCCGGACTTGAGCACGCCGCGATCGGCCAGTCGCATCCGCTCCGCCGGCAGCGCGGTGAATTTGCGGATTGCTTCTTCCAGCCTCAGCAGCTTCTCCTCCCGGACGTATTTCCGGAGGATTCGAGGGAAGGTCCCGTACGCGCGCGGATGGGGATGCTCCTGTCCCAACAGCCCCTCGGGCGAAGTTCCCTGGGAGTCATTGTTGATGGACACCCATGGCTGCTTGAGCGCGTAGCTGATGTCGCGCTCCGCCATGCCGAAGACGGCAACGTAGGTGTAGGCGTTGTCGTCCACCAGGACATCGAATAGCGCATCGATCGGGTCAGTGTGGCGGAGCTGGGCAACCTGGGTAAGCGTCTTGCCCTGGTACTTGAGCAGCTCTGGGTTCTGCACCACGCTGACCAGTACGGCATCGGGCCCGGGGATGGCCTGCCACTCGTTGTCCCAATCGCTCTTCGGGTTCACCATGTCGGCGCGGATCCGCTTTCGGGTAGCCGGGTCGCGGAGCCGTTCTACCAGTTTGGCTTCGCCGCCATCGTGGGCCCAGGGCGGAGCAAAGGCCGACATCGAGTTGAACCACGCGGGGTAGGCGTAGGTATCCGCCGCCATGTCCACTCCGGACGCCCGAGCCGACTCGATCTTGGCGACGATCTCGGGCATCCGCCCCCAGTTGCGCTTGCCCGATGCCTTGAGATGCCAGACCTCCACGGGAATCCGCGCCTCTCGACCAATCCGGATGGCCTCATCCAGTGCAGGGATAATGTCGTTGCCCTCGGATCGAAGGTGGGTGGCGTAGAGCCCGCCGAAGCGCGAGGCCTCACTTGCCAGGGCGATCAACTCCTCGGTCTTGGCATAGGGAGCCGGCGAATATTGCAGCGCGGTGGAGACGCCCACCGCCCCTTCCTGCATCGCCTGCCGCACCAGTGCCTTCATGCTGTCGAGTTGGGCCGAAGTGGGCGTACGGTTGCTGTCTCCCAACACCATGCGACGAACCTGGGTCGCCCCCACGTAGCTCGCGAGATTGATCCCGATCCCCTGCCGCTCCAGGCGGGCGAAGTATTGACCCAGGGTCCGCCAGTCGGGCGTGATCCTAAAGTGCTCGTAGGTCTTCATGTCCGCCGCAATGATCGCGTCATTGAGCGGCGCGGTAGAGGTGCCTTCACCGGTGATCTCGGTGGTGATGCCCTGAAAAATCTTGGAGGGGACTCGGGGGTCGACCAGAATAGTGAGATCGGACTGACCCAACATGTCGATGAACCCCGGGGCCACCACCATGCCGGCCGCATCGATGGTGTCCTTGGCCTCCGCATCGGCCAATCTGCCGATCGCGGCAATGTGGCCGTCGCGAATGCCGACGTCGCCGGAGTACCAGGGCGAGCCGGTGCCGTCGATGATGTGGCCGTTGCGGATCAGAATATCGAACTGAGGACTCTGCGCGAGGAGGACCGTGGGGATGATTGCGAGGAGAAGCGAGCAGGGAACAGATTTCATTGAGGCTCCGTGATGACGGTGCTGCGGTACGGGGTTCGGCTTCTGGCGAGCTCGCGCCGTGGACGATCCACCCGCCTCAGGCGGGTACCCGCCTCCGCGCACTGCAGTCCACGCCAACCACGCCACTCTGCTACTGCACCTTGGGCCGGACCCCTTCCCGCCGTACCACCCTACCGCCGTACCGCCCTACCGATTGGCCAGCGCGTAACTCAGCGTCTCCAGCTCCAACGCGAGATTCACTGTCTTCACTACCACGTCGTCCGGCACCGAGAGCTGCGCCGGCGCGAAGTTCAGGATCGCCTTGACCCCGAGCTCCACCAGCCGATCGGTCACCGGCTGAGCGGCCTCGGCCGGGGTGACCAGGACCGCCATATCGATCGGATGCCGCGCCACTTCCTTCTCCAGCGACGCTATGTCCAGCACCGTAAGACCGTTCCACTGCCGGCCAATCTTGGCGGGATCGCTATCGAAGATGGCGATGATGTCGAAGCCGCGCTGGCGGAAGCCGCGATACTGCACCAGGGCACTGCCGATCTTCCCCGCCCCAATCATTCCGACCCGGTACCGGCGTTTGAGCCCCAGAATTTCCCTGAGCTGACCGGCCAGCTCGGGCACCGGGTAGCCCAGCCCGCGCTTGCCGAACGACCCGAAGAACGAGAGGTCCTTCCGCACCTGGGCCGAGGTCGTCCCTCCGCGCGAGGCTAACGCGCCGGAGCTTACCGTCTCCACTCCCTGCCCCTCGAATTCCTCGAGAAAACGCAGGTAGAGCGACAGCCGACGCACGGTGGATTCGGCGACTTTACGCATCCGCGGGATTTTTGTGAAACATTTCACAAACCTACCGCGCGTTCCACCCCCCGTCAACGAGTCCGCGCAGTAATCCGGCGAACCGATCCGGTGCGAGTGTCTCCGGCCGTGCTGTCTCCTCAAGCCCCAATCGGTGCAGCAGGTCGCCCACCTGCTGCGCCTCCCACCCGGTCAGCTCTCGCAGTCCCCGAAGCAGCTGTTTGCGGCGAAAGCTGAACAGGCCTACCACCAATCGCCGAAAGGGCACTCGCTCCGAATCGGTCACCAGGGGAGTGTCCAGCGGAGTGAGCCGCAGGACCGCCGACTCGACCTTGGGAGGTGGACGAAACGCACCGGGTGACACGGTGAACAGTCGCTCCGCCCGGGCCACCGCCTGCACCCCGATGCTCAGCGCACCGTAAGCCGGGGTATTGGGGACGGCCGTCACCCGGTCAGCCACCTCCTTCTGAACCAGGAACACGATGCGAGACGGAGCCGGCGGCGTCAGCGCTTTATCGATCAGCGGTGATGTGATGTTGTAGGGGATGTTGCCGGTGAGCAGAAAGGCCGGCCCCGCGGCGGCATGCCAGTCGACCTCGAGCGCATCCGCCTCGACCACGGTAATTTGGGGGAATCGCTGGTGCAGAAGCGGGACCAGCTCGCGGTCCTTCTCGATCGTGACCAGCCGCCCGGCTCGCGCCTGCAGCGCGGCCGTGAGCCCACCGCGTCCCGGTCCGATCTCGAGTACGGTATCCTGGGGACCGGGGGCGAGTGCGTCGACGATGCGGGTGAGGATCCGGGGATCGGCCAGGAAGTGCTGGCCCAGCCGCCGCTTCGCCCGCGGCACCTCAGATCCGAAGCACCAGGAGGGTTCGATCATCCACCGGCTGCGAACCGAAGGCGTCTGCCTCCTCCAGCACGGCCTTGACGATGGCGTCGACTGGTTCGCCGCGCCGGGCGCACACTTGCGCCAGCAACCGTTCCTCACCGAACGGCTCACCTTCCTCGTTACGAGCATCCACCAGGCCATCGGTCCAGAGAACCAGGAGGTCACTACCCACACTCCAGGGCACCTGCCGGCGCTGAATGCTCCCGGGCGTAGCGAGTCCCAGCGGCGGGGCAGTCGCGGGCAGACGCTCGGGTTCACCGAATGGAGGTATCCGAAAGGCATAGGGATGGCCGGCGCTGGCGTAGGCCAGCCTGCCGCCGAGCGGATCGAGCACCCCGTAGAAGACGCTGAAGTACATCTCGGTTCGCGCCAGTTCCGGCGACAGGCTGTCGAGCAGCGCGGACAGAGTCTCGTCCGGCGTCACCGATGCGGCCGCGTGAATGCCGGCGGCGGACATCACCAGCGCCATCACCAGCGCGGCCGAGAAGCCGTGGGAGGCGACGTCGCCCAGCATGACGCCCACTCGGCCCCGGCCGAGGCGGGTAAAGGTGTAGAAGTCGCCGCCGACCGAATCGGCCGGCAGGCATCGGGCGGCAACCTGGGCATCGCCCTGCAGCACCGACGGGGATGGAAGCAGCTTGAGCTGAAGATCGTGCGCCAGCTCGAGCTCGCGCCGGAGGCGCTGCTGTCGGAGGTCCTTCTCCACCAGCCTGGCGTTCTCCACCGCAGCGCCGATCTGGTTGGCCACTGCAGCGACCAGCTTGCGATCGCTCAGAGTGAACCGGTCGCCGCCGATCCGGTCGGTGAGATTCATGACACCGACGCATCGCAGGGGAGATCCCGGCGCTCCATAGCAAATCGGCACGCTGAGGAAGGCGTTGCCCCGGTATCCCCGGTTGTCACCGCAGTCGGGCGGAGCGGATTCGGGGTTTACGGGATCGTACGCGACGATCCTCCGCTCGCGATACACCTGGGCCGCAACCGAGCAGTCGTCGTTGACGTCCACCGGCCCCAGCCCATCCACTCCAAAGCCACGCGCGGCCACGGTCCGCAGCACCCCCGCGCTCTCGTCGAAGACCATGATGGAAGCTCGCCGGGCACCCACCACGGTGCTCACCTCGCGCACGATGGTCTGGGTCGCCTCCTCCAGCCGCACGGTCTGGCCCAGGATCTCGCTGATCGCGTATAGCAGATCGATTTCCTCGTAGCGGCTCGCCAACTCCTCCGCCAAGAAGGCGCGTTGGCGTTCGGTATCCAGCACCGTGCCGAGGAGGGGAATGACCCGGTGCGCGGCGGCGCGCATCTGCTCCTCGCTGCCGCTGGTGGTCTCGACCCAGAAACCCTCGACCTCCCCCAGCGGCTCGAGCCAGGACTCACCTGAAGGCGTCGGCACCAGGCCCGTTTTGGTGGGAATGGCCGGAACCCAGCCGGGGTCGCCGCCGCCCGCGAGGCGCAGCGTACGCCCGTCGTACCGCCACAACCGCACTCGCGTTCCCACGAGGGTGCTGAGGCTGTCGAGCAGGAAATCGAGCCGCCCTAGGGGCGGCGCAGTATCATGCAGATGGAGTTCCCTTGCTCGTTGAACTGGACGGCGTCCACGAGCTTCTTGATGAGATACAACCCCCGTCCTCCGGCTTCGTCGAGCTGCTCCGGGTGGATTGGTTCCGGAATGGCGGACGGGTTGAAGCCGGGTCCCTCGTCGGTGACGTAGACCCGGATGGCATCGGGGTAGAGCTCCGCCCTGATGTCCACCCATTTGCCCCGGTCCTCACGGTTGCCCCGCACGATCGCGTTGCTGAGCGCTTCGGAGAGAACCACCTTGAGCCGAAAGCGGGTTCGTTCGGCCGTCGGGTGCCCGGCGAGGCAATGCCGGGTAACCAGCTCGACGGCCTCTTCGATGCAGCCAACTTCGCTCGGCAGTCGGAGAGTCACCAGGGTTGCCGCCCCGCCGGGGTCCAGGGCCGGTGAGCGGCGGACACAGAGGCGAAGCGGCGACGTCATACGACCGCGGAGCTAGAAGCTGGCCAGGGCTTGCTGGGGTGTTTCGGCGATGGCGAAAAGGGTGTCGAGCTTGGTGAGCTCAAATAGGGAGCGGAGATCCTCGTTGAGCCCTGAGAGTCTGAGCTCGCCACCCACCTCCCTGATGCGCTTGGAGATCGAGACCAAGGCGCCCAGTCCCGAGGAGTCGATGTAGCCGGTGCGGGAGAAGTCGATGAGGATGCGCCGTTCGCCTCGATCCATCGCGGCCTGGACCAGGTCCTTGAGCTCCTGGCGATTCCCGACGATCAACTGACCTTCGACCTGCACCACCGCCACCCCACTGGGGTCCCTGGTCTGACTGAATCCCATCTCGTTCTCCGTCAAGTCCTCGAGTCGCTCTGTAGCGCCACCATGGCGGCCACCTCGACAATATCATCGGGCGTGGCTCCCCGCGACAGGTCGGCCATGGGTCGTGCCAGCCCTTGCAGGATGGGACCGATGGCGACGGCGCCGGCGAGACGCTGCACCAGCTTATAGCCGATGTTGCCGGCGTCGAGATCGGGGAAGACCAGCACGTTCGCTTTTCCCCCCACCGGCGAATCGGGCGCCTTACGGTCTCCGACTTCGGGCACCAGGGCAGCGTCGCCCTGCAGCTCGCCGTCGGAGGGAATGTTGGGCGCCAATCTGTGAAACTGCACCGCCGCCTCTCGGACCCGCGCGACCATGGGCCCTTCGGAACTGCCCTTGGTACTGTACGAGAGAAAGGCGACCCGGGGTGAGTCGCCCACCAGGCGGCTGCGGTCTCGCGCGGCTGCCAAGGCGATGCC
>Ga0070696_100001108_pt1 | contig 17419 bp, 21 predicted proteins | sample KBSK1253metaG_FD_65474 | JGI IMG/M metagenome (GOLD analysis project Ga0070696, IMG submission 65474) | Corn, switchgrass and miscanthus rhizosphere microbial communities from Kellogg Biological Station, Michigan, USA - KBS K1-25-3 metaG | ecosystem: Host-associated > Plants > Roots >... | reverse complement strand
ACCATCGAGAAATACTTCATCGGCTATCTGAAGCATCCCTACGTGTCGCTGTACACCGGCCGAGGATGCCGTTCCAAGTGCACGTTCTGTCTATGGCCGCAAACGGTCGGAGGTCATCGTTACCGGGTGCGCAGCCCCGAGAACGTGATCGCCGAGGTGAAGTGGATCAAGGAGAACATGCCCGAGGTGAAGGAGATATTTTTCGACGACGACACGTTCACCGACTTTCGGCCGCGCGCGGAGGAGATTGCGCGGGGGTTGGGCAAGCTCGGCGTGACATGGTCGTGCAATGCGAAGGCGAACGTACCCTACGAGACGCTGCGAATCTTGAAGGAAAACGGCCTGCGCCTCTTGTTGGTCGGCTACGAATCGGGCAACGACCAGATCCTGCACAATATTCGCAAGGGGTTGCGCACCGACATTGCCCGGCGCTTCACGCAGGACTGCCGCAAACTCGGCATCACCATACACGGTACGTTCATCTTGGGATTGCCGGGCGAGACGCTCGAAACCATCAGCGAGACGATCAAATTCGCAGTCGATATCAATCCGCACACCATCCAGGTGTCGCTTGCCGCGCCGTATCCCGGCACGGAACTGTACCGGCAAGCGGTCGATAACGGCTGGCTAACGGAGAACGACAGCTTGAACCTGGTCAATAGCGAGGGCGTGCAACTCGCACCCTTGAGCTATCCGAACTTGGGCGCGGGGCAGATCTATCGCGCCGTCGAAACTTTTTACCGGCGCTTTTATTTCCGGCCGCGCAAAATCGTCGAATTGACCGCGGAGATGATGACGAGCTGGGAGATGACCAAACGCCGCCTGCGCGAGGGCGTGGAGTTTTTCCATTTTCTGCGCACGCGCGAAGCCGGAGCCGGCGCCGGCTGAGGTTTGCGCCGGTTTCTCGCGTACGCACAGGCGCGTGGGCGCCCGAGCGGGCACCCGGGCGGTCGAGGCGGCCGCGCGGGGCGGCTGCGCCGAAGGCGGTATCGTCCACCGAATGCAAAAGTTCTTGATCGTCACGGCAGACGACTTCGGCCTGCACGAAGCCGTCAATGACGCCGTCGAGCAGGCAAGCCGCGCCGGTGTGCTGACTGCGGCAAGCCTGATGATGGCGGCCCCGGCCGCGGGCGACGCCATCCGCCGCGCGCACCGGCTGCCCCGCTTGCGGGTGGGCTTGCACGTGGTTCTCGCCGACGGCGCGGCAATGCTCGCGCACAGCCTGATCCCTGCGCTGACCGACCCAAGCGGACATATGAACAGCCGTATGTTCGTCAACGGCCTGCGTTACTTTGCGCTGCCGAAGGTTCGCCGCCAACTGGAGGAGGAAATACGCGCTCAATTTGCGGCATTCGCGCGCACGGGCCTGCGGCTGGATCATGTCAACGTGCACAAGCATTTCCATTTGCACCCGACGCTGCTGGAGATGCTGCTGCGGATCGGAAGGGAATATGGGCTGTCCGCGATGCGCGTGCCGGACGAGCCTCTCTGGTTTGCGGCGCGCAGCGGTGCCTGGTTCGCGGGCGCGAATACCGTCCTGCTCGCGCCGTGGATAGCCTTGATGAAGCGCCGTTTGCACAGTGCGCGAGTGCTTTACAACGACCGCATTTTTGGCGTTGCCGCGAGCGGTTCCATGGACGAGGCAAAACTGTTGGCGATTCTCGGGCGGTTGCCGGCGGGTATCACGGAAATATATCTTCATCCGGCCACGCTGTCGGGAGCGGTCATCGCTCCATCCATGGATGGGTATCGTCATGCCGATGAACTTGCGGCGCTGATGAGCCCGCGTGTGCGGGCTGCCATCGCGGCAGCGGGCATCGAGCACGGCGGCTACGGGGATGTGCCGCGCTCTCGCGGGCTGCATGCGGCGTGAAAGCCGCGGCTCGCATCGCGTTGATCCTTGGGCTCGGTGTGATGATCGTGCTGATCGCGCGCGACGGCGCGCAATCCATCATGCGCGTGTTGTCGCAAGCCGGCTGGCTGCTGCTGCTGCTGGTGCCGTTGCATGCGCCGCCGTTGCTCCTCGATGTCATGGGGTGGCGTGTACTCATCGCGGGACGCAGCCGCGTATCCATGCTCTTTTTGATCGCCACCATACGCGAGGCGATCAATCGTCTGCTGCCGGTGGCCAATGTCGGCGGCGAGATCGTCGGCATCCGCCTGCTCGCGCAACAGGGGACGGACGGCACGCGGGCGGCGGCCAGTGTGATCGTGGAACTGATGATTACTCTGATCACTCAATTCATATTCGTCGCGTTGGGCGTGATGTGTCTGCTCGAACTCACGCAATCCATCCGTCTGTGGAGTTGGCTGCTGTTCGGGTTGGCCGCGAGTGTGCCGCTGCTCGCGCTTTTCATCGCACTGTTGCGCAACGGCTCGATCTTCAGCCGGTTCGAGCGGTTGGCGGAACGACTGCTCGGCGCCAACACGCAGGGGTCGAGCGTGTTCCGGCGCGGAGCTGATCTTGATGCGGCGATTCGTGAACTGTTTGCCGGACATGGGCGCCTTGCGCGAGCGCTGGGCTGGCAGCTCGCGGGGGTGATCCTGGGATGCGCGGAGACCTGGCTGGCGTTGCGCTGGCTGGGGCATCCGGTGGGCTTCGCGGCCGCGCTCGCCATCGAGAGCCTGACGCAGGCCGCCAGGCATTTCGTATTCATCGTGCCGGCCGGAGTGGGCGTACAGGAGGCGGGGCTGATCGCCTTGGGCCATGCGCTCGGCTTTGACAGTGATGTCGCCATCGCTCTGTCGCTCGCCAAGCGCATGCGCGAAATATTGTTCGGCCTGCCGGCGCTCGCGGCCTGGCAGTGGCTGGAAGGACGAAGAGGGATTCTGGGCATGCGCGGCAGCAGCGGCTGACGCCGATGCAGCCGGCGACGACGCTTCGGCGTTCCCAAGCAACCGAAGGAAATCGCGGCGCCCGGGCGTTGCCGGCAACGCCGCTCAGGTGCCTTTCGCCTGCGCGCGGCGGCCGACGGTCATGAGCGCAAATTCTTCGAATAACAGCTGCGCCGCGAGCTGCGCCGTGTTCGTGGTCGGATCGTATTGCGGCGCGACCTCGACGACGTCGGCACCGATGATGTCGAGGCCGCCGAGCGCGCGGAGGAGCGAGAGACCTTCGCGGGGCGTCAGCCCACCGACCTCCGGCGTACCGGTACCCGGGGCGAAGGCCGGATCGAAGCCATCGACGTCCACCGAAACATACACCGGCCCGTCGCCAACCACGGTGCGCGCCCGCGCTGCGATGGCGGCGACGCCGGCCTGCGTGAATTCGTCCATGTACACCACCGTCATGCCCGACACGTGGGAGAACTCCCAGAACATGTTGGAAGAACCGCGGATGCCGATCTGGATGGTGCGCTCCGGATCGAGCACTCCATCGAGCACCGCGAGCCTGAACGGTCCGCCGTGATGGAACTTCGATCCGTCGTAAGCGCCCATGGTGTCGCAGTGTGCGTCGAGGTGCACGAGGCCGACCGGAGCATTCCGGCCGAGGGCCTTCAGGATGGGATAGGTGATCGAGTGATCGCCGCCCACCGACAGGGGACGCACGGCGTTGGCGTGCAGCGCGGCGTAATAGCGCTCGATATCCTCGAGCGACTGCTCGAGACTGTAGCGGCTGCGAAACGGCACGTCGCCCACATCGGCCGCGCGCGCCGCGGCCATGGGCACGGCTTTGAAGGCCGGATGGTAGGGACCGATGCGTTCGATGGTGCGCACCGCACGCGGTCCAAAACGGGCGCCGGGGCGGTTCGACACGCCCAAGTCCATGGGCACGCCGATCACGGCCACATCGAGGCCGGTCGCGTCGTTGGCCGAGGGCAGGTCGAGGAAAGTCGGGATGCCGGCATACGGGGCCCGCCGCTGCCCGTCGGGTCCCTCGATATCGGCGGCCGCGCGGCGCAGCACCGGGTCGGTGGCGTCGAATACATCGCCGTTGACGTAGCGCGCTCTCAAGGCCTCGAGTTTGGCTTTATCCATGGCGATGTGAACCTCGTTGTTCCCGATGGCGCAAGTGTAATCGGAATCGGCAGTGGGTGGCCGGTATGCCGGAGCCGGCACCGTGCTTCTAGACCACGGGGTCGGGGTTTTCGCCAGCATCGCGCCTACCGCGTTGCCTGCTTGGCCCTCGACCCGTACACTAGCGCGCCTCCGAATCCTTGCACTGCGGAGGCGCTGTCTTCTCAGCGAATCTGGTAGGTTCGGGTGCGAGTGCACGCCGGGGTGTAGCTCAGACTGGTAGAGCGCTACGTTTGGGACGTAGATGTCGCAGGTTCGAATCCTGTCACCCCGACCATTTCACAATCGTGTTGAGCGTTTCTTGCGTAGCTCGAGCCGTGACAAGGGGTGATTGATCTGCCCGTTGGCAAATATCACGCGTGATTCGACAGCAAGAAACGGACTGCGGCGGGCGCCGGAAGCGGCGACAATAACCCCATGATCAGACACCCGAGGGGCACCCCATGACTGCTCAAAGCAAGCAGATCGCGCGCACACCACCCGTGGACGACTGCGACTGGCGCTGGAAAGCCGTCGCCGCCCGGGACCGGCAAGCCGACGGAAAATTCTTCTACTCCGTCAAGACCACTGGAGTTTATTGCCGCCCCTCGTGCGCCTCGCGTTTGGCAAAAAGACAGAACGTCGTCTTCCACCAAACGCAAGCGGATGCCGTTGCAGCCGGCTTCCGGCCGTGCCTGCGTTGCAAGCCTGGGGAACCCTCGTTGTCTGAAAGTCACGCCGCACTCGTGGCGAGGGTTTGCCGACGAATCGAAAATGCGGAGACGCCGGTAAGTCTCGCAACCGTGGCGCGCGAGGTGCGCATGAGCCCCTGCTATTTTCATCGTCTGTTCAAAGGCATCACCGGCCTCACTCCCAAAGAGTATGGGGTGGCCCATCGCGCGGGCCGCCTGCAAGGGCATCTCCGGCGCGGCGGCACCGTGACGGAGGCGATCTTCGATGCGGGATTCAACTCGGGCGGGCGATTCTACGAGACATCACATGAGGTGCTAGGCATGACTGCTACAACGTTTCGCGCCGGCGGTAAGAACACCGACATTTGGTTTGCCATCGGTCAATCCTCACTGGGTTCCATTCTCGTTGCCAGGAGCAGAAAGGGCGTGTGTGCCATTCTCCTCGGCGACGATCCCGAAACTCTGATGCGGGACCTTCAAGATCGATTCCCGAAAGCGAACCTCGTGGGCGGCGATGCGACATTCGAGAAGTTGGTATCGAAGGTCGTCGGACTCGTTGAGGGTCTTCATGGCGGAGCCGATCTTCCGCTGGATATCCGTGGGACGGCGTTTCAACAGCGGGTCTGGAATGCCTTGCGAAAGATACCGATCGGATCAACCGCAAGCTACTCGGATATTGCCAAACGCATCGGATCGCCCAAATCGGTTCGCGCCGTGGCCCAGGCGTGCGGTGCGAACATGATCGCCCTCGCGATCCCCTGTCATCGGGTTATCCGCAGCGATGGAGCGCTGTCTGGCTATCGCTGGGGCGTTGAACGCAAACGGGTTCTTCTGGAGCGTGAGGCGGCCGCCACATGACGGCGCGAGCCGCGCCGCGCCTCGGGCAACCCAGCGCCGAGCCGGTCAACTCCAGGGGAACGCGCAACTTCAATGCCGCCGCCCGCGTCCAGGCGTTGAACTGGGGCTTTCTTGGCAGTGAACTCGATCTTCGCGGCAACGCAGTCGTCGAAAATCTGCTCACTGCCGCAGAGTGCGTCGAGTTGACAGGCCTTTACGAGCAGGCAGACCGGTTTCGCAGCACGGTAGAGATGAGCCGGTATGGATTCGGCAGGGGCGAATACAAGTATTTTTCGTATCCGCTGCCGGAACTCATTGCCGGCTTGCGCGAGGCATTTTATCCGCGACTGGCGCCGATCGCGAACCACTGGAACGAGCAGATGCGGACCGATGCCCGGTATCCGGCCACTCATGATGAGTTTCTCGCGCGTTGCCGGGAGGCGGGACAATCTCGGCCGACGCCGCTGATACTTCGATATCTCCCGGGCGACTACAACTGTCTGCATCAGGATCTTTACGGGGAAGCGTTTTTCCCGTTACAACTGACCATCCTGCTTTCGGACCCCGGAAAGGACTTCACCGGCGGTGAATTCGTCATCACCGAGCAGCGCCCGCGCATGCAATCGCGAGCTGAAGTCGCGCCGTTGCACCGGGGTGATGCGGTAATTTTTGCCGTACACCATCGGCCGGTCAAAGGGACCCGCGGCACTTATCCGGTGAATTTGCGCCATGGCGTGAGCCGGATCCGCACGGGGCGTCGACACGCCGTCGGCATTATTTTTCATGACGCAAAATAGGCGCCGGTGGCAGCGGCAGCGGCAGCGGCAGCGAGCGTCTTGTCGAGACCGGGGCCCTTTGGAGGAACCCGCACCGCCTCTCCGTACCAACGCGCCATGGGTCGGGTAAAACGCAACTAAGTAGTTGCATTTAGCGCCGTCATCGGATTAATATGCAGCCAAGAGGTTGCATATGAGCTCATCTACGGATCGCATCGAAAGAGAAGTTCTTCTCAAGGCGCCGCGCTCGCGTGTCTGGCGCGCACTGTCGAATGCCGAAGAGTTTGGCCATTGGTTCGGCGTGGCGCTCGAGGGAAAAACCATGTCTGCCGGCAAACGATTGCAGGGGCAGATCACTTATCCTGGGTACGAACATATCGTATTCGACGTCATGATCGAACGCGTGGAGCCCGAGCGGCTGCTGTCTTGGCGCTGGCATCCGGCTGCGATCAATCCCTCCGTCGACTATTCCAAGGAGCCCACTACCCTGGTCGTCTTCGAATTGGAAGAGGTGGGCGGGGGCACGTTGCTGAAGGTCGTCGAGTCGGGCTTTGATAACGTGCCACCGGCCCGGCGTGCGGAAGCGTTTCGCATGAACTCCGGCGGCTGGGACGAGCAGATGCTGAACATCGATAAACATGTCGCCTCGCCCTAAGAGTTCTACGAAAAGACCATCCTTTCTAAATTGCGCGCCGGTTTTCGCGGCGTTGGGCGATGAGACGCGCCTGGGTCTCATCGCCATCCTGTGCGCGGGCGGCGCGATGTCGATTGCGCAGCTCACTTCGGGAGCGGGCATCACGCGGCAGGCGATCACGAAACATCTGGACGTGCTGGCGGCGGCGGGTTTGGTGCGCGATGTAAAAGTCGGACGCGAACGCCTGTGGGAATTCGAGCCCACCCAAATGGACCAGGCGCGGCGCTCTTTGGAAGTGATCGGTCAGCAATGGGATCGGGCGCTTGCGAAACTGAGGCTCGCGGTGGAATAGCGGGTCCGGTGCCAATAGCCTCTTCAAATGATTGTAAAGTCCTATATAATCCGCGCCGCACTTCCGATTCGGTTTGCACGAACCCGAGCATCGGCCTGAAAGATTACGTTTGGCGCTGTAACTTGTTGATTTATAAAGCGCCCGTAGCTCAACCGGATAGAGCACCGGCCTTCTAAGCCGGCGGTTGCAGGTTCGATTCCTGCCGGGCGCGCCACTTGTATCGGAGGTTCGACGATGGTGGACGTAGCTCAGCTGGTAGAGCCCCGGATTGTGATTCCGGCTGTCGCGGGTTCGAGCCCCGTCGTCCACCCCACTTTCGCGCTGGGTGCAGGGCGGGTGATTGTCGGTTCGATGGAAAGGTTTATTTGGGCCGTTAGCTCAGCTGGTAGAGCAGTTGACTCTTAATCAATTGGTCGTAGGTTCGATCCCTACACGGCCCACCAAATTCCCTTAAAAATCAGGACTTTGCACGAAAACTAGGCGTGAGTCCTTTTCTGTGCTTGCCATTTCGTGCAAACTCAGTGCAGTCAATTACTCCCCGCCACGCGGGCGAAGGACTGCGCAACATGGCTTCCATTCAACGCATCGTATCGCCGCTAACGAAGGAGGTTTCCTATCGTGCGCAGGTGCGAGTAAAAGGCCGGGCATCCGAGTCCGAGACGTTCACCAGCAGAGCCAAGGCAGAGTCCTGGGCCAAGTCCATTGAGAGCGCGATTGAAGAGGGCCGGCACTTCCCGCACGCCGCGGCGAGGCGCACGAGCTTCGATGCGCTCACCGAGGACTACGTAAAAACTGTCCTTGCCGAGTTCGATGAGACGCAGCGAAAAACGCGCACGAAGCAGCTCATGTGGTGGGCAAAGCGATTTGCCGGCCTGACCGTCGCGCAGATTACAGCCGACGTAATTGCCACGGCTCGCGATGCGTGCGCCGTTGAGACATTCACCAGAGGCAAGCCGCGCAAGGACAAGAAAACAGGCGAAGTGATCGCGCCGAAGGAATACAAGCGCACTGGCGCAACCGTCAATCGCTACATCGCAGCCCTATCACATACTATGACGTTCGCTGTGAAGGAGCGTCGGTTAATCGACCGCAATCCTGTGGGCGATATCAGCCGAAAGAAAGAGTCGCGAGGCCGCACGCGGTTTCTCTCCGATGACGAACGCACGGCGCTACTCGACGCCTGCGCCAAGTCGGAGTGGGCGCCGCTGCACGCGCTCGTTTTGCTGGCGATTACCTCGGGTGCCCGGCGCGGGGAGTTGATATCGCTGCGATGGGCCGACGTGGAGTTGAAGGTCGGGCGCGTGTTGGTTGGAAAGTCGAAAAACGGCGAGCAGCGGACGTTGCCACTTGCTGGCAAGGCACTCGAAGCGTTGCGCGCACTCAAGCTCAAAGGCTCCGCGCGCAGCGAGTATGTGTTCCCGAACCCCTCCGAGCATCCGGGTGCGTTCGAGTATTTCGATTCCTACTGGTACGCGGCTCTTGAGGCGGCCGACCTCAACAACTTTCATTTCCATGATTTGCGCCACACGACGGCCTCGATGCTTGCCGCGCAGGGTTGTTCGCTGCTGGAAATTGCCGACGTTCTCGGACACAAGACGCTTGCCATGGTGCAGCGATACTCGCACCTGGTGGTCGACCACAAAGCGAAAGTAATCGAGCGAATGATCGCGGCTAAGGGCCTGTGATGGCGACGAAGCGCAACTGCCAGCCACCGACCGATACAACGCAGCAGCGGCGGCCGAAGATCGAGCAGCGTTAGGGCCGACCACGTTCGCAGTGTACGTGCGACGGAATCCTGAACTCGTGCGTGAGTGGATCGCAGAAAGGCAGCGCCAAGAGTCCATGGGTGTTCGCTCAGCCTTCCGGGTTCCCGGGCCCCTACGAGAGCTTCGACGGCGTTTGGTACGACGCACTCGAGGCTGCTGGCATCGAAGACTTTCGGTTTCACGATCTGCGCCACACCACCGCGAGCTATCTCGCCGCCCAGGGCGCGAGCATCCTTGAGATCGCCGATACGCTCGGTCACAAGACGTTGAGCATGGTGAAGCGGTGCGCGCACCTCACGCAAAGTCACAAGGTCAGTGCCATCGAGAGGTTGGCAAAGGAACGCGGCTTGTAATTTGGTTTAGTCAGGCTGACCGCCGGCGAGATGGAGGGGTGCGAGGAGGATCAAATGTAGCGTAAAGACGCCGCAAAAAAATACCCACTAGCACTAGCGTAAAGGGGAGGCTGAATGTGTAATCCTCCCTATGAAGATTCGTACTGTTCCGCCGACGAGTGAGCTTTTTTCCCGGCACGATCTCGTCGCCAGGCATCCCACGCTACTTACCGAGGCTCGCATACAGTGGGCACTTCGAAATCGCGCCCACAATGGCCTGGAGGGCGCCGTGTTCGAGTCACGCGGCTCTGAACTCGTAATTCACGAGCCGGCGTTTCTCGCCTGGTATCTCGGACTATCTGGGCGTGCAAAGCCAAGAGCGGCGCGGCGGAAGCGAGTTGCCGGTTGATACGATCCGCCGAGCTCCATGAAAAAAATCACCGCGGTCGCGCTGGCGGCCGATTGTCCCCGGCTCATCACAACGCTTGATCGCGCTCAACCGGCTTCTTGCCGCGGCTAACGCGCAAGTCGATGATGCCCGTGGGCGTATTCCTTGACCAAGGACCTGCGTCGAACTGGTCGGCGTCTGATCCTGGACCCGTGGAAACCAAGCGCCGCCGTTGCATGGGCCGCGCGCGGGATTGCAGTGCGAGGAGTGGGGCTCAGATTTTCCACAACGTGCTTGTCAGTGGCAGCCAACCTGGTGGGCCCCGGATATCACTTCCATTCGTCCATTGAAGTTTGGGAACGCCCGATCCAATTGGATGCGCTTGCCGGCAGGCGTGAAGAGCGCGATAGCGCTGAAGATGCCGCAATGCTTTGACATGCGAGCGCCGACGCGTGCATCATTCGGCAAGCACCAATAGCGTCCGCTTGAAGTGCGATCGAGTGCGTCCGTGGACCCCACGGACTTCGGAGCCGGCGACATCCGGCACATGGTGATGGCGCAGCACGCGCGCCGCCTCGAAATCACAGGAAAGGCATCGAGCAATTGCTCGGCATTCTTGTTTTTTCGTAGGTGAGGCCATGTCAGAACTCGAATTGTTGCGGCTCCATCAGGTACTTGCACTTGTGCCGGTTGGCCGTACCACCCTGTACGAATTGATTGCCCGCGACCAATTTCCACGTCCATCGAAATTGGGCCCGCGCATCAACGTCTGGTCGCGCGTCTCAGTCGAGACCTTCGTTCGCAAAAAAATTGGCGTTCTTCAAGCTTCGAGTGTCGCGCAGGACACACCTGCGGATGCGCGGCCGCAGCCTGCGTGCGCGCCGAGCCCTCGCCGAAAGTCCGGTGGGCCATGACCCCGGTCCTTTTCAGATCCCTAAACGGCGAACGCCGCAACTGTTTCCAGCAGTGCGGCGTTCTGGATCGACTCAACACCAGGACTCAACAACATGCGGAAAATACCATCCGCGCCACATCGGGCGCAAATTTCTGATTCACAGGTAGAGACCGCTCGCGCGTTTCGTGAAGTTCGTCGTGGGCGCTTCGACCGATGAGCTGCCTACGGATCGAAGTCGAGCTGCTGGCGGGCGAGGCGTCGGCCCTCTCGCAATTCGTGAGACGGTTGAGCGCGCGGGCGATTCGTGAACACGTCGTAGACGACATGGAGTCCGCCAAGATCCGCTTGGTGCTAGACCGGTTGCAGCGCGCCATCCTCAAAGCGCAAGACGCGCGGCGATGAGCGTCAAGGCGCCGATGAAGACTCCACCGCCCAAGCTCGCTCTGTCCAGCGACGCAGAGCCCGAGCGCTCGCCCCAGATGGCGAAAATGCCGTGGTATCCGCGAGACTTCGCCAGCTCTACCCGCGGCTGGCCGCTGGAGGCTTGCGGGGCGTACCGTGAGTTGCTTGACGCGCAATGGGACATGGGGTCCCTGTCCGCCGATTCGGAAGAGCTTCGGCCCTTGTCGCGTGCCACACCGGCCCAATGGCGGGTCGCGTGGAAGTACATCGAGCCGAAGTTTCCCATTGGCGCAGACGACCGCCGGCGAAACCCTCGGCTCGAAGTGCACCGACGTAAGGCCATCGCACAGTTCAACAGCCAGAGCGCCGGCGGTCGGGCCGGCAACCGCCATCGATGGGGGTGCCAATGACCCTCACACCATCAAGCGTCGATCGGTCAGCGATCACCCACCGATCAGTCACCGATCGATTACCGATCTCTGGCCCACTGATCAGTTCCGTATCCATATCCATATCCGTATCCGAACCTAAGATTGCTTACCAAGGGGGGAATCTACCTGGGAGGTATCTACGGAGTGCTCTGGGTGCCTTGATCCATGACGGCGCTGGGTTTGAATGGCGAGGTGGGCTATGAGCACGCAGGCCCAGGAAGCCCTCGCCCTTGGCAAGCCTCCGATGCAGACCGAGCCGCCACGCCCGATACCGCCAAACTGGCTCGACACGTTGCCGAGCGCAGCCGATTGTTTGCGCGATTACCAGCGCGGGCAGATCGGCGACATCGCGACCGCGATGCACGCCGGGCACACGCGCATTCTCGTGCAGGGCGCGACCGGTAGCGGCAAAACGCACGTCATCGCCGGTGTGACCGTGGCTGCCGCTGTCGCCGAGTTGCGCGTGCTGGTGCTGGCAACGCGCACGCGCCTGGTCCGGCAGATCCACGATCGGCTCGACGCCTTTGGCATTCGGCACGGCGTGATCGCCGCGTCGCTGCCATACCTGCGGAACTACAGCGCGCGGATCCAGGTGGCGAGCGTGGACACGTTGAACCGCCGCGCGATCGCCACCGAGAAGATCCCGCTGCCGGCCGCGGATGTTGTGATCTTCGACGAAGCACACCTCGCGACCGCGGATTCACGGTTGCGGATCCTGGACAGCTACCCCACAGCGGTGCGCCTCGGATTCACCGCGACCCCAGCGCGCAAGTCCGGTAAGTCACTCGGCGCTGCCTTTGACCACATGGTGCTGGGTCCGACGATCAAGGATCTCACCGCCGCCGGCGTGCTGGTGCCAACCCGCATATGGAATACGCCATTGGTCAGCGTCAAGGAATTGCGCTCGATCCCGAAGGACACTGATAGCGATTTCAAAAACGCGCCGCTCGGCGAGATGATGAGTCGCCCGAAGCTGGTCGGCGATGTGGTTGCTAACTGGCTGCGGATCGCAAATCGCAAACGCACGCTGTGCTTCGCGGTGAACAAAGCACACGGCGCGGCGCTGCTCGACTCGTTCCGGCGGCAGGGCGTCGCCGCGGAGATGATCACGGACGCCGACGAGGAGGAAACCCGGGAGGAAGTCATCGGGCGCCTCGAGGCTGGACAGACCAGTGTGGTGATCAACTGCTTTTTGCTGGCGTATGGCGTTGATGTGCCCTCGGTCGAATGCGTCATCCTCGCGCGCCCGACGCGAAGCCTGACCATGTATTTGCAAATGGTCGGCCGAGGCCTGCGCGCGGCGCCGGATAAGACTCATTGCATCGTCATCGATCATGGCCACGTGGTTGAAAACTTGGGACTGCCGCATAGCGATTTTGCGTGGTCGCTCGATCCAGAGGCGAATGTAAATTCAGCGGCGACAAAGGCGGCTGCGCGCATTGCGGTGACCGAGACGATGCGCACCTGCCGAGAGTGTTCCTCGATCTGGCTCACATCCGAGCAGGGCAATGCATGTCCCGAGTGCGGCTGGGTGCCGGCGCCACGATCGAAACCGGTGGCAGTCGAAGAGGCCGATCTTTCGGAGTTGGCGGACGAGGAGACGACTCCCACGCCCAACGATGAGCGCGTCAAGTGGTTCTACCGCGAAGCGGTGGGCTGGTACGTGCGCCGCTGGCCCGATCGATGGGCTGCAAAGCCAAATTCGGGCCGGGCTTGGGCGTGGATGCAGACCCAAGCGCGATTTCAAATCGCCGCGGAGGTGCGCATCCCGTCGGCGTACTGGACCATGCCGCTCGCGCAGCCGTCGGCCGAAGTGTCGGGCTGGCTTCAACACCGGATCATCCGATGGGCGAAAGCGCAGCAGAAAGCGAGGGTCACATGAAGATCCGCGCCGCCGAGGCCCACGCGCGGCTTGGTAATTCCTGGCCTGCAGTCCTGGTGCAGCTCGGCGTACCCGAGCACGTGCTCCGTAACAAGCACGGTCCCTGCCCCGGGCGCGGGTGCGGCGGCAAAGACCGATTCCGGTTCGACAACAAGCACGGCCACGGCGATTTCTTCTGCAACCAATGCGGCGCCGGCGACGGCTTCAAGCTGCTGCAGCTGGTGCACGGCTGGTCGTTTTCGGAAGCCCTCGACCGCGTGGTCCGGGCCGCGGGCCTCACTCGGCCAAATACCGCATATGCGCCGTTACGTACCCAAGTACCTACGCCGATCCCGCAGGAGGCGCCGCGGGTTGCGATGCCGTCCGTCCGGGTTCTGCGGCTGCGCCGTGAGCGCTGCGCGATCGAGAACTGTGACGATGCCATGAGCTACCTCGCGAGCCGAGGGCTGTGGCCGCTGCCGCCCGGTTGTTCCTTGCAGGCTCATGCAAACGCGGAATATTGGGACCGCGGCGAGGCGAGCGAAATGAGGCGCATTGGGCGGTACCCGGCGATCTTGGCCGATGTCGTGGATGGCGCCGGCGAGCTCGTCACCGTTCACACGACCTACCTGCAGGGCGGCAAAAAGCTCGAAGGGTACGAGCCGCGCAAGATCTTGAGCCCAATGACCGGCCGGGACGGCTGCGCGGTGCGGTTGATGCCGGCCGCGGACGTCCTCGGCGTTGCCGAAGGGATCGAAACCGCCCTGTCCGCCGCAGCCCTCGACGGCATTCCGGTTTGGGCAGCCCTCAACACGGCCCTGCTGAGCAAGTTTGAACCCCCGCCAGGCGTAACGACGTTGCGCGTGTATGCCGATCGAGACGAGGCAGGACTCACGGCGACCAGCAAGCTCCAGGAACGGCTCCAGGGCCGTCTGTGGGTCGAGAGTCGTATCCCGTCGGCCCCAGCGAAGGACTGGAACGACGTTCTGATCGTCCATAACGGCCGCACCAACGGCAAAGGATCTTCCCATGAATAGCGTCGTGGCTTTCCCCGCCGCCCCTCTTTCCGACATATCGAGTGCACCGCTGCCCCAGGTGTACGAAGCCGCACGGGCAGCACTTGCCACGCTCGACTCGGTAGACGAGTGCAAGACCTGGGCGGACAAGGCCTCGGCCCTTGCCAGTTACGCCAAGCAGGCCAAGGACGACAGCTTGCGGGTGATGGCGGTGCGGATCCAGGCGCGAGCCGAGCGCCGGTGCGGCGAGTTGCTCAAGCAGACTCCACCCGCGTCAGGCACCAGAACAGACCTCGGGTCGGTGCCGTCCCGAGGTTCCGAGACGACGTCTGCCGGGCAGGTGGGCGCGCTCCCGCCCGTGACACGGACACAAGCTGCCACCGATGCCGGACTGTCCGAGCGCCAGCGAAAGACCGCCCTACGCATCGCCGCAGTCCCCGAGGCGGCCTTCGAGGCTCAGATCGAGAGCCCGCGGCCGCCCTCGATCACGCAGCTCGCGAGCCAGGGCACAGTCCCTCGCACCTGGCAGGCGCCCACGCAGCCGCGCGTGCAGCAGCGGGGCCAGTCCGAGACGCCCAGCGGCTCTGCGAAGGAACCGGAACCGAGCGCCATGCAGATCGCACAGAGCGAGGCCGACGAAGCGGCTGGCGATGCCGACCCACGCGAGCGGGTGTGGGGCTCAACCGCGGAAACGAAAATAGAACCGGCTGCTAACGCGCTTGCGGTACTTGTGCGGTTCTGCGAAGCGATCGAACCGATCCGGCTGGCGCGCGCCTCAGGCGGGCATGAAGTCGTCGCGCTTCGGCGAGCCGTCGGGATCGTGGAGCGTTGGCTTCATCAATTTGCAGAGCACCTGCCGGAAGGATGACAGCGGGTTCCGTGCGAGGTCGTGCGGATGTATCGAATGACCATGGTTTCACGATGATGCAGGTGAATCATATGCAGCAGCGACGCGATCGCATTGGAGGTCAATTGAGCGGGAAAAAACAGTCTCGCAACGCTGAAGTTGCGGAGCAGCCTGATAACCTTGTTAGGACGATGGGGGCGAGCCTAATTGTTGATCTGAATGACACAAAAGGGCTCAAGACGCTCAAGGAGTGCATCCAACGCTCCGGTGCCAGCCGTGCACAGTTCGCGCGAATGATGGGTGTTACGGACACAGCAATGTCGTGGTGGTTCGCAGGCAAGCGGACCATATCGCCGATGGCTATTCGGGCAGCGCTTTTCTGCGCCGCCATGTCCGGTGTACCGATGCGCATGCCGAATCCTTCGCAATTCTTGTCCGGCGAATAAACGTCGCCTCCGAGGGACGACATGGTATCGCGACGAGTGAGCTGGGCGCGGGGGCTTCGGTCCCTGGCGCGACAATGTGCACGCCCGAGGAAGCTGTGGCCGATGGCGGTTTGGTGCCCCTCGCCTGCGCGTTGTCAGTCACAACCAAACCATCTGCTCACGGCGTGTCGGGGAGAACGCGGCGCGTTGCTGCATTCGATTAATGACAACGCTCTGGAAACCCCGCAACTGTCTTGATAGGTTAAATGTGCCCCAACCAATGCGCTCTTCGGAGGAAGATGCTGCTCGCTGTGAGCAAGCGGCGTCCGTCGGTGCAGGTAACACCGACAGACGCCTGACCACGATCCACGTATGAGGTGAATTTATGGCTGAGAGAAATTCTACGCGTCACGCCGCCCGAAAGACGAAAGAGATGGCCCATGTGGGTAATTGGACCAACGACGAATGCCTTGAAGAGAGCACAGGTACGCGCATCCGCGCATTCCTCGCCAAGGTAAAGCCGCTCGACGGCGTGGACGTGGGCGAGCACGACACGTACCGGGAAGGGCGAGCGCTCATCGAGGGTCTAGGGCTCGCCTGGGACCTTGAAAGCGACGACTACCGCTGGGATGCGATTGAGTGCGCGACGGTGCTCAACTTCCTGCACTGGATACAGCCGGTCAAGGGATCGTGCTTTTGCGATGACAACTCGCGCGTCAACGCGACCTGCGGATTCCACGCCATCCTCCAGTTCATGGCAGACCAGCTGTATCGCCTGGCGCCGCAAGTCAAGGGCCACAAACGAGCGGCGTGACGGATCTGTAACGCCGGCGGCCGCGGGGTCGCCGGTTTTTTACCTGGCCACATAGTTGCGAATTATGATGGCGACAAATGAAGTGGGTGACGATCAAAAAGGCGGCCGAACTCTCCGGCTACAGCGAGCGGGCCATTGAGGCGAAACGAGCCGAGGGGGTCTGGCTGGAGGGCATCGTTTGGATAAAAGCACCGGACGGACGTATCCTCATCTCACCGGACGGAATAGATGCATGGGCAGAGGGACGGGTGTTAGCGCCGCAAGCACCGCGTCGATGAAAATTGGCCCCGGGGGCTTGCGCTTCCGGCCGCTCGATCAAATTACTACCAGGCATCCGGATCAACATCGGCAAGCGCGGCATCGATCGGTGTTCGCGACGCGCATTTGACGAGATTCGTCACATGAGGACGCGGGCAAGCGTGCGATCGATCACGAACCTGCGCACACTCGCCGCGCTATTGTTCCCCTTTATGACAAGGAGTCGAACATGAGCAGAATCACCGTGAATCGATTTTTCGGAGGCATTGCCGTAGCGAGCCTCATTGGCTGCGCAACTGTCCAGTCAGGTGTTGTGCCGATAGGCAAGGACACCTATCAACTCAGCATGACGGGCGTTGGCTTTGCGACGCAGGCGAACACGAACATCAAAGCGTTGAAGGCTGCTAACGAGTACTGCGACAAGATGGGCAAGCATCTCGTATTCCAACACTCGTCCGAGTCCGGTGTGTACGGGTTCTCGCCTCGCCAAGACAACCTCGTGTTTCTTTGCCTAGATGCGAATGACCCAGCTTACGCCCGCACAGAAGTCCGAAGGGACCCTTCCGTGGTGGTTCAGTCTCGGTGAGGAATATCTAGTCGTCAGTCGTGCAGCGGGTGCGCACGGGCCGTATGGAAGCGGTGTCGACAATAGAGATTTCGTGGCAGCCATCGCCCGCTCTCCTGTGGATGACATACT
>Ga0070696_100001104_pt1 | contig 17464 bp, 11 predicted proteins | sample KBSK1253metaG_FD_65474 | JGI IMG/M metagenome (GOLD analysis project Ga0070696, IMG submission 65474) | Corn, switchgrass and miscanthus rhizosphere microbial communities from Kellogg Biological Station, Michigan, USA - KBS K1-25-3 metaG | ecosystem: Host-associated > Plants > Roots >... | reverse complement strand
ACGACATTACACCGCAGTCTGCCGAAGCTGCCATGAATCGAAATTGCGGCTGCTGGTCGAAGCGAAGCGGCACACGCGGTCTTCGGACTGCCTGGGTTGCCACATGCCGAAACGGAGGACGAACGACGTTGTCCATGCGGTGATGACGGACCATGTCATTCAGCGCCCGGCACCGGGCCGCGATCTCATCGCGCCTCTCGATGAGCCGCGCGACGAATCGATGGCTCACAAGGGGCCGGTCGTGGTTTACTATCCGCGCGCACTCCGGCTTGGAACGGATGATGAGCTTTATCTTGCGGTCGCACAGGTCAAACAATTGGCCAATCTGAAGCAAGGCATTCCGCAGCTCGAGAAAGCGATTCAGGCGCGAAAGCCCGAGCGTGTGGAGTTCTACTACGAGCTGGCCGACGCCTATTCGAAAAACGGCCAGCCTCAGCAAGCCGCGGACATGTACGGAGAAGCGCTGCGGCATAAACGCGACTTTGTACCCGCGCTGCGCGGTCTCGGCCAGGTGCTCGAAAAATCGGGAAGGCTTTCGGAAGCAGCTACAGTCTTTGAACAATTGCGGGATATTGCGCCACGCGACACGGTGGCCCTCAGCCAGCTTGGTCTGATCTATGTCCAGCTCGCGCGGCCGCGTGAGGGCGCGGCGACGATCCAGAAGTCGCTCGAAATCAATCCCGACCAGCCCGAGGCCCACAACACTCTGGGGGTGGCGTTTGGGCAGATGGGGGAAGGCTCCGGTGCGGAGAGGGCGTTACGCGCGGCCATCCGGATGCAGCCGGATTTCGCGCAAGCTCACAACAATCTGGCCGGCGTGTTGGCGGGGGCCGGAGATTTTCGCCAGGCCGCGTACCATTGGGAGAAAGCAATCGGATACGATCCGAACTACGTGGCGGCGCGGTTCAACTACGCCATGGCTCTTGGCCAGCAACTTCTTTTCGAAAAAGCGCAGTTGCAGGTCGAGGAAGTCCTGCGCCTGGACGCGAGCCGGGCCGATGCCCACAACCTGCTCGGCGAACTGCTGGTGAGGCAGGGCCAGACGGACCGCGCGCTGGTTCATTACCGGAAAGCGCTCGATGCGAATCCTCGGTTTGCCGCTGCATATTTCAACCTCGGGGCCGCGCTCGCCTCGTTGGGCAATTTGAAGGATGCCGAGACGAATCTGCGTGCCGCGCTGCAGTGGAATCCGGAGGATCTACGTGCTCATCTGTACCTCGCCCGAGTGCTGCTGTCGCGCGGGCAAACCGCGGAGGCGGTTCCACACTTGAATACGGCGGCGCGCAGCACCGACGGGCAAGTGCGGAAGGCCGCGTCCGGCTTGCTCGAAAATCTCCCCAAACAATAACGGCAGCGTTGTATACTTTCGCCAGTGACCCGAACAGTGGTGCTGTTGTGGTTCGTTCTAGCCGCGAGCTTTGAGCTGGAGGCCGCGAATCGTCAGGCGGTTTTCAACGTCCGGGACTACGGCGCAACGGGTAGAAAAGCAGACAACGCTCAGATCGCCATTCAGAAGGCCATCGATGCCTGTGCCGGCTCGGGTGGGGGCACCGTGTTTCTGCCCGCGGGTCAGTACACGTCCGGACAGCTTCGCTTGCGCAGTCACGTGCGCCTATATATCGATTCCGGCGCAACACTGTTTGCCTCGCCCGACGGACGCGCCTTCGACAAAGACAAGGCCGCGCTACTCTACGGCGAGGATCTCGAGAACATCACCATCGAGGGGCGCGGAACCATCGACGGCGAGGCCCAGTACGAGTGGCGGCTCGACACGCTGGACGACGCCAACATCCGCGAAAACATGCTCCTCATGAAAGCTCTGGGCAAGCCGCTGATGCGCCCGTTCCCCAGGAATTTTCCGAAAGAGACCGTCTATCCGAGGATGGTGCTGTTGCTTCGGTGCAAGGATGTGCGCATTGCCGGCCTTTCTTTCCTGCGGTCGCCGAGCTGGACCATCAATCCTTATGCCTGCGAGCGAGTGGTGATCGACGGTATCTATATTTACTCGAGTCTGAAGGAGGCCGTTTGGGCCGACGGAATCGATCCCGATAGCTGTAAGGACGTGCGCATCGCCAATAGCACAATCGAGACCGGAGACGACGCGATTGTGTTCTATTCGTACAACATCTGGGGCCCGGCGCTGCCGTGCGAAAACATCACCGTGACCAATTGCCGTCTCTCATCGGCATCGAGCGCGCTCAAATTCTGCGACTGCAACTACAAAGGCATTCGCAAGGTAACTGTCGACAACACCGTGATCACCAGTTCCAACCGGGGCATCGCGTTCATGGTTTTCGACGGCGGCGATGTCAGCGACGTGGTGCTCTCGAACCTGACGGTTGAATGCAAGCGCAGCGATTGGTTTTGGTGGGGCGACGGCGACCCGATTCACTTCAACATCAAGCGGCGCAGCGAGGTGGACGGCATCGCCAGAAAAAATGAGCCGCCGCCCGGCGCCATCCGCAATGTCCAGATCCGCAACGTGATTGCGCGGGGCAAAGGGTCGAGTATCATCAACGGTCATCCGGAAAGCTGGCTCGAGAACGTGAGCCTGGAAAACGTCAAGCTGCGCTTGTCCCATGACCCGGAGTCGCCGCTTGAAAAGGCGACCGATGCAATCCGGGTTCGCTGGGCCACGAACATCAAGCTAAAAGGCGTGGACGTGAGCTGGGAAAATCCGGAGTCGGTCAAGTGGGAAAGCGCCCTTCGGGTGGAAGACGTGACGGGGCTGGAGATTGAGAATTTTTCCGGCAGGCAGGGCATGGCCGCCGGCGAAGGGCCGTCCGTGGTTTTCAACCGCGTCGCCGACGCGACCATTCGATATTCGAAGGCCGTCCCGGACACGTCCGTTTTCCTGCGCGTGGGCGGCGACAACAGCCGGGACATTTACCTGTTGGATAACGATTTCTTGAATGCCCGGTCGGCCTACCGGCTAGAACCGGGTGTCGCGACCGATCGGGTGCGGGTCGTAAACAGCATCTCCCGATGAACGCCCGCCGGCAGCATTTACCTTTTCATCATATTGTCATATCATCCTCAAATGTACAGGAACGGGCGGGATCGGTGATCAAGCGCCAAACGCTCACCTCTCAGGTGATCGACCACGTCGTGGATCTCATCAAGAGCGGGCAGGTGAAGCCCGGCGAGAAGCTGCCGACGGAAAAAACCCTGACCGAAACGCTGGGCGTGAGCCGAACTTGCATTCGGGAGGCCATGAAATCTCTCGAGTCGCTGCGGCTCATCAGCATCCGCCCGAAAGTCGGAACCGTGGTGTTGACGCCGACTCCCGCCGGAATGTTCAGCGGCAAATCGCTCTCCACGCTGGCGCATCTGCAGGAGACGGATGTCCTCGTCGAGTTCCGGTCGATAATCGAGGTCGGCCTCGCCGTACTGGCGGCAAAGAAATCCACCCGCGACGATCTGGCGGCCATGCGCAAAGCGCTCGACGAGCACAAGCGAGCCCTCGAAACCGATGGGGTCGCCTATCCCGCCGATATCGCGTTTCACAAGGCGATTGCCGAAGCGTCCCGTAATCCGATCGCGATCGCCGTGCTGCAAATGATTTCAGAGCCACTCACCGAGCAACGGCGGCGCACCAATCGGGTACCGCACGCGGCAGAAGATGGGTTGCGGGATCATCGCCGGATTTTTAGGGCGATCCAGCAGCGCGATCGAGACAAGGCACGTCAGGCGATGATCGCCCATATGAGGACCGCGCGGCATTATTGGCGGCTGGCCCGGGCCCAGGATGGAACCGCGCCGCAAGTTACCCTCGGCGTAACGTCCATACGCTGAATTTTCTTGACTTTCCAGATGACGCGTGCGTAAATATTTTGAGCTTTCATAATACGATAATGTTATTCGCTTCGGCGGTCGTTTCATAAGTGTTAACGGTTTTGCGGTTCGGCACTCATTTTTTCTGTAGAGGGAGCCTTAAATGAAGCACCATGAAGTGTTTCTGTCCTCACGCCTGGCCCTTTTCACCATAGGGCTCCTGGCGATATCGGTTGCTGCCTTTGCCCAGATCGGCCGCGGCACGCTTACCGGAACCATTTCGGACCCCAGCGGCGCCGGCATTCCGAACGCCGCCCTGACCCTGACCCATTCCGATACAGGTGTAAAGACCAACGGCGTGAGCGGCAACATCGGAAATTTCTATTTCACCAACCTGGCGCCCGGCGCCTATGAGATTGATGTGTCCGCCTCGGGGTTCCGCGACTTGGCGCAGCGCGGGGTGACGGTTTCGGTCGGCGACACGGTGACGATAAATATCACGCTGCAAGTCGGCGCTACCTCCGACAAAGTGGTCGTGACCGCTGAGGCCCCTCAGCTGAAGTCGGACACGTCGGAGATCTCGACGGCGGTCGCATCGGATTACATCCTGAACCTGCCCCTTACTGTTGAGGGCACCGTTCGCAACCCGGTCTACTTCATGTCGCTTGTGCCGGGTTACACCGGTGAGGTGGTAGGCGGGTTCTGGGCAAACAAGGTAAACGGCGGCCAGTGGTACGGCACGGACATCTTTGTCGACGGGTCGACTATCCAGCTCACTCGTCCCAGCATTCCATCGTTCAACTACGGCGTGTCGGTGGAGGCTGTTCAGGAGTTTCGTGTGCAGACCAACGGTTTCTCGGCGGAATACGGCCGCACGTCGGCGGGTATCGTGAACCTGGTCATGAAGTCGGGTACGAATCAGATACACGGCACGGTTTACGAATTTCTGCGGAACAAGGCACTGGATGCGAACGATTTTTTTGCCAACCGCTCCGGGATCGACAATCGCTCGAAAAATCAACACGATTACGGCTTCGTAGCTTCCGGCCCGGTCTACATCCCCAAAATCTTTGACGGCCGCAACAAATTGTTCTGGATGTCGTCACTGGAAAAGTATCGGTATCCCGGCGCCGGTTTCGCATTGGCGACCGTGCCGACCGAGGCTTTCAAGCAGGGCGATCTGTCTGCGCTTCTGCCGAATACGATCATCTATGACCCGGCAACCTGCCTTCAGGGAACCTGCGTTCCTTTCGCCAATAACCAGATACCGCAAGCCAGGTTCAGCACGGTTTCGAAGAACGTCATCCCGCTGCTGCCGAAAGGCACGGATCAGCTGATAAACAACGTCCAGAACATCACGAGAAGCCCCGTGAACGCGTATTTCTACACGGAGAAGGGCGACGTGAACGTGTCCGACAAACAAAAGATTTCGGGCAGTATCACGCGCGGGCCGAAGAACTCGAACAACACCAGCAGCCTGGGTCCAATCTATTCCGACACCGGCGGGACATCAACCACCTATATCCGCTTGAGTCACGATTACATTTTCAAGCCGAACCTGCTGAATCATTTCAACTACGGTTTGTCCCGAAGCCCGGATGCGCGCAACGTAAACACGGCCGGCCTGCCTCAATACCAGCCGAGCGCGCTGGGTCTGACGAATGTGCCCGATCTGACTTTCCCCGGAATCGGATGGACGGGGACGCCGTATATTTCGCGCGGCTCGGAATTTTCGCGTTTCGTCAACCAAACGGCGCAGCTCAGTGAAGACTTCACCTGGATTCATGGCCGCCATAGCTTGAAGTTCGGCGCCGAAACACGCCGTCAACAATTCAACGTTGCTCGCCGCGAGAACGGTTCGGGTCTCTTCGAATTCAATCCGCAATCGACCTCCGACCCGGCGAACGTCGCCGCTCCCGGTGGCAATGCCTGGGCCAGTTTTCTGCTCGGCATAGTGAAAAGCTCTAACCTGCGCGTGGGCATCAACGTCCGTAACCAGTGGAACTACTACGGGTTTTACGCGCAGGATGACTTCAAGGTCACTCCCAAGCTGACGCTGAATTATGGCTTGCGCTACGAAATTCCGTATACGGTTGCGGAAGCGCACGACCGGCTGTCGGGCTTCGATACCAGCGTACCGAATCCCGGCGCCGACGGCCGGCTCGGAGCCTATGTTTATTTCGGACAAGGCGAGGGACGCAATGGCCGCCGTCACCCGCAAGACACGTTCTTCAAATCCTTTGGACCGCGGTTCGGGTTCGCGTATTCCGTGAATCAGAAGACTGTAGTCCGGGGCGGATACGGCATCTCTTACACGCCGTTGAAAGAATCTGGATACGCGGGCGAGGATACGATCGGCTTTGCCGCACAGGCTTCGCCGTCGAATTTCAACTGGGATAATGGGTTCCCGCCTTACTCGGCAAACCTCGATCCCTCGGGACAGAACGGGCAGAGTCATATCGCCTTCCTCGATCGGAGCGGCGGCAGGCCCGGCATGGTCCAAAACTGGAGCCTGGACATCCAGCGTCAGTTGGGGAAAGACATGCTGTTTGACATCGGGTATGTCGCATCGAAAGGCGATCACCTGACCTCGACGCTGCAGCATCCCAACCAGACGGATCCGAAATACTTGAGCTACGGCTCCTGTCTGTCAGTCATCATCACCGAACAAGCCACGGATCCGCGGTGCGCCGGCAAGGATCCCGTGCCCTCGCCGTTCAGCAGCTTCATTGATCTCTGGGGAACCGGGGCAAATGGTGCCACCGTTGGCCGGGCTCTTCGTCCCTTTCCGCAGGTTGGGCACTTCGATTTGAATGACTACTCGTTCACTCCCGACAAGTCCGGATCCTTCACGTATCACTCGTTGCAGACCAAGCTCGAGAAACGTTTCTCGGCCGGGCTGACATTCCTGGTCAGTTACACATGGTCGAAAAATCTGACGAATTCAGAGACGGATGCGCTGGGAGGCTCCGGTTTCTTCGGCACCGGCAACTTCCTGGCTCAGGACAACTACAACCGCAAGGTCGAAAAGACGCTCAGCCAGCTCGATACTCCACATGCTCTGGTGCTCAGTTACACCTACGAGTTGCCAATGGGCAAGGGTAAGAAGCTGCTGAACTCAGGTGGTCCCGCGAATCTCATTGCGGGTGGATGGAGCATCTCCGGCGTCCAGCGTTACCAGAGCGGCCTCCCGGTAGGCGCTGTATCCTGCGGCGTCAATACAGGTCTCTACGGCAAGGATGACTGGTACGATTGCCTGCGGCCAAATCTGACGGGCCAGCCGATGAAAGGGTTCAGCGGGGATTTCGACCCCAGCGTGAATCGCTTCCTTAATCCGGCGGGGTTCTCCACGCCACCAAACTATAGTTTTGGCACAGCCCCGATCGCTCTGCCGGGAGTTCGGACGCAGGCTCGAAATGATGAATCGATCACGCTGCAAAAACGGACGGCAATCAAAGAGCGTGTAAACATCATCATCCGCGGCGAATTCTTCAACATCTTCAACCGCGTGATCTTCTCGGTACCGGCTTTCGACACCTCTAACGCGGCCGGCTTCGGGATCATCAGCAGTACCTATTACCCGCCCAGACACATACAGCTTGGCGCGAAGATAGAATTCTGACATTTCCTTCCTGATGAGGGGCGAGGCGAAAAACCTCGCCCCTTTTTTAGTGTGCCGAGCATGTTCGACAGCTTGGGGGTGAGAGTCCCCTCTACAATCTGATGGAGGTGAAGTAGTAGCGAAGCGCAAGGGCGTTCCGGCGACGGAGGGTCTGAAGGAAGCGTGGAGCAAAGGCGCGAGCCGATGTACAAGAACCGGATCAGAGGCATACGGTGTCGGGCGAGCTGGCTAATGACAGCGAAGCCCATATCCATCAAGGACACCGGTTGTAAATCCGGCGGCTGTGCGCTGAAAGCGGTCGAGCTTACCTCGGGAGATCTGCCGATTGTCTCGCAATCGAGACTGAGGGTCGAGCGATCGGTCCTGACCGGACGGCAGAAGTCAGCAGAGGGCATAGTAGTCGCGCAAGTGATGAAGGCCCGAACGGTCCCCGCAAGGGGTTGATGGGAGTGGCGAGTAAGCGGCGCGACTCATGAGCGACAAGCGGCAGAAGAACCAGCTAGTGCTGGCCTTCCTGGCAGAGGATACGGGTGAAGCCCAAAGGGCTGCCGTAGAAGGGACCGAATCGCTTGCGGCGAAGCGCGGGACAGAAAGCCCGGCCATCGGCGAACAGTTGATGGAAGAAGTCTGCGAGCGGGAAAACTGCAAGCAGGCATTGGCACGAGTCAAGGCCAACAGAGGGAGCGCCGGCGTGAACGGGATGACCGTTCAGCAGTTGCCGGAGTTCCTGAAACAGCACTGGCCAGCAATCCGGGAACAGTTGTTAAGCGGGACCTATGTGCCGCAGCCGGTGAAACGGGTAGAGATCCCGAAGCCGGACGGAGGGGTGCGAAAGCTTGGCATCCCGACGGTGCTGGATCGATTCATCCAGCAGGCGGTGATGCAGGTTCTGCAACGCAGGTGGGATCGGACGCTTTCCGATCACAGCTACGGGTTTCGGCCTGGGCGCTCGGCGCATCAGGCGGTGGCACAGGCGCAGCAGTATATAGCCGCGGGCTATCGCTGGGTGGTTGACCTGGATTTGGAGAAGTTCTTCGACCGAGTCAATCACGACAAACTGATGGGAACGATTGCGGAACGGGTGAGCGACAAGCGGTTATGGAAGCTCATTCGTGCGTTTCTGCGAGCCGGGGTGATGGAAGGCGGGCTGGTGAGTCCGGTGGATGAAGGGACGCCGCAAGGCGGACCATTATCTCCGCTGCTGAGCAATATCGTGCTCGACGAGTTGGATCGGGAGTTAGAGCGACGCGGACTCCGGTTTGCGCGGTATGCGGACGACAGCAATATCTACGTGCGCAGCCGGCGGGCTGGGGAACGAGTGATGGAGGGCATCACGCGATTCATCACGGAGAAGCTCAAGCTCAAGGTGAACCAGCAGAAGAGCGCGGTTGCGCGGCCATGGGAGCGGAAGTTTCTGGGCTTCAGCTTTACGAGCGCAGGCATACCAAAGCGGCGGATTGCGCCGAAAGCGGTGGACCGGTTCAAGGAGCGGGTGCGGGAACTGACGAACCGGAGCCGGGGTGTCAGCATCGAACGGATGGCAGAGGATCTGTCTCGATATCTTCGGGGCTGGCTCGGCTATTTCGGGAAATGCGAAACGCCGTCGACGCTGCAAAGCCTAGAGGAGTGGACCCGGCGCAGGCTGCGGTCTGCGATCTGGAAACAGTGGAAGCGAGGATCGGTGCGGTTTGCTGAATTGCGGAAACGGGGTGTGGGCAAAGATCTCGCCGCGAAAACGGCGGGCAGCGCTCACGGTCCGTGGAGGCTGGCGAACAGCCCAGCACTTGCCTTTGCGCTGCCCAATGCCTACTTCGACTCGCTCGGGATTCTGAGATTGACTGGCGGCCGATAGCCTAACCCGCCGAACCGCCGTATGCGGACCCGCACGTACGGTGGTGTGACAGGGAAAGCTGGCGACAGCCTACCTATGTCTATTTTAGAATGAGTTCTTAATGGGTCCGAATCTGGTACGCGGCGCGTGTCTTTTGATAGCCCTCGGTAGCGCCGCCGGGCAACAGCCGGATGTCGATGCCCAAGTCCAGCAGCACTTCATCGCCGCACAAACCGCGCAGCGTGCCGGCGACCTCGACACCGCGGCCCGCGAATACAAAGCCATCACCAAAATCAAGCCGGATTTCGCCGAGATCCACATGAATCTCGGCCTCGTCGAGCACGCGCAAGGCAAGTTCGACGAATCCGCCGCCTCGCTCGGACAGAGTCTGAAGCTGAAGCCCGGCCTGTTCGCGGCCATGCTGTTTCAGGGAATCAACTATTGCAAACTGGGCCGCCCGGCCGAGGCCGTTCCGTTGCTGTCCAGGACTGCCGTCGAGCAGCCTTCCAACAAACAGGCGCGTTTTTGGCTGGGCACGGCGCTGATCGAGAGCAGAAAGCCGGTTCAGGCCGCGCTCGAGCTGGAAAAGGCATCGGAAATTCTGCGCGACGATGTCGATATCCTCCAGTTGCTCGGCGAGGCGTATCAAAAGGCCGCCCGCAAGGAGTCCGAGCAGGTGAAGGACCTGGATCCGGGGTCGCTCGAGCGGCGTCTGCTGCTTGCCGAGAGTTTTCTTCAGCAGCAGGAATTCATGGCGGCCGAGATTTATTACAGGAAGCTGCTGGAGCAGAGTAAGCCGCCCGCGGGGACGCACCTCGGCTTGGGAACGATTTTGCTGCGGCAGGGCAAGGTCGACGAGGCTGTGGCTGAATTTCGCGAGGAATTGACGGCCGATCCCTACTCGGTGGAAGCCCACGTCGGATTAGCAGAGGGCGCGCTCTTGCAGGGCAAACTGGCGGCAGCGCTGGACAATCTGCGCAGCGCGTGGAAGATTCGGCCCGACCAGGCGCGTGCCACGCTGGAGACGGCCGATGCCGCCGTGGAGAATCTGCCGGATCCACTTCGCGCGCGCTACCAGGAGGCTCTCGACGCATGGGCCAAAACAACGCCCGGCCCGGATCCGGCGGCGACTCTGGGACTCGCGCTGGCGTATGCCAGGCTCGGTAAGGCGGAGGAAGCGCAAAGGCAGGTTCAGTCAATGGCGATCTTGCCTCCGGCCCCCGTGGAGGAACCCGCCTCACGGGCGGCGGCGCTCGAGTGTGTCGGCCAGCGGCAGTACGAGGCGGCGATCGGCGTCTTGAGCCGGCATCTCAAGTCGCAGCCCCAGGATGTGGAAGGGCGGCTCGCCCTCGCGCGAAGCTACCTGGAAACCCGGCAGCCGGGACAGGCGGCCCGGGAGCTGCGGCGCGTGCTGGAGGCCGATCCGAAGAACGTTTCCGCGCGCCTTTGGCTGGGAAAGGCTTATCGGGATCTGTCGCTCGTGACGTTCGAACGAATCCTCGCGCTCCAGCCCGATTCGTATCGAGCTCATCAGTTAGCAGCCGAAGCTTACGAAGCAAAAAATCAGGATGAGAAAGCGCTGGCGGAATATCGCGCGGCCCTCCAAACGCGTCCGAGACTGCCCGGATTACATCTGGGGATTGCGCGCGTGCACTTGAAAAATCTCCGCCTGGAGGAAGCGGCGGGGGAATTTCAGAAAGAGCTGGAGATCAATCCGTTCGATGCCGACGCAAACGTCGATCTGGGCGGTATTTACGTAAATCAGGAGCAGCCGGAGAAAGCTATTCCGCTGCTTGAGCGGGCGCTCAAAGTGCAGCCCGGCCTCACCGAAGGGCGCCGGCGGCTGGGGAAGGCTTATTTCGGCGTGGGGCAATTCGAGAAAGCCGAAGCAGAGTTGCAGAAAGCCGCGCCCACCGATGACGACGGCTCGACGCATTACCTTCTGGCCAGAACCTACCGGCAACTCGGCCGCGCGCGCGAAGCCGAAGAGGCTCTCGCGACCGTCACGCGTATCAAGGCCGCGAAGCTGAAACAGGCTCAGGACCGGGCCGAGCGGGTACGCCAGCTTGACCGGTAAAGCCATCTGCGTGTTGCTGGCTGTTGTCTACTCGGTGGGCGCCGAGGACGGACGCGCGGCTCTCGAGCGTGCAGTCGAGCTGCTTCGCCAGGAAAAATATCAAGAGGCCCTGACCGCGATCGAAGTAGCCAGGCGCGCCTTGCCGGCGCAGGCCCAGGTTTTCAATCTACTGGGCATCACGCTCACCAAACTGGGCCGCGCATCCGAAGCGGAGGACGCGTTCCGCAAAGCCATCGAACTGAATCCTAAACTAGCCGACGCGCACAAGAATCTCGGGTTCAATTATTGGACGGCAGGAGACGGAGCGAAGGCCGAGCAGTCTTTCCAGGCCGCTATCGAGCTGAATCCCGCCGATGAATTCACGCACTACGGGCTGGGCTCAATCTATCTCGCCTCGGGCCGCGCCTCGGATGCGATCGCTCACCTGGAAAGGGCGAAAGCGCTCGTGGATCGCGATGCGACTGTCTCGCTGGGTCTTGCGCGAGCTTATCTGACCACGCGCCAGTTCGCCAAGGCGGTCGAGCTGCTCGAATCGACCGTGCGGAAGCAGCCGGCTGATGCCGTGGCTGCCGGCCTGCTCGCCACCGCTTACGAGGGTGCGGGCAATCTTCCGCGCGCGCTCGAAAACTACGAGCGTGCGGTGCGGCTTGATCCCGGGAACCAGGACCGGTATCTGGATTACACGCGTCTGCTCCTCGATCTCGACCGTTATGACGACTCGGCGAAAGTTGTCGAGGAAGGCCTTCGAAAAACTCAGGACAGCTACGCTCTCCACCTGCGACTGGGCGCGACAGAACTCATGAAAGGCAATCCGGAGAAGGCCGAGAGCGCCTTTCGAGAAGCCATCGCCATGCACCCGGAGATTCCGCTTGGCTACGTGGCGCTGGCCAAGGCGTTTATGAAAAGCGGACGTAGCGCGGAGGCCGCCGACGTGTTGCGCGACGCGCGCGAGAAACTTCCGCCCGACTTCGTCCTGGAACACTTTTACGGGCTGGCGCTCGAGAGCCTGGAGCGGGACAGGGAGGCGGTAGACGCATTTTCGCGCGCGAACGCGTTAAACGCCCGCTTGCCGGAAACGCACCTTCAATTGGGCAAGCTGCTGTTCAAGCTCGGACAGACGGAGAAAGCGAAGGCGGAGCTGGAGCGGGCCATCGAACTGAATCCGCGGAACGCTGCCGCTCACTTTCAGCTCAGCCGCGTTTACGCCAGGCTGGGCGATGCCGGCAACGCGAACAAGTTTCGAGCGCGGGCCGCTGAGTTGCGCAACCAGGCGGGCCAACCGGTGTCGCCGACCGGTTCAGCGGAAAAAAACTGACCGGGCCATCTGCCATTCGTCCACAAGTACTCCGCGTTTCATGTGGCCGCGCCGCACGGCGCCTTCGAGTTGAAAGCCATTCTTCTCGAATGCGCGCCGGCTGGCGTGGTTTCCAACGAAGATATACGCTTCAATTTTTTCCAGATGCAGTTGCGTGAATCCGTATTCGACTGCCAGGCGAATGGCCGCGGCGCCATATCCTTTGCCCTGATAAGGCACGCCGATCCAGATCCCAATATCGGCTTTACTCTGATCCGAATAGGGCCGCACGCCTATCGTGCCGGCAGGATCGCCCGAGGCATTCTCGACAATCGTGAACGTGTATTCCTTCTGTGCGCGGACCTCTTCCGCGTGCTCCGTCATCCAGCCGCGGTACTCTTCAAGCGAGCTCGGACCGTCCCAGACGAGCGTGTCGCTAACCGGTGTTTGGAACACGAGCGGGAAGAGAATGTCAGCGTCTTCCGCGCGAATGGGGCGAAGATGGATCATGTCCGTTAGTGACCCGCTCTACGAAAAGCTAGCATAATGCAGGGGTTATCAACGCCCGACTTTCTGTGACGAGGCGTGTAATAATTCCTCCGGCAACCAGTCATATGTGTGTATGGAGAGCCTGCAGGCTGTGACAGACCCGCCCGTGATACCGGGGATGCCCGCTCCGGAACATGCGGAGGTTGCGCGAATCTTTCAGGCGCATCACGCGCTGGTGCTTCGCGCGGCATACCGGATCACCGGCAGCGCGACGGATGCCGAGGATGTATTGCAAACCGTTTTCCTGCGGCTGGTGCGGCGTTCGTCGGACGCTCCGGCGATGGAGAACGTGGAAGCCTATCTTCGCCGCTCGGCTGTGAATGCCGCGCTCGATCTCGTGCGAGGGCGCCGTGAGACGCGGAACGTCGCGCTCGAGCCATATGAAGCGCAGCTTCCGGCTACGGCGGCGGCGCCCGACCGCCAGCACGAACAGCGCGAGATGCGCGAACTGGTGCGCCGCGCAATTACGCGTCTGGCGCCGCGAGCGGCGGAGATTTTCACGCTGCACTATTTTGAAGGCCACGCCAACCCGGAAATTGCGCGCATGCTGGATCTGTCGACGGCCAGTGTCGCAGTCACATTGCATCGAGCACGCACGCGCCTTCAGGAAGAAATCCGCAGTCTGATGGGAGAGGCCCAATGAGTATCGAGAAGAAGAACCCCGAACAGTTTCTGGATGAAATCATCGGCGAAATTCGCGCCGAGACGCTGGATGATGTCTCTGTAGGGCAGGCGGCGGCACGTGTATGGAAGAAACTGGAGCAGGCGTCCGTTGCTGTCGAGGCCGAGCCGCACCAAGGCTCGTTCCAGCGCTGCGAGGACTTCCAATCCCTGATTCCGGCGCACCTGGCGAAACAGCTTTCTGAAGGGCAGTCGCTGCTGTTTGAAGATCATATCCATGCCTGCGCCCTATGCCGGCAGGCGCTCGAGCGCTCGCGGCCGGGCAACGTGGTTGAGTTTACGCCGGCCGTGACGCGCAGGACCATCGCGCCGCAGTGGAGATGGGCGGTGGCGGCTGCGCTGGTAGTGGGCGCCGGAATCGGGGCATGGCCGATGCGCGATAGTCTGCTTCCGGCTCCGTCCGGCCCGCGCGGAATCGTCCAAAACGTCACGGGCGTGCTGTATCGAGTTTCCGAAAGCGGCGCCGTACCCATCATTAAGGGCACGGAATTAAACGAGCACGACGAGATTCGCACGGCGCGTGGATCGAGCGCGATGGTGCGGCTTACCGACGGGTCGCTGATCGAGATGCGCGAGCGTTCGGAGCTGTGGCTTTCGCGGCGGTTCAGCGGAGCGACCATACGCCTCGAGCGCGGCAGCGTCATCGTGCAGGCCGCCAAGCAGCGCCGCGGCACATTGCAGGTGGCTACGAACGACTGCCTGGTTTCGGTAAAAGGCACTGTATTTTCGGTAAATCAAGGCACCAAAGGGTCGCGAGTTTCGGTGATCGAAGGCGAAGTCCGCGTGGAAGGGGCGCAGGGCACGAAGCTGCTTCGTCCCGGCCAGCAGGCTGCCACTGACGCGGCGATGTCCGCCGTCCCCATTCAGGATGAAATCGCGTGGAGCCAGAATCTGGACCAGCATCTGGCTCTTCTCGGCGAGTTTGCCGCGATGCAGAAGCAGTTCGAACAGTTGCCGGGACCGGGGCTTCGATATTCTTCGCGGCTGCTCGATTTTGTGCCGGACGGGACGGTGCTGTATGTCGCAATCCCCAATATTGGCGGCATGCTGGGTGACGCACAGCGGATTTTCCAGGAGCGTCTCGATCAGAGCCAGGTACTGCGCGATTGGTGGACCCAGCAGGGCAGCTCGGAGAAACTAAGCCAGGCGCTCGAAACGGTTCGCGGCTTTAGCGATTACCTGGGCAACGAGGTCGTGCTGGTCGTGGCCAGCGACGGTGCGGGAAAATACCGCCCGCCGCTGATCATGGCGGAGGTGACGCGATCCGGCTTCCGTGAGTACCTCGAGCAGCAGATGGCCAAAGCTTCAGGGGACGCAAAGCTGATGATCGTCGAAGACCCGGCATCGCTGCCGGCGGTGGGCGGCGAGCAGGGTGGATACGCGCTGCTCTTGGGCGGTGTTGTGGCGGTATCTCCGGTACCGGAAAATCTGCGGTCGGTGGCGGGGCTGATCCGGCAGCCGGGTTCCGGCACGTTTTCCAAGTCCTCCTTTTACCAGCGGATTTCGGGTGCTTATCGTACGGGGGCCGGCTGGCTGATCTCAGCCGACATGGAACAAATCGTGCCGCAATCCGTAAGTAGACACAAAGGAGAGCGGGCGGCCGCCGCGGAAACCGAGACTCAGGTTTTCGGCCGGCTAGGTGTTCTCGATATGCAGCACCTGTTAGTGGAACGGAAAGAGATCGGCGGCAAGACCGAGAATCGTGCGGTCGTTACCTTCGCGCAGCAGCGCCGCGGGATGGCTGCGTGGCTGGCCGCGCCTGCGCCCATGGGCGCGCTCGATTTCATCTCTCCGGATGCGAATCTGGCGGTGGCATTCGTGGTGAAACAGCCGCGAGCCGCGCTCGATGAGCTGTTCAGCGCGATCAGTGCAGTGGACCCGAATTTTTCGACCGGGCAGGCGCAATTCGAATCGCGCATCGGCGTGAAGATGCTGGATGATCTCGCCGGTCCGCTCGGCGGCGAAATGGCGTTCGCGCTAGATGGTCCGCTGTTACCCGTCCCGAGCTGGAAATTCGCTATTGAGGTGTATGACCCGGCGCGGCTCGAGCACACAATTGAAGCTTTGGTCGCGAGATCCGGCGACGGTCCGGGCGGCGCACCGTTACAACTGACTGAGCAGCGCGTTGGCGACCGAACGTATTACATGCTGCGATCCGCGAAATCGCCCCTCGAGATGCATTACACGTTCACCGACGGGTACCTTGTCGCGGCTGCCAGCCAGGCGCTTGTGGGGCGTGCGATTGCACAGCGCGCCGCCGGTATCAGTCTGCCGCGGTCGGCTGCGTTCAAGTCATTGCAGGCGCCGGACCGGCACAGCAACTTCTCGGCAGTGCTGTATCAGAGCCTGGGGTCAGTGGTCGGGCCGCTGGCCGATACGCTGCGTGCGACTGGGACCCTCACTCCCGAACAACAGAAATCGCTCGACGCTCTGAAGGCCAACTCCGCACCTTCGCTGATTTATGCTTACGGAGAGCCGGATCGTATCGAACTGGCGTCCACCGGCAGCTTTTTCGGTTTGAATCTGGACGCGATTGCCGGTGGCGGCGGACCGTTCGCGGTCGGCAGCGTGATTGAGAAAGCTTTACGCATGCATCCAAAACAATGAATTCGGTGATCGAACTCGACGGGCTATCCGTCGATCTGGGCGGGCGGCGCATTCTCGACGAACTGCGCTGCTCGTTTTCCGCGCGCACGATCGGGCTGCTGGGTCCGAATGGGGCGGGCAAATCGACGCTTATCAATACGCTCCTCGGGTTCCACAAACCGGCCGCAGGTACGGCGCGGATTTTCGGGCACGACATTCGCACCGGGATCCGTGAGATCCGCAAGGTCACCGGCTACATGCCGGAAAACGACGCGTTCATCGCCGGCATGAGCGCGGTCTCCTACGTTCACATGATGGCCGAACTTTCCGGGCTGCCGCAGGAGGCTGCGCTCGAGCGCGCACATGAGGCTCTGTTCTACGTAGGGTTGGGCGAAGCGCGCTACCGCAAGCTGGGCACTTACTCGCTCGGGATGAAGCAGCTCGCCAAGTTGGCGCAGGCCATCGCGCACGGACCCAAGCTGCTGATTCTCGACGAGCCGACCAACGGCCTCGATCCTCCGGCGCGCCAGCGCATGATCCGGTTGATTCGCGAGATGCGCGCGTCGGGCGAAATGCATCTGATTCTCTGCTCGCATTTGCTGCGCGATGTGGAGGAGACGTGCGAGGAAGTGCTGATCCTGAAGCAAGGACGCATCGTCCACTACGCCAACCTGGAGGAAGAGCGCCGCGCAAACCGGAAATTCATCGAGATGGAAACCGTGGGAGCGAACGGCACATTTGCAGGGGACATCGAGAAGCTGGGCTGCGCTTGTGCTTTTACTGGAAGTAACCGGATCAAAATGATTCTATCGGAAGGCGTTGACATTCGCGATCTATATCGCGTGGCGGCCGAGCGCAACGTGCAGATCCGGCGGCTGAACTACAGGCGCGACAGCCTGGAAGACATTTTCCTGAAGGCCATGGAAACGGGCGCGGCCGGAAAGGGATCGGCGAATGGCAGTCTATAAGCGGAGCTATCACGGCTACGACGGCCCGATGACGGATGAGCGGTCGCGGTTCATGATTCTTCCACGCTATGCCTATCGCGGG
>Ga0070696_100001102_pt1 | contig 17494 bp, 18 predicted proteins | sample KBSK1253metaG_FD_65474 | JGI IMG/M metagenome (GOLD analysis project Ga0070696, IMG submission 65474) | Corn, switchgrass and miscanthus rhizosphere microbial communities from Kellogg Biological Station, Michigan, USA - KBS K1-25-3 metaG | ecosystem: Host-associated > Plants > Roots >... | reverse complement strand
ATTGGTCCGGGCCGCCGAGGAGCTCGGGCGAGGGCAGCCCGAGGGTCAGCACCTGCTGCACGTCGGGGAACTTCGTGCGCAGCATCTCCACGCGGTGCTCGATGTCCCAGAGCATGCGCAGGCTCGACATGCGCTTCACCATGCCGGCCTCCTTCGAGTGCTGCTTGACCGCGTCGAGGTAGGCCCGCGGCATCACATGGTTGAAAATATCGATCTTCATGGCGTCAGATTCTCTTCATCTCGCGATCGAGGCGGCAAGGCTGCTTGGCCGGTGGACGCTCATCGCCGAGAAGCACGCCACCGGCTGCTCCTGCTGCCCGGGCCTGGGCGAGGTCACCATGGGCGAGGTAGAGGGCAACGTCGTCGCCTGGCTGCGGCAGAAGCACCCGTTGTTCGAAAACCGGGAAAGCGTCACCGGCCTGCTCAAGGATTGCATTGCCCGCTCGCAGGCGGCCGGGCCGGAAGTCTTGCAGCCGCTCTTCAGGGACCTCGACGAAGCGCTGGCTCATCTGGAGCAGGTTCAGCGCGGCTTGTGAAGGTTCAGGACCAGCAAACCGCGTGCTCGGCGGAACGCATGCGCTCGTTGTCGCGGCTCGAGATGCCCCAGTGGTCGGTGCGCCCCGGGGGCCACTTCCAGTCGTCGGGGCCGCCGACGCGGTAGTCGTCGCCGACCTCCTGGATCTCGGCGGTGTACTCCAGCACTGGGCCGAAGGGCGAGGCGAAGTAGCCGAACACGTTGTTGCCCGGTCCGTGCCGTCCCGGCCCCCAGAGGCAGGCGTAGCCCGCTTCGCCCATGCGACCGATGCCGCTCATGACGGCGTCGACGTCGCGCATCTCGAAGGCGATGTGGTTGAGCGACGCGAGCTCGGAGTTCACGTAGGCGAGGCTGTGATGCTTGCGGTTGCAGCGCAGGAAGCGCATCGCGCGCGTGCGGTCGGAGACGCGGAAGCCCAGGCGCTCCACGGCGAAGCGCTCGCACTTTTCCCAGTCGCGCGTGTTGAGCACGACGTGGGAAAGCTCGATTGGCCGGTTGCCATCGGCCGGCTGCTGCTCCACTTTCGAATCCGTGATGAAGCGATAGCGTTGGCCCTCCGGCCCTTCGACCATCACGCCGGCGCCGCCGCCGGGCGAATCGAGCTCGCCGAGCTTCTCACCTGAAATTCCCGCAATTTCGGAAGCGGTGCCGGCGAACGTGATCGCGTCCACGCCCGGTGCGCTCGACGCGGTGAGCGAGAGGACGTAGGGATGCTCGCCGGTGCCCCGAAAGAACCGCGTTTTCCCGCGGTGGCCCGCATCGCGCAGGCCCCAGGTGTGCTCCAGGAAATCGGCCGCTTTCGGGAGATCGACCGCCTTGAGCTCGACTGCGCGTAGTCTCATTCGCCGGTCCTCCTCAGTCCTTACGCCGTGGCATCCGCCACCAGGCCGGCGTGCTCGATGCCGTGCGCGCACACCGCCTCGTCCTCTTCGCCGGTGCCGCCGCTCGCCCCGGCAGCGCCGATGATCTGACCGGAATCGTCCCGGATCAGCACGCCGCCGGTCTGCGGCAGGAATTTGCCCTGCGCGGTGGCCGCGAGCGTGATGAAGAAGTTCGGATTGTCCTTCGCGCGCTTGGCGAGCGAGCGGCTCGAGGCGCCCATCGCGACGGCCGCCCACGCCTTGCCCTGCGCCACGTCGAAGCGGAACATGCTGGCCCCGTCCTCGCGCTGCGCGGCTTTCACGTTGCCGCTGTCGTCGAGGACCACTACGGCGAGCGGCTTGATTTTCATCTCGCGGGCCTTGGCGAGCGCCGCTTCTACGATGGCGTTGGCCTGCTTAAGAGTGAGATTCATCATAGACCCAGAATCCTTTCGGCGTTCCTGTGGAAGATCTTCTCCATCACTTCGTCGGAATAGCCGAGCTCCTGCCACTCCTTGAGAATCCGCGAATAGGGCATGCTCGGGTAGTCGCTGCCGAACATGATCTTGTCCTGCAGCCGGCCGCGCATGTCGAGCTTCAGGTTACCCGGGAAATGCTTCGGCGCCCACCCCGACATCTCCCAGTAGACGTTGCCCTTGTGCAGCGCCACGGCGGTGGCTTCGTCGACCCAGGGCCACCCCGGATGCGCCATGAGGATCCTGAGATCGGGAAAGTCGGCGGCGAGCTGGTCGACATGGCTGGGGTGGGCGTGGCGGATCAGCGCGCCGTGGCCGCCGGGCATGCCGGCGCCCATCCCGGTGGTGCCGACGTCGATCATCACCGCGGCCTTCAGCTCGTCGATGAGCTCGAACATCGGGTAGTAGCGCCTGTCGCTGACGGCGAAGTGCTGCATGATCGGGTGGAAGTGAAAGCCGATCAGGCCGAGCTCCTTGATCGCTTTTCTCGCGTCATCCAGAACATTCTTCTTTTCAGGCGCGAGCGCGCCCCAGGCCTGCAGGATGCGCCTGGGATGGCGCTGCCACATCGCGTGCACGTACTCGTTGCTGACGGGCGGGGTCGCGATGGTGGTCTCGAGGTCGAGCGCCACCAGCACCGCCTCGATGCCGTAGTCGGCGAACTCCCTGAGCACCTCTTCCTCGGACTTCGCGGTCCAGTCGCGCTTCCAGTACTTCGCCAGCGCCTCGACGTAAGGTCCCTGGCAGCGGATCCATTCCTGCGTGCCGGGGTAGCAGTGAAGATCAACGATGCGCATCTTTTTCGGCCATCTCGGCGAGCGTTTTCTTGGACACCTTGCCGAACGCGGACAGCGGGAAGTCGTCGCAGAGGAGCAGCCGCTCGGGCAGCTTGAACTTCGCGATCTCTTTTTCCTTCAAAAAAGCGATGAGAGCGGGTAAATCGAGGGAGCGTTCCGGTCTGAGTATCAGGCAGGCGCACATCTTCTCGCCCAACTCCGGGTCGCTCACCGGCACGCAGGCGACGTTCTGCACCGCGGGATGCATGAGGATGAGATTCTCGATCTCCTCGGCGCTGATCTTCTCGCCGCCGCGGTTGATCAGGTCTTTTTTTCTTCCCTCGACCACGTAGTTTCCGGACGGAAGCTTGCGCATCAGATCGCCCGAGCGGTAGAACCCGTCGGGCGTGAACTGGCGCGCGTTGTACTCCGGCACGCCGAAGTAGCCGCGCAGCGTATAGGGGCCGCGGCAGGTGAGCTCGCCCACCTCGCCCTCGGGCACCTCGCGGCCCTCGTCGTCCGCGAGCTTCACCTCGTCGTCGGGCGAGATCGGCCGGCCGCAGGTCTCGAGCTTCACCTCGTGGGGATCGTCGAGCCGCACGAAGAACAGCATCCCCTCGGACATGCCGAAATTCTCCTGCACGAACGCGCTCGGGATGAGCCTGTGCGTGCGCATGCGCACTTCCGGCTGCATGCGCTGGCCGCCGCTCTGGATGAGCCTCAACGAGGCGAGATCAAAGCGCGGCAGCGAGGGATCGTTGATCATGCGGATGAGGAGCGCCGGTACCACCTTGATGTGCGTGACCCTGTGCTTCTCGATCAGGGGAAGGAGCTCGCCCGGCCGGGTGCCGGCAGCGAGCACCACCTTGGCGCCGTGGAAGAAGTAGCCCTGGATGCCGGGGCAGGCGAGCGGCAGGTTGTGCGCGATGGGCAGCGCGGCGAGCAGCACCGAGTCGCCGGTGACGCCGCACACCGCGGCCGCGGTCCTGGAGTTGTAGGCGTAATCGTTGTGGCTGCGCGGAATGAGCTTCGGAATCCCGGTGGTGCCGCCCGAGAGCTGGAAGATGCACGGCTCCATCGGGTCGATCGCGATCTTTTTCAGCTCTTGCGAGGTCGTCTTTGGCTTGCCCTGAATGAGCGCCTCGAGTCGCGGGACCGAGATGCAATGCTCGAGATGCGGATTCTCGGCCTGGACGCGCCGGATCATCGGCTCGAACGGAAAATCGCCCTGGCGCTCGGGATAGACGCAGGCCCTCGCTCCGGAGAGCTGCACGAACTGGCTCACCTCGGCGAAGCGGTGCGAGGCGAGCGCGGCGATCGGGATGGCGCCGATTTTCTGCAGCGCGAAATACAGCAGCACGAACTCCGCGCAGTTCGGCAGCGTCGGCACCACGCGGTCGAGGGGCTTCAACCCGAGCGCGAGAAGATTCAGCGCCAGGTTGTCGGTGAGCTCGTCGAGCTCGCCGTAGCTGTAGCGGCGCTCGCCGTCCACCAATGCGGGCCTTTCCCTGTATTCCCTGAAAACTTCGCGGAATTCCTCCGCCAGCGACCTGTCCCGCCAGTAGCCCCGCGCACGGTAGCGCTGCGCAAATTCCGGCGGAAACGGCACTACCCCGGGCAGCATGTCAGGTCGAGCTCGCGAACCCGCCGTCGATCACGATCACCTCGCCGGTGACGAAGCGGTTCCCCTGGATGAGGCTCATGATGGTCTCGGCGACGTCGTCGGCCGTCACCACGCGCTTGAGCGGCGTTGCCTTCGCACGCTTGCCCATCAGGTCGTCGTAGTTGTCCTTGAGCATGCGTTTCATCCAGTCGCCCTCCATCCAGCCGGGCGCGACGGCATTGACGCGGATCTCCGGGCCGAGATTCCAGGCGAGAGTCCTGGTGAGGTTGACGACCGCCGCCTTGCTCGCGGCGTAGGGCAGGGGCTGCGGCCCCGGGCGCAGACCGACGATGCTCGCCGTGTTGACGATGCAGCCCTCGCTTTTCCTGAGAAGGGGAACGGCAGCGCGGCTCACCTGAAAAAGGCCGCGGACGTTGACGGCAAATACCCGGTCCCAATCCTCGAGCGAGAGCGACTCGAGATCCTTCGGCTTCCACGCCGCGGTGGTGCCGGCGTTGTTGACCAGCACATCCAGCCTTTGAAATTCCTTTTCCACCGACCCGAGCATCGCCCGGACGCCGGCTTCGTCGCTGACATCGCAGCGCACAAGAAGCGTGCGCGCGCCGAGCTTTTGGGCCGCCGCCGCCGTCTTGCCGGCGGCGGCTTCGCTGGAGTTGTAGTTGAGCGCCACATCGAAGCCGGCGCGCGCCAGCGCGAGCACCGCGGCCGCGCCGATGCCGGTGGCGGCCCCCGTGACCAGCGCGGCTTTTCTGGACGGCAAGGGGAAGCCTGCTTAAGATCGGCTGAACATGATCACCTTGAAATCCTAGCAGATGGAGCGCGCTTCTATGACCCGCTTCGGAATCGGACAGCCGGTGCGCCGGGTCGAGGACCAGCGCTTCCTCACGGGGCGCTCGCGCTACGTCGACGACATCCAGCTGCCGCACATGCTGCACGGCGCGCTCGTCATGTCGCCGCACGCACACGCGCGCATTCGCAGCATCGACGCCGAGGCCGCGCGCAGGGCGCCCGGCGTAGAGCTCGTCTTGACGGGGAAAGAAGCAAAGGAGGAGAACCTCGGCGGCATTCCTCCGCTCTTCATGCCCGAGGATATGGGCGGCCCCAAAGGCTATCGCACCTTCAGGCCGCTGCTCGAGGCGGCCAAGGTGCGCTACGTGGGCGACCGGGTCGCTTTCGTGGTCGCGCATACGCCCGAGCAGGCACGCGTCGCCGCCGAGCTGGTCGAGGTGGACTACGAACCGTTACCCGCTGCAGTGAGCGCCGAGGATGCGGCCAAGGAAGGCGCGCCGAAGGTGTGGGACGACAACGCGGCAGGCAACCTCGCGTTTCCGCTCATGATGGGGAACAAGGAGGCGACCGAGGCGGCGTTCGCCAGGGCGAAGCACACCGTGTCCGTTCGCCTGCACAACAACCGCATCACGGCGAGCGCGATGGAGCCTCGCGCCGCCATCGGGGATTTTTCGAACGAGTCCTATACCCTCTACACGAGCTCACAGAACCCGCACGGCGTGCGCTCGGTGCTCGCGGGCGCGGTGTTCAGGCTTCCGGAAACGAAGCTCAGGGTGATCTCGCCCGACGTCGGCGGCGGCTTCGGCATGAAGGGCGACACCTATCCGGAAGACGGCCTGGTGCTGTGGGCCTCGCGCAAGCTGGGGCGCCCCGTGAAATGGGTGGCGACGCGCACCGAGTCGATGCTCGGCGACAACCACGGCCGCGACCAGCTCATCAGCGCCGAGATGGCCCTGGACGAGGCGGGCAAGATCCTGGCGGTGCGGGCGCAGGCGCTGCACGCGGTCGGCGCCTACGTGACCAACGCGGGCGTGGTGCCGGTGCTCTGCTCGCTGCGCAACATTCCGAATGTGTATGTGGTGCCCGCGATGCTCGTGGCGAGCAAGGCCACCTTCACGCACACCACGCCGCTCGGACCTTACCGCGGCGCCGGCCGGCCTGAGGCGTCCTACCTCATCGAGCGGCTCATGGATGAAGCCGCGCGCAAGCTCGACATGGACCCGGTGGAGCTGCGCCGGCGCAACTACATCCCGCCGAGCGCCATGCCTTACAACACCACCGCCGGCTGGACCGTCGGTGCCGCGGCGGGCTGGACCTACGACTCGGGCGAATTCGCCCGGCTCACCGATCGCTGCCTGGAGCTCTGCGACTGGCCCGGTTTCGAGAAAAGAAAGAAAGAAAGCGAAGCGAAAGGCCGGCTGCGGGGAAGAGCACTCATCTATTACCTCGAGGATTCCGGCGTCTTCAATGAGCGCATGGAGCTGCGCTTCGATCCGAGCGGCACGGTCACCATCGTCGCCGGAACGCATTCGCACGGCCAGGGCCACGCCACGACCTACGCGCAGCTCGTCTCCGACTGGCTCGGCGTGCCCTTCGAGAACATCCGCCTGGTGCAGGGCGACACCGACGCCGTCTCCTTCGGCCGCGGCACGTACGCCTCGCGCAGCGCCATGCTCGGCGGCTCGGCGCTGCGAGGCGCGGCCGACGCCATCATCGAGAAGGCGCGCGCGATGGCGGCGCACCTCATGGAAGCCTCACCCAAGGACATCGAGTTCCAGGCTGGCAAGTTCACGGTCGTGGGCACCGACCGCTCGCTGCCGCTCACCGACGTCGCCAGAGCCTTCTTCCGCCCGGCGGGCCCGACGACCAGGTTCGGCACCGGCCTCGACGCGAGCGGCTCATCGAACGTGCCGCCGACCTTCCCCAACGGCTGCCATGCCTGCGAGCTGGAGATCGATCCCGACACCGGCGAAGTGCTCATCGAGCGTTATGCGGTGGTGGACGACGTCGGCCGCGTCATCAACCCGATGATCTGCCACGGCCAGATCGAGGGCGCGCTCGCGCAGGGCATCGGCCAGGCGCTGATGGAGAACATCGCCTTCGACCGCGACTCGGGGCAGATGCTCTCGGCGAGCTTCATGGACTACGCCATGCCGCGCGCCGCGGACCTGCCGCCGCACTACGAGCTCGATTTCATCGACGTGCCGGCGAAGACCAATCCGGTGGGCGTGAAAGGCATCGGCGAAGCGGGCTGCGTCGGCGCCCCGCCGGCGGTGATGAACGCCATCCTCGACGCGCTGCGGCCGCTCGGCGTGCAGCATCTCGACATGCCGGCAACCGCGCACCGCGTTTGGCAGGCAATCCAGAAGGCCAAGTAGATGGGCGTGCTGCTCGAAGGCCGCTGGAGCGAGCAGGAGCTGCCGCAGGAGGTCGCGACGAGCGGCGAGTTCAAGCGCGTCGAAAGCCGCTTTCGCAGCCGCATCAGCGCCGACGGCTCATCGGGGTTCAAGGCCGAGGCGGGGCGCTACCACCTCTACCTCGCGCATGCCTGCCCGTGGGCGCACCGCGTGCTCATCTTCCTCGTGCTGAAGAAGCTCGAGCACGCGTTCTCGGTCGCCTTCGCGCTTCCCGGGCGCCGCGACGAGGGCTGGACCTTCGAGGCCGATGCGCGGTTTCCGGATTGCACTCCCGACGAAGTCAACGGCTTCCGCTTCCTGCACCAGGCCTACTCGGCGAGCGACCCCCGCTACAGCGGCAAGGTCACCGTGCCTACGCTGTGGGACCGCAAGACCCGGCGCGTCGTCAACAACGAGTCCTCCGAGATCATCCGCATGCTGGGGAGCGAGTTCCGGGGCATCGCGGGCGACGACACGGACTACTATCCGGCCGCGCTCCGCGGCGAGATCGATCGCATCAATGCCATGGTCTACACCAACGTGAACAACGGCGTGTACCAGTGCGGGCTCGCCAAGACCCAGGCCGCGTACGAGGCGGCCTACGACGCGCTATTCGAGGGCCTCGACGAGCTCGAGGCGCGCCTCGAAAAAGAGAGATTCCTGGTGGGTGAGAAGCCGACGGAAGCCGACTGGCGGCTTTTTCCGACGCTGGTGCGCTTCGACGTCGCCTACTTTTCGCTCTTCCGCTGCAACCGGCAGCGCATCGCGGACTTTCCGAACCTGTCGCGCTTCATGCGCGAGCTCTATCGCACGCCCGGCGTCGCCGAAACGGTGAAGCCGCGCTACTACGTCATCAACTACTGGTCGAACCGGCGTTTCAACCCGAGCGGCATCGTGCCGAAGGGCACCCCGGTTTCCTATGATTGAGCTCTATCACAGCGTGAACTCCGTCTGCGCGCAGAAGGTGCGCGTGGCGCTCGCCGAGAAGGGGCTCGAATACGAGAGCCATCTCATGACGCTGCGCGGCGACCAGTTCGAGCCGGCGTACATGAAGCTCAACCCCAACGGCGTCGTGCCCACCCTGATTCACGACGGCCGGCCGCTGATCGAGTCTTCGGTGATCCTGTACTACCTCGAGGAGGCGTTCCCGAGCCCGCCCCTCATGCCGCGCGAGCCGCACCGGCGCGCCCAGGTGCGCCTGGTGAACAAGCTCATCGACGAGTACGTGCACAACTCTTGCACCATCCTGACATTCGCCACCGCCTTCCGGCCCTGGTTCGCTGGCCTGAGCGGCGAAGAGATCGAGCGGCGGCTCTCCAAGTCGCCGCTCAAGAAGCGCGCCGAATACAAGCGCGACGTGGCGCTGCACGGCCTGGACTCGAAGTTCGCGCGCGAGGCGCTGGAGCACCACGAGAAGCTCCTCGCGCTCATCGAGCAAGCCGGCGGCGGGTGGCTCGCGGGTCCCGACTTCTCGCTTGCCGACATCGCCGCCCTGCCCTACGTGCTGAGGCTGGACCTTCTGCGGCTGTCCCGGCTCTGGGATGCGCGCCCCGGGGTCGCGGCGTGGTACAAACGGGTTCTAGACCGCCCTGCGGTGAAGAAAGAGATCCTCGACCGGATGACGAGCGACGATCATGCGCCGTTCGAGAAGCTGAAACGCGAACCCGATCCCTGGCCCAAGGTGGCGGCAATGCTTTCCTGAGGAGGAGGAAACGATGGTCAAGCGACAGTTCGGCTGGATTCTGCTCCTGGTCGCCGCCACGGCCCTGGGACAGTCCTATCCCAACCGCCCGGTGCGCGTGGTGGTGGCGGCGGCGACCGGCGGACCGGACATCGTGGCGCGGGTCGTTTCCGCCCAGCTGCAGACGCAGCTTGGCCAGCCCTTCGTGGTCGAGAACCGTCCCGGCGCCAACGGCATCCTCGGCGCCGACATCGTGGCCAAGGCGCCGCCCGACGGCTACACCCTGCTGGTGTACTCCTCCGGATTCGTCATCAATCCGTTCGTCCACAAAAAGCTGCCCTACGACACGGAGAAAGACTTCACGCCGGTCACCAACCTGGTGAGTAACGGGGGCCTCTTTCTCGCGGTGCATCCCTCGGTTGCGGCAAAGAACCTCGAGGAGCTGATCGCGCTCGCGCGCAAGCCCGAATCCAATCTCGCCTACAGCACGCCGGGCGTGGGCAACACCTGGCATCTCGCGATGGAGGCGTTCAAGAACCTCACCGGCACGCACATGACGCACATCCCGTACAAGGGCGGCGGTCCTGCGACCGCGGCGCTCGCCGCCGGCGAAGTGCAGGCGATGCTCGCCTCGCCGGCGCCGATCATGCCGCCCTACAAGAGCGGCCGGGTGCGCGTGCTGGCGTACACCGGCGCCAAGCGCCATCCCGCGGCGCCCGAGGTGCCGACCACCGCCGAGGCCGGGCTGCCGCAGTACCGGCACGACGGCGGCTGGTTCGCGATGTTCGCGCCGGCGCGCACGCCGATGGACATCGTCGAGAAGCTGTACCGCGAGGTGCGCACCGCGATGCAAAACCAGGGCGTGCGCGACAGGCTCGCGGCGCTCGGGGTGGAACCGGTGGCCGATTCGCCGGCCGAATTCAAGAAGTTCGTCGCGGCCGAGCTGCGTGCCTACGCCGAGCAGGTGCGCCTCGCCGGCGTGACGCCGGAATAGCCGCCGGGAGCCCCATGCCGCAAGTCGACAGCAACGGCATCAAGATCGAGTACCGCGTCGACGGCAAGGAGGGCGCGCCGTACATCACCTTCGTCACCGGCATCGCCAACGACCTGACGATGTGGGACGAGCAGGTCAAGACGCTGGGCAAGGACTACCGCACGCTGCGCTACGACCTGCGCGGCCACGGCGATACCCAGGCCACCGAGGGCGACTACAGCATGGAGCTCCTGGTGCGCGACCTCACCGGCCTGCTCGACGAGCTCAACATCCAGAAGACCCATCTCGTGGGCCTGGGCCTCGGCGGCGCGATCGTGCAGAGATTCGCGATGGAGAATTCGCAGCGCGTGAACAGGCTCGTGCCCTGCTGCTGCCGCGCGAAGATGGTTCCCGAGTTCGCGGCGATGTGGCACAAGCTGCGCGAGCAGGTCGCCCAGGACGGGGTCGAGGTGATCGTCGAGCCGACCGTGCAGCGCTGGTTCTCCGACGAGTTCAAGGCCGCCAATCCGCAGGTGCTGCAAAACGTTCGCAACATGATCCGCGGCTGCACCACGAACGGCTACCTCGGCGTCACCGCCGCTTTCCTCAGCCTCGACCTCGAGGACAGGCTGCGCGAGATCAAGGCGCCGACGCTGTATCTCTCCGGCGCCGAGGACCAGGTCGGCGGGCCGCCGGCGCTGATGGCCGAGCTCGCAAAGAAAGTGCCCGGCGCGCAGCACCGCTCGGTGCCCAAGGCCGCGCACATCGCGAACATCCAGAACCCGGCCGGCTTCAGCAAGGAAGTCGGCGACTTCCTCAAGCGGCAGATATAAGATTGCGAGAATTCGGGGTCAGAGCCCGAATTCGTTCGCACGTACGTGCAGCCGAATTCGGGCTCTGACCCCGAATTCGCATGGTGCCTGGATGACCGAACTTGAAGTGAACGGACATCGGCGCAGCGTGTCGGCGGCGCCGGATACGCCGCTGCTTTACGTCCTGCGCAACGACCTCGGGCTCGTCGGCAGCCGCTTCGGCTGCGGCACCGGTCAATGCGGCGCCTGCTTCGTCATCGTCGAGGACAAGGCGGTCCCCTCGTGCGATACCCCGCTGTGGTCGGTTTCCGGCAAAAAAATTGTTACCGTGGAGGGGCTCGCGAAGGGCAGCGAGCTGCACCCGGTGCAGCAGGCGCTCCTCGACGAGCAGGCGGCACAGTGCGGCTTCTGTATCAGCGGCATCGCTATCGCAGCAGTGGCTCTTCTTCAAAATAATTCAAGACCAAGTGAAAGCGAAGTGCGCACTGCCTTGGATAGAAATCTCTGCCGCTGCGGGGCGCACAACCGGGTGGTGCGCGCTGTCCTGAGCGCCGCCAAGAAGATCCAAAGATGAGCTGGGAATGAAAAATCAGCGCATCCGCTTCGAGCGCGACCGCACGGTGTGGATCGCGAGCGGCAAGGTGGAGCTCGGGCAGGGCATCAACACCGCGCTCGCGCAGATCGCGGCGGAAGAGCTCGACGTCGCCTTCGAGCGCGTGCGCATCCTGCCGCCGAGCACCGCCTACAGCCCGGAGGAGGGCTACACCTCGGGCAGCATGTCGATCCAGGAGGGCGGCAAGGGACTGCGCGAAGCCTGCGTGCAGGTGCGCGGGATGCTGCTCGTGCACGCCGCCGAGCTCCTCGGCGCGCCGATCGGCGAGCTCACGGTCGAGGACGGCACCATCCAGGCGAAAAACGGCGGCAGCGTCACTTACTGGGAGTGCGCCGCCGAGGCGAACGAGGCGCCGCCGGCGGGCGCGGGCGTGAAGCCCAGCGGGCCGAGGAAGATCGTCGGCAAGAACGCGCCGCGCATCGACCTGCCGGCGAAGGTCGCCGGCAAGCCCGCCTACGTCCAGGACATGACCCTGCCGGGAATGCTGTTCGCGAGGATCGTACGGCCAGCGCGGCCTTTCTCCAGATTGGAATCACTTCCGGTTGAGAAGCTCGAAGGGGCAAGCTTGGTGCGCGACGGAAGCTTCGTCGGCGTCCTGGCCGAGAAGGAGGAGCTCGCCATCGCCGCGGCGGCGAAGCTGCGCTCGCAAGCGGTGTGGGAACAATCGCCGGTGCCGGAGGATTTCCACGCGTGGCTGCGCAAGAACGTCACCGAGCGTTCGGTCCTCAAGGAAATCAAGGGCGCGCCCGGGGAAGGAAAAAGCCTGAAGGCTTCCTATTCGAAGCCTTTCATTGCGCATGCATCGATCGGCCCCTCGTGCGCGATCGCGCGGCTGCAGGAGGGCAAGCTCGAGGTCTGGACCCACAGCCAGGGCATTTGGGGTTTACGGCACGAGCTTTCTCTCGTTCTTCGCCTTCCAGTGGAAAAGATTACAGTGACCCATGCGGAAGGCGCCGGCTGCTATGGGCACAACGGTGCCGACGACGTGGCGCTCGACGCGGCGCTGCTCGCGCGCGCGGCGCCCGGCCGGCCGGTCAAGCTGCAGTGGATGCGCGAGGACGAGTTCGCGTGGGAGCCCTACGGCCCGGCGATGGCCATCGATCTCGAGGCGCGCCTGGACCGCGCGGGCAACATCGTGTCGTGGAGACACGAGCTCTGGAGCAACGGCCACACCAACCGGCCGGGGCGCTCGCCCAAGCCGGCGCTCGTAGCGGGGCGCCATCTCGAGAAGCCCTTCGAGCACGCGCCGGCGATCGATCCGGCGCTGCCGCCCGAGGGCGCCGGCCGCAACGCGATCCCGCTCTACGAGTTTCCCGACCTGCAGGTGGTGAAGAACTACGTGCGCGAGACGCCGCGGCGCGCCTCGTCGCTGCGCGCGCTCGGCGCCTACGGCAACGTCTTCGCCATCGAGTCGTTCATGGACGAGCTGGCGCAGGCCGCCGGCGCCGACCCGATCGAGTTCCGGCTGCGGCACCTGAAGGATCCGCGCGCTATCGCCGTTTTGAAAACCTTGCAGCCGGGGTGGAGTTCGTGGAAGAAAATCGAAAACCAAGGCCACGGCATCGGCTTCGCGAGGTACAAGAACATCGGCGCGTACTGTGCGGTGCTCGCGGAGGTCGAGGCGGGCGAAGTGCTGCGCGTGAAGCGTCTCGCGCTCGCCGCTGATGTGGGGCTGGCGATCAATCCCGACGGCGTGGCGAACCAGCTCGAGGGGGGCGCGATCCAGGCCACGAGCTGGACCCTGAAGGAGGAAGGGCGCGTGGGCGCGGTGTCGTGGGAGGACTATCCGATCCTGCGCTTTTCGGAGGTGCCCGCGGTGGAGGTCCAAATCATCCAGAATGATCTTCCTTCGCTCGGGGCAGGCGAGGCCGCGCAGGGACCGACCGCCGCGGCGATCGCGAATGCGCTGCACGACGCGCTCGGCGTGCGGGTGCGCGACCTGCCGCTCACGCCCGAGCACATCGTGAAGGCCATGGGATAAAAATGCCGGAGGAGACGGGATGAAGCTTGGGATGTTCATGATGCCGGTGCATCCGCTGCACCGCAACCACACCGAGACGCTGAAGGAGGATCGCGAGGCGGTGATGCTCGCCGACCGGCTCGGCTACCACGACGTCTTCATCGGCGAGCACCTCACCGACCAGGCCGAGAACATCACCAACTCGATGCTGTTCCTCGCCACGCTGATCCATTCGACCCAGCGCATCAAGCTCGGCACCGGCACCTGCAACCTGTCGCAGCAGCACCCGGTGCTGGTCGCCGCGCAGGCGGCGATGTTCGACCACCTCTCCGAAGGCCGCTTCATCCTTGGCGTCAGCCCGGGCGCGCTTCCCTCCGACGCCGAGGCGATCGGCATCCTGGAAGAGGACCGCAACAAGATGTTCGCCGAGTCGATCGACGTGATCCTCGCGATCTGGGAGCGCAAGCCGCCCTACGACATCGAGTTTCCCGGCAACCGCTTCAAGGTCACGACGCGCAAGACCATGGACCTTGGTTTCGGCGTCGGCGTCATGCCCACGCCCTACCAGAAGCCGCGTCCCGAGATCGTCGGCACGGTGGTGGCGCCGTTCTCGAAGGGCGTGGTCGCGATGGGCGAGCGCGACTTCCATCCGCTCTCGGCCAACTTCCTGCTGCCGCACTGGCTGAAGACCCATTGGGCCAACTATGCCGAAGGAAAGAAAAAAGTGGGAATAAAAGCGGATACGTCGGAATGGCGTGTCGCACGTACGGTGTTCGTCGCCGACGACGACAAGGTCGCGGCCGAATACGGCCGCTACAACGCCGACAGCCCCTATCGCTTCTATTACCGGCAGCTCCAGACCAAGCTCACCAAGGCCGGCCGTCACGCCGTCTTCAAGGAGCGCCTCGACCAGCCCGACGGGGAGATCACCTACGAGTTCGTGCTCGATCGGCTGTGCCTCTACGGCACCGTGAACAAGGTCGTCGACCAGATCCTCGCCCTGCGCGAGCAGGTGGGCGACTTCGGCGAGCTCGTCTACGCCGGCATGGACTGGGTGGACCGCAAGCTCGGCCAGCGCTCGATGGAGCTCATGGCGAGCGAAGTGATGCCGCGGGTGAACAAGGCCTTGCGCTGATCCGCGCTACCGGCGCACGTGCACCGCGGTCTTGATCATCGCCAGGGCCTCGCGCGCCACCCGCTCCTGGCCGTCGTTGGTGAGGATGGTGAAGCTCACGGCGAGATCGCCGACTTTCACGATGCCCTGCGTCATGAACTTGTACGCCCCCGGTCTCGCCGCGCGGTCGGTGGCGCGGAAGTAGTAGCCCAGGCCCGCGGCGCCGGCGAACTCGACCAGGCGCAGGGTGCGCTCGACCGTCTGGCTCCTGATGCCGTCCGCGGCGCGCTCGACCTGCCTGCGGATCGAATACCTGGAGGAGGGCGGAACGCCGGGATCGGCCGGCCACATCGGGGTGACGAGGACCTCGAAGGGCTGCCCCGCGCCGGCGCGCAGCGCGATCGTGGGCGGCAGGGACTGCGGCGGCTGCCGCAGCCGGTCGCGCCAGCCGTCGGGGACGTCCATCGCAATAAAGCCGCGCTCCGGCAGCCGGTATTGCCTCTCGGCGGCGAACGAGACCTGAAGAAAGCACAGCAGCAACACGCCGGCCGCGGCAGGCCGCAGAGCACGCGCGAGCATCGGTTTCCCCTTGTTCTTGTTTTAGGGCCCGACGGCATCCTATGGCCCGCCCGCCGGGCGGCAAAGGATATGCTTCACGCCATGCCTACCCCGATCTACGCGCTGGATCCGGGAGGCGCCAGTCGGCGACATCAAGCCGCGGAGCGTGCTGATCCTGGTGGAGTGGAGCTCGAGAGAGGCGTTCGACAGCTACTGCGACGATCCGAAGCTCGCGGATCTCCATCCCCATCGCTGACTTACCTCCCGGGAAACTGGCCCAGCTCTTCGCGCAGCGTCGTATAGAGCTGCTCGACCCAGGGTGGCGCCCCGGAGGGGCTCCCTCCAGCGGCGGTGCGGAAATCCGTGGGGCTGATCAGGATCCTGGTGCGCTCCTTGCCGACCAGAGCGGACAGCACAAAAAGGTCTTCTGCGGCCTCGTCTCCCATCGCCAGGCAGCCGACGGAGACCGAATTGCCGTGGATCATGATGTCGCCGCCGAGGTTCGTTCTGCCGTCGGCCTGCGCCATGCGGCGGTCGAACTCGTTCGGATAGTTCAGGCGCACGGACAGGTGAAAGCGGCTGTTCGGGTTGAGCGACTCCACGCGGTATACGCCTTCGGGGACCTGCCGGTCGCCTTCCTTCAGCTTCGGGCCGGGCTGTCCGCTCGCCGCGAGCACGCGGTACGCCTTGACGAAGCGCCAGCCGCCGCCGGGCGCTCGCGCATGAACCTCGAGCGTTCTCGCATCCTTGAATGCGACCAGCGCCATCTCGGGCGGCGGGTACGGAAGGCCCGCGCCCTCGAAGAGCGGCCTCAAGCGCGCTTCGACCGGAAATCTGAACTGCTCGATCCTTTCGGCGACCGTGTAGCCGCCGCGCGCTGTTCCCATCAGGTATTCAACCATGCCGCGCGCCGGATCGAGGAAAGCGAGGAGGGCGGCCGGGGCAATCGCGATGGCGCAGGCGGATATCCACCGCAGGCTGCTAGTGCGCACGGCTCGCGACGGTGATCGCCCACCATGGGCCGCGCGAGCGTCCCCGGAAGGCAGCCCAGTACCACGCGGAGACATCGGTGAAGCTTTGCCCATCGCCATCGTGCAGCCGCTCGCGTACGCTGATGCTCGTTCCCCCGCGGCGTGCCAGGAACCGCCCCCAGCGCACACCGTGCGCGTCGATCTCGATCGGACCGGGCGTCAGCTCGTAGCCGCTCGCCTTGAAGCAGTCGGCCGCGGGATGCAGCCTGCGCGTCTCGTGCGTGACCCACCGCAGGATGATCTCGCGCTCGCCGTCGCTGAAGCGGCCCACGCGGCCGGGAAAGTTGTCGGCGAAGCGCGCCTCGAGCGCGCTCAACGGCAGCGGACGCAGCGGCCGGCCTTCGAAGTCGGCGGGCCATCCCGGGAATCCGGAGGCGGCCGCGGGCGCCGGCGCTGCCGGAAGCAGCGGTACCGCTGCGGCGACCAGGCAGGCGGCGAAGAACGCAATGGAGGCTCTACGACTCATGCGTCCGCAGATTGAGGTGGCGCGCGCTGGCCGCCAGCGCCAGCGCGGCGAGAACGAACACGCCGAGCCCGATCGCGGCGTGCCAGTCGCCGGGCAGCCGCACGATTTCGGCTTCGACATAGAAGAGCGCCGCTGCGCGAAGGACGTTCGCGCCGATTACCGCGGCCACGGCGGTCGCGGCCAGAAGGGCCGTCCTCCTCGCATCGAGCTCGTGGAATGCGGCCAGGGCAAAGGCGAGATAGAGGCCGGCCCACAGCATCTTGACGCCGCTGCAGGGCGCATCGATGGAGATCGAATGCCCGTTCCAGAGGAGAAGCGCGCCTTCGGGCCGCACCGCGAAGCCGTTCATCTGCAGCAGGGCCGCGGTCGCGGTGCCGACCACGACACGCAGCGGATAGCCCAGATAGAAGTTGAGCGAAGCGATGACCGGCAGCGAGAGCAGGATCAGGCCGGTGAGGGCCAGGTGCAGCCGTCGGCCGAAGAGGAGCGCGCTCGACGCGGCGGCGAGGGACGCGAAGGCGATGCCCGCGCGCGCGAGGGGCGGCAGGAACGGATAGGTTGCCGCGTAGGCAAGAAGCAGGAGCAACGCCAGCGTGAGCGCCCGAGGCCGCGAAGGCGCAACCGGCGCGCGGACCACGACGAAGAGCGCCGCCGTTGCAAGGCTCAGCAGCTCCCAGCCTTCGCCCGGATCGCGCGCCCGCGATGCATACCAGTGCCACACCGGCCAGATCGCGGTAGCGAGCGCCGTGAGCGGGAGCAAGCGGCTAGGCTGCAAGGCGGGTACCCGGCCTGCGCCAGTGCCACCCATACGAATAAAGTAGGATCAGCAG
>Ga0070696_100001100_pt1 | contig 17501 bp, 14 predicted proteins | sample KBSK1253metaG_FD_65474 | JGI IMG/M metagenome (GOLD analysis project Ga0070696, IMG submission 65474) | Corn, switchgrass and miscanthus rhizosphere microbial communities from Kellogg Biological Station, Michigan, USA - KBS K1-25-3 metaG | ecosystem: Host-associated > Plants > Roots >... | reverse complement strand
CCGGTGAAGATCACCAGCCCCATGTCATGGCGGCCGGCCGCACCCGCGCCGGAGGCGAGGACCAGCGGCACCACACCCAAGACCATGGCGGCCGTGGTCATGAGAATGGGCCGGAGTCGCACCGAGGATGCCTCTTCGATCGCCGCGCGCTTGGTGTGCCCCGCGCGCTGCAGCTCATTGGCGAACTGCACGATCAGAATGCCGTGCTTGCTGATCAGCCCGAGCAGGGTCACCAGCCCGACCTGCGTATAGATGTTGAGCGAGGCAAATCCCATGGTCATGAACATCACGGCGCCCAACAGCGCCAGCGGCACGGAGACGAGAATCACGATCGGATCGCGGAAGCTTTCAAACTGCGCGGCCAGCGCCAGAAACACGATGATGATGGCGAAGCCCAGGGTGATGAAGAAGCCTCCGGACTCCTGGATGAACTGGCGCGACTGGCCCGCGTAATCCACCGAATAGCCGCTCGGCGCAACCTCTTTGACGGTGTCCTTGAGGAATTTGAGGATATCCCCCTGTGCCATGCCGCTGACGCCGGCAATGGTCACCGAATTCAGCTGCTGGAACCGGTTGATCGACTCCGGTACCACCGAATACTTGATGTGCGCGACCGTGCTCGCCGGCAACATCGCGCCGGACGGCGCGCGGATGTAGTAATCCAACACCTGTGCGGGATTCAGGCGGTCCACTTGCTTGACCTGCGGAATCACCTTGTAGGAACGCCCTGAGATCGAGAAGTAGTTGACGTAGCCGCCGCCCAAGGCGGCGCTCAACGCGCTGCCCACGTCGGACTGGCTCAGGCCGAGCGCCGCCACCTTGTCGCGGTCCACCTCGAGGGTCGCCTGCGGCTTGTCGAGTTTCAAGTCCACGTCAGCAAAGAAAAAGGCATGCTTGGCCAAAGCCTTGGCGACCACGGCCTGCGCGACGTCGTTCAGGTTTTGGAACGGTTCGGTGCTCGTGATCACGAACTGCACCGGGAAGCCGCTGGAACCGGGAAGCGGCGGGAACTGGAACGCGAATACTTGAGCGCCGGCGATCTGCGCCCATTTTTGCTGCAGGTCGAGCTGCAGCTGGTGCGCGCTGCGGGTGCGCTGGTCCCAGGGCTTGAAGAGCGCGCCGCCGATGCCCTGATTGACGGTGGGAACACCCGTAATCTGAAACATTTGCTTGTATTCGGGCTCTTGCTTGGCGATCTGGAACACTTGGTCCGCGTAGGTCTGCATCTGCTGCGCGGTCGCGTTCGGCGGCCCGTTGATCTTCGCGAGCACCACGCCTTGGTCCTCCTCCGGAGCCAGCTCCGCCTTGGTGAATTTGAAGCAGGCTACGAGCACCAGCAGCAACAGGAACGCCATCACGACCATGACCGGCCAGGTATCGAGCAAGGCATGCAGCGTCCGATGGTAGCGCTCGCGGAACCACTCGAAATTCCGATCGATGGCCTTGGCCAGCCTGCCCTCCTCCTGACTGGAGCGGAAAAAAGTCGCGCACATCATGGGCGAGAGCGTCAGCGCGATGATTCCGGAAACCGCGACCGCGCCCGCCAACGAGAAGGCGAATTCGGTGAACAAGGCGCCGGTGAGACCGCCCTGAAAGCCGATCGGCACGTAAACCGCCACCAGCACCACGGTCATGGCCAGGATCGGACCGCCGAGCTCGCGCGCCGCGACGATGGCTGCGTCGAGCGCCGAGCGGCGCTCCTGTTTCATGTGCCGGTCGACATTCTCGACGACGATGATGGCGTCGTCGACCACGAGGCCGATGGCCAGCACCAATGCCAGCAGCGTCAATAGATTGATCGAGTAACCCAGCGCCAGCATGACGAAGAAGGTGCCGATCAGCGACAGCGGCATGGCGATGACGGGAATGATGACGGCGCGCAGGGTTCCAAGGAACAGGAAGATGACGATGGTCACGATGACCAGCGATTCCACCAGCGTCTTCACCACCTCGGTAATGGACGTGTTGATGAACTCGGTCGAATCGTAGACGATCTGGCCGGTGACGCCGGTCGGCAGTTGCGACTGCAGCTCCGGGAAAGCGTTGCGGACGCGCTTGGCGACGCTCAGGATATTCGCCTGCGGCGCCACCTTGATGCCGATGAACACCGAGCGCTTGCCGCTGAATGCGACGTTCAGATCGTAGTTTTCGGCACCGAGCGTGACCTCGGCGACATCCTCGAGGCGCACGATGGAGTCGCCCACCTGCTTGACCACCAGCTGGCGAAATTCCTGGACGGAATGCAGATCGGTGCCGGCGGTCAGATCCACCGTGACCATCTGGCCCTTGCTGCTGCCGACCGCCGCCAGGTAATTGTTGTTGCCCAACGCCGCGAACACGTCCTGTGCCGTGACTTTGTGCGCGGCGAGCTTCGAGGCATCCAGCCAGGCGCGCAGCGCGAATTGACGGGCGCCGAGAATCTCGGCTGTCTGCACGCCTTCCAGCGAATCGAGCTTCGGCTTCACCACCCGGACCAGATAGTCGGTGACGTTATTGGTGGGGATGGTGTCGCTGTAGAACCCCATGTACATCGCGTCGATGGTCTGGCCGACCTGCACCGTCAATACCGGCTGCTGCGCCTGGGGCGGCAACTGATTCTTGACGGAATTGACCTGCGTGTTGATTTCGGTCAGCGCCCGGTTCGAGTCGTAGTTCAGCCGCAGGGTCGCGGTGATCGTCGATGATCCGGTGGTGCTCGACGAGGATAAGTAGTCGATGCCCTGCGCCTGCGCGATCGCCGATTCGAGCGGCTGGGTGATGAAGCCGGCGACCGTTGCCGCGTCGGCGCCGTAGTAGGCGGTGCTGATGGTGACGACCGCGTTTTCCGTGTGCGGATACTGGTTGACCGGCAGGCTGCCGACCGACCGCAATCCGAGCACCAGGATCAACAGGCTGATGACGATCGCGAGGACCGGACGCCGGATGAACAGATCGGTAAATTTCACGAATCGACCCTCATTGTTCCTGAGGAGTGGGGTTCGCGGCGTTCAGCGGCTGAACGCTGTTGTCGATGCGCAGCGGCGTGCCGTTCTTCAGTTTGAGCTGTCCGCTGGTGACTATGGTGTCGCCCTCGGACACGCCCTTGAGGATGGCGACTTGATCTCCCCGCGTCGGCCCCGGCGTGATGAACACCTGCCGCGCCTGCAGCTCCGGATGGCCTTTCGCATCCTTCTTCTCGGCCGTGACGAATACGGTGGCGCCGTAGGGATTGTAGGTGATCGCCGTCTGGGGAATCGTCAGGTAGGATTGCTTCTCGCCTGAATCGACGGCTGCGCGCGCGAACATGCCGGGCAGCAACAGCCGCTTCGAATTCGCGATCGTGGCCTCGATCTGTACATTGCGGGTGGCGGTGTCGACCTTCGCATCGATGGCAGTCACCTTGCCGACAAAGTCCTGTCCCCGATAGGCATCGGTCTGCACCGTCACCGGCTGACCCACCGTCACCCCGCCGATTTGCTGTTGCGGCAGATTGAAGTCGACGTAGATCGGATCGATGGTCTGCAGCGTCACCACCTTGTCGCCCGGATTCAGGTACTGGCCTGGATTGACCAGCGTGATGCCGAGCCGTCCCGAAAACGGCGCGCGGATCGTCTTCTTGTCGATGGTCGCCTGCTGGCTGGCAACCTGGGCGCGCTTGCTCTTCAAATCGGCTTCGTCGCCGTCGATCTGCGCCTGGGAGATGGCCTCAGCGGCCATTTGCACGCGGTCGCGGGTGAGCGTCGTCTGCGCCAAGTCGGCCGCCGCCTTGAGCGACGCCAACTGCGCGATATCGGCATCGGCGTTCAACTGCACGAGCACCGCGCCCGACTTGATTTCGTCGCCCGACTTGAAGCGAATGTCGCGGACCAGGCCCGCGATTTCCGTGGTGACGTCCACGCCGCGCACCGCGCGCAGGCTGCCCACCGCGTTCAGGTGGGGCTGCCAATCCTGCCTGCCTGCCGTCATGGCCGTCACCACCACCGGAGGTTGGGGAATCGCTCCTTGCGCAACCTGTTGCATGATGTTGCGGAAAACCACGGAGCCGATCACGGCTACCAGGAGGATGACCCCCACAATCATGATGAGCATGCGTTTCGTCACGGAGTATTTCTCGATTGGTTTATGTGTTCGTCTCGGCTGCGCGGGGCATTCATCATGGCGTTCGAGCGGATCCCGCGGCGGTCGACGTGTCCGCGAGCTTTCCGTTCCGGTTCCACCATCCGCCGCCCAGCGCCTGAAACAGAGCCGCCGTATCTTCGAAGCGCTGCGCGCGCGCCTTGACCAGCGCGACCGCCGCGGTTTGATAGCTTTGTTCGGCGGACAGCACCTGCACGTAGCTGGCGCCTCCGCTCTTGTACTGCGCCTGGACCAGGCCCAGGCTGTCTTTTGCCGATTGCTCGGCGACGGCTTGCGCGGCGAGCGCTTCGGCGTCGGCCTGCAAGGCATACAGCGTGTTCGACACGTTCTGGAAGGCGGTGATGACCGTGGCCTTGTAATTGGCGGCGGCTTCCTGCGCGGCGGCGACCGCCGCGCGGCGCTGGTGCCGCAGCTGGCCGCCCTTGAACAGGGGCTGCGTCAACGAGCCGATGAGGCCCCACACGTTCGAGCTCGAGGCGAATAGATTCGAGAAGGTCGAGGCCGTCTGGCCGTAGCTGCCGGTGAGCGTGATTTGCGGCAGCATGTTCGCGGTCGCGATGCCGACCTGGGCCGTGGCCTGATGCAACAGGGCCGAGAATTCGCGGATGTCGGGGCGCTGTTCGACGAATTTCGACGGCAGGCTCACGGGCAGGTCCTGCGGTAAGCGCAGCGAATCCAGATTGAATTCGCCGCCGTTGTAATCCCCGGGGAGGGTGCCGGTATAGGCCGCAAGCTGATTGCGCTGCTGCGCGAGCTGGCTGCGCAGCAGCGGTAGGCTGGCGAGGGTCGCCTGCAGCGTCGATTGCTGCTGCAGCACGTCGGCGCGGGATGCGGCGCCGGCGTTAAGCCGCGCCTGGGTGATCTCGAGCTGCTTCTGTTGGGATTGCGCGATGTCCAGGGTGGCCGCGATCTGCGCGCGCAGCGATGCCTCGCCGACGGCCGCCGTCACGATGTTGGCCGTGAGCGTGAGATAGCTCGCCTCGAGCGCGAATTGCTGGTACTCCGCCTGCGCCTGCAGTGCCTCCACTTGGCGGCGCGTTCCGCCGAAGGCGTCGAGGGTATACGCGACATTCACCGAGGCGGTTTGTACGTTGTAGAAATAAGAGCTCGGAAATCCGGGAATGCCGAAGGAGGCGCCCGAGGCCTTTTGGCGCTGGCTTTCGACCGTGCCCGACACGCTGGGGTAGTAGCTGCCGCGTTGTGCGGCCGCCAATTCGTTCGCCTGGCGCAGCGCGGCCTGTGCGGCCTGCAGCGTCGGGCTGTTCTTGAGGGCGCGCTCGATGAGCGCATTGAGTTCCGCGGACTGGAACAGGCTCCACCACTGGCCGGGAATGTCCATGCCGTCGACGAACCGCTGTGCCGGACCGTTCGCGGAGGGTGTGGCCACTGTCTCCGGGGGTAGCTGCCCGGCAGGCGTGAAGCCGCCCTGCGGCGCTTCAGGCGCCTTGAAATTGGGTCCGACGGCGCAGGCGGTCAGCGCGCAGCCGGCCAGGACGCAGGCGGTCAGCAACGATGGTGTAGGGAGATGGATCATGAGTAGGTGCCCGTCATGGACGATTGAGCAGCCCGCAGTTCGACACACATGGCGGTGCAGCATAGAAAAAGCAGTACGACTTTGCTTCGCGTGGCCGTTTGGCCGTGCCAAGCGCCGGTTCAGAGCGCAGGCGAGGTGATTCGCGGGTGAATATGACAAGGGTCGCTTTCCATTGCAAGAATTATTTACCGGCTAGATATTCATTTGCTAAAATATATTCCATGGAATGGTTAGTATGCAAATAAATAACACGGATTCGCAATTCGACATGCTGGAGGCGCACCTGTTGCGCCTCAGCGCACGGGTACCTGATTTGCCGATCACCGGTATTTTGCTGTGCCGGCTGATGATGTACATGGGACGCGAGATGTCCGCGATGTTCGAGCAGAATATTCGGCCGTTTGGGCTGGCCGAAGCGGAATTTCGCGCGTTGACGACGTTGTTTTCACAGCCGGAGGGCGTTGCGCATCCCAGCGACCTGTGCGCGCGGGCGTCGCAAAGTCCCGCCAATATGTCGCGCATCTGCGATGCGCTGGTGAGCCGGGGTCTCATCACCCGCGTCATGAGCGAACGCGATCGGCGGCGCATGGTCCTGCACATCACCGAGCGGGGTGAGGAATTGGTGCGTCGACTGCTGCCGACGCTGTTCGCGCCCCTGCGCGAAATGCTGCGGGACTTCCCGGAGGCCGAGCAGCGCCAATTGATCGCTCAGCTCAAACGGCTCGGCGGGGAGTTGGACAAGGTCAACCGCGAGGATCCGGAGCAGGCGGTATGAAGGCATGGCCGATCGCGGCGGTGCTGATCGCGGCCTCAGGGATCGGCTGCGCGGGACTGCCGCCAAAAGCCGCACATGTGGAACTGACCCAAGCCGCGCCGCTGGAGGGCCTGGACTTCAGCGGCGGTGGAGACTGGCCGGCGCAGGATTGGTGGACGCGCTACCGGGATCCCACTCTCGACCAACTGATCGAACTGGCAGTGTCGTCGTCGCCGACCCTGGCCACGGCGCATGCTCGATATGACTCGGCACGGCAGTCGGTGCGGCTCGCGGCTGCCGCTGCGGGCGCGCGCGTCGATGCCAGCGCCGTGATGGATCGCCAGCGTCTGAGCGACAACGGCCTGATTCCGCCGAAATTGCTGGGATTCAGCTGGTATAACCAGGCGGATCTCGGCCTTCAGGCGAGCTACACATTCGATTGGTGGGGCAAACAGCATGATGCCGTGGCGGCGGCCATGGACCAGGCGCACGCGGCGCAGGCGGACCGCAGCGCCGCGGCGCTGATGCTCGCGAGTTCGGTGGCCGATACCTATTTCGGCTGGCAGGCGGATCAAAGCCGCCTGCAACTGGCGCGCGAACGCGAGAGCACGGTGGTACAGGAGCGCGCGATCGCCGTTGCGCGTGTCGACGCGGATATGGATTCCGCGGATAGCCTGAATCAATCCGACCTGGCGTTGGCCGCGGCGCGTGAGCAGATCGCGGGCCTCGAGGGTTCCGCGAAACTGCGCGCCGTCGCGCTGGCCGCCCTGGTCGGCCGGTCCCTGGCTGAATTGCCGCCGTTACGGGCCAAGCCCCTGCCCGTGCTTCCGGGCAACCTGCCCGACGGCGTCAAAATCGATCTGATATCGCGGCGTGCGGACATTACGGCGAGCCGCTGGCGGGTGGAAGCCGCCGAAAAGCAGCAGGAGTCCGCGCGTGCCGAGTTCTTCCCGGATGTGAGCATCAATGTGCTGCTCGGCCTCTCCAGCATCGATGTCGGCAAGCTGATCGAGTATGGCAGCCGGGTGCCGCAGGCGGGTGCCGCCGTTCACCTGCCGCTATTCGATGCCGGACGGCTCAAGGCGCGCTATGGAGCCACACAAGCCGCAGTCGACTCGGCTGTGGCGAGCTATCGGGACACGGTCGTCGGTGCCGCACGCGATGTGGCCGTGCAGGCATCGACCCAGGCGCAGATCGCGGCACAGAGAACGCAACGCGCGGCCGAGCTCGATGCGGCATCGAAGCTGCGCGACAGCGCTGCGGCGCGAACGAGGCAAGGGATCACCGACTCGAGGCTCGAGTTGGCCGCGACGGAGTCATGGATAGGACAGCGCGACGCCTTGCTGCAGCTCGATGCGGCCGCGCTGGCGGCGGACATCGCCCTGCAGCGCGCCCTCGGTGGCGGTTATGAAAGCCCGCAAAAATCGACGAATCCCCCGACCTCCATGACGGCGACACCATGAACGCGAATATCGAACCTGAAGCTCCCGCGGCGACGAACGGCAAGAGGCGCAGGCTGCTGCTGCTCATCGCGGTGATCTTCATTGCATTGGGCCTGCTCTGGACCGCCTATTGGGTACTGGTGCTGTCGAAGCGAGAGAGCACCGACGATGCCTATGTGAACGGCAACAAGGTGGTGATCTCCGCACAAATATCCGGCACGGTGATCGCCGTGCTGGCCGATGACACGCAACTCGTCAAGGCAGCCCAGGTGCTGGTGCGGCTCGACCCCATCGATGCGGAGACCAGCCTCAGCCGCGCTACCAGCGCATTGGCGCAGACCGTGCGCCAGGTTCGCCAGGAAAAATCGACGGCCGACCAGTACGACGCGGTCATCGAAACCCGAAAATTGGAGTTGGCGCGCGCCCAGGCCGATCTCGCCAAACGCGAGCCGCTGCTGGCCGATCATGCCATTGCACCGGAAGAGGTGCGGCACGCCCGCGAATCCGTCGAATTGGCCCGGGCCGCATTGACGCAGGCCATCCGTCAATCGACCGCCTCGCATGCTTTGATCGACGGCACGCCGGTGGAGGATAATCCGTCGGTGCTGCAGGCCAAGGCCGCCTTTCGCGATGCGTGGATTGCCTCGCAACGCAATGCGGTGGTCGCGCCCGTGACCGGTTATGTGGCTGAGCGCAGCGTGCAGTTGGGCCAGCATATCCAGGCGGGGCAGGCGCTCATGACCGTGATTCCGCTCAACTCGCTGTGGGTCGACGCGAATTTCAAAGAGGTGCAGCTGCGCCACCTGCGCATCGGTCAGCCGGCCGAAGTGCGCAGCGACCTTTACGGTGGAACCGCTATTTTTCACGGTCACGTGAAGGGCATGTCGGCCGGAACCGGCGCGGCGTTCGCCCTGCTGCCGCCGCAAAATGCGTCGGGCAATTGGATCAAGGTCGTGCAGCGCGTGCCGGTGCGGATTCAAATCGACGACGACGACCTCAAGAAATCTCCGCTGCGGGTGGGGCTGTCCACCACCGTGACGGTCGACACGACCTCGCGGAGCGGGCCGGTGCTGGCGACGGATGCGAACGACAAGCCGGTGGGCGATACGCAGGTCTATACCCAGGACCTGGAAAAGGCCGATGCGGAAGCCGACGCCGTCGTGCGTCGCAATCTCGCCACTGATCGCTAACCGCGACGCCGCCGCGACGCCAAGGCCATGCCGATGGCCCGGCCCCGCACTGATCGCCACCGCGGATAACGTGTAGGATCGCGATCATGTCGGTTTTAGGGAGGGTGCCTTGAGTTCACCGTATATCGTCGGCGTGGGCGGCACGCTGCGCGCCAATTCTTCGACCGAAAAAGCCGTGCGGCACGTGCTGGCCACGGCGCAACGCGCCGGAGCACGCACCAAGCTCATCAGCGGTGCCTCCCTGCAACTGCCTCTGTATGAACCGGAGAACCCCGAGCGATGCGACGCCGCCCGTGATTTGGTGGCGGAACTGGCATTGGCCGACGGCATCATCTTAGGATCGCCGGGTTATCACGGCAGCATATCCGGCCTGATCAAGAACGCGTTGGACTATGCGGAAGATTTGCGCGTGGATGCGCGGCCCTATTTCAGCGGCCGGGCGGTGGGCTGTATCGCAACCGCCGGCGGATGGCTCGGTGCGGTGAATACCTTGGGCACGCTGCGCGACATCGTTCACGCACTGCGCGGCTGGCCGACGCCGCTCGGCGCGGCCATCAATTCGGCGGAGAGGGTATTCGATGAACACGGCCGCTGCCTGGTGCCGCGCGTCGCACAGATGCTCGATTTGATCGCCGGTGAAGTGATGAGTTTCGCGCGGCCGCGGCCGCCACGGGGAGGGGAATCATGACTGGCATCGTTCCGGGCGTGGCAAGGGTTATAATTGGGTATGGCAACCCCCATGATCGACCGGCGCCTGTTCGTCATTGCATTGGCTGTCATGGCTGCCGCCTGCGCGCCTTCCTCGCACATATTAGTGGGGAGGGCGAGGGCGCCGATCGCGCCGGCCGACGTGAAAATCTATTCGCAGGCGCCGCCGAGTTTCGAAGAGATAGCTATCCTGGATGCCTCGAGCAAGAGCGTATTCCAGCCTGGCGGCCAGCGTGCCGTCGATAAAGTGATAGAGCGCCTGAAAGCGCAAGCTGCGCAATTGGGTGCGAACGGGCTGATCTTGGAGAATATCTCGGACAGCCAAACGGGATCCATAGGGACCGGCGTGGGCTCGGAATCCTATTCGCGCAATTCCTCCGTGGGAGTTGGGGTCGGCGGCGGCCTCGGCATTTACAAGAAGACCGGCAAGGCCCGGGCCATTTACGTCCCGCCGGCTGATTGATCAACGCTTGAAGCGGCCGCATGCTTGGGGCCGATCGTCCTGCGAGTCGTTCTGCAATCCTGGAATCTTGAGTCCGACTGGAATGTCGGCCAACCAGCGGTGGAGCAGGCCAGGTCTGGAGATCATCCCGACCACGGCAAAGCCTGCAAGTAACGCAACCATAGGACTTCGCATGAAATTGCGCGTACTGAGCGTTCTAACTAGAAGTCAAAAACAGGAGCAAGCGATCATGGGATTACTCGATGGAATGCTGGGAGGATTGGTCGGCGGCGAATTGGCCTCGGTCGTCAGCGGCTTGATCGAAAAGCACGGCGGTGTCCAGGGCATCGTGACGCAAATGGAGCAGCAGGGCCTCGGCGCAACGGTCAAATCCTGGGTCGGGACCGGCAGCAATCTTCCGATCTCTGCCGATCAGATACATGCTGCATTCGGCTCGGATACCATCTCGGCGCTCGCCGCCAAAATCGGCGTGCATCCGCAGGATCTGGCGCAGAAGCTCGCTCAGGCGCTGCCGCAGGCAATCGACAAACTCACGCCGGCCGGTGTCGTACCGGAGAAAACATAACAGGGACGCCCTCGTCAAACGGTGAGCGGAAGTGTACCGCATGCTGCGGCCGCACTGTTCGCCAGGGTGCGGACCGACTCGGTGAGCGACGCCGCAGATTGATGGTTGGGCTGGCAGCGAAGGCCCGGCGGGCGGTAGACTGAAATGCATGAAGAGTAACGAAATCAAGGAAGCTGAAAAGAAAGCTGCGCTCGACTACCACGAATTCCCGACTGCGGGGAAATTATCGATCACCGCCACCAAGCAATTGCTCAATCAAAGCGACCTGGCCCTGGCGTATTCGCCGGGCGTTGCCGCCGCCTGCGACGCCATTGTCGAAGATCCGCTGAATGCGTTCCGTTATACCGTGCGGGGCAACCTGGTCGGGGTCATCACCAATGGCACGGCGGTGCTGGGCCTGGGCGCGATCGGCCCGCTGGCGGCCAAGCCGGTGATGGAAGGCAAGGCGGTGCTATTCAAGAAATTTGCCGGTATCGACGTGTTCGACATCGAAGTGGAACAACGCGACCCGCACAAGCTGGTGGAATTGATTGCGGCGCTGGAACCCACCTTCGGCGCCATCAACCTCGAGGACATCAAAGCCCCGGAGTGTTTCATCGTCGAACGCGAATTGCGCCGGCGCTTGAAAATTCCGGTGTTCCATGACGACCAACACGGCACGGCGATCATCGTCGGCGCCGCCTGTCTCAACGGTCTGCAAGTGGTCCGCAAGAGCATCGGGCAGGTCAAGATGGTGGTGAGCGGCGCAGGCGCCGCGGCCTTGGCCTGCGTGGACTTGTTGCTCGACTTGGGATTGGCGCGCGAAAACGTGTGGCTGACCGATCTGGCCGGCGTGGTCTATGAGGGCCGGCGGGAACTCATGGACCCCGAAAAGGCCCGCTTCGCGCAACCCACCGGTGCGCGCACGCTGAACGATGTCATCGGCGGTGCGGACGTATTCCTCGGCTTGTCGGCGGGCGGGGTGCTCACCCCGGACATGGTCAGGACGATGGCGCCCAAACCCCTGATATTCGCCCTGGCCAATCCCATCCCGGAAATCCTGCCCGAGGAGGTCAGATCGGTGCGTGATGACGCAGTCATCGCCACCGGCCGCAGCGACTATCCCAACCAGGTCAACAATGTACTGTGCTTTCCCTTCATATTCCGGGGCGCATTGGATGTGGGCGCCACCACGATTACCCGGGAAATGGAAATCGCAACGGTGCACGCCATCGCCGAACTGGCTCGGCAGGAGCAGAGCGAGATCGTCGCCGCCGCCTACGGCGGCATCGAAGACTTGGCCTTTGGGCCGGAATATCTCATCCCCAAACCGTTCGATCCGCGCTTGATCGTCAAGATCGCGCCGGCCGTCGCCAAAGCCGCGATGGAATCGGGCGTGGCCACACGGCCGATCGCCGACCTCGAAGCCTATGGCCATCGCCTGCTGCAGTTCGTCTACCACAGCGGCACGCTGATGCAGCCGATCTTTGCGGCCGCGCGCGAGGTGCCCGCGGAACGCAGCCGCATCGTCTATGCCGAAGGCGAGGGCGAACGAGTACTGCGGGCCGTGCAAATCGCCGTGGACGAAAATCTGGCGACACCGATCCTGGTGGGCCGCCCCGCGGTGATCGAACGCGGCATCCAGCGCTACGGTCTGCGAATCCGCATCGGAGAGCACTTCACCGTGGTCAATCCGGAGCACGATGAGCGCTACCGCGAATACTGGCAGGGCTATCACAAGCTCACCGAGCGCAGCGGCGTCACGGCACAGTATGCGAAGTTGGAAATGCGCCGGCGCACCACGTTGATTGCCGCGATGCTGCTGAAAAAGGGCGAGGCCGACGGTCTGATCTGCGGCACCATCAGCACCACCGCGCGGCATCTGCACTACCTCGATCAGGTCATCGGACGCCGCGCCGGGGCCAGTGTTTACGGCGCCATGAGCGGGCTGATCCTACCCGGCCGCCAGGTTTTCATCGTCGATACCCACGTCAATCTCGACCCCAGCGCCGAACAGCTGGTGGAAATCACGCGGCTGGCGGCGGATCAGCTCTGCGCGTTCGGCCTGGTACCCAAGGTGGCATTGCTGTCTCACTCCAATTTCGGCACCAGCGACGCCCCTTCGGCGCTGAAAATGCGCGCCACGCTGGCGCTGCTGCGCCAGCGTGCCCCGCGCCTGGAAGTGGATGGTGAGATGCACGGCGACTGCGCCCTGGATGAGGCCGCGCGCAAGGCAATACTGCCCGACAGCACGCTGTACGGCAGCGCCAACCTGCTGGTGTGCCCGAATCTCGACAGCGCCAGCATTGCGTACAATTTGCTGAAATCGGCTGCAGGCCACAACGTCGCCATCGGCCCGATTCTGCTCGGGTGCGCCGCCCCTGCGCACATACTGACCCCGGCTGCCACCGTGCGCCGCATCGTCAATATGACCGCCGTGACCGTGGTGGAAGCCAACAGGTCGGTAGGCGCCTATTGTTAACGGCGGCAGCGATTCGCGGCAGCCGGCGCCGCGCGCCTACCGTTCGGCGCCATAGGCGCGATTTTTCCAATTGGCGCCGCTCCCGCGCCAGTAGCGGAACGCCGACCCGACAGTGGCCGCCATGTAGAACAGCGCGATCAGCGGCAGCGCGAGAGCCCATAGCCGGCTGCGCCGGTATCTCGCCAGCGTGGGTTGATAACTCATGGTGGCCAGCACGAAGGCGGCGAGACCGAAGCCGAAGCGTGCGCCGTGGCCAAAGAGAATTTCCCACGCCGGCACCAGCCAGACCAGCGCAAGACCGGCCAGTGTGAGTCCCAGCAGCAGCGGCGAATAGCGCAGCTGCGTGAACGCGGTGCGGGAGATCATGTCCCAGATGTCCTTGAAATTCGGATAGGGGCGGATGGACGCGGCAAGAGCGGAATGGCCGAGAAAGATGCAGCCGGATTTCTTGACGGCCTTCGCCAAGGCCACGTCATCGATGAGGGTATCCTTGATCGCCTCCATGCCTCCGATGCGTTCCAATGCCTCGCGGCGTATCAGTACGGTGCCGCCCGCGGCGGCGGCGGCGGCCGCATGCGGATCATTCACTTTGGTGAATGGATACAGCATCTGGAAGAAATAAACGAAGGCGGGCACCAGCGCGCGTTCAGCAAGGCTGGCGCAGTTCAACCGCACCATCTCGCTTACCAAGTCCAGTCGGGATTCGAGCAGCTTGGCGACGAGGGATGACAGATGTTGCGGATCGTGCACGATGTCGGCATCGGTAAGCAATATGATGGGCGCATCGCCCGCTGCGACGCCGTGGCTCAGTGCCCATAATTTACCGGACCATCCCGCAGGTTTGGACTCAAGGGATATCACCTGCAAGTTCGGCGCCGCGCCGGCCATGGCTGCCGTGCCATCGGTGGAATTGTCGTCGACCAGCACGACGCGGAACCTGCCGCCATAGTCTTGCGCCAGCAGCGAGGCGATCACGCGACCGATCGACGCCGCCTCATCGCGCGCGGGAACCACGATATCCACGTCGGGAAACTGCGGGGGTGCGGCAACCGGCAATTGCGGAGCGGATGCCCAGAATTTTCCGTGCGCGAAAAACAGGTACAGCCAAATGGCCAACGACAACAACGCGATGCTCGTCATCGCCGGGCCGCCTGGCTCCCAGGGAATTTCATGGGTTACAATCGAGCGGCGGTGGAGGGGAGGCGGACGGGCATGGTGCGCGTAGGATACTGCAATTGAAGGGGAACCGATGATGACGGCAAATTACAAACTCTATGGTCGGCCCAATTCCGGCTCGCTGGCGGTGCAAGTGGCCCTCGAGGAGTGCGGAGCCCCATACGAACGAATCTGGGTGGGTGCGGAAGCGGCGGACGTCGCGCAGTATCGTGCGGTGAACCCCACCGGCAAGGTGCCCGCGCTGATGTTGCCGGACGGAACGATCATGTTCGAGTCGGCCGCGATGCTGATCCACCTGGCGCAGGCATACCCGAAGTCCCAGCTGGCGCCGCCGGCCGGTACGACTCAGCACGCATTGTTCCTGCAGTGGATGGTGTACCTGTCGGCGAACGTCTACGAATCCGCGCTGCGAATGTACTATTCGGCCCGCTATTCGCTCCGTGGCGACGCGGATGCCGGCGCGATTCGGGGCCAGGCTACTGCGGACTTTTGCGCGAATCTTGCCTTGATCAGCGGCAGGCTCGGCCCCTATGTGCTGGGTGCCCAGTATTCGATCGCAGACGTCTACCTGTACATGCTCGCGTCATGGCACCCGGACGGCAAAAAGGGGCTCCATGGCCGGCTACCGGCGCTTGCCGCGCATGCCGCGCGCGTGGGCGCTCGGCCCGCGGTGGCGAAGGCTGACGCTGATCACGCCCTGTAGAGTCGCTGGCGTTCGGCAATTCTGCGGCGGGGGTTCGGTAAGCCATCCTACGGGGAAAATCATACGGCCATGAGGATGGCTCCGGCGGTGACCAGGACGGCGCCCAATCCGACTTTCCAGGTGAACTGTTCACCGAGAAAGAAAATGGCGAACACGACCACCAGAACGACGCTGAGCTTGTCTATGGGCGCGACCCGGGAAGCGGGTCCGGTCTGCAGCGCGCGGTAGTAGCAAAGCCACGACAGGCCGGTCGCAATCCCCGATAAAACCAGAAAAAGAACCCCCTTCGACGACAGGTTCTCAGGCCGCTGCCACTCATGCCTGAAGCAAATGAGCAGCGCGATCACGCCCAGAATCACGATGGTTCTGATGAACGTCGCCAGGTCGGAATCGATTTCCGATACGCCCACCTTGCCGAAGATGGCCGTCAGCGCGGCGAAGAACGCAGAGCCGAGCGCAAATACCCGCCAGTCCATGCTCATGCGGCGTTCATCTCAATCGGGCTCTGCGATCAACCTGCCGATCTCCGCGCCGACCGCGATGTCCGACGCGCTGCCGAACAGTTGCCGGTGGACCCGGCCATCGCGGCCGATCAGCACCAGGGTCGGCGTTCCCTGCATGGAATACGCCTGCATCGTCAGCGGCAATCCGAGTCCATTCGGCGCATCGATTGCGATCGGAAATGTCAACCGGCTCTCGTCGATGAAAACCTGCAGCGCCGCCGGCGTCATGACGTCGTGGTGCTCGAACACGCTGTGCAGACCCAGCACGACGACTTCAGCCGGGCTGAAATGAGCTGCGATGCGCTGTGCCTGCGGAATGCCGTGGTGAACGCAGCCTGCGCACAGCATCTGAAACGCCTCGATCACCACGACCCTGCCGCGCAGTCCGGCCAATGTCAGAGGATGGTCGGTGTTGAGCCATCGGCTCACCTGCAATTCGGGAGCCAAATCAGAGGGTGTGCGCATCGCTTCGCCACCATGCCATAAGGCTACTGAATCCGCCAGCCACGCCATCCGCCAGCCACGCCGAGGAGGAGGCGATCACAGGCAATCGGCCTAGTAGCTGATCGATGGGTTGTCGCCGGGGTAGATGACGCCGAGGATGTCGAAGCCGCCCGGCGTCGTGCACTGCACGGAGTGCAGTTGCTTGCGCGGCAGGAACAATACATCACCCGCCACCACAGGCGTCTTGCCCGTCTCCGTCCACACCACGCCCGCGCCGTTCAGGAAGATCAGAGCCTCCTCGTACAGATGCCGATGAGGCTCCGCCTTGGAGAGCGGAATGTTGCCGATGAACTGCGTCACCACGGTGGAGCCGTGCTCGCGATTGACCAGCAGCTGAAAGTAGCGCTCAGCCATCTTGTGCCGCTGCGCGGGATCGATCGTCGCAACACGATGCGGATAGTGCGTTTCGAAGGCCGACGGCATCTCGTCCAGCCACACGAGATCCTCGCTGCCGGGGCCGTTGGAGACGAAGAATTTCAGCGGCACGGTGCCGCCGTTATGGACACGATAAGCTTCGCTCGGCCGGACATAAATGCCGGTGCGCGGGCCCACGGCAAAGCGCCGCCCGCTGATCTCGATCTCGCCCTTGCCCTCGGTGAAGAAAAGCACGGTGTGCCGTTCGTCCGCCGAGATCACCGGTGAGGCGCCGGCCGCCAATTCGGCGTAGAACTGGGATTGAAACAGTGCACCCGACGCCGGGCTCACCACGGCGCAGTACCGTAGCGCGCCGCGCGGGATCAGCGTTGCCCGGGCGGTGGAGAAAACGTAACACTGGCCGTCGAGGTGCACGGTGGGCGTGGCGTCCGCGGCCATCGTGGCCACTTTGCGGTTCTCGGGGCTTTCTGGGTCGTCGGTGCGATAGCCCCCCGGCAGATTATTGTGAGTGCCGTCGCAGAAGGGCGGCGTGCCCGTGTGCTTGCAGCCGCAGAAGATGACGTCCTCGTCCCGCTCGGCCCTGAATGCCACCGGCAGAAAGCCCGTGCCCACATGCGAATTGTCGCAGAACGGCTGCGACTTCGAGCGCCCGCAGCTGCACCACAGATATCGCTTCCCCGCTTTGACCTCGAAGTAAAACCCTTTGCGATGGGCGATGATCGGGTGCGTGCTTGTGTCATTCATCGAGTTTCTCTCAGTACGCCATCGCTGCCGCGCCGCAGCGGATGGACATGGGTGGGGAGGGGTGCACCGGACTGCTGCTCAATCGTCGCGCCAACGGGCCAGCTCGCCGGTGCAATCGCGACATAACGGGCAAATCCTCCCGTACCACCCTCGAATTTCGCGAAACCTATCGCAATGAGAGCCCCAATTTCGGGGACCTGATCGAGATTGGCCACGCCCTCAGCCTGGGCAAAATTATGCGCCAGCAGCCAACGTTCTCCGAC
>Ga0070696_100001099_pt1 | contig 17512 bp, 13 predicted proteins | sample KBSK1253metaG_FD_65474 | JGI IMG/M metagenome (GOLD analysis project Ga0070696, IMG submission 65474) | Corn, switchgrass and miscanthus rhizosphere microbial communities from Kellogg Biological Station, Michigan, USA - KBS K1-25-3 metaG | ecosystem: Host-associated > Plants > Roots >... | reverse complement strand
AGGATCAGGATTCCAGCGAGGATGCTCTTCGCGGCTCGCCCCGCGGATCCGGGCGCCGGCTGGTCGTCCAGTCCCCACGCGAGGGCGAAGAAGAGCCCGACGTAGGGGAGATACGTATAGCGATCCGCCATCACCGCGTGGCCGACGGTCACGAACTGGAGGACGAGGAACACGTTGATGAAGAAGAAGGCGATCCCGAACAGGACGGCGCGGTTCCGGCGGCACAGGTAGATGACGATCGGAAGGATCACGGCGACGAAGCCGAGCGCGAGATAGAATTCCGGGCCGAGACTGGTGGCCGGGTTCTTGGGGTAGGGATAGATCGCGGAGAGGCCGACCGGCACGAACAGCTTGACGATATACATCATGGTTCCGAAGCAGGCCACCAGCATCCGAGGAAACACCGGCCCGATGTCCTCCCGATTGATCGCTCCGGTGCCTACCTGGGCCTGGAAGGTCAGCATCATGACGGCGATCGATACCGCGAGAAACGGCGCCTTCTCGAGGACGCTCCGCGTATCGAAGGGACGGCGCCGGTAGAGGTCGATCGCAACCAGGGTCAGGGGGAAGACGATCGCCGCGGGTTTCGAGAGGGCCGACAAGATGAAGGTCGCGAGCGCGGCGGCGAGCCAGCCCCATCGAAACGAAGCAAGATAGCGCAGATAGGCGAGGAGCCCGATCAGGTAGAAGAAGGTATAGAGGACGTCCTTCCGCTCGGAGACCCACGCGACCGACTCGACGTGCATCGGGTGAATTCCAAAGAAGAGGCTCGTCGCGACGATGGTCCAGAGCCTTCCCGGGGCGAGCCGCCGAACGAAGGCGAAGACCAACGCCGTGTTCGCCAGGTGAAGCAGGAGATTCAGCCAATGGTAGGAAGCGGGATCGAGCCCTGAAATCCGGTAGTTCAACGCGTAGGACCAGATGGTGAGCGGGTGCCAGTTCGATGCGACCGGCGTCGTGAGGACGGCCGTGACGGGCGCATGGCGGAGAAACTGATTCTGCTGGATGTAGAGGGGGTCGTCCCAATTCGTGAAGCCGTTTTGAAGGCTGGGCAGATAGACCGCGAACGTCACGGCGAGGATGCCGGCGAGCCAGATCGCCTCCGGCCGCTTGGAGCGCGGTCGAGCCTTGGTCATCCGCCGATCGAGTGGAGGTACGCCGGATCGATCGCGGCGCCGAGGCGGCGCGCTTCCTCGGCGTCCGCGGCCGCCCTGGCCCGGTCGCCGAGCGCCAACCAGGCGCGGCTTCGGTTCAGGAGGTACTGGCTTCGCGGACTCGGGCCGGCGGGCGCGAGTTGAATCGCGCGGTCGAATTCGCCGATCGCCTCGCGGTGGCGGTTCATCGCCGAGAGCTCGAGGCCGATCGCGTTCCAGTAGGCGTGGTTCAAGGGGTGGTTGGGCTCGAGCGCGAGCGCCGTCCGGAGGTCGGCGATCGCCTTCTCATGGTCGCCCAGCGCCGAGTAGGCGAGCGAGCGATTCGTGCGGGCGTCCAGAAGTCGCGGACTCGCCTCGATCGCGACCGTGAAGTCCTCCACGGCCGCCGCCGGGTTGCCCCGCCCGAGGAGGATCGCGCCTCGATTGCTTCGGGCGGGACCGAGACGGGGCTCCAGCCGCACCGCCTGGTCGAAGTAGACGAGCGCGGAGTCGTATTGCCCCAGGTCCACGAAGAGCATGCCCTTGTCGTTCCAGGCCGTGGCCACCTTTGGATTCATGGAAATCGCCTGATCGAAGTCGGCCCGGGCCTTGTCGAGCTGCTTCGTGACCTCCCGATAGTGCGCTCCCCGCGAGGCGTACGCGCCGTAGATCCGCCGCGGGTACTTCTCGATCGTGTCGTTCCAGAGCGTGCCCGAGTCCTGCCAGACGTCGCCGCGGCGCCAGGTTTGAACGAGCGAAACCGGGACGAGGAGGAGGAGGCATCCCGCGATGGCCGGCCGGACCCACGACGGGCCCTTCCGGGCGCCCGGCGCATCGTCGAGCCACCACGCGAGCGCGAGGACGAGTCCGATGTACGGCAGGTACGTGTAGCGGTCCGCCATCACGGCCTGGCCGACGGTCGCGAACTGGAGGACGAGAAACACGTTGATGAGGAAGAAGCCGAGACCGAAGGCCACGATCCGGGAACGGCGGCAGGCGATCACGGCCAACGGGATGAGGAGGACGACCACCGCGAACGCCGCGTAGAACTCCGCCCCGATCCCTCTGCCTTCCACGTTCGGGTAGGGGTAGATCGCGGAGAGACCGAACGGCAGGAAGAGCTTCACGATGTACATCAGGGTGCCGAACGATGCGAAGACCAACTTGTCGAAGGGGCCCCAGTTCGTGCCGATGGCGCCCGTCGCTTTCTGCGCGGTCAGCGTGAGGAGGCCCATCACGACCGACAAGATGAAGAAGGGAACCTTCTCGAGCAACACGCCCATCGTGAACTTGCGCCGTCGGTACCAGTCCAGCAGCAGGAGCGTGAGCGGGAAGACGACCGCCGCAGGTTTGGACGCGAGCGCGAGCACGTAGGCCGCGAGCGTGGCTATCAGCCAGGCCCAGTGTCGGCGGTCCAGGTAGCGCAGGTAGACGATCAGTCCGACGAGGTAGAAGAGTGCGTAGAGCACGTCCTTCCGTTCTGCGATCCACGCCACCGACTCCACGTGCATCGGATGGATGCCGAAGAGGAGGCTCCCGGCGACGGTGGTCCAGAGACGGCCCCCCGTGAAGCGGTGGAGGAAGAGGAACACGAGCGCCGTGTTCACGAGGTGGAGGATCAGATTCAGCCAGTGGTATCCCGCCGGATTCGCACCGGACATCTTGTAGTTCAAAACCAGCGACCAGATCGTAATGGGGTGATAGTTCCCGAGCAGGTCGGTGGTCAGGATCGCGTGGAAATTCGGGTTCGTGACGAGGGGATTCTTGGTGACATAGGCCATGTCGTCCCAATTCGTGAGCGCGTTGTCGAGGGTCGGGATGTAGACGACGAACGTGAGGGCGAGGATGCCGGCGAGCCAGAGCCACGGGGCGCGCTGGGGGCGCGGCCTTGTCTTGGCCGTCTGTGCCGGGGAGGGCTTCCGTCGGGTCTTTGTCACGAGGAGGTGCGGGTGAACTCCGGGGTCATCCGCCGATTGCCCGGAGGTACCCGGGATCGATCGCGGCACCGAGGCGCCGAGCCTCCTGCGCGTCGGCCAGCGCTCTGGTCTTGTCGCCGAGCGCCCACCAAGTACGACTGCGATTGTAATAGTAGTCACTGCGCGAGTTCAAGTTCTCCGGGGCAATCCGGATCGCGCGATCGAACGCGTCGAGCGCTTCGCGGTACCGGTTCAGCGCGGCGAGTTCAACTCCCACCGCGTTCCAGTAGACGTGATTGTTGGGGTGTCCCGGCTCGAGTTCGAGGGCGGAGCGAAGGTCGGCGAGCGCCCGCTCGTGATCGCCCATCCGGATATAGGCGAGCGCGCGGTTCGTGCGAGCGTCGATCAACAGGGGATCCGCTTCGATCGCGGCGGAAAGGTCGGCCACGGCGGCCGCCGCTTCGCCTCGGTTCAAGCGGACCACACCGCGGTTGCTCCGCGCGGCGGCGAATCCGGGCTTGAGGCGTACCGCGTTGTCGAAGCAGACGAGCGCGGAGTCCAACCGTCCCTGGCTTGCCAGCAGCATTCCCTTCTCGTTCCATGCGATTTCGACCTTGGGGCTGAGGGCGATCGCCTCGTCGAAGTCCGCCTCGGCTCGATGGAGATCCTTGGTGACGTCGCGGTAGTGGGCGCCGCGGAAGGCGTACGCGAAGTAGACTCGATGCGGATACTGCCGAATCACGTCGCTCCACATCGTCTCGGAATTTTGCCATACGTCGCAACGACGCCACGTTTGGTAGAGCGAGAAGGGAAGCAGGAGCAGGAGAACTCCCCAGATCAACGGCCGGAGCCAGGATGGCCCCGGCCTCGCGCCCGGCGGATCGTCGAGCCACCATGCGAGGGTGAAAAACAGGCCGATGTACGGAAGGTAGGTGTAACGATCCGCCATCACGGCCTGCCCGACGGTGGTGAACTGGAGCACGAGGAAGATGTTCACCAGGAAGAAACCGAGGCCGAACGCGATGACCCGCGAGCGACGGCAGGCAATCACGGCGACGGGCAGGAGAAGCAGGACAGCGGCGAACGCGACGTAGAACTCGGGGCCGGGACCCTGTCCCTCGAAATTAGGGTAGGGGTAGATCGCGGAGAGCCCGATCGGCACGAAGAGCTTCACGAAGTACATCACCGTGCCGAAGCACGCGAAGACGAGCTTGTGGAATGGGCTCCAGCTCGACGCCATGGCCCCTGTGGCTTTCTGTGCGCTCAGGGTGAGCAACCCCATCGCGATCGAGGACGCGAAAAAGGGGATCTTCTCGAGAAACACGAGCGGCGTGAACGTGCGCCGCCGGTACCAGTCCAGGAGCAAGAGGACGAGCGGGAAGACGACCGCCGCGGGCTTCGCAGCGAGAGAGAGCAGGAAGGCCGCCAGGGTCGCGGCGAGCCATGCCCCGTGGCGCTTTTCCAGGTAACGGAGGTAGACGATCAACCCGATCAGGAAGAAAAACGCGTACAGGACGTCTTTTCGCTCGGACACCCAGGCCACCGACTCCACGTGCATCGGATGAATCCCGAAGAACAGGCTGCCGGCGACGGAGGTCCAGAACCGCCCCCCGGTGAGGCGGCGGAGGAGGAGAAACACGAGCGCCGTGTTCGCGAGATGGAGCAGGAGATTGAGCCAATGGTACGAACGAGGATTCAGCCCGGAGAGCCGATAGTCCAACACGAGCGACCAGATGGTCAGCGGATGGTAGTTCCCATTCAGGTCCAGTTTCAGGATGGCGTTGAAGTCCGGATGAGCGAGTAGCGGATTCTTCGTGACGTACGTCGTGTCGTCCCAGTTCGTGAAGTCGTTGTCGAGGCTCGGAATGTATACGACGAACGTGAGGAGGAGGATGGCCGCGCACGAGAGCAGCCATTTCAGTGGGGCCGGACGTCGGGCGGCCCCCGTCTTCGGTGTGCCTTTGCGCTTATGCGAGCGCGCGATCGGTTTGGGCGACACGTTCGAACGGCCCTCGGTGTTCGCAAGGAGCGGAGGCTAACAGCCTAGTCCATTCCCTGTGCGAAGAACAGCGCCTTGCGCCCTGCGGCGCCGGCGTTTATACTAGGGGACTGCCACCGAAACGACGACCGCTAGGAGAGGATTGAGTCCGTGATACCAGCCACACAAATCAAGGTCGGGATGGTCATCGTTCACGACGGAAAACCCTGCCGCGTCCTCAACGTGCTGCACGTCACGCCGGGAAACTGGCGCGGCATGGTGCAGACCAAGATGCAGAACCTCGTGACCGGGTCGAACGTCGAGCACCGGTTTCGCTCCGAGGACAAGGTCGTGAGGGCCGACCTAGACCATCACCCGCTGCAGTATCTCTACCGCTCGGGCGACGACTTCACGTTCATGAACACCGAGAACTACGAGATGAGCAACGTCCCCGCGAGCTACCTGGGAGACGCCATCCAGTTCCTCGTCGAAGGCATGATGGTCGAGGTTTCGTACTACGAGGGGAAGCCCGTCGCCGTCGACCTACCCATGTTCGTCGAGCTCGAGATCATCGAGACCGATCCCGTCATGAAGGGTGCCACCGTGTCGTCCTCCCCCAAGCCGGCGCGACTCAACACCGGGCTCATGACGAAGGTGCCCCAGCACATGTCCGTCGGGGATCGCGTCAAGATCGACACCCGGGACGGATCGTTCGTCGAGCGGGTCTGATCGTGCGATGAGCCCCGTCTCCGTCAACGGTGCGACGTTCCACTCCGAGGTCGCGGGCCAAGGTCCGGGCCTCGTTTTCATTCATGCCGGCGTCGCCGACTCCCGCATGTGGGACGCCGAGTTCGCCGCCTTCCGCGACGGCTTCCGGGTCCTCCGCTTCGACCTCCGGGGATTCGGCCGAACCCCCATGCCGCCCGGTCCCTTTGCCTACCACGACGACGTTGCCGGCGTGATGCGCGCCTCCGGAATCGAATGCGCGACGCTGGTCGGGTGCTCCTTTGGGGCCAACGTGGCCGTGGAGACTTGCCTCGCGTTTCCGGGGTTGGTCGAGCGGCTGGTGTTGATTGCGCCGGGGCTTGGGGCAGGGAGCGAGTCCGAGGAAGTGCGCCAGTTCGATCAGGCCGAGGAAGACGCGCTCGAACGGGGCGATCTCGAGGGCGCGACCGAGTTGAATCTTCGCCTGTGGGTGGATGGGCCGTTTCGTCAACCGGGCGAGGTGTCGGCGGATGCGCGGGCGCGGGTGCACGAGATGCAGATGGGCAACTTTCGAATGACCATGCCGGCGGAGATCGAGCGGGAGCGCCTCGAGCCCCCCGCGGCGGAACGCCTGAACGAGATCAGGATTCCGACGCTCGTGGTTCTGGGGGCGCTCGACGTGCCGTTTCTGGCGGGCGTCGCGCAGCGGATCGAGCGGGAGGTGCCGGCAATGAAGCTGGTGGTCGTCCCGGACGCCGCGCACATGCTGAATTTGGAGAAGCCGGAGGAATTCCGGCGAATCCTCTCGGAATTTTTGAGCGCCCCCAGCTCCGCCGAGGTGTAAGCTCTGTAGGTCCTCCCCGTCGCGATCCTCTGCAGTCCCCTCCGAAAGACTTGCCCGGGATGGGGTCCGCTTCATGGAAACCGCAACGCATCGTGCCCGTTACCTCGTCGCCCTCTTCTTACTGGTTTTTTTCGCGCTCCATCCGTCGCCGGCATCCGCCGTTGCGGACGAGGGCCCGTACATACTTCGTTTGGAGCGGGGAGATTCGATACAGGTTCTGGGAATGCAGCCCGCAACATTCGGAATGTTCCGATATGTGCGAGTCGACTCCGTAAGGCGCTACGTTGCCGGATACCGCATCCGGTCGATTAGCGATACTTCCGGCCGTGACGTGACGCCAGAGGTTGTGGGACACCGTCGGGCGATCGGTGTGGATCCGTTGGCTTATCGGCCAGACCCCAAGGTTCCCCGCACACTCCATCGGGACCGGCTCGTTTTTCCAATTTTCGAAGTGGGCGTCTACGGGCGCCTGAACGGGTCGGAACCTTACGAAGGCGACCACGGCTTGATGACCGGGCTTGATTTCGGGGTCATGCGAAACCTCTCGCGATCCACTTCGGCGGGAGCGACTGTTCACTTGGAAGCGGAGGACGATCGAACCGGGTTAGGCTTGGCACTGCGAGGGCGGCGATGGTTGAGCGATCAAGTGAGCGTCGACGGATCGGCGGGGTGGATCTTTGCCGGGGATGACGAACGCGGCGAGTTCGAACCGTATGCGTTCTATGGAGAAGCCGCCGTCAATCTACGAGACCGCCTGCAACTGGCTGCTCGCATCGAATCGTGGAGGTGGAATCGACTCAACTACGACCAGTACGGCTACGGGTTGAACTCACGACAGGAGACGCTGATACAAGTCGGCGGAAGGGTGGGTGTTTTTCCGGGAGTTCCGATCTTCATCATATTTTTGCTTGGTGCTGGGATAGACGAACACCCGGTCTACTGAAACTGGCGTGTTACTCCTTCAACCGCCCCAGCGATCGCGCGATCTCCCACGCCACGGCGGCGCCCTGTCCGGCCGCGTTCGCGATGGCAGGCGACCGGGGCGAGCAGACGTCGCCGGCCGCGTAGATGCCGGGCGCGCTCGTCAATCCGCCGGCGCGTGTCTTGACGAACCCCGCACGATCGAGGCGGATCACCCCGCGGAACCGATCGGTTTGCGGTTCCCACCCGATTCGGATGAAGGCGGCGTCGGCGGCGATCTCCTCAACCTTTCGGCCGCCACCCACCCGGTAGCGCACCTTCTCGAGGCGCTCCGTCCCGACCAACTCCACCACGGTCGCGTTGGAAAGGATCCTGATCTTCGAATGCGCGCGCGCCCGTTCCAGAAAGTCGCTTCGCGCGCGGAATCGCTTCGAGTGGTGGAGGAGCGTCACGTCGGATCCGCTGTCGGCGCAAATGATGGAGTCCTCGACCGCCGCGGTGCCGCCGCCGACCACGACGACGGGCTTTCCCGAAAACCGCCCGCGGTCGCGATTGGCCGAGTGGCTGACGCCCCGCCCAAGTAGCGCTTCCTCTCCAGGCACCCCGAGCCGCCGTCGGCGAAGCCCGGTCGCGATCACGATCGCGCGCGCCGAGAATCGCTCCCCGCCCGCCCGCTCCACCCAGCGACCGCGCACGGAAAGACGCGCTACGGCTTCGCCCACGAGAATCCGGAGCGTCGCGGCGCGCGCATCGTTCAGCACCTGCCCGGCAAAGCGACGGCCTTCCCATTCAAACCCGAGAAGGTAGTTCTGGATCGTTCCGTAAATCTCGTGGAGCTGTCCGCCGGGTTGCGGCGCTTCCTCTAGGACGAGCGCATCCAATGCGAAGTCACGAAGCCACAAGGCCGCGGAGAGTCCGGCGACGCCGGCGCCGACGATCAGGACGTCGTGGCGTTCGGGGCGGGGCATACGTCCGCGGCGACTTCCCAGAAGGTCTTGGGCTCGATGGGTCCGAGCTTGTGCCGGGCGCTCAGGAGGTCGAGGCAGCGCCGGCGTTCGGCCATGCGTTCGGGGACGAGCGCGCTCATGCCGTCGGCGTGGATCCGGATCGTCGCCGTGACTCCGGGCACCCGCGTGATGACGCCGCCCTTCTTGGCGACGCGGACGAGCCACTCCCAGTCTTCGGAGTAGGTGAACTCGGGGGCGAAGGCGCCGAAGCCCGCGAACGCGGCGCGACGCGCCAGGAGGGAACTGGGAGGCACGTAGCCGTCGCGCGTGAATCGGCCCATTTCGAAATCACGCGCAATGGTCCGCGCGGACCCGTCCGACTCGCGCACGATCCGGACGTCGGAGTAGACGACGTCGGCCTTGTCGTCGTGGTCGAGCGCGGCCGCGAGCCGGCGCACGTGCTCGGCGGTCCAGTCGTCATCGTCGTCGAGAAGGGCGATCGCGTCGCCCCGCGCCGCCTCGACCCCGCGATTTCGCGCGCGCGCCGTTCCCTCGGCGGGGCCGTCGTGCTCGACGATCGTCGTCGGAAAGCCGAGCGCGCGGATCGCGCCGCGCGCCTCATCGGTGAGCGGCGCCCCGCCGTCGCGGACGAGGATCAACTGGAGTTCTTGATGGGTCTGGCGTGCCACGGCCTGGAGCGCCGTGAGCAAACGCTCGGGTCGGTCGCGAGTGGGGAGAACGATGGAGACGGAGGGCACGTGCGTCTAACGCCGGCGCGATCCCGAGCGCCGCGTCCCGCCGGCCGCGGGAAGCCCCTCCCCGCGCTTTGCCTCCGTCGAGAGCCGCGCATTCGCGCCGGCGCCCTTGAGCTCCATGCAAAGATGCCGCGCGTGTACGCGAATTTCGATCGCGCGGGGCGCGAGCGCGCGTTCCACGAGATCCGCGATCTCCTGCGTCAGGTGTTCTTGCAAACGGGGCACCGTGGCCAGCTCCCGCACCGCGCGGACCAGGGCGCCGGCGCCGCAGATCCGGTCGAGGGGCGCGAAGCGGACCGATGCCTCGCCGATGTAGGGGACGAGGTGGTGCGGGCAGAGTCCGTAGAAGGAAATTCCCTCGATCGTCACGCTCTCGCCGGGGCGCCCCACGAAGGGGAGCGGGCGGAGTACCGGCGGCCCCTCTCGAAGCCCGGACGTACGCTCGGCCAATAGTTCGGCCAGGAGGGCCGCGGTGACCGAATACTCGGGATCGCGGTCTCCGTCGACGCCGATCGACAGGAGGAATCGCTCGAGGGCCGCGACGTCGGGTCCCGTGTGGGGCTTCGGGCCGTGCGCCGCCTTTGCGCGCGCGCCCTCCTTCTTGCCGCGCGGCTTCGCGTGGCCGTTGGCTCGGGAGCGAGGGCTCATAGGCCGAGCGCCTCGGACTCCGCCTGGAGCGCGGCCAGCACGACGCCGACGTGATCGGCGAGCGGCACGCCGAGCTCTGCGGCGCCGGTTTCGATGTCGTCGCGGTTCACGCCGCGGGCGAAGCCCTTCGACTTCATCTTCTTCAGCACGGACTCCACGGTCACCTCCGCCAGGGTCTTGTTCGGCTGCACCAAAGCGGTCGCCGTGATCAAACCGCAGAGTTCGTCGACCGCGAAAAGCGCCTTCGCCATCGGCGTCGTTCGCGGCGTGCCACTGTAGGTCGCGTGGCCTAGGATCGCCTCGATCATCTCGGGCGGGTAGCCCTTCTCCGTCAGGATCCGGCATCCCACGAAGGGATGCTCTTCCCGCGACGGGTGCTTCTCGTAGTCGAAATCGTGGATGAGGCCGGTGGCGCCCCAGAGCGCTTCGTCCCCACCGAGCCGCCTCGCGACCGCGCGCATCGCGGCTTCGACCGCGAGCGCGTGCTTCCTCAAACCGGGCGTCTCCGTGTGCTCGTGGAGGAGGGCCAGGAGGTCGTCGCGGCGCATGGCGGCGCCCGCGGATGTCGGCGGAGGCGTGGTCATGGAAGCGCGAGAGGCGCCCCCAGAGGATAGGGGGCGCCCTTCGGAACGGCAAGCGCGAGGATCGAACGCGGCGGGCGCCGCGTCCCCTTACAGGTCCTTCTTCGTGATCACCGTGGCGCGGAGAACCGTGATCGTCTCCGTTCCCTGGACCGGAACGATGCCGCTCGCGGTCGTGTCGAACGTGATCCGCACGCCGATCTTGGCCTTGTCCTGCACCAGCGCTTCCGCGAGCGCGTCGGACGAGACCTGGGTGCTCACGTTGGTGATGGCGCCGGGTGTGAGCGAGACGGGGATGTCGGCGATCGGAGTGGACGAGAAGACGTCCGACGAATCGGCCGACGTGATGTAGATCCGAAACGAGGCGGACGCCGTGCCGGTCGTGTTGTCGAACGACGCGGCGATATCCAGCGTGGCGGAGGAAACCTCCGTGACGTCCTCAATCCCTTGGAGGAGGCTCACCTCCTCGCTCGCGACGTCCACCGTCACGCCCGAGAGGCCGCCGGGAATGGGCCCGTACGCCTGCGAGACGTCCGCGGGGTCGAGAAACGAGAGGATGTCGACCGTGAGGATGAGGCTTCGGTCCCCGCATCCGCCCATCAGGAGCGGAAGCAGCGCGAGCACGACGATCCAGCGACGCATGAAGCCTCCTAGTAGAGCGTGAGGGACGCGCTGAGTTCGGTCTGGCGCGTTTCTTCGACGTAACGGCCATGGGAGGCGACCGCGAGATCCAGCCCGATTCCGCCGAAACGGACGCCGGTGCCGCCGGCGACCTGCCAGCGCCCATTCGAGTCGCGGTAGAAGCCGCCCCTCAGCGCGAACTTTCCGACCCACGTCTCGGCCCCCACGTGGACGCCGGTGGAGAGCTCGTTGTCCACCAGGTCGGCCGCGATCGTCGTCGGGCCCATCCGTTTCGCCACGTTGATCGTGGTCGTGGCGGGAATGCGGCTCGTGAAGTCCTCGTCGACGGCGAGAAGGGTCGTCCCGAACTCGTTCAGCGAATCGCTGTAGACGTGCTGCTTCACGGTCGTATCCCAGGAGATCTCGCTCCCCACGTCGTTGATGCCGACGCCGAGTTCGAAGTTGTTCCAGAAGAGGACCGCGCCGACATCGGCGCCGTAGCCGTGGCCCATTCCGCCCGCCTCGCCGACCGCCGCGTAACGCGTTCGGGCAACCATGTCGAAGGCGACCGGATCGCTGCTTCCGAAAAGCGTGTCGCCGGTCGTGACGCCGCCCGCCCCGTCCACCTGCCCGTACGCCAACCCAAGGAGGTACTTGGGCGCCGCGCCGAGATACAGCGAGGTCTCACGATTCCGGCGTGGATCCAGAGCCTTCGGATCCGGCGGATCGCCGTCTTCCTCGCCGACGCCGTCGACGTCTTCGCCCGCGCCCGCCGCGGGCGCGCGGTAGGCGCGGAGCGCGATCCCGGCCTGGAACGCCACCGCGGCCTGCGCCACGCCGTCGTCCACGAGGCCGTACCGCGTGTTCGAAACGAAGGGTTCCGCGTCACGAAGCGCCGCGCGCAGATTCGGATCGAGATCGAATTCGTTCCGCACGTGGACGATCGGCTGCAACTGGACGAAGAAATTCTTGATGCCGAAGCCGATGCCGAAGAGGTGATAGACGCCACCCTGACGCATCGACTCCTCGGGGATCACGCGCCGGACGTCGTCCAGGTCGACGAGGAGCGAGTCGCGCCCCACGAAAATCGAGATGTCGCCCGACACCTCGTCGGGCTTCGAGAGCGAATAGGTCAGCGGCGGGTTCGAAACGAGGTCGAGGATCTCGAAGATGTTGAAGTCGGGATCGTCCGGATCGAATTCCGGCGTGTCTCCCGCCAGTTGAAGGAGCCCCAGTGGAAGCGGGATCGACCCGTAGCCCTCGCCCTTCGGGACCGCGCGGAAGGCGATGTTCGCGGAGCGGGAAGCGCCGTTGTCGCTCGTGGCCACGCCGCCCATGCCCAAACGCCGGGCATTCAACATCTGAGCGTCCGCCGCGCCGGGCAAGAGCCCCGCGATGGCGGCCGCCAGGAGAAGCCAACCCATTCGAATCATGATGATTACCCCCACGCTACCGCGGTTCGCCGCGGGGCGCTCGATGCGCCCTGGAATCTATCGGCGCGTTCGCCGGGGACCTTGAGCCGGGCCCGATTTGACCCCACGATCGCCCTGTGCTACTGTTCTTCATTCGCTTGGCAGCGCGTCATTTAGCCCCGTTCTCGCGGGGCCTTCCGAGGCGCGCCCTTTCCGGGGGACTCCCGCACTCCCATGAACCAAATCGAACTGTCCAAGAATTACGATCCGACCCAGGTCGAGAAGCGGTGGTATGCCCACTGGCTCGAGCGCGGCTACTTCCGACCCTCAGATCGTGAAGGTCCGCCGTTCGTGATCCTGATCCCGCCCCCGAACGTGACCGGGAGCCTCCATTTCGGACACACGTTCGACCACACGATCCAGGACCTCATGACCCGCTGGCACCGGATGATGGGCGAGCCGACGCTCTGGCTCCCGGGCACCGATCACGCGGGCATCGCCACGCAGAACGTGGTCGAGAAGCGGCTGGCCGAGCAGGGGAAGACGCGGTTCGACCTGGGCCGGGAGGGCTTCGTCGAGGAGACCTGGAAGTGGAAGGCCACGTACCACGAGCGCATCACCGAGCAGATGAAACGGCTCGGCGATTCGGTGGACTGGTCGCGCGAACGCTTCACGATGGACGAAGGGCTGTCCTTGGCGGTGCGCGAGGTCTTCGTCCGCCTCTATCGGAAGGGCCTGGTCTACCGCGGCAACCGGATCATCAACTGGTGCCCGCGCTGCCACACGGCGCTCTCGGACGAGGAAGTGAATCACGTCGAGACCGAAGGGAAGCTCTACCACGTGATGTACCCGGTCAAGGGGACGCAGAAGCACGTGGTCGTCGCCACGACGCGCCCGGAGACCATGCTGGGCGACGTGGCCGTGGCCGTGCATCCCAAGGACAAGCGATACGTGCCCCTTCACGGCAAGACCGCGATCCTTCCGTTCGTGCGCCGGGAGATCCCGATCATCCTCGACGAGAGCGTCGATCCCAAGTTCGGCACGGGCGCCGTGAAGGTGACGCCCGCGCACGATCCGACCGACTTCGAGGTGGGGCAGCGACACAATCTGACGCCGCTCAAGGTGATGGACGAGAGCGCGGTGATGAACGAGAACGCGGGCGACTTCCAGGGCCTGACGCGAGAGGAGGCGCGCAAGCGGATCGTGGAAGCGCTCGAGGACCGCGGTCTCCTGGTGCGCGTGGAACCGCACCGGCTGTCGGTGGGGCATTGCGACCGGTGCGACACGGTGGTGGAGCCCTACCTATCGCTCCAGTGGTTCGTGAAGATGAAGCCGCTCGCCGAGCCGGCGTATGCCGCGATCGAGAAGGGAGAGCTGACGATCCTTCCGCGCCGGTGGGAGAAGGTGTACCTCCGGTGGCTCGAGGGGATCCGCGACTGGTGCATCTCGCGGCAGCTCTGGTGGGGACACCGAATTCCGGTCTGGACCTGCGCGGCCTGCCAAACCGAGATCGTCGAGGTCGAGACGCCAAAGGCCTGCACGAAGTGTGGCGGCACCGAGCTGAAGCAGGACGAGGACGTGCTCGATACCTGGTTCTCGTCTTGGCTCTGGCCCTTCTCGACGCTCGGCTGGCCCGCTGAGACCGAAGATCTCAAGAGGTTCTACCCGTCGAGCGTGCTCGTGACGGGACCCGACATCATCTTCTTCTGGGTCGCGCGCATGGTCATGGCCGGCTACGAATTCATGGGCCGATGCCCCTTCCCGCAAGTGTACCTGCACGGCATCGTGCGGGACGCCGAGGGCCGGAAGCTCTCGAAGTCGCTCGGAAATTCATCCGACCCGATCGAGCTCATGGATCGAAACGGCGCCGACTCGCTTCGGTATTCGCTGGTGCTCCTCTCGCCGCAGGGGGGTGACATCCACGCGTTCTCCGACGAGAAGGTGGACTTGGGCCGCCACTTCGCGAACAAGCTGTGGAACGCGTTCCGCCTCGTGCAGCCGCACCTCCAGGGATACGCTCCCGACGAGGGTCGCTCGCGGCCGTCCCTGAGGGATGAGGACCTCTGGCTCCTCAGCACGCTCGCCGCCACGGTCCGTTCGGTGACGCGGAACCTGCGCGCTTACCGAATCGGGGACGCCGCCAAGGACATCTATGATTTCACGTGGAAGGAATTCTGCGACTGGTATCTGGAGATGGCGAAGCCGCGGCTCTACGCGGGCCCCGACTCGCCGGACGCCCCGGCGGTCCGATACGTGACGCATACGGTGTTCAGCACGGTGTTCCGCCTGCTCCATCCGTTCATGCCGTTCTTGACCGAGGAATTATGGCACGCGCTCCCGGGTACTGAGGGGGACGTCGCGGTGGCCGAGTGGCCCGTGCCGGCCCGAGGCGCCTCCCAGCCCGAGGCCGAAGCGCGGATCGCCCTCCTGAAGGAGGTGGTCGGCGCCATTCGGAATCTCCGTTCGGAGATGAACATCTCGCCGGCACGGAAGGCGGCGATCCTGATCCGCGCCTCGGGGCCGGACGCGGAGACCCTCCGGCGCCAGCACGATCTGATCTTGATGTTGGGAAAAGGCGAATCGCTCGAGGTCGGGCCGGACGTCGCGAAACCGCGCGTGACCGCGTCCGCGGTCGTGCGAAGCCACGAGATCTTTCTCCCGTTGACGGGCCTGATCGACGTCGATCTGGAGCGGCAGCGCCTTCTGAAAGAATATGAGCGCGTCGTGCGCGAGTTCGACGTCTCGCGGCGCAAGCTCTCGAACGAGGATTTTTTGGGGAAAGCGAAGCGTGAGGTCGTCGACCGCGAGCGCGACAAGTTCGAGACGCTCGGCGAGACCAAGGAAAAACTGGAACGGAATCTGGAGGTGTTGCGGTGAGATCGACGACCAAACGATGGAAGGATGCGCTCACGAGCGCACGTACCGCGGCCGTCGCGGCGATTCTCTGCGGCCTCCTGGGCGGATCGGGGGCGGCGCAGGCTGCGGACGCGAAACGCGAGGCGGAGCCCAGCGGGAAGCGCGACGTGGCGGTGACGGTCTACAACGAGAACTTGGGTGTCATCAAGGACACTCGGACGTTCTCGGTGGCGAAGGGCGTCTCGGACGTTTCCTTCACGGACGTCGCGTCGCTCATCGACCCGACTTCCGTGCACCTCCGCCCGCTCGGGAGCGCCACGCTCGAAGTGCTCTGGCAGGACTATCGCTTCGATCTCGTCAGCACCGAGAAACTACTCGAGCGCTACGTGGACCAGAGCGTCCAGGTGGCCACGAAGGACGACCAGGTGCGCGAGGGAACGCTCCTCTCCTACGACGGCGCCTCGCTCGTGCTCCGGGATACGAGGGGAGGGCTGACGCTCATGAACCGCGCCGAGGTGCGTCAGGTCTCGCTCGCGTCCCTGCCGAAGGGCCTGATCACGCGTCCCACCCTGGTGTGGCGCCTCCGCGCCGCGCAGGGAGGCGACATCCCGGCCGAGGTGTCCTACATGACGAGCGGGATGGCGTGGCACGCGGAATACGTGGCCGTATTGAATGGCGAGGCGGCGACGAGCCTCGGTCTCCAGGGCTGGGCCTCGGTCGAGAACCGCTCGGGCGCCACGTTCGACGACGCGAAGATCAAGCTCGTGGCGGGCACCGTGCACCGCGCGCCCACCCCGCGGCCGCCCTACGACTACATGGAGCGGGGCGGGATCGCGTCGAAGGTGAGCGAGCAGATGGCGGAGCGCGGCTTCTTCGAGTACCACCTGTACGAGGTGCCGCTCCGCGCCACGCTCTCCAACAACGAAGTGAAGCAGCTCGGCCTCCTCCACGCGGACGGGATCAAGTCGGTGAAGAAGTTCGCCTACGAAGCGGACAAGGACGCTGCGAAGGTGATGGTGACCGTCGAGTTCGAGAACGCCACCGCCAACGGCCTGGGCCTCCCGCTTCCCGAGGGGATCGTGCGCGTCTTCCAGCGCGACACCGACGGCTCGCTGGAGCTCGCCGGTGAGGACCGCATCAAGCACACCCCGAAGAACGAGACGGTCCGGGTCGCGGTGGGCGCCGCCTTCGACATCACGCCCGAGAAGAAGCAGACGGACACGCGTCAGATCAGCCAGCGGATCCAGGAGCTCTCCTACGAGATCACGCTCAAGAATCACAAGAGCCAAACGGTCGACGTGACCGTGATCGAGCACGCGTACGGAGATTGGGAGATCGTCAAATCGAGCATTCCGGCGAAGAAGAAGGACGCCACCACGTTCGAGTTCGCGGTATCCCCGAGACCCGAAACGCCCCTCACGATCACGTATACGGTCCGGATTCGAACGTGACCGAAGGCGGCGTCAGCGGGGGGGCCACCCGCCTCGAGCCCGCGCGCCCACGGGCGCTCCTCGTCCGCGACGCGCCGCAGGCTCCGTTCAAGCTGGAGGCGCCGTACGCCCCCACGGGGGATCAGCCGCGCGCGATCGCGGAACTGACCGAGGGACTTCGCCGCGGCGACCGGTATCAGACGCTGCTCGGCGTGACGGGATCCGGGAAGACCTACACCATGGCGAACGTGATCGCCGCGGTGAACCGGCCCACACTGGTCATCTCCCACAACAAGACGCTGGCCGCCCAGCTCTACGGCGAATTCAAGTCGTTCTTCCCGACGAACGCCGTCGGCTACTTCGTCTCCTATTACGACTATTACCAGCCCGAGGCGTACGTTCCGCAGACGAACACGTACATCGAGAAGGACGCCTCGATCAACGACGACATCGACCGCTTGCGGCTCCAGGCCACGAGCGCCCTCCTGGAGCGGCGGGACGTCGTGATCGTGGCGAGCGTTTCCTGCATCTACGGCCTCGGATCGCCCGATGACTTCCGCAGGGAAATGCTCCTCATCCAGGTGGGCGACCGCACGTCGCGGGAGGAGATGCTCCGCCAGCTCGTCCACAGCCAGTACACGCGAGGGGACCTGGAGCTGAAGCGCGGGACGTTTCGCGCGCGCGGGGACGTGGTCGAGGTGCATCCCGCGTACGAAGAGACGGCCCTCCGAATCGAGCTGGACGGGGAGAAGGTGGAGCGGATCT
>Ga0070696_100001096_pt1 | contig 17527 bp, 14 predicted proteins | sample KBSK1253metaG_FD_65474 | JGI IMG/M metagenome (GOLD analysis project Ga0070696, IMG submission 65474) | Corn, switchgrass and miscanthus rhizosphere microbial communities from Kellogg Biological Station, Michigan, USA - KBS K1-25-3 metaG | ecosystem: Host-associated > Plants > Roots >... | reverse complement strand
TCACCGATGACCCCGTAACGGCCTACATCCCCGGCTGTACAAGGTTCCCTCCGAACGCATACGATGCACACCCGCTGCGAGGCATCGGGAGGAGCCGAGCATGCCGCACTTCCTCAACGTGGTGACCGGATCATGAGCCGCACGGCGATCGCTCCCGTGCGGCATGTGACCACCCCGCCGGCCGCGCCGAGTCCGGCGCCGACCGAGCGGATACGGCGTTTCTTCGCGAGGCCCCTCGTGCAGGACGCCCTTATCGCGGGCGCCCTTACCGCGATCGCCCTGGTGGGTGTGGTGACCCGGACGCGGGTCGACATCCCGGAAGGGAGCGGAGAAGGGATCCGTCGAAGTCTCGACTCCCTTGGGGTGACCCTGCTCCTCCTGCAGACCGCCACCCTGATCTGGCGGCGACGAGCCCCGGTCTTGGTCCTCGCGGTTGTGACCGTGTCGCTGTTCGCCTTCTCGATGCTCGGGTACTTCATGTCCTTCGCGTCGTTCGGGTTCCTGATCGCGCTCTACACGGTCGCCGCGCATCGGCAACGACCGATCTCGATCCCGGTGGGCCTCGCGTGCGGTGTGATCGTCTTCCTGATCCTCTCGCTCGGCCACGAGGAGATCGAGCCCGACACGGTGATCGTGGAGTGTTTGATCGTCGGCGCCGCCTGGTTCATCGGCGACGGCTACCGCATCCGACGGGGACAGTTCGTCCAGCTGGAGGAGCGGGCCGACAGGCTCGAGCGCGCCGGCGAGGAGATCGCTCGCCACGCGGTCGCCGAGGAGCGGCGCGTGATCGCCCGCGAGCTCCATGACGTCGTCGCGCACAACGTGAGCGTCATCGTCGCCGAGGCGGGAGCGGCCCAGCGGATCGCCGACGCACATCCACAGGAGGCGCTTGCGACGCTCGCGCCGATCGAACGCATCGGCCGCGAGGCCCTGGTCGAGATGCGACGACTCATGGGGTTCCTGCGGACGGAGTCGGAGCACCCGAGCCGTTCACCACAGCCCGGGCTCCAGGAACTCAACCCGTTGATCGCGCAGGCGCGGCACGCCGGCCTGTCGATCTCGCTCACGATCGAGGGCACGCCCCGGTCCGTCTCACCGGGCCTGGACCTCTCGGCGTTCCGCATCGTGCAGGAAGCGTTGACCAACGCGCTCAAGCACGCCGGGCCGTCGAACGTGCACGTGATCGTGCGGTACGGATCGGACCGACTCGTCCTGATCGTCGACGACGACGGCGTCGGGCCGTCGACACAACGCACGGATCCCACGCGGCCGCGCTACGGACACCTGGGCATGCGTGAGCGCGCCGCCCTGTTCGGTGGGCAGCTCCAGGTCGGCGCACGACCCGGCGGTGGCTATCGCGTGATCGCGTCACTCCCGCTCGACGCGGAGCCGGCATGACGATCCGAGTGCTCGTCGCCGACGATCAGCCGCTCATGCGCACGGCCTACGACATGACCCTCCGCGGTGAGGAGGACATGGAGCTGGTCGGCGAGGCGGCCAACGGTCAGGAGGCGATCGAGGAAACGCGCCGCCTCCATCCCGACGTGATCCTGATGGATGTGCGGATGCCGGTCCTGGACGGCGTCGAGGCGACGCGGGTCGTGGGCGCCGAAGATCCCACCGTCAAGGTCCTGATCCTCACGACGTTCGACATCGACGAGTACGTGGTCGAAGCGCTGCGTGCGGGCGCCAGCGGGTTCCTGCTGAAGGACGTCCGGCCGGACGAGCTGGTCCAGGCGATCCGGATCGTGGCGCGGGGCGATGCCCTGCTGGCACCGTCGGTGACGAGGCGACTGCTTGAGGCGGTCGGACCGTCGCTGGAGCCCTTGCGCCCCAAACGCGCGACCGCACTGTCGATGCTCACCGAGAGCGAGCTACGGGTCCTGGCGCTCGTCGGCCGCGGACTCTCGAACGATGAGATCGCGGCCGAGCTGTTCGTCGCTGAGACCACCGTGCGCACGCACCTGCGCCACATCCTGGAGAAGCTCGGGCTCCGCAACCGCGTGCAGGCCGTGGTCCTGGCCTACGACACCGGTCTGGTGCAACCCAACGCTCACGCCTGATCAGGCGCACATCGTCGCCACGGATGACGTTCGGTTCCTCCTGAACGACGACGACACATAGGCCGCCCCTTCCTACGGTTGTCCTGCGCGAACACTCGCCGGCGGCGGTGCCCGGTCCGGCCCGCACACGTCGAGGCGCGTCACGGGAGGGGCAAGATCATGATGCGTTGGATCGTCGGGTCGAGCATGCGCGCACGCGGCTTCGTCGCCGTGATCGCCCTTGCCATCGTGGCGATCGGCGCCTGGCAGCTTCGGTCCGTCCACGTCGACTCGCTGCCGGAGTTCTCGCCCCCGACCGTCCAGATCCAGACCGAAGCCCTCGGGCTGTCCGCCCCAGAGGTGGAGCAGCTCATCACGGTGCCGCTCGAGCAGGACCTGCTCGCCGGTATCCCGTGGCTGGACACGATGCGGTCCGCATCGATCCCGGGTCTGTCGTCGATCGAGCTGGTCTTCGACCCGGGCACCGATCTCCTGCGAGCGCGCCAGGTGGTCCAGGAACGGTTGACCCAGGCCGCCGGTCTGCCGAACGTGTCGGGGCCACCGCAGATGCTCCAGCCGCTGTCCTCGACCGGCCGGATCATGATGATCAAGGTCTCGTCGGCGTCCGTGACGCCGATCGAGCTGTCCGTGCTCGCCCGATGGACGATCCGCCCGAGGATCCTCGGCGTCCCCGGCGTCGCGAACGTCTCGATCTGGGGCCAACGGGAGCGACAGCTCCAGGTGCAGGTCGATCCCGACCGACTGCGAGCACACGACCTCACACTGGACGAGGTCATCGAGACCAGTGGCAACGCGCTATGGGCGTCGCCCCTCACGTTCCTCGAGGCATCGACGCCCGGCACCGGCGGCTTCATCGACACGGCCCAGCAGCGGCTCGGAATCCAGCACCTCCAGCCCATCACGACGGCAGCGGATCTCGCCGAGGTCCCGATCGACACCTCTGGCGGCACAACGTTGCGCCTCGGCGACGTGGCCGACGTGCTCGAGGATCATCAGCCGTTGATCGGCGATGCGGTTTTCACCGACGGTGAACCCGGCCTTCTGCTCGTGATCGAGAAGTTCCCGGGAGCGAACACGCTCGAGGTCACCCGAGGCATCGACGCCGCCGTGGCGGCGCTCAAGCCCGGTCTCACCGGGGTCGACGTCGATGCCTCGATCTACCGGCCCGCCGCCTACATCGAGCAGGGATCGCACAACCTGGCGGTCGCGTCCCTGCTCGCGCTGATGCTCATCGCGCTGGCGATCGGGGCGCTGCTGTTCGAGTGGCGGACCGCCCTCCTCGCCATCGCCGTCATCGTGTCCTCGGTCGCCGTGGCGTGGCTCGTCCTCGCCACGACCCACACCACGGTGAATACGATGGTCCTCGCGGGGCTCGTGATGGCGCTCGTCGTGATCGTCGATGACGCCGTCGGGGACGCCCAGAGCGCCGCGGCGACGCTTCGGCAGAGCCGGATGAATGGCGTCGAGCCCCGCGCGGCGTCGGTGCTCCGCGACACGATCGTCGCGATGCGCACGACGATCGTGTTCGCAACGGTCATCACCGTGGCCGCGTGCATCCCGCTGTTCTTCGTCCAAGGGGTCGGTGCTCCCTTCATCCCGCCGATCATCTGGTCGTTCGGGCTCGCGGTGGGTGCCTCGATGCTCGTCGCGCTGACGGTGACGCCCGCGCTCGCTCTCCTGCTGCTGCCAAGAGCTCCCCTCAAGCGCAATGAGTCACGGTTCGCAGGATGGCTCGCCCGCGGGTATGACCGCGCGCTTGCGGCGACGACCAGCCGACCGCGAGGCGCCTACGCCGGCGCCCTCGCGCTCGGGGTGGCCGGCTTCCTGACCGTTCCGTTCCTGACCGGTTCAGCGCTGCCCTCGTTCCAAGACGGCAACCTCCTCATCGATCTCCATGCCGTGCCGGGCACGTCCCTGCCCGAGATGGACCGGATCACTGACCGGATGGGCGTCGAGCTCGCCGCCGTGCCGGGCGTGACGGACGTCGGCGCCCACATCGGCCGAGCCATCTCCTCCGACCAGGTCGTCAGCGTGGATGCCGCCCAGCTGTGGGTGAGCCTCGATCCCGGCGCCGATCACGACGCGACGGTCGAGGCGCTCAGCGCCGTCGTCGCCGGCTACCCGGGGATCTCCCACGAGATCAGGACGTACTCCGATGAGCGGATCGCTCGCGTCCTCAGCGAGACCGAGGCTCCGATCGACGTTCGGGTGTACGGGCACGATGCCGAGCTGCTCCGCGAGCAGGCTGCGCAGGTCCGCGACACGATCGCGGGGATCGACGGCGTCGCGGACCCGCGCGTGGAGCTGCAGCCTCAAGAGCCGACGATCGACGTCCGGGTCGACCTCGAGAAGGCCGAGCGGTTCGGGATCGTGCCCGGCGACGTTCGCCGGGCAGCGGCCACGCTGATGTCCGGGATCGGCGTGGGCAGCCTGTTCGAGCAGCAGAAGGTGTTCGATGTGGTCGTCTGGGGAACGCCGGCAACCCGAGCGAGCCTCGGCAGCGTGCGCGATCTACTGATCGATACGTCCGACGGCGGGCACGTGCGGCTCGGCGAGGTCGCCGACGTGCAGGTCGCCCCGACCGCCGCGGAAATCCGACACCAGGATCTCTCCCGCAGCCTTGACGTCACGGCCGCCGTGGACGGGCGGAGCGTCGAAGACGTCTCGGCAGACGTGCAGGCCGCGATCGGCCGGATGACGTTCCCCCTCGAGTACCACGCGGAGCTCGTCGGAAAGAGCGCCGAGCACACCGATGCCACTCGGCGCGCGATCGCCGTCGCGATCGCGGCCGCGCTCGGGGTGTTCCTGCTCCTGCAGGCAGCGCTCGGCAGCTGGCGTCTCGCGACCGCATCGTTCGTGGTGCTCCCGCTCGCCGTTGCCGGGTGCCTGATCGCGACCCTCGCAACCGTCCACGTGTTCTCGATCGGTTCGCTCGCCGGTTGCGTCGCCACGTACGTCCTGAGCGCGCGGATCGGGTTGGTGCTGCTTCGCCACTGCCAGCAACTCCAGCGTCAGGGTGGTGACCCGCCCGACGTCTCGCTGGTCCGACGTGCAGCCCGCGACCGGCTCGTGTCCATCGTCACGACGACGACCGCGATCGCCGTCGGCATGCTGCCCTTCGCGATCGCGGGCGGGATCGCCGGGAACGAGATCGTGCGGCCGATGGCCGACGCGATCATCGGCGGCGACATCGCCACCGCGTTGCTCGCCGTGTTCGTCCTGCCGGTGCTGTACCTGCGATTCGCACCGGTTTCCGTCCCGGAGCTCGAGACCACCGAGCTCGTCGTCGTGCCCGAGCTCGAGGACCTGTCAGAGACCTCGAGCTGAAAGGACAAGGAGGAGAGATGCGGATCCGTCTCGCCAGCGTCGTCACCGCGATGCTTGTCGTCACGTTCGCGCTCGTGGGTTGCAAGGATGGTGCCGTCGAGGGGGAGACCGGCGGAAGCGACCTCGCGACGGTCGAGCCGATCGAGGGCAGCGGCGTCGCCCGCGTGACGCTTACAGCGGAGGCCGCCGAGCGGATCGACGTGCAGACCCGCCCCGTCGGCTCAGCACACGGCACCGAGTGGATCCCGTACGCCTCGGTGCTGTACGACCCGGCCGGTGAGACGTGGACCTACACGAACCCCGAGGAGCTCGTGTACGTCCGCGCACCGATCGACGTCATCCGCATCGACGGCGACCGCGCCCTGTTGTCTGACGGCCCGCCGCTCGGAACCGAGGTCGTCACGGTAGGCGCCGCCGAGCTGCTCGGCACGGAGTACGAGGTCGGAGAGGAGTAGCACCCGCGCCCCCCCATGTTGCGCTGGATCGTTCGATCGAGCTTGCGGTTCCGCTACCTCGTGGTGGCGGCCGCCGGCACGATGATGTTCTTCGGCGTCCAGCAGCTCGAGGCGATGCCGGTCGACGTGTTCCCCGAGTTCGCGCCGCCGCGCGTCGAGATCCAGACATCCGCGATCGGCCTGTCGGCCGCTGAGGTCGAAGAGCTCGTCACGATCCCGCTCGAGCAGTCCCTGAACGGGATCCCCGAGCTCGAGACGATCCGCTCGAAGTCGGTGCCCCAGCTGTCGTCGATCGAGCTGCTGTTCCGCGAGGGCACCGACGTGATCGAGGCACGACAGCTGGTCACGGAGCGGATGGCGGCGGTCACGCGAACGATCCCGACGTGGGCGAGCCCACCGGTGATGTTGCCGCCTGTCTCGACGACCGGCCGCGTGATCGAGATCGGCCTGTCGTCGGACACGATCGACCTCCGCGACATGTCGATGATGGCGTACTGGACGATCCGGGCCCGACTCCTGCGTGTCCCCGGCGTCGCGAACGTCGCGATCTGGGGCGAGCGCATCAAGATGCCCCAGGTCCAGGTCGACCCGGCGAAGCTCGCTGCCCATGGCGTGTCGCTCGACGACGTCATGACGACCACGTCGAACGCCGTCGACTCCGGCATCCTCCGGTTCTCCACCGGCGCGGTGATCGGCAAGGGCGGGTTCATCGACACCCCGAACCAGCGTCTGCAGATCCAGCACAGCCTCCCCGTGCTCTCGGCTGAGGATCTCGCCAAAGTGCCGGTGCAAGGCACGCACGGAGAGCGACTGACCCTCGGCGACGTCGCGACCGTGCGTGAGGGCACGTGGCCACTCATCGGCGACGCCGTGATCAACGACGGCCCAGGCCTCATGCTCGTGGTGGAGAAGTACCCGTGGGCCAACACGCTCGAGCTCACCCGCGGCGTCGAGCAAGCGCTGAACGAGCTGCGCCCAGGCATGCCGGAGTTACAGATGGACCCGTCGATCTTCCAGGCCGCGGACTTCATCGACCTCGCCGTGCACAACCTGGCACGCGCGCTGATCCTCGGATCGGTGCTCGTCCTGCTCGTGCTGTTCCTGTTCCTCTTCGAATGGCGCACGGCGCTGATCAGTCTGATCGCGATCCCGTTGTCGCTGTTGACCGCCGCTCTGATCCTCGATGCCCGCGGTGCGACGATCAACACGATGGTGCTCACGGGCATGGTGATCGCCGTTGGCGTGGTCGTGGACGACGCGATCATCGACATCGAGAACATCGTGCGCCGACTTCGGCTCGCTCGAGCGAGCGGGACGGCACCGTCGGCGGGCGCGGTCATCCTGGACGCCTCCTTGGAGGTGCGCAGCGCGATCATCTACGCGACGTTGATCGACGTCGCGACGCTGCTCCCGATCCTGTTCGTGCCCGGGCTCACCGGCGCCCTCTTCGCGCCGCTCGCCCTGTCCTACGGTCTCGCGGTGCTCGCGTCGATGCTGGTGGCGCTCACGGTCACGCCGGCGCTCGGCCTGATCCTGCTCCGCAACGCCCAGGTCGAGCGGCGTGAGTCACCGATCGTGCGCTGGCTGCAGCCGTTGTACCAACGCGTGCTGGCCGTCGTGATCCGTCGGCCGCTGCGCGTCGCGAGCGTCGGCATCGCGATATTCGTCACCGGACTGCTGATCGTGCCGCAACTCGGCGAGGCCCTCCTGCCGGAGTTCAAAGAGCGGGACTTCCTCGCGCACTGGATCTCCAAGCCGGGCACCTCGCTCCCCGAGGAACGCCGCATCGTGACGTTGGCGAGTAAGGATCTGCGCGCGATCCCGGGCGTCCAGAGCTTCGGCTCGCACATCGGGCAAGCGCTCCTGGCCGAGGAGATCGTCGGCGCGAACTTCGGCGAGAACTGGATCACGATCGACCCCGCTGCGGACTACGACGAGACGCTCACGGCGATCCAGGAGGTGGTCGACAGCTATCCCGGTCTGTACCACGACGTCCTCACGTACTTCAATGAGCGCGTCGACGAGGTCCTCGCTGGCTCGACCGAGCCGATCGTGATCCGCATCTTCGGCGAGGACCTCGAGGAGCTCCGAACCGAGGCGCAGGACGTCAAACACCTGCTCGCGGCGATCCCCGGCGTCGCCGAGGAGCACGTCAGCTTCCAGGAAGACGTGCCCCAGGTCGACGTTCGGGTGGATCTCGACGCGGCCCAGCACTACGGGCTGAAGCCCGGCGACGTTCGACGAGCCGCGGCCACCCTCGTGAACGGCGAAGAGGTCGGTGACATCTTCCGCGACGGCAAGGCCTACGACGTGAACGTCTGGAGCACGCCCGAGACGCGCAACAGCCTGACCGACATCCGCAGGCTGCCCCTCGACACGCCCGACGGCGGCCAGGTGCTGCTCGGCCAGGTCGCACAGGTCGCGATCCGCCCGACGCCCAACTCGATCGAGCGCGAGGGCGACTCCAGACGGATCGACGTCGAGGCCAACGTCGAGGGTCGCGACCTCGGGTCAGTCGTGCACGACGTGGAGGCCGCGATGGAGGGCGTCGACTTCCCGCTCGGGTACCACGCGGAACTCCTCGGCGAGTACGCCGAGCGTCAGGCGGCGCAGGGGCGCCTCTTGCTGTACGCCCTCGTGGCCGTCGCCGTCGTCTTCCTGTTACTCCGCGTGGCGCTGCACACCTGGCGCCTGGCGTGGCTCGCGTTCCTCGACCTCCCCATCGCCCTTGCCGGCGGCGTCATCGCGACCTACCTCGCCGGCGGCACGATCTCGCTGGGGTCGCTGGTCGGGTTCTTCACGGTCCTGGGGATCGCCGCGCGGACGGGGATCATGATGATCAACCACTTCCAGCACCTCGAGCGATTCGAAGGCGAGACGTTCGGGCCGGCGCTCGTCCTGCGAGGCGCTCGCGAGCGGCTCTCCCCCATCATGATGACCGCGCTCGCGACCGGGCTGGCCGTGATCCCGCTCGTCATCGCCGGCGATCTGCCTGGTCACGAGATCGAGCACCCGATGGCGATCGTTATCGTCGGCGGTTTGATCACGTCCACGTTCCGCAACCTGTTCATCGTGCCAGCCCTCTACCTGCGATGGGGCCGGGGCGCGATCGTTCCCGCTCGTCCGAACGGAGTCCTTGCATGACCCTCCGATGCCGACGCACCGGTCTGTGCTTCCTCGCGGTGTTCCTGCTGCTCGCGGTCGCGTGCAGCGACGAGACGCCGCCCGGCTCCGACGCGACGACGGTTCCGCCCGGCCCCGCGGCCGCCGATGACTTCCACCCGGCGGCGTTCACCGAGCCGACGAAGGTCGACAACCAGTGGTTCCCGCTCGTCCCCGGCACGCAGATGACGTGGGAGGGCCACGCCCTCGACGGGAAGGACAAGCTCGAGCGAAGGGTCATCTTCACGGTGACCGACCTCGTCAAGGAGATCGCTGGCGTCCCGACGGTCGTGATCTGGGAGCTCGACTACACCGATGGCGAGCTCGAAGAGGCTGAGCTCTCCTTCTTCGCGCAGGACGGCTCGGGCAACGTGTGGCATCTCGGGGAGTACCCCGAGGAATACGAGGAGGGCGAGATCGTGAAGCACCCCGCCTGGATCGCCGGGTTCCAGGGAGCGCTCCCCGGCATCCACATGCCGGCGGCCCCGGCGATCGACACGCCGAGCTACGCGCAGGGCTGGGGCCCGAAGGTGGGATGGGACGATCGGGGCGACACGTTCGCGCTCGGTGAGCAGACCTGCACCGAGGTCGACTGCTACGAGAACGTCCTGGTCACGAGGGAGTTCAGCAGAGACGAGCCAGGGGCTTACCAGCTGAAGTACTACGCCCCCGGCGTCGGCAACGTGCGCGTCGGCTGGGGCGGCCCGAACGAAGAGGAACACGAGGTGCTCGTGCTGACCGATCTCGTGCAGCTCGACGCCGACGCCCTGGCGGAAGCGCGCAAGAACGCCCTGCAGCAGGAGGCGCGGGCCTATGAGAACAGTCGCGCAGCCTACGGCGGGACCCTGCCCTCGCAGCCCCGGGTCGCCTGACGCGGTTTAGGCGAACTCTTCCAACAGGCGAACCTCGATGTCGGTGAACGAGTCCCAACGCCCACCACCGATGTAGGCGTTGGTGAGCGAGATCACGCCGACCCTCCGGTCCGGCCTGAAGAACATGCGGGTGCTCATGCCGTAGTCGCCGCCCGTATGACCCATCCGGAAGTACCCGTGCGGATGACCCCCGTACCAGATCAATCCCTGATGCCAGCCGACGACGTTCGGGATCTGGTTCCGGCGGATCTCCTCGACGGTGCTCCGGTCGAGGACGCGCATGCCGCGCACCTTGCCGAAGTTCATGAAGGCGCCGAGCCACGACGCCAGGTGCACAGCGCTCGTCCGCAGCGCACCGTCGGGATAGTCGGGGTACCCGTACTGGAAGAAAGGATGGAACGTCTCCGTGACTGCGTTGTAGCGGTAGGGCATCGCGAGATTCCTCGTCGAGATGTCGGCCAACCGGAACCCCGAGTCGGTCATACCCAGCGGATGCAGGATCCGACGACGGCACCACTCGTCGAAGTAGACCCCGGTGATCGATTCGGCGACGTAGCCGGCGAGCGCGACCGCGAGGTTGGAGTAGGAGTACGACGTCCCCGGACGGCGCTCGTAGAAGTTCTGGTTCTGGTGGTACTCCGGCTTGCCGGGCACATAGTACGAGCGCATGAAGTGACCCAGCGACATCGGCGAGTCGCCGTGGAAGTAGAGCGTCGGCTTGGAGTACGGCGTGCCCCAGACCCAGTATCGATCGCGGATCGAAGACGTATGCGTCAGCAGGTGCCGCATGGTGACGCGCGCGTTCGGTGCGGCGGGGATGTGCACCTCGAACGGCAGGTAATCGTTGATGTCGGCGTGCAGATCGAGGCGGCCGTCCTCGACGAGCGCCATGATCCCGGCGCACGTCACCGTCTTCGACACCGACGCCAACATGAAGACGGTGTCTGGCGTGACGCGGATGCCACGGTCGATGTTGGCCCAGCCGAGCCCCGTCGACCAGACGACCTGCTCACCTCGGACTACCGCGACCGCGAGCCCAGGGATCTTCGCGTCGTGGAACTTCCGCTTGACGAACCGCTCGATGTGCCGGTCGCGCGCGGTGGCCGAGCGGACGAACGAGAACGGGGCGATCGAAGCTGCGCCGACGATCGCAGCTCGGCTGACGAACTGGCGGCGGTTGAGGCCCGTGGAAGTGTCCGGTCGGGGCATCGTGTGCGGCGGAGCCTAGCTTTCGCCCTTCCGGCGGGGCAAGAGCCGTTCGGGCACGATCCGTCGCCCGCTCGTGGATGGAGGCGGGCCGGAGGAGCTCTACCGGACGAACACGACTGACAGAGAAGGTTCCGCCCGAGGAGGACTCCGGCCCGCCTCCGATACCTCCTACGCCGGAAGGGTTTGCGGGCCCGGCCAGCGCGGAGAGGGGCGGGTCTCCTCGTCGCCGTTCAGGAACACCTGGGAGTCTGGTCCAAACATCCGAGAAAGGGCCTTGAAGGCCCGCCCACTCCTATATGCCTTCACCGTCCCGGACTCTTCGTGGGCCTAGACGAGGAACGACGACCCCTCGACGTCGCACGTATCGCGTCGGGTCAGTGCCCGGAAGCCGAAACCTCTGACCGCTTCGATGGCGATGTCGGCGTCCGCGGCCGCCAACTTGGCGCGTAGACGCTGGACGAGCGCCTTCACCGTGTAGGGATCGACGGGGATCTCCGCGCCGTCGCCCCAACCGACCCGACGAAGTTCACGGAAGGACCAGGCGCGACCGGGCGCGCCCAGCAACGCGCCCAACACCTTGAACTCGAGCTCGCTGAGGGGCAGTGATTCCCCCTGCCACATGATCCTGCGCCCCTCCATATCGACCACGGTGTCGTCGAGCACGCGCTGGGGTTGCGCCGGTGCAGGACCGGTCTGTTCCTCCTGCCACTGTCGAAGCGTGTCGCGGTCCGGTGCGATCACCACGACGGAGCCGAGATTGAGGTACTCCGGGACGAGCGCGAGCCGACCTTCGCCGACGAGAAACACCGTTGGAACCCCCATCACCCGTTGATTGCCCGCCGCTCTACGATCCCTTCGCGCGCCGGCCAGCGTCGTTCCGAAACGTGTCGGACTTGTCACCGACGCGTCATCGACCTGCATACGGACCTCTCCCTAGCGTCACCAGCGCAGAGCGTTCGAGGGAGAGGGGATCGCCATGCAACGTCGTTTTGCAACCGTTGCCCTGATCGCGGTCGCGGCAGGAAGCTTGTTCGCAGTACCAGCGCAAGGGCAGACGGGGCGTCACTGCGCGTACCGCCTCGTCACGATCGCCCGTCACGGTTCGGTCAACGTGACCCGCCCCGAGTTGATCGGCTGCTATGGCACCTTCTCCGAATCGTTGGCGGCGGGCTCAGGTGGGTCGATCAGGGTGTCGTCCTCTATGACGCCGCAGCGACTCACTGACGCGGACCTGACCGCCGTGGCCCTCGCAGGGAGCGTCCTGATCGGGACGGAATTCGATCTGGGGAGCTTCGACGGAGCCTCGCAGGACTACTTCGCGTCATCGACGTGTTCCTCGACGAACATCTGGGAGCTGAACTGGGTCGGTGACCAGTGGAACGATAGGTTCCAGTCGGGCAAGGGTTTCGGGGGGTGCGATCACAACAAGAAGTTCGCGGCAGCCGACTTCGGGGGCAACGTCTTGACGTGCACTCCCAACTGCTCGGGCTACGGCAGTCTCGCGAACGAGGTCTCCTCCCTGCGGTGGAAGCCGTGATATATCCGGTGCGTGCTCGATGATGCTGAGCTCATTCGGCGCTCGATCGACGCGCCCGATCTGTTCGAGGAGATCTTCGAACGCCACTACGACGCGCTCCTTCGTTACGGGCGTCAGCGCGCAGGGCACGATGTCGGGGAGGAGATCGCTGCGCGAACGATGGTGATCGCGTTCGACCGGCGCGCTTCCTTCGATGGTCGTATCCGGTCGGCCCGTCCGTGGCTCTACGGGATCGCTACCAACCTGATCCGGCATCACGCGCGCGACGAGCGGGTGCACATCGCCGCCGTCGCACGGTTACCGATCGACCCCGATCTGGATGATGAAGACACCCTCGATCGGCTCGAGGCCGAACGCTGGCGGCCTCAACTGCTGGACGCCCTTCTGGAACTCGCACCCGGCGACCGCGATGCCTTCACGCTGATGGCCCTCTCTGGCTTGAGCTACGCGGAGGTGGCAAGCGCGCTCGGGATCGCGGAAGGGACCGCCGGGTCGAGGATCCACCGTGCTCGACATCACCTGCGCGAAGTGATGCGCGCCGCCGAGGCAAGTACAGGTGGAGGAGACGCCGGGCCAAGCGACCACTCCAAGGAAGACGATGACTGACCTCGATGCGCTGACACGGCGCGCTCTCGGCGATCCCCCACCCGACCCACATGCTCGGGATCGGGCGCTCGTCCGGCTGCGGTCACAGATCTCCGACGCACAGGGAAGCGTCGTCAGCGCGCGACGCGCTCGCTCGTCTCGGCTCAGCATCCTCGCAGCTGTCGGTGTCATCGTCGTTGGGGTTTCGATCGTGGGGGTCGCCAGCTTGCGACGGCCCCTGGCGGCCGATGAGCTCACACATCTTGCGCAGATCAACCATGAGTGGCTGATCGGTCGACAAGCTCCATCCGTTCGGATCGAGGAGGCGGGCGTGCGCTCAGGTCAGGACCTGACGACGGGGCAAAGCTTCGCTCTCATCGTGCGATCTCTCTTCTCGCGATCGACCAACCCCGATGGATCGATGGACCAGACGCAAACGGTGGTCTCGGTCGAGTTCGCCAGTGAACAAGACCGTGCGACGTGGGAGGCCATGGGATCGCCCAAGATCCCGCACGCGGGGCAGGTGATCACAGACCATTTCGAGAAGCCCCTGTACGACCTGCATGCGATCTCCACGGACCCGATCACGCTGGAACGGAACCTTCGGGATGGCTCAGTGACGGGCTTCGCGTTGAACGACGAGCAGATGTTCGACGAGATCGGAGGCCTCCTGGCCGAGTCGGAGCTGACCCCTGATCAACGAGCTGCTCTCTATCGTGTTGCCGCTTCGCTCGACGGCGTGGACGTGCTCGGAGACACCGTCGACCCACTCGGCAGGCTCGGGATCGGGTTCTCGATGGCCATGGGCGGATCCCGAGAGGTGCTGATCTTCGACCGAAACACCGGACAACCTCTCGCGGGGGAGTCCCTCCCCCTGGATGGAGAGAGTGGAGCGCCGTGGTGGTGGAGGGCGTTCCACTATGAGTCTGCGCCCCCATCCGCCTAGCTTCTTTCAGCGGCGCATCAGGTCTTCCCGCTAGCATCGGTTCATGCTCGGGCAACGGGTCGTGACCTGGTCTGTCGTGATCGGAGCGACGCTGTGCGCTCTGGCCGCGGGTTGCACCAGCGCTGAGACCGGAGCGGCGACCGAGCCACCCACGTCAGAGACCACGGGCTCGTCCCCAAGACCATCCTCGTCCAGCAAGCCGCCCCACTCCTCCGCGTCTCCGACCCCGAAGAACATCCCACGGGTGTTCGACCCGAAGAACTTCGACAGCGCTGGGTCCGACTTCAACCGGTGGGTGCCGATGACCCCCGGCATCCAGATCATCCGCAAGGGCTTCGTGACGGTCGGTGGACGTCGGATACCGCACCTGACGGTGACCACGATCACCGACGTGACGAAGAAGGTCGACGGCGTTCGCAGCGTCTTGGTGCTCGACCAGGACATCGACGGTGGTCAGGTCAGTGAGCAAGCCGTTGACTACCTCGCTGAAGACGTCGGCGCCAACGTGTGGTACCTCGGCTCCTACACGGAGGCCTACGAGGGCGGGCAGTTCCTCAACGCGCAGGACGCGTGGCTTGCCGGCGTCGGCGGCGCTGCCGCCGGTCTCTACTTCCCTGGGGATCCCGAACCGGGGAGCGCACCCTTTTATCAGGTCAAGGTACCGGGCGGAGAGCAGTCCTCCGCCCAGGTCGTCAAGGCCGGCCAACGCCAGTGCGTCCCGTTCGACTGCTTCAAGGACGTGATCGTCGTCGTCGAAGGCGGCGCCGAGAACAAGTACTGGGCACCGGGGGTCGGGCAGATCCTGACGGAGCCGCTGTCCGGCGTTGCCCAGGAGACGGAAGAGCTGATCAACGTGAAGGAGCTCAGCCCCTCGGCGCTCTCGGAACTCAGCGCCGAGGCTCTCAAGCTCGATGCGCACGCGGCCCAGACGGTGCCGAGCGTCTTCGGTCCCTCGAGCCCGGCCGTTCGGGAACGCTGAGGGGGCACATGCGGCCCGCCACGCCGCTCGTCCGGCTGGAGGACATCTCCAAGGGCTACGGCGACCGGCAGGTGCTGCGCGAGGTGAACATCGACCTGCGGCCTGGAGAGATGACCAGCCTCACGGGAGCATCCGGCAGCGGGAAGTCCACGCTGATCTCGCTGCTCGCCGGACTCTCGACGCCCGATGAGGGACGCGTCGTCGTCGACGGTGAAGCGTTGAGTGCCTTGGACGACGCCGGGCGCGCACGCATCCGGGGGCGCCAGATCGGCATCGTCCTGCAGAGCGGGAACCTCGTGCCGTTCCTCACAGCTGCCGAGAACATCGACCTCGCGACGAGGTTCTCCGACGGCCGAGCCGATCGCACCGGAGATCTGCTCGATGAGCTCGGCGTTGCCGATCGACGTGACCACCTGCCGCGCAGGATGTCGGGGGGCCAGGCCCAACGTGTCGCGGTCGCGATCGCGCTCGCTAACGACCCCGATCTCCTGCTCGCGGACGAGATCACCGGGCAGTTGGATTCAACGACCGCCGATCAGGTGATGCGCACGATCGTCGACGCCGGTCGTCGACGCGGCCTCACCGTCTTCTTCGTGACGCACGATCACGAGATCGCAGCTCGCGCAGAACGGCGACTCGTACTCGAAGCCGGCGAGGTGCACGAACGGTGAGCTCGGGCGGCGTCGGCATCCAGGTCGTCGATGTGACGAAGCGGTACCGGACTCCCGGTGGTGTCGTGCAGGCGCTGGACGGCATCAGCCTGGGCGTCGACGCGGGCGAGAGCCTCGCCATCATCGGTCCGAGCGGGTGCGGCAAGTCGACGTTGCTGGGCTTGATCGCGGGGCTCGACACACCCACGAGTGGCGTCGTCACGATCGGCACGCAGCAGGTGTCCTCGATGGACGACGAGGAGCGAGCGCGCCTGCGCAGACGCGACGTCGGGCTCGTCTTCCAGTCCGACGATCTGCTGCCCTTCTTGACGGCGACCGAGAACGTCAGCGCGCAACTCGCCCTGGCTGACGGGACCGGTGCGTATGCTGACAGCATCGAGATCCTGGTCGGTGCCGGACTCGCCGACGAGATCGACAAGCTGCCAGATCAACTCTCCGGCGGTCAGAGGCAACGGGTCGCGGTTGCCCGCGCGATCGTCCATCGACCCCTCGTGATCGTCGCCGACGAGCCGACCGGCTCGCTGGATCCCGACAACGCGATGGCGGTCGTCGACCTGTTGCTCGAGGCGCAGCAAGCCACAGGCGCGACGCTCGTGCTGGTCACGCACGAGGAGGCGGTCGCCGCGCGGCTGGAACGGGTCGTTGCGCTTCGCGACGGACGGCTGGCGGACGACGCGACCGGCCGGCCGATCCCCGGATCCCCGCCGTGATCCGGTACGCCTGGCGCGATCTGGTTCGCAACCCACGCCGGACGCTCGCGTCATTGGTCGGGGTTGCGCTCGGTGTCGGCCTGTTCTCCGGGATCCTGTTCTTCATCGACGGGTCCTCCGCGACGATGACGCAGCGCGCGATCGCGCCGGTCACCCTCGACATCCAGCGGATCGTGACCGCGGATCCGAGCGGGCTCAGCTTCACGGAACGCATCGGAACCTCGGGCGCGATGACAGAAGGTCAACGAGCCACCATCGAGCTCGTGGTGACGAACGATGCCGGCGCTCCCGCCAACGAGGTCGTGATCCACGACGAGCCACCCCGACCCCTTCGATACGTCCCCGGCACCACGACCCTCGACGGGTCGGCCGTTCCCGACATCGATGGCGACAACCCGCTGTCGCATGGCATCGCCGGGTTCGGCATGAACATCGGTCGGTTGGATGCCCAGACCACCACCACCACCACCACCGTCACCTACGAGGTGGAGGCAACGGCCGCCGTGGCCGATGTGAGTGCCCTCCCCCTTCGCGGCACCGTCTCGAGCCGCGAATCCCAGATCCCGATCGAGGCGAACGCCGGACCGGTGCTCACGTTGGACGAGCTGCTCGCACAGGTCGCGGCGATCCCGGGCGTCGCCGCAGCCGACGGCCTCGGCATGGTGGACCTGCCCCCGGGCGGCCTCGCGAACGGCGGCGCGCCGTTGCGCGACCCCATCAGGGTCTTCGCGTTCGACCAGAGCTACCTCGCCCACTACCCGTCGATCGCGGTGGTGTCGGGCGAGCTGCGCAGCTCGAGCGCCTTGCTGAGCGTGGAGGCCGCGCGGTCGCTCGGCGTGGGACCAGGAGGCGTGATCGCGCTCACCGTCCCCGGACGCGAGCAGCCGCTGCGCATCGATGTGAGCGGCATCGTGGACCTCGCCCAAGCTCAGCCGTTGTTCGAGAGCCGCAAGGCGAGCAAGCTGGAGGAGTTCCTCTACGTTCCGAACGACGTCGTCGTCTCACCAGCGA
>Ga0070696_100001095_pt1 | contig 17528 bp, 12 predicted proteins | sample KBSK1253metaG_FD_65474 | JGI IMG/M metagenome (GOLD analysis project Ga0070696, IMG submission 65474) | Corn, switchgrass and miscanthus rhizosphere microbial communities from Kellogg Biological Station, Michigan, USA - KBS K1-25-3 metaG | ecosystem: Host-associated > Plants > Roots >... | reverse complement strand
ATCGAGCGCGAGCCGCGCGTCAGGACCGAGTTTGCCGGCGGCCGCATCATAACCGGTCAGGATCAGCGCGTTGAGAATGGACTCCGTGCCGCGAGATTCCGCGGTCTTGGGAACGCCCCTGGTCTCGTCCGGATAAAAGGGCGCGACTTCTTTCCACATTCGGACGCGCTTCGAGACATTGGCCAGCAGCTTCTGTTCGACGGGAGAAGGCGCCTGCTCTCGAAGATCCGCGCGAAGAGCCGAGCGCGCGACGCCGTAAGGCGCCACGGTGTGGCAGGAGACGCAGAAAGTTTCATGATCGCGTGCCGCGGATGGCCAACTCATCCACCACGACATCCGTCCGTCGAGGTAGCCGGCCGCCGCCTTCTGATTCCAGCTCGATCCGGGGATCTCCGCGGCCAACAGGCTCGCGGTGAAGCAGGAGGCTAGAATGCAGACGCCGGATTTAATCGTCAAGAATCACCTCCATCGGTTTTCGAACTTCCGCCGCATTCAACAGCTTATCGAAACCGTCGGCTCCGGAGAAGGTCCACGCGTTCGGTAGTACGATAATTTATCGAGTAGGGAGGGTGGAGGATGGGTACGGCAACACCGGAAATCGAACTTTCCGCGAGGATTGAGAATGCCAGGGAGCGCCTGGATGCGCATGTGCGGGATATCATCGAATGGCATTTCAATCGCGAAACCGGTTGTTTTTTCTGGCTGGATTTTGCTTCGAAGCTGAGCTGGGATCCGCGAAAAGAGATCCGCTCGTTTGCCGATCTGAGAAAGTTTCCGCCGTTCGAGGATGAGTGGCTTCGCGGCGGCCCGGTTCGCCGCTGGGTTCCCAAAGGCCTCGCTCACCTGCCCGCATACGTTTTTGAGACCGGCGGCACCACCGGGATCCCAAAGAGCCGTGTGGCCATGGAGGATTTCCGCATCGATTACGAGATGTTCAGTGAGACGCTTCCCGACAAATATTTCCCGAAGGGCGCCAACTGGCTGATGCTTGGCCCCTCCGGTCCGCGAAGGCTGCGGCTCGCGGTCGAGCATTTGTGCCAGCATCGCGGCGGCATCTGTTTCTGCGTGGATCTCGATCCGCGCTGGGTCATCAAGCTCATCAAACAGGGCCGGACGGACCAACTGGAGTTGTACAAGGCGCACGTGATCGGGCAGGCCGTAACCGTTTTGAACGCCGGGCACGACATCCGGTGTCTGTTCACCACGCCGAAGCTGCTCGAAAGCCTGGCCGAGGAACTCGAAAATCAGGGGACAGGCATTCGCAAGATGGGGATCACCGGTATTTTCGCCGGCGGCACCGAATTCACGCCGCAATTCACACGATTCGCAATGGAAGAATTGTTGGGCGAAGGTGTTTACATGACGCCCACTTACGGCAACACGCTGATGGGCCTGGCCTGCTCAAAACCGGTGCGCGCCGAGGACGGTTACAAGATTACTTACTACGCGCCTCAACCGCGGGCGGTGGTGGAAGTTGTTTCTTTCGAGGATCGCGATCGCGTCGTCCCGCATGGAAAAACAGGACGCGTGCGCCTGACCACGCTGACGCGAGAGACTTTCATTCCCGGATTTCTGGAAAGGGATGAAGGAGAGCGGGAGCCGCCGTACGATCAGTATCCTTGGGACGGCGTCAGCGGTGTGCGGCCTTTCCGAAAGTTCGCCGCTACGACAACGGTGGGGGTTTACTGAAGATGTTGAATTTGCCGATTTTGCGATGGGGCCAGCCTTATACGAGCCTCGAGCAGGATACCGTCGTCCATTTCATTACCGGCGAGACGCTGGCCCGCGTGAGCCAGGCTAACGCCGGACTGCTGGGCCGTGACATGCGCCTCGCGCACCGCGCTCGTGAGGTTCTGACCAGGATTCCCATTCCCGAACTGATCGGCCTGATGAAGCGCGCGGCGGATCTTTACTTGAACGACGCTCTCCCCATGGGAGACGGCGAGCAGACGCCGAACGATTTCGCCCGCCAGCAGTCCGCCAGCACCGGCCTGCCGGAGCACATGTGCAAGGCCAACATGACGAAAAATCATTTTGTGTTGTCCAACATGGACCAGATTCTCGACTCGCTCACGCGCGGGCTTCCCATGGAAGTTCTGACGCGCGGCTACGGTAAGGAATCGCGCGGAGTGGTGGTCAGTTATCAGGCGCAGGCGCCGGTGCTGGGGCTGGTTCTGCCATCCAACTCGCCCGGCGTGCACACGCTGTGGCTGCCGGTGATTCCGATGCAGATCGGGCTGCTGCTAAAGCCCGGTCCGCAAGAGCCCTGGACTCCGTACCGCATGGCGGCGGCGTTTATCAAGGCCGGTGTGCCCAAAGAGGCGATCTCGATTTATCCAGGCGGCGGTGATATTGGAGCCGAAGTGGTCCGGCGCACCGGCCGCACCATGATATTCGGCGGCACCGCCACCGTCGAGCGCTATAAAGGCGACTCGCGCGTGCAGGTTCACGGGCCGGGTTTGAGTAAAATTCTGCTCGGAGATGACGTCGTCGATCAATGGGAAAAATACATCGACGTCATCGCCGATAGCGTGTTTCTCAACAGCGGCCGCGGCTGTATCAATTGCTCAGGCGTCTGGGCCTCGCGTCACACCCGCGAGATCGCCGAAGCACTGGCTGAGCGGCTGGGACCGGTTCAGCCCCAGCCGCCGGAAGATCCCACGTGCGGACTGGCCGCCTTCACGGTGCCCGGTGCGGCCAAGGCGATTTGGAAAATGATCGAGGCTCGCCTTCATGAGCCCGGCGTCAAAGACATGACCAGCCGCTACGGCGCGCGTCTTGTCGAAAAGGAACGCTGCGGCTATTTGCGCCCGACGGTCATTCACTGCGACTCCCCTGCCCCGGAACTTGCCAACACCGAGTTCATGTTTCCGTTCGTGAGCGTCGTCAGTTGTCCGCAGGAACAGATGCTCGAGAAAATCGGCCCCACGCTGGTTTCGAGCGCCATTACGCAGGATCGGCAATGGCAGCGCCAACTGATCGATGCACCGCACATCGACCGTTTGAACATCGGCGCTATCCCGACCATCAAGCTTGACTGGCTGCAGCCGCACGAGGGCAACATCGTCGAGTTTCTCTTCCGTCCGCGGGCCTTTCAGGCTTCGATGGAAAGCTATCAGGCAATGATGTCGTGAACGATATTCCCATGAACGTCGGTCAGTCGAACACGACGGTCTTGTTACCGTGGACTAAGATCCGGTGCTCAAGGTGCCAGCGAACGGCTCGTGCGAGCACCACCTTCTCCGCGTCCCGGCCCTTCTGGATCAAATCCGGCAATTGATCGCGATGCGAAATGCGGATGACGTCCTGGTCGATTATCGGGCCGTCATCCAGGACGTCGGTGACATAGTGACTGGTGGCGCCGATCAGTTTCACGCCTCGTTCAAAGGCGCCATGATAGGGCCGCCCACCCGTGAAGGCAGGGAGAAAAGAATGGTGGACGTTGATGATTCGCCATGGATATCGTGCGACGAAATCACTCGACAGCACCTGCATATAGCGCGCCAGCACGACCAGCTCAATGCTATCCCGTTCGAGTAGCGCCAGTTGATGACGCTCGACCTGCTCGTTAGAACCAGGACTGACGGGCAGGTGCTGGAATGGAATTCCGTAGAAAGCCGCCAGCGGCGCCGCGGCGTCGTGGTTGCTGACGACCAGCGCGATCCGGCACGGAAATTCGCCGGCGTGGTGACGGTAGAGCAGGTCCGCCAGACAGTGAATCTGCCGCGAGACGAAGATTGCGACCGACGGGCGCGCCGTCGAGTACTTTAGACTCCACTTAATCTCAAAGCGTTCGGCGATGGGCTGAAAATGCTCCTGAAACGACTGAGCGTTCAGGTCGAAATCGTCCAGCGAGAATTCGACTCGCATGAAGAATAGCATCAGCTCATTATCCTGGTGCTGATCGGCATCCAATATGTTTGCACCATGCATGTAAAGGAAGGTTGAGATAGCCGCCACTAAACCCTTACGATCCGGACAATCAAGCAACAAAACCGCGGTATTTTTCATTTTCGTGCCGTGCAGAGACGGTAAGTTGAACTGCAAACAAATATGTCACCCGCAGGCGATCCGTCCGCGTTAAGGTGTGTCAGGCAATGATGTCGCGAACGATATCCCCATGAACATCGGTCAGCCGGAAATCGCGGCCGGCGTAACGATAGGTAAGCCGTTTGTGATCCAGCCCGAGCAGGTGCAGGATGGTGGCGTGCAGGTCGTGAAAATGAACCTTGTTTTCGACCGAGTAATAGCCGTAGTCGTCCGTCGAACCGTATTGCAAACCCGGCTTGACGCCTCCGCCGGCCATCCAGATCGTAAACGCTTCGGGATTATGATCCCGGCCATCGGAGCCTTGCGCGGTGGGCGTGCGGCCGAATTCGCCGCCCCAAAGCACCAGCGTATCCTTCAGCAGGCCGCGCGCTTTCAGGTCGTGCAGCAGGCCCGCGATTGGCCGGTCCACTTCGCGAGCGTTTTGCGCATGGTCGCGCAACAGCTCAGTGTGCTGATCCCATTTGTAAGTGTGGCTCACCTGCACGAAGCGCACGCCGCGCTCCGACAACCGCCGCGCCATCAGGCACTGCCGGCCGAAGTCCTCGCTGACTCGATTGTCGATCCCGTATAGCTTGAGCGTCGCGGCCGATTCGCCGGAGATGTCCTGCAGTCCAGGCGCCTCCGATTGCATGCGGAACGCCAGCTCGAAGGATTCGATGCGTCCCTCCAGAGCCGCGTCCGGGCCGGCTCCCGCCAGTTGCTCGCGATTCAATTCCTGCAGGTAATCGAGCTCCATCCGTTGTACATCGCGCGGCGTCTCGCTATTTGCGATAAACGGGATCTTCGCATCGCGCGCCGCAACTCCAACGGATCCCATCGGCGTGCCCGCATACGGAGCCGGGAGAAATCCGGAGCTGTAATTGTTCGCACCCCCGTGACTTTGCGTCGGACAGATCGTGATAAAGCCCGGCATGCTCTGATTCTCAGTGCCCAGCCCGTAAGTGATCCACGACCCCATGCTGGGCCGGACGAACGTGTCGCTGCCGGTGTGCAATTCGAGCAGCGCCCCGCCATGACGAGAGTTAGACCCCCACATCGATTTAATGAAGCAGATGTCATCGACGCGTTGGGCTAACTCGGGAAACAACTCGCTCACCCACATGCCGCTCTGCCCGTGCTGCTTGAATTCCCAGGGGGACTTGAGCAGGTTGAAGGTCTCGCTCGAGACGACCTTGGGACGCTTGAATGGCAGCGGCTTTCCGTGATCCCGCTTCAGGAGAGGTTTGTAGTCAAACGTATCGACCTGCGAGGGTCCCCCGTGCATAAACAGAAAAATGACGCGCTTGGCTTTCGGAGCGAAGTGAGGAGGCTTCACGGCAAGTGGACTGGGCGCGCCGGCGCCGACCGTAGCTGCGCGCGCTTCTCCTCCCAGCATCGCCGCCAGAGCGAGGCCGCCGAATCCCGTGCTGCTTACGCGAAGCAGCTCCCGCCGCGAGAGCCGGCGATTGAGATATGAGTTCCAATGCGGATTCATTTACGAAAGCCTCAATTCAGATAAATAAACTCATTCGACGAGATCAGGGACTTGCAGAAGCTCTGCCAGACCAGGCCGCGGCGCTTCGCCGGATCGGTAGTCCGGCCTTCAATGGCCCGGTCCACCTGCGCGATAAATGAGAGCGCGCGGTCGATCTCTTTCGACGAGGGCGGCCTGCCCAGCGCTCGTTCATACGCGTCGCGCACGCGGCCGGAGTCGTCCAGATCGGCGCGGGCCAGAAGTTTCTCCGCCATGGTTCGGGTGTGCGCCAACACCACGGACCCGTTCATCATAAACAGCGCCTGCGGAGCAACAACCGTGGAATTTCGATCGCCATTCGATGTAGAGGGGTCGGGCAAATCGAAAGCCTGGAACACTTCGTACATGGAGCTGCGCACGACCGGGATATAAACCGCTCGCCGATTCCGGTCGTAATCACTACCGCCGCGTTTCTCCGTGTCCGCGACATACTCGCGGTCTTTATAAGTAAGGATCGTCCCGCCGGCCGTCAGGTCGAGATTGCCGGATACAGCCATCACAGCGTCGCGGATTTCTTCAGCCTCGAGACGCCTCCGATTAGCGCGCCAGAGCAGCGTATTTTCAGGATCGATCTCCGCGGCGCGCGCATCGTACGCCGTACTCATCTGATATGTGTTCGACAGCATCGTCAGCCGATGCATCTGCTTGATCGACCATCCGTTCTCGACGAATCGCAGAGCAAGCCAATTCAGCAAAGGCAGGTTGGTGGGGGGCTCGCCCAGGCGCCCGAAATTATCCACGGACGGCACGATGCCGCGGCCGAAATGCCAGCGCCAGATGCGATTGGCGATCACGCGGCTGGTGAGCGGGTGATCCGGTTGTGTCAGCCATTCCGCCAGTTGCAGCCGGCCGCTTTGCCCTTCCGGAATGGCGGCCTGATTCTCGCCGGCGATGACGCGAAGGAAACGGCGCGGGACTGTCTGGCCTAGCGTCCAGTGGCTGCCCCGGATGTGAATCGGCAAATCGCCAATCTTCGGACCCTCACAAACGCCCATGGCTTGCGGATACTGGGGCCTGGCCGCTTCCAGATCCTTGTTCTCTTTTTCAAGCAGTGTCAACTGTTCCTGCGCCGCCGGCGGGAAATATTGTTTGGCCTCTACCGGAGCGCGGAACGGACCGGCCTTGGCGTAGAGAAATTCGCGAAAGCCTTCCAGGCTCGCGTCCGGCAGCCCGGATTCTTTCGGCTCTTTTTTGGATGCATCTTCCGCCTCGTTGTCCGCGTCGATGGCATCCGCCTCCGGACGGCCTGCGCGCAGTGCCTGCCAATCGCGGTCCGCCTGTTGGAAAAACTCCTGATAGCGAGCGGACAGCGCTTCACGCGTCTTCGGGTGGAAGTTTTGAAACAGCTTGGCGGCCGGGGAGGTCCAGCCGCTCAAAGATGCATCGTCGAGCGATCCGGTCGCCTCAAACGCGTACCATGCGAACAGCACCGAATGTGGCGCGCCTTTTGCCCGGCGCATCTCCTCCACCCAGTGATCGAGATAGCCCGGATTGATTCCGTATTGCCGTGCTACCTGTGCGTTCGTTTTCGTAAGGGGAGCGCCCGCCGGAACAGAACTTACGGCCAGCTTTTCGAAATATGGGAAGCGAGATTTGTGCTCCAGCCGCACTGTGTTCCGGCCAGAGGCAAAAGGAAAAATACCGGCCACCGTCCAACCACCGGCATCCGGCGATGCGGCCCGGTTCTGCACCGCAGCGGCCCCTTTCTTCATCAACACGCCGTTAACCGAGATGTCCGCGGTACCGTCTCCGGTTTCCTCCTCGAGCAGGTCCACCTGGTAGTTCCCGGCGGCGGGAACGGCGATGTCGTACTCCGCAAGAAACGGACCCTTCTCGCCGGAAGCAACGTTCGGTTTTCCCTTTTCCAGTTGGCGCGGCGCATTGCCGCGGTCGAAGCTTCCCGCCATGCGAACCACAACGCCGGGTCCGGACGTCTTTACGTTGTCGAGCGCCGGCTTCAGCGGAATCTTCGCATACCGGAGGACATCGTCCGCGGCCAGCAGGTATTCGCCGATTTTCTTTCGCGCACCCTCCGCCAGATGGCGATTCTCTGCCTTGGTGAGCCGGTCGATCTCCTTGGTCTTAGCCTTGATCTTGTCTTCGTGCGCCTGTAAACGCGCGCGGTCTTCGGGCGGCGCGAGCACGTACTCATGCCACTTGGCCACGACCTTGAAGTTCTCCATGGTCTTCGAACTTTTGAAAATGCCGGCCATCGAGTAGTAATCGGCCTGCGGAATGGGATCGAATTTATGGTCATGGCATCGCGCGCAGCCGACGGTCAGGCCCATAAACGCGCGCGCTGCCGTGTCGAGCTGCTCGTCGACGATGTCCATTTCCATTTTGACGGGATCGTCTTCTGCGAGCATCTTCGCGCCCAACGAGAGAAACCCGGTCGCAGTCCATCGTTCAAAACTGGTTGCCAGGTCTTTTGCCTCCGGCAGCAGATCCCCCGCCAATTGTTCGCGCACGAACTGATCGTACGGCTTGTCTTGGTTAAACGCCTGGATGACGTAGTCGCGATAACGGAAGGCGTTCTTGTAAACCAGGTTCTCGTCCAGACCGTTCGAATCCGCGTAACGGGCGACGTCCAGCCAGTGGCGTCCCCACCGCTCGCCGTAGCGGGGCGAGGCCAGCAGGCGATCCACAACGCGCGCGAACGCCTGAGGTTCGCCATCTTTGAGGAAAGCCTGGACCTCTTCCGGCGTGGGTGGCAGGCCGGTAAGATCGAATGTCGCGCGCCGTAAGAGTTCGCGTTTGCCGGCGGGTGGCGCAGGCTTCAGGTCCTTGGCTTCGAGACCCGCGAGAACAAATGCATCGATCGGCGACTTTACCCAGCTTGTGTTCTTGACCTCCGGAACGGTGGGTTCCGCCGGCTGCGTGAAGGCCCAGAACTTCTGAGAATTCTCCGACTGCGGCGGACGATTGCTCGCCCACGGTGCGCCCATGGCAACCCATTGGGTCAGGACGGCGATTTCCGCCTCGGTCAGCTTACCGCTGGGAGGCATGCGTAAGCTCGAGTCGGTCTGCCTGATCGCGCGGATGAGCAGGCTCTCATCGGGTTTGCCGGCTACGATGGCGGCGCCGCGCGACCCACCCTTGAACAGCGCCTCGCGGCTATCAAGACGAAGACCGCCCATCGGTTGAGCGCTCGCGGCGTGACAGACCAGGCAGCGCTGCGCAAATAAAGGCCGGACATTTTTCTCGAAGAATTCAGACCCGTCGGTGTCGGCCCGGGCGTAACCGGTAGCTAGCGCGACCGCCGCAATGAGCGCCATCTTATTGAGCAGCAGCCGTTTTGTTCTGCCATTCCGCATTGGTTCGGGGGGCCGGTTTCGAGAGAACGAAACCTGGTGCTTCTTATCGTATCAGGCTGCGCCTAATGTATTAACGCGAAGCACATGATGTGATGTTCGAGCCCACGGCAAGCGCTACGAACTGTTCCCCGTCGACGGTATAAGTCATCGGGGAAGTTTTGATGGTCGCGTTCAGCGGGAGGTGCCACAACGGCTTGCTGGGATCAGTGACACGAACGTACGCTCCCGCGTTGACATCAGCGCCGGAGGCGGGCGGATCGGGCGTTTTGGAGGGGCGCGGCATTTCTACGGTTTGCCGACAAGAACGAAGCCGCTGGCGCGGCGGACGCTGGCTATGGGGATTCAATGCCACTTTGGTACCTGTTGGGCAGATGATGGTCCTGCCGACCGCCGTCGATAGCGTGGTTAGAGCATTCGGAATGAAGGCTAGCGAATACACACTCATGTGGATTGGTTTGGCTGGCGACGATCTTGCCGACGGGCGAATCCACAGCTGGCCGTCTTTTGAGAACCGGGCGGCAGCAAGCACGGCAGCACTCTGCTGCGGATTGCGGGCCAGTTGGTATAGATTTTCAATTTGCCGCCACCGCTCAGGCGTCATGATTGCCGCAGGTGTAGTTGTAATTGTAAGCCGCAGCAGAGCGAGACGATTTCGGTGCCGCGTGGTCGACCGCAGTCGCCAGGTCCGACTCTGGCGCCTGCTCTCGTTTTTTTTGGGGGGGGAGACCCGTTTCGTATCACTGGAGCCCGCGGTTGTCCAGTACCCACGCATTGCCGTCCTCGATCATTTCACCAAAAGCCAGGTATCGGCCGCCGGGCGAGGCTACCGGGTTTTCCATGTACTTGAGCCCGCGATACAGCATTTGTGTCTTGCCGTCCAGCGGAACGCGAAGCAAGGGTGCGCCCTTGGATGCGAATGCAGTTACGAACAGAGCCTTCCCATCGCTCGCCCAAGCCGCCGACATTAAATGCGTCCAACCGCCTGCCCGGATATCCCGCGACGGCTCGCCCGCGACAGAAAGTAGATGAATCTGCCCGTCAGTCTCCTCGTTCTTACCAAAAGCGATCCAGCGGCCGTCAGGCGAGAGATCCCAAAAGTTAAGGCTGGATGCGGCAATCCTGGCAAGTTCCGCTTTTCTGCCTTCCAGAGGATCAAACGCGGTAAAGACCACCTGGTCCTGAATCTCTTCGCTCAGTACGCATGGAGCGACGGGCATCGAGGGACAACGGAAGGCCGGATAGCCTTCCGCGGAGACGCTGACCAAAGGATCGATCCGCACCCGCTTGGAGTATCCAGCGACAGGAAACACGGCCTGGACCGGACCTCCCTCCATTCTGGCGCGCGTCAAGCGGCCGGTTCCGGGCTTTCCCTGCTGCATAGGCCACGACAGGTAGAGAAGCCACCTACCATCCGGGCTGAGCCGTCCGTCTCTTCGTTTGTCGGTACCGGTGGCTAAAGGCAGAACGTCTCGCCCCACGACAGGCTGCTGAAAAATGTCCTCGTGCTCTTCGCGATCAGAGTTGAAGAAAACCGTCTGGCCGTCGCTGCTCCAGCCGGTCGGCCAGTTGGTCCACTGCTCGAAGGAGAAGCGCCTGGGGTTCGCCAAGCGCGTGCCATTGTCCTCCAGTTGCCCAACATAGACGCTGTTCTGGTAGTGGAGCCTGATAAAGAATAGACGGCTGCTGTCCGCAGTGCTTCCGAGAGCGCTGAACAAAGATCCCGGCCAATTGGTCAGCCGGCGGGGAACACCATGGGTCTGGGCAGTTCGTAAATCGATTCTCAGTTCCCAGAGGTTGGCGGATTTCTCATTGGGAGCGTCTTCGAGGCGGGAATAGATAAGTCTGCCGTCCCGGGTCAAGCAAAAGGCGCCGGCTCTTGGATCGGAGAGGATCAGAGTCGTTTGGCCGCTGGAGAGGTCGTAGCTTCGAATTGAGTACTCATCCCCAGCCCGGCTGGCGCTGGAGAAGGCGATCCGGCGTCCATCGGGGAACCATCCCAGCCGTGAATCATGGACGCTGTCCGGGGAGATGCTGAACAGCTTTCGCGGCTCATCGCCCGTAGTCTTGACGGTCCAGATCTCCGGGGTGGAGGTTCGCCGGAAGACGATCTGTGATTGGTCGGGCGACAGGGCGGCGCCGCCGAGTGCATCGTCGACGACCTTGCGCAAAGAGCTTGTTGCCAGTGTAAGAATCCAGATTCCCGACCGGTCCTTCGGGCCCGCCGGTCCGGCGACCAGCAGCTTGGTTCCATCCTGGAACCAGGTGAGATGGGTTCACCGGAAGCAGTAGTCTGGAGGGGGTGCGATGAGGCGGGTCTCGCCGGTGTCGATCCGGTGGAGGTGGATGCCAGCGAAGTCCTCATAAGCGACCGTTTTCCCATCCGGCGAAAGCGCGGCCTGCATGACAGGATCTTCGGGAGGATTCGCGGTGATCTGGCGAGGGATAAGATCCGCCCGCGATCCTACCGCGAACCAGCCGAATCTGCTTCCCGCGGCGCCGGCGGTTAGAATTGCGACCGCCGCGACAGCAGCAGCCATTTGCGTGGCACGATGAACACGGCCGGGCTTCAACCATTCATCCAAATCGGCGGAGAGCTCCGCGGCAGAGGCATATCGGTTCGCCGGATTCTTCTCCAGAGCCTTGAGAACCACGCGGTCCAATTTAGCCGGAGCCTCTGCGTTGAGAGCGGAGGGCTTCTGGGGCGGTTCGCTGAGGATCGAGCCCAGGATGCCAGCAGCGGTCTTACCTCGAAACGGGGCACGGCTGGTCGCCATTTCATAGAGCACGACGCCTAAGGAAAAGAGGTCGCTGCGCGCATCTACGTCCGCGCCAACGGCCTGTTCGGGAGACATGTAGGCCAGGGTGCCCATTATTGTCCCTGCGGCCGTGAGCGTGAAGCTGTGAATGGCGCCATCAAACTGAAATCCCGGCTTGGACATTTCCGCCTCCCGTTTCGCCAAGCCGAAGTCCAGAACTTTCACCTGCCCGGTTTCGGTGACGAAAATGTTCGCAGGTTTGAGGTCCCGGTGCACAATGCCCTTCTCATGCGCCGCCCGAAGAGCGGCGCAGACCTGGCGCGCGATGGAAGCGAGCTCCTGGATGCTTAGCGGACCTCGGGCAATCCGCTCTTTGAGAGACTGGCCCTCCAGCAACTCCATCACGATGTACCGGCGGCCCTGACTCTCACCTACATCATGCACGGTACAGATATTGGGATGGTTCAACGCCGAGGCGGCGCGTGCTTCCCGCTCAAAGCGTTCCAGGGATGCCGCGTCGTCCGCCATGCGGCGCGACAGGAACTTGATCGCGACGTCGCGGCCCAAACGTTCGTCGTGCGCTTTGTAGACCTCGCCCATGCCGCCCGCGCCCAGCGGTTCCATAATCGTGTACGGGCCGATTCGCTCGCCCGCGGGTACAGGATCGCGGGGCGCCGCCGGTTTGGCCTCCGATCGGTCTGACTCGAGAAAACTGCCGGCAAGGCTCTCGTGCGCCAGCAGGGATTCGACTTCGCGCCGGACGGCAGCATCCCCGGAGCAGGCTTCATCCAGGAAGTTGGCCCGTTCCGCCGGGCTCTTTGTCAGCGCCTCCTGAAACAGGCTCTCGATACGGCGCCAACGTTCTACTAACATCCGGCACCCCCTCACGGCGCGTTCCGCGGGATAAATGGCATTATTCTATCACCGGTTGCCGACCGGATAGAAACGACGGGCCCTGGAATCCAGGTCGCGACCAACTGGAGCGTGGTCATCGCCGAGGTGCGTCCGCCCTCCTCCGGTATTTCTAGTGGCTGGTTTGGGGAACGGCTGCAAAACCATGGACACGGCCACTCAGCACGTACTGGCCGACGATCACGCCCCCGAGATTTATCCCATAGGCAATAGTGGCGGTGGCGTCGGGAAAGTCGATATTGATCGGCGCAGGGGCGTACCCGTCTGACGAAAGCGGGAGCTGCAAGAATCCGTGACGGACACCGCCGACGATGTAAGTTCCTACGAACTGCTGGCTGGGATTAATGTCCCAGATCCCCGTCAAGGTGCGGCCGGGCGGATCGTAGTTACGAGCGACCCCGTCTTCTACTATTAGTCCGTGCTGCATAGTCATGGCAATCCACTTTTATGCCGGCGAACTCAACGAGCGGAATGCGAATCAGTATGCTTTCACCCTCACCTCGGGTTTACCAGCGGCTGTCCGGCTACCCTCAGCGTTGTGACAGCAATCGCGCGAGCCCCGCGAGCCCGCCTTTTCCTAACTTATGCAGGCTGTTCGACAGAGGCCAGAATCGTCGAGCGACCGTTGCCGGGACCGCGGTGGTTTGAGATACTTGCCCGCTCTGCGGAGTGGCCAGGAAAGCATGACAACCACTGTCGTCGCAGAAGACGCCGGTGATCTGCCCTGCCGGATTGATCGCGAAGGCAATGGCAAAACCGGAGCCGGGCGGTTCCAGGGTAATCAGGCCGCCGTCAGGGTTACGCAGGTATCCATGGCAGGTCGTCCCGTCACAGTAAGCTCCGACGATCTTGCCGACCGGGTTGATGCCAAATGCATCCGTCTCCACCGCGCCCGGCACATCGATCGTCGTCAAAGCCCCGCTGATGCCGCCGCGCAACAGGTAGGCATGACAGATCGAAGCGTCACAGTATGTCCCCACGAGATCACCGCCGGGGCTGATTCCGTACGCGGCGGTATAGGTCGCGCCGGGGAGATCGAACGAGGTCAAAACGCCATTGATCCGCACGTAACCATGTCCGACCCCGCCCAGATCGGCGTACCAACCCGCAAGATTGCCCGCGGGGTTCATGTCCGCCACCTCAGTAAACAGCACGCCGTTTGGATCAGGATCAATGGGTGTGAAGTTGCTTGGGTGCAGCAGGTCCCAGACATAGCCGTGTGCGTTGCCGCTGGCATCGAAGTACTGGCCGCACAGCAGGAATCCTCCCGGCTGTATCCCCCCGACAACGGAGCTGGAGGCTCCGGGCGGAGTGACCGGAACCGGGCTTGTCCCGACCTGATACAAGAAACCCTGGCACGACGGCCCGGCGCAGGCCCACCCACCAATCTCTCCCATGGGAGTGATAGTAGTACCCGCAGTGAAGTCGGCCCCAGGGTAGTCGATTGTACGAAAAGTGAACTGGTCCGCATGAGCGGCCGCACCGAACCACGCCGCTAGCGCGCACATTGCCATTGTTCGGAACGCGCGAAGCCCGGTGAGGGGCGTCAGGAATGTCAGATTCGTCACGTTCATCTCTTATCTCCCTCCTCCATGGTTTGAACTAACAGCCTTCATACCAGTACCGTGAAATGTCCTTCAAAACCGTCAGGCCCCAAGAGATTTTTCGTTGTTGGGCTAAAATGAGTGTAGCCATATGGGCTCAAGGCAGCCGCCGGACATTACTGCCAAGCTGGTGGCCTGGAGCAAGGGCGACCAGCAGGCCCTAACTGATGTCGTTCCTTTGGTTTATGATGATCTCCGCCAGATCGCTCGCAGACACCTGGGACGGTCCCCGGCGCTGAGCGTTCAGTCCGGCTCTCTGGCGCATGAAGCCTACCTGAAACTGGTGAATGCCCGTGGAATTCGATGCAACAACCGGGCTCACTTCTTTGCATTGTGTTCGCAGATGATCCGCAGAATCCTGGTGGATCACGCCCGCAAGCACGGGACCGCCAAACGCGGCCAAGGACTCCAGGTGCCCCTGGATGAGGTCCTGCTGGGTAGCAGAGCGCGCGGCGTTGAACTCGAAGCCTTGGATGAAGCGCTCAACTCGCTCGCCCGGATCGATCCACGAAAAGCGAGGGTCGTAGAGCTACGGTTTTTCGGTGGTCTTAGCGTTGAGGAAACGGCCGAGGTTATGGAGATTTCCGAGGAAACTGTGACACGCGACTGGAGGGTAGCCAAAACGTGGTTGTTCCGTGAGCTGTCCCGCAGGGGCTGAGCCAAGGCGGGCTTGACGAACACTCACGGTTCCGCTACGCCTGATCCCCAAAACAAAACCATCTGCGTCAATCTCGCGTCGAACGGTGCGTAAAGAAGATCATGGCCCGGCCGGTCTTCCGGCGAACTAGGATCTGACCAAAAGTGTCTGCTTGCAGGCTTGCTGCGTCGATGTGCTCGTGATTGGATCAGGAGGACCCATCACGTGAAAAGTAAACGCATCGTAGGGAATAGAAGGCAGGACACTCTCCGGCTGCCTGATCTTTACCAAGCAAAATCGGCTGTTCTAAACAGTCATCAAAGGAGTCCCAGCGCGGTTATCGGCACGCGATCGAGGAATTCATTGTCTGGTACTGCTCTGAGCCGCGCCTCTCGTTCAACAGGACAGTAGTAACCCGCTACCGAATTCACCTGGAATCGCGCCACTTGGCGCCGGGTACGACCAACGGAAGGCTGGCTGCCGTTCGAGTTAGCACCCCATGATCTCCGCCGCACTTGCGCGCGCCTCTGCCACGCAGCCGGCGGTGAACTCGAACAGATCCAATTTCTCCTCGGGCGCGTCTCCGTCCAGACAACTGAAAAGCATCTAGGGTGCCAGCAGCGTATACGTGGTGCCGTTAACACCGCATTGGAATTGAACCTCTCCAATGAGCGCCCGTCGGCTCGGCGGATGGTCCACTTGGCCGTATTACGCTAGCACCTTATCGGAAGTGCCCGGCCGACAAAGGCCGAACGGAGGGTACCAGGTTGGGGCCGGGCACTTCGGATAAGGGCGTTAGAAGGAAGCCGCTGGCGCGGCGGCGACGTGAGCCCTCAAGCTATGGGTTTTGAATGCGCGTGGAGGCGTGGAAGGCTGGGTAGCAGAATTGGTTTGAACGGCAGAACAAGGGAGCTCCGATTGGAAGCAGGGCGGGCGCGATGAGATGAGGCGTTCACCAGAAGATCGGAACGGCGGTTTTTCGGCGGTGAGGCACACGTATGATACGCGCGCAGAAGCGCGCGGTTTTTGCGCCAAATAAAATGCCGCGTCACGAGCTATCAAGGATGCAGACCCGCTGCGATTGCTCCTGCAGGGTCTGCTTGGCGGTTAGTCGCTCCACAACACGCATTGCGCTACCGCAGACCGGACATTGCCAAACAGCCGTCTCACTGGAATTCGCGGCAGCAGGTGGAGCTGCGGCCGTTAGCAACGTCCGGCAAAGCGGTAGCAACTCGCGCCGCCGGCGGTTAGCCAACCAGCCGAAGTAGCGAATGCGCGGGAGGCCTTTGGGCAGGACATGCTGCAAGAATCGGCGCAGGAACTCTTCCATCGTCAGAGTCATGGCGCGGCACTTGCTGTGATGTGCGTAGTCCTTCCAACGAAAAGTGACGCGATCGCCGTCCACCGATAAAAGCCGATGATTCGAGATCGCCACCCGATGGGTATAGCGGGCCAGGTACTGAAGCACGTGCTCCGGCCCGCCAAATGGAGCCTTGGCGTAGACGACCCAGTCTTCCCGGAACAAAGTGCGCAAGAAGGCCGCGAACGCCTTCTGGTTCGCCAGGGCCTGCAACTCGCCGTAAAACGCCAATCGTTTGCTGTGAAACGCCCGCCTTAATCCGGCGACAAACTTCCCGCGAAAGACGCGGCTGAGCACTCTCACCGGCAAGAAGAAGTGAGGCGGTGAGCGGATCCACCGCGAATTGTCAAGCGACAGTCCGCCGCCCGGTACGACGCAGTGGATGTGTGGGTGGCGCTGCAGAGTTTGTCCCCACGTATGCAGAATACTGAGGAAGCCGATCTCCGCACCGAGGCGAGTGGGATCGGCTGCAACTTCCAGCAGCGTTGCAGCACTGGCATCGAACAAGAGGCCGAATAGTAGTTTCTTGTTTTGCCACATCAACGGTACGAGCGTATGCGGCACACTGAAGACCAGGTGGAAGTAGCATACTGGCAACAGTTCCCGTTGCCGGGCGCACAACCATTTCTCCCGTGCGTTGGTCTGGCACTTCGGACAATGGCGGTTTCGGCAGGAGTTGTAAGAGATGGCTTGGTGCCCGCAGTGAACGCATTGATCGCGGTGCCCGCCGAGTGCGGCGGTGCGGCAGCGCTCGATGGCCCGAAGCACTTTGAGCTGTGCCCACGTCAACGAGCCGTGATAGCGTTCGATGAATCGGTCTCCCGCCCTGCGGATGATGTCGGCCACCTCCCAGGGTGGCCGTGTCATGACTGATAGTTGTCTGGCCGCTTTCGCGAAAAACTCTGGCTTCCGACCGTGATCTGATCGAGCGGGTTTGGTGCGGCATGCAGGTGGCGCTGCGACAAGTGGAGATATCGAGTGGTATGTTCCAAGTGTGCGTGGCCCATCAAAAGCTGAATCGTCCGCAGGTCAGTTCCCGATTCCATCAGGGTTGTCGCGAAACTGTGGCGGAGTGTGTGCGCGCCAATCCTTTTCTTGATTCCGGCGCGTTTCGCGGCTTCGCTGCAGATGTACCAGATGGTGTGATCGGAAATCGGCTGATTTACCCCGCGCTGCCCCTCGGTGCTGGGAAATAGGTATGCCTTTGGCCGCTTCCATCGCCAGTACTCACGTAAGGCTTCGAGCAGCTTCGGTGTCATCGGCACATCGCGGTCTCTGGAACCTTTTCCCTGGTGAATATGGATCACCATTCGTTCGCTGTCGACGTCGCTCACCTTGAGCAGCGATGCCTCAGTCCGGCGAATGCCCGTAGCGTAGAGGAC
>Ga0070696_100001093_pt1 | contig 17533 bp, 16 predicted proteins | sample KBSK1253metaG_FD_65474 | JGI IMG/M metagenome (GOLD analysis project Ga0070696, IMG submission 65474) | Corn, switchgrass and miscanthus rhizosphere microbial communities from Kellogg Biological Station, Michigan, USA - KBS K1-25-3 metaG | ecosystem: Host-associated > Plants > Roots >... | reverse complement strand
CGGTACCAGAGCGACGATCGGCCGCGCATGCCGTCGACGAGCACGTCCGGCTCCTCCAGCGCGGCGGCCGCCTCGGGATGGCGGGCCTTCCAGCGCTCGAGGCCCTCGAGCGCCTCGGCCTTGGTCTTCGCCCGGGCGATCTCGATGACCGGGACGTTCGTGCGACGACGCCCGGTCGGCGTGGGCCGCGATGGAATCGGTGTTCCGGCAGCCTTTGCGGCCGCCCGTCGCTCCGCCTCGGCGACGAACCTCCGCTCGAGGGCGGCCCGGTTCTTCTCGCGCTCGGCCGCCGCCTCGGGGGTGTCGTAGTCCTCGGTCGCGCGGCGCTGGCGCGACGGCTGGACGCGTGGCGGCTCGCCCTCCTGCTTGCGGTAGTTCGGCGGCCAGGGCGCGTCGCCCTGGCCCTCGGCCTCGTGCCGGCGCGACAGCTCGAGGACCGCCTCCAGCGAGCCGACGGCCTGGTCGATGGCCGCCCCGGGATCGCCGATCTCGGCAAACCGCTTGGGCACCGTCGCGATGGTGAAGGCCTCGGCCTCGGCGGAGGGCACCTCGTCCCAGGCGAGCGGCGTCGACACCCGGGCGTCTGGCAGCGGCCGGACGGAATACGCCGACGCGACGGTGCGGTCCTTGGCGTTCTGGTTGTAGTCGAGGAACACCCCGTGGCGCTCCTCCTTCCACCACTTGCTGGTGGCGATCTTGGGCGCCCGCCGCTCGACGTCGCGGGCGATGGCGAGGGCGGCGCGGCGCACCTCTGGATAGGTCCACCGGCGCTCGATGCGCACGTTGACGTGGATCCCGCGCGACCCCGACGTCTTCGGCCAGCCAGTCAGGCCGACGGACTCGAGGGACTCCTTCGTGACCATCGCGACGTCGCGGATCTGCGACCAGGGCACGCCCGGCACGGGGTCCAGATCGACGCGCAGCTCGTCGGGGTGATCGAGGTCGTCGGCCCGGACCGGGTGCGGGTTGAGGTCGATGCAGCCCAGGTTCACGATCCAGGCGAGGCCCGCCGCGTCGTCGACGACGATCTCGTCGGCCGTCCGGCCCGAGGGGAACGACAGGGTGACGGTGCGCAGCCACGGAGGCCGGTTCTCGGGTGCGCGCTTCTGGAAGAACGCCTCGCCGGCGGCGCCGTTGACGAAGCGCTTGAGCGCCATCGGTCTGCCCCCGGCGCCGGCCAGCGCGCCGGGCGCGACGGCGAGGTAGAACTGCACGAGATCGAGCTTGGTCGCCCCGATCGACTCGAAGAAGACCTTGCCCGGGTTCGTGACCACGACCTCGCGATCCCCGAACCGGAGGACCTCCTGCTCCTTCGGCATGGCCGCGATGCTAGCGTGCTGTCGATTCCGACCGTCCGAAAACGTCGATCCGGTGAAGCGGCATGCACACGCCGCCGGATGGAGGCCTCGCCGATGCGCTACCTGGTTCTGATCTACGACGAACAGACCGCGAGTCCGTCGCCCGAGCCGCCCGACCCGGCCGTGATGGGCGCGGTGCTGGAGGAATACAACGCCTACTCGCAGATGCTGCGAGACACGGGCGCGTACGTCGCCGGCGAAGCGCTCCAGCCCGTCACGACGGCGACGACGATCCGGGTCCGCGACGGGCAGACGATGACCACAGACGGACCGTTCGCCGAGACGAAGGAAGCGCTCGGTGGCTTCTACCTGATCGAGGCGAAGGATCTCGACGAGGCGCTGGAGCTGGGCAGCAAGTGCCCGGGCGCGAAGGCCGGCTCGATCGAGGTGCGCCCGATCGTCGACTTCTCGGCGTCGGACGTGATGAGCCAGTTCGGCTGATCCACTGGCCGGAGACGCGCACCGCGCCGCCCGTGACGTCGTCGACCGCCTGTTCCGCGAGGAATCCGGTCGGGCGATCGCGACGCTGATCCGGGTGCTCGGCGACTTCGACCTCGCCGAGGAGGCGGTGCAGGACGCCTTCGCGAGGGCGCTCGAGACGTGGCCGGCGCAGGGCGTGCCGCGGAATCCGGGGGCGTGGATCACCACGACCGCCCGGAACGCGGCGATTGACCGGCTCCGGCGGGCGAAGCGGCTCGTCGAGAAGACGGAGCAGCTCCAGCGCGACGCGGAGATCGCGCAGGGCGGAACCTGGCCGAGGGAGGTGGGCGAGACGGACGGCATCGACGACCGGCTCCGACTGATCTTCACCTGCTGCCACCCGGCGCTCGCGCCGGAGGCGCAGGTCGCGCTCACGCTGCGCACGCTCGGCGGGCTGACCACGCCGGAGATCGCGCGCGCATTCCTCGTGCCCGAGCCGACCCTCGCCCAGCGTCTCGTGCGCGCCAAGCGCAAGATCCGCGACGCCCGGATCCCGTACCGGGTCCCGCCGGCAGAGGTGCTCCCGGAGCGGCTGGGCGCGGTCCTGCGGGTCCTGTACCTCATCTTCAACGAGGGCTACAGCGCGACCGCGGGCGACGCGTTGATCCGGCGCGAGCTCTCGGCGGAGGCGATCCGGCTCGCGCGGATCCTGGCCGAGCTGCTGCCGGACGAGCCCGAAGGCCTCGGGCTGCTGGCGCTCATGCTCCTCCATGACGCCCGGCGCGAGGCGCGAACGGACGCCGAGGGCCAGCTGGTGCTGCTCGAGGACCAGGAGCGCGCGCGCTGGGATCGCGCCGAGATCGAGGAAGGCCAGGCGCTCCTCGATCGCGCCATGCGACACGCCCGACCAGGGCCGTACCAGGTCCAGGCGGCCATCGCGGCGCTCCACGACGCCGCTGCGGAGCCCGGCGACACCGACTGGCGCCAGATCTCCGCGCTGTACGCGCGCCTCGCCCAGCTCTCGCCCTCGCCGGTCGTCGAGCTCAACCGGGCGGTCGCGATCGCGATGGCCGAGGGCTTCGAGGCGGGGCTCGCCAGGCTCGAGGCGCTCGCCGGAGACGAGCTCCTGGCCGGCTACCCGTACTACCACTCGGCCCGCGCGGACCTGCTGCGCCGGCTGGGACGGAGCGTCGAGGCCATCGCCGCCTATCGCGCCGCGTTGGGGCTCACCGCCAACGAGGTCGAGCGGGCGTTCGTGGCGCGGCGGCTCGCAGAGCTCGGAGAACCTCGCCTGAACTGACGCGCGGGCCGCGAGGGGATTGCAACGAGCCGGTCCTCGGCGTCGGCGTCGGCGTGGGCGCCCTGCCGCCACGATCGCGGCGCCCGCGCCAAAGCGGGCAGGAGGATCGATGCGCAGAGATTCCATCGACTGGGCGGTCCGGGGCGTGGGCCTCGCGGTCGGCGTCGGGCTGGTGCTGGTGCTCGCGGGCTTGTTCGTCGCTGCCCGCGACATCGTCTTGCTCGTCTTCCTCGCGGTGCTCCTCGGTGCGGCCCTGGAGCCCCTGATCGGGAGCATGCGCGGCCGCGCCGGTGTCCCACGGGGCGTAGCGATCCTGATCGTGTATGCGGGCTTTCTCGCGCTCGTCGTCGCGATCGCCGTGTTCATCGTGCCGGCCGCCCTGGTCCAGCTGAGCGCCGCCCTGACCCGCCTGCCCACGTTCCTGGAGCAGGTCCGGGCCTGGGGCGCGAACCTGCGTCCGAGCGCGCTCGGGGACGGCATCAGCGCGCTCGTCGATGCGGTCAAGGCGCCATTCGAGCCGGGCCAGCCGCCCAATCCGAACAGCCTGGTCAATGCGTCGATCGTCGTGGGCCAGGCCGCAGCTGCGCTGATCACCCTCCTGTTCCTGGTCTTCTTCTGGCTGACCGAGCGGCCCCGGCTGCAGCGCTACGTGCTCGCCTTCATGCCGGCGACTCGCCGGGCGGGGATTCGATCCGCCTGGAACGAGGTCGAAGCCCGGCTGGGCCTGTGGGTTCGGGGACAGCTGCTGCTGATGGCAACGATCGGCATCGCGACGGGCATCGCGTACAGCCTCCTCGGGCTGCCGGCGGCGCTGCTGCTCGGGCTCATCGCCGCGGTGATGGAGGTCATCCCGATCGTAGGACCGCTGCTCGGTGCGATCCCGGCGATCCTGGTCGCGACGACGATCTCGCCGCAGACGGTCGTGCTCACCATGGCCATCTACCTGGTGCTGCAGCTGGTGGAAGGCAACGTTCTCGTGCCGGTCATCATGCGCAACAGCGTCGGGCTGTCGCCGTTCTTGGTTCTCGTGAGCCTCCTCGTCGGGGGCACGGTCGGTGGTCCGCTGGGGGCCATCGTCGCGGTCCCCGTCGTTGCGGGGATCACCGTCATCCTCGAGCGGCTGCAGGACCGCGACACCCCGGTGCCCGTCGATCCAACGGCGGTGGAGACGCCCTACGAGGAGGAACGGGAGAAGCTCGAGGAGCCGCCGGCATCCGCACCCACACCGAAACGCCGCCGGCGCCGCTCGTCGACCGAGGTCAGCCGCGCGTGAGGCCCTTGGGCGCCTCGCGCATGAGCCCGATGTTGTTCCCGTCCGGGTCGGTCACGAAGGCGAGCCACAGGTCGTAGTCGTCCGTTCCGAACACGATCTCCGGGCGCTCGCGCACGGTCGCGCCGCGAGACTCCAGATCCTCCAATGTTCCGGTCACGTCGGCGACGCGGAAATAGAGCGTCGCCACGCCGTCGAAGCCCGGCTCGGTGGGCTGCCCAAGATACAGCCGCACGCCGTGGGCATCGAAGAAGGCGTTGCCCGGGAACCGGAACAGGAGCGGCAGCTCGAGCACGCCCTCGTAGAACGCCACCGCCCGGTCAAGGTCTGTCACTGGAACGAGGATCTGCATGATCGGCCCGAGCCGGCGTGTGTCCTCGGTCATGCGCGCATCCCTTCGTGGATCAGACGGGCGCCAGCGCCCGCACGGCCAGCGCGATCGCCGCGCCGACGCCGGCAAGGGCGACGAGCACGGGGCTTCGACGCGGGTCGCGGTGCTGCGATTCGGGCAGGAGATGCCCCGCCCCGATGGCGATGAATGCCCCGCCGAATGCAGCCAGCAGCAGCCCGAGCGTCGGCGGCGGGATCGACACCAGCGTGCTCAGCGCGGCGCCAGCCACGGGCGCGAGGGCATCGAGCACGAGGAGCCCGACCGCCAGGCGTTCGCCGCGCGCCGCATCCAGGGCCAGCGTGACCACGTTCATCCCGTCGGCGAAGTCGTGGGCCAGGACGGCGATCAGGACGATGATCCCGATCTCGGCGCCCGCCTGGAAGCCGAGCCCGATCGCCAAGCCGTCGAGCGTGCTGTGGACGATGAGGCTCGCCGGCGGAAGGATGCCGAGGAGGAGCGAGGGCGGGCCGCCCGCCGGGACCCCGGCGCGCAGAGCAGCGGCCCGTTCCGCCGCATGGTCGTGCCCCTCGGCCTCGTCGGCCTCGTCGCCGTGGCCGTGGTCGTGGGTGTGGTCATGCGAGCCGGCGTGCTCGAAGCTCGCCTGGTGCAGGAACGCCTCGATCAGGCTGAAGCCGATGAACCCGACCACGGCCGCGATCCCGACGTCGAGCACGTGGTCCGGGCCGACGAGCTCGAACGCCTCGGGGAGCAGGTCGGCGACCGCGGTGGCCACGACCACGCCCGCGGCCAGGGCCATGATTGCGTGGATCCGGTGCCGCAGGCGCAGCGCCGCGAACCCCCCGGCGAGGGTCGAGAAGAACGGGAGGATGGCGGCCGGCAGCACGTCTGGCTGATGGTATGGGCGGCGCAGCGGCCGCCGTCAGTCCGGCGAGACGATCCGGAAGCCGATGTGGTGGTCGGAGTACGTCGGCGGATCCTCGTCGAGCCGGAACGACGATCTGGCGATGAAGGCGCCGGCCGCATCGGGCGGCCCCCACCAGCCGCCCTTCTCGATCTTGATGTTGCCCGTCGCGGGGCCGGTCGGGTCGTCGCGGACGCCCTCGCTGTAGTAGCTCCGGCTCCACCAGTCCGCGACCCACTCCATCGCATTGCCCGCCATGTCGAGCGCGCCCACCCAGCTCGCCCCCTTCGCATAGCTCCCAACCGCGACCGGGCCCGTCGCACCGTCGAGATTCGCGCGGGCGGCGTCGAACTCATTGCCCCACGGGTAGACGCGTGACTCCGGGCCCCGGGCGGCGAACTCCCACTCCGCCTCGGTCGGGAGCCGGCCGCCGCGCCAGGCCGCGTAGGCCTCCGCCTCGTACCAGGTCACACAGACCTGCGGCTGGTCGGGGGTCTGCTGCTGCTCAAGGCAGGGTCGAGGCAGGGCGCTTGCGCCCATCGATTGGCGCCAGGCCCAGCCATCGACCGACCAGGCCGCCTGGTCGTCGTAGCCCCCGGCGTCCTTGAACGCGCCGAACTCGGCGACGGTGACCTCGGTGACGTCGATCCAGTAGCCGCGACTGATCGCGACCTCATGCGCGGGGTGCTCGCTGCGGAACGTGGCCGCCGCCCACGGCGGCGGGGTCGCGGAGCCCTCGTCGGAGCCCATGCGAAACGTCCCGCCGGGGACCCAGGCCTGGCCCACGCCATGTGTGTCGGTGCGCGTCGTGCCTGGATCGCGGAGCGGCGAAGGTTCGGCGGGTGGCGCCACGGTCGAGCTCGGGGCCGGGGCCGGGGACGCGGTCGTTGACGGCTGTGGCCCGGTCGTCGGCGCCGCGGGTGTGCCGGCGCCGCCGCTGCAGCCGGCGATGGCGAGCGCCAGGCCCAGTCGGGAGGCAGCACGAAGCAGGGTGGCTGGAGCCATCACGGTCGGAATACGGCCCGGGCCCGTGCTTTCTTGCCGCGCCCCCTCATCCTGCTCTCATCCAGCGCCGTCCACGCTCGAGCCCGAGTCGATGCGCATCCTGGTGGTCGAAGACGAAGTGAAGATGGCTGGCCTCCTCAAGCGAGGTCTCGAGGAGGAGGGCTACGCCGTCGATGTCGCCAACACGGGCGCGAATGGCCTGTGGGCGGCGACCGAGAACGAGTACGACGCGATCGTCCTCGACCTGATGCTGCCCGACGTCAGCGGCCTTGACGTGTGCCGCCGACTGCGGAGCGACGGTCGCTGGATGCCGGTGCTGATCCTCACGGCTCGCGATGGGGTCCCGGATCGCGTCGCCGGCCTCGACGCCGGCGCGGACGACTACATGGTCAAGCCGTTCGCTTTCAGCGAGCTGTTCGCGCGCCTCCGGGCGCTGATTCGCCGCGGAGCCGGCGAGCGGCCCGCAATCGTCAACGTCGGCGACCTCTCGCTCGACCCGGCGAGCCGGATCGTGCGCCGGTCAGGCGCCCCGATCGAGCTGACGGCGCGGGAGTTCGCGCTCCTCGAGCTCCTGCTGCGCCACCCCGGCGAGGTCCTCACCCGCACGCGGATCCTCGAGCACGTCTGGGACTTCGCCTACGACGGTGGCTCGAACGTCGTCGACGTGTACATCCGCTACCTCCGCGAGAAGGTCGACCGACCGTTCGGGCGTCGTTCGATCGAGACCGTCCGCGGCAGCGGCTACCGTTTCCGCAGGGAGCCGGCCTGATGGCGCTCCCGCTCCGGGCACGTCTCGCGCTCGTCGCCGCGGCGCTGGTCGTTGCGATCGTCGCGGTCCTCGGCGGTCTCGTGTACCTCCAGCTCGGGGCTGAGCTCACGGGATCTGTCGACGAGGGTCTCGCGGAGCGCGCCGCCGACCTGATCGCCGAGCCGCCGAACGGGTCGAACGTCGAGGTCGCGGCTTCGGACATCGGCGACGTCTTTGCCGCCGTGCTCGCTCCGGACGGCTCGATCGAGGCGGCGACCGAGGGCTTTCCGGCCTTGGTGGTCACCGCGACGGCGCGCTCGAGTGGCGTCACCCCGCACAGCTGGGAGCGGGCTGTGCCAAGCGACGAAGGACCGATGGCCGTACGCCTCTACGCTGCCCCGGCCGGCGAGGGGCGGATCGTGATCACCGGCGTCGCCTTCGACGACCAGAGGGCGACCCTCGACTCGCTGCGGCTGGACCTCGTGCTGGCGCTCCCTGTCGCAGCCGTCCTGGCCCTGCTCGTCGGCTGGTACGTTGGCGGCGCCGCGCTCCGGCCGGTCGACCGGATGCGTGCGGAGGCGGCGGCGATCTCCGCCTCGGACCCGGAGCGCCGCCTGCCGGTTCCGGCCACTCGCGATGAGCTGGCGGCGCTCGGGCTGAGCCTGAACGCGATGCTCGACCGGCTGCAGGCCGCGCTCGAGCGCGAGCGCCGGCTGGTCGACGACGCCAGTCACGAGCTGCGAACCCCTCTGGCAAACCTGAAGGCAGAGCTTGACCTGGCGCTGCGCCGGGCTCGCACGCAGCCCGAGCTCGAGGCAGCGCTCCGGAGCGCCGCCGACGAGACGGACCGGCTGTCGCGCCTGGCCGCCGACCTGCTCGTGCTCGCGCGCGCAAACCGCGGACAGCTCCCGGTTCGCCGCGAGCTGGTCGACGTCGAGGAGCTCGCACGGGATGCCGCGGCCGCCCTGGAGGGTCGCGCGACTGCCGCCGGCGTGCGCCTCAGCGTTGCGGTGCCGCCCGGCGCCCTTGCCAGCGTCGACGGGGCGCGCGTCCGCCAGGCGCTGGACGACCTGCTCGACAACGCCCTCCGGAGCACACCGCCGGGCGGCTCGGTGGCCATCGTGGGTGGGCCGGATGACGACGGAGGGCTCTCCATCGGCGTGTCCGACACCGGCCCCGGCTTCGGCGAGGGCTTCCTCGGCGAGGCCTTCGAGCCGTTCAGCCGGGCCGACGCCGCCCGGTCACGCGACGACGGCGGGGCCGGCCTCGGTCTCGCGATCGTCCGCGCCATCGCCAAATCGCATGGCGGGACCGTCGAGGCGCGGAACCTGCCGGAGGGCGGCGCCCTCGTCGAGCTCCGGCTGCCGGCCCATTCCGGCGAGGTCGGACTCGCGTAGGCTCGGAAACATGGAGCCGATCCGGTTCCGGAGCGCGATTCGCTACTGGAATCCCGAGAAGCAGAGCGGGCTCGCCGTGGCCGACATCCCGAGCGACCACATCGGCACGCTTGGCGGCCTGAAGCAGCAGCGGGTTCACGGGCGCATCGGCGGCGTCGAGTTCACCTCGAACGTAATGCCCGCGGGGGGCGGGCGCCTGGCCCTGAGCGTGAGCAAGGCGATGCAGCGCGATGCCGGCGCCGCTGTGGGCGATCCGATCGAGGTCGAAATCACGTCCGTCGGCCGCGACTGATCCCGCCTAGCCGCTCTCCCGGGGGCGTCGAAGGCCAAGCGCCAGGAGCGTCACGATCGAGCCCAGGATGAGGACCAGCCCGACGATCACGACGGGTGGGTCGAGCCCGAACCACGTCCCGACGGGCGCGATCGGGGGCGTGCCCGGTGCCTCGCTGCCGGGCGCCACCGTGGGCGACCCCCCGGTTGTGGCCTCGGCGGTGGGCGGAGCGAGGGTCGGCGCGCTCGACTCGGGCTGCTCGCTGGGCACCGCCGACTCCGTCGGCACCGGCGACCCGGTCGTCACATCGACCTGGGTGAAATGCGACCACAGGAACTCGCGGGTCGTCAGCCCGGAGTCATGGATCTGCTTCGCCAGCTCGCGGCCGAAGTAGCGGTAATGCCACGGCTCGTAGCTGTAGCAGACGACTTTCCGCTTGCCGTTCGGATAGCTCATCAGCCAGCCGTATTTCCAGGCGTTCTTCGACAGCCACTTCCCGGCGCCGACCTCCTCCGAGACGAAGTCGGTGCTCCCGGCGTCCGCGAAATCGATCACGACGCCGAGCTGGTGCTCGGAGTGGCCGGGCCGTGCCGAGAACCTGATCGTCCGCCTGTAGCCGTAGCCATCCACGTAGTCGTTGAACAGGGCCTTCTGGGTGTTGTAGCTGCGATAGGAGCTCACGTTGCCCAGAGGGGTTCCGGCAGCGCGCGCCGCATCCGCCATCTTCTTGAGGTCGTCGAAGGCGACCTCGCGGATCTGCCCGCCGCCGGTGACGCCCGCCGCGCTGATCGACACCAAATCGGGCGGCTTGTAGCTGCGACCGACGCTCAGGTTCCAGTCGACGAGCGTCGTCTTCCAGTCGTCGTAGCCCCGCGGGATCGTGAGGACGTCGAGCAGCTTGCACGGCGGCAGTGGGCCGACGCCCAGCGCCACGTGGGGCGTCGCGGCCGGAAGGACGAGCAGGCCGGAGCCGAGGAGCATGGCGGCCGCCAGCGCCCGGAGGGAGGGGAGCATCGGCGGGGAGCCTAGACCACACCGGTCGGGGCCGCCATCACCCGGTCCTCCCGGCCCGCCCTACCATGCCCGACGTGCGAGCTGGTTCCACGCCACCGCCGGGGGCCGTTCGCGCCAGCCGGATGCGCCACGGGCTTGCCATCGCCGTCGTTGCGGCGCTGCTTGCAGCGTGCGACAACCCAGCTCCCTCCCCTTCGAGTGTCCCGACGTCCACCAAGGGGCCGAGCCCCGCCGCCTCTGCCTCGTCCGCGCCGACGGTCGAGCCGAGCCCGACCGCAGTCACCGGCGCGACCACCTTCCCGTTGGCGGTCGTGACCGGCTTGACCAACCTCAGGTCGGTGATCTCTCTGGACGACCTGGCCGGTCTCGCAAAAGACGGAGATCTGGTCGCGCCGTGCGGCATCAGCATCGATCCGGCAGCGATCGCGCCGACAGCGACCTGCGTTGCCGCGGACCAGATCGCCGCGACGATAGGGAAGGACCAGAAGCTCGTCGCGCTGCTCCCGCCGGGCCTCGTCGAGCCGGCCACCAAGGTCCTGCCCATGGCCGGCGACGGCCCATATGGCCTGTTCGGGGCGGATTTGTTCGGAAACCCTGCGTCGCGCGCCATGCCCTATCCGATCACGGGCCGGTCGACCGGCGACGTGGCCCTCGACCCATCGTGGACGGCGTTCGACCAGTCGCAGGTCTGGACGCTCACGGAGACCGGCAGCCTGTGCGCCGACCGGCTGGGCGCATATGCGGCCCTCAAGCTCGGCAAGGGCTGGGACTGGGTCTTCGACGGCGGGACCGCCCGGTACCGCGGCAAGCCGTTCAACAACCCGAATCCGCCCGCGGGCATCAGCAGCCAGCCGATCGTCAAGCCGATCGACACCGGCAACGACGGCGCGACCGCCAAGCTCGTCAGCGGCGCGGACATCACACTCGGCAACCTGAAGTGCCCCGTCCTGCCGAACAAGGACTGGGCGCCGAGCTACACGGGCGCGCCGAGCCTGTCGGTGCCGGAGGCCGTTCTCTCACGCTGGGAGAAGTTCCTCGGCATCGACGCCGTGTACCTCCCGGCCGATCACCAGAGCGATCGCGGTGTCCGCGGGATCCGATCCACGCTCAACCTGCTGGGCAAGCACGACTTCCCGCATACCGGCCTGGGCATGGACCTCGACGAGGCGCTCGAGCCCGCGTACGTCGAGGTCGCTGGCCTGAAGGTCGCCTTCGTCGCGTGGGACAACGTCCCGGGCCCGGCCCACGCGAACGCCACGACGCCGGGCGTCGCCTGGCTCACCAGGTCGAACGTCAACGCCGCCGTCGGGAGGGCCAAGGCAGCAGGCGCGAACCTGATCGTGTGCGACCCGCAGTGGTGGGGGCCGGACGAGTACCGGCCCGGCCTCTCACCGAGCCAGGCGAAGTTCGTCCGCTGGATGGACGCCGCGGGCTGCGACCAGGTCCTGGCCGGGGGCCTGCATGTCTCGGGAGCGGTCTACCTGCGGAGCTCCGCCAAGGGCGTCAGCCTGATCAACACCGGACCGGGCAACTTCCAATACGGCCAGGACTGGTCGCAGGACACCCAGGAGGGCGTCGTCGTCGAGCTGACGTTCCGCGGCACGAGCCTCGTCAACGTCCGCCTCCACCCATACGTGATGATCCTCGCGGCGCGCGCGGCCCTGCTCGACCCGTCGGCCGACGGGCACTACGTCCTCAAGCGCATCTGGAAGGAATCCGAGCTCGACTACGGACCGTGACCCGCGCTACATCCCCCGCACGGATCGGCTGAGCGCCGCTCCGACCGCGGTCAGCTCGATCACGACCGCGGACGCCCAGAACAGCAAGCCGAGGTCCTGGGCGGCCACCGCGCCGGCGACGGCGAGCGCGAACGGCTCGAGCCCGACAGAGGCGAGCATTGCGATCGCCATGACCCGGCCCTGCATCGATGCATCGGTGCGCCGCTGCAGCCAGCTCATGAGGATCGTCGTCCCGGCGCCCTCGACGAGCCCGAGCACGACCATGACGCCGATGAGGATCGGCAGCGACGGGGCGAGGCCGGCCGCCGCGATGCCGGCGCCGATGAGCGCCACCATCGCGACGATCGAGAAGCCGAACCGGGTCGGCGTCGGCCGCGTCCCGGCAACGATCGCGCCGACGGTCGAGCCGATGCCCCATGCCGCGAATGTCGTGCCGAGCGCCGTCGCGCCCTCGCTGAAGCGTTGGAACGCGAGGGTCGGCAGACCGACCTCGATGGCGCCGAGGGCGCCCAGGTTCAGGACGCCGATGACGATGAGCATCACCCGCAGCGGGGTGTCGCGCCAGGCGTAGACGAGCCCCTCGCGGACGTCCCCGAGCGTGCTGCCCTGGCGCGCCGCGGACCGGTTCCGGCTCCCGTGCAGCGGCAGCACGAGGGCTGCGGCAAGGACCGACGCGGCGGCGTCGACGGCCAGGGCCGACCCAGCGCCGACCGCCGCCACGACCACGCCCGCGGCGGCGGAACCGAGGACCATCGCGGCGGTACGCGAGAGGTTCAGCAGGGCATTGCCGGCCTGGAGCTGCTCGCCCGAGACCACGCGCGGCAGCATCGCTTGCCCGGCCGGAACGAAGAAGGCCGTCGTCGCGCCGACGAGCACGGCGGCCGCGAGGAGATGCCAGAACTGGAGCGAGGAGGTGAGCGTGAGGATCGCCAGCAAGGCGACCACGACGCCACGGACCAGGCCGGCACCCAGCATCGTGGCGCGGGCGGAGAAGCGGTCGCTCGCGGCGCCACCGACGAGCATGAGGACCGCCATCGGGATGCTTGCCGCGGCGAGCACGGACCCGACCGCGAGGCTCGAACCGGTCAGCTGGAGTGCCAGCCAGGCGACGGCGACGTAGTTGAAGAAGCCGGCAAGCAGGGAGGCGAACTGCGCTCCCCACAGGAGTTGGTAGGGACGTGATCGGAGCACGGCATTCATCGGTGGCGGGCCGGAGGCCGGTGTGGTTGTCGGGACGGGGATGTTACCTGTGTCAGCATACGGTGTAGACATGAACGAGAATCTACGTATGCGCCGTATACTTGTCAAGCAGTGAAAGCGATGCCGGCGCCGTCCGAGACCTCCGCCCAGCGGGCGCGCCTGACCCGCGCGGCGGTCGTCGAGCGCGCCATCGAGCTCGGCACGGCGGAGGGCCTCGAGGCCGTGACGCTGCGGAGACTGGCCGGTGATCTCGGCGTCACGCCGATGGCCCTGTACCGCCACTTCCGCGACAAGCAGGACCTGATCAACGCGATGGCCGAGGCCGTCCTGGCGGACATGGACATCACCGTCGGGTTCCGGCTGTCGATGACGTGGACCGAGCGGATCCGCCGCGCGATGGCGAACTACAAGGAGCAGACCGACGCCCGGCCGCTCGCCTTGCCGCTGAGCATCGCCTACAGCGGCGACGGCCCGCCGGCCTTCTGGACCATGCTCGAGGCGTTGCTGGGGATCCTCCTCGAGGCCGGCTTCGAGCGCCGCCAGGCGGTCATCCTCATCCGGACCATCTCGAACTTGCTCGCCGGGTACCTCGTGCTCCTCCGGCAGGACGTCGTCCCCGGCTCGGCGCGACCCGACGATCGCGAGGTCGAGCGCGTCCGGAAGCGGTTCGAGCTCGTGCTGCTAGGCCTGCCGCGCGAGGGCTTCGCCAATCTCGTCGCCAGCGCCGACGACGTCGCGGAGGTCTGGCTCAGCGATCCCAGCCAGTGGTGGGAGAACACGGTCGACCTCATGGTCTTCGGCCTCGAGCGCCTGCTCGAGCGCTCGACCGTAGCGAAGCGGGCGGGCCGCAAGTGACCCCAGCCGACGTCACCGCCGTCGTCGATCGGAACGTCGCGGACGGCGCGTTCGACGGGGCAGCGCTGGCGGTCTTCCAGGGCCATGCACCGGTCGTCGAGCACTTCGCCGGGAATGCCGCCCCGGGCGTGCCTGCCGGCCCGAACGTGTTGTGGCCGCTCGCCTCGATCACGAAGCTGTTCACCGCCGCCGCCGTCATGCGCCTCGTCGAGCTCGGCGAGCTGACGGTCAACACGCTGGCCTGGTCGATCCTGCCCGACTTCTCCGGCGATGGTCGCGAGGACATCCGGGTGCGCCACCTGATCACGCACACGTCGGGCCTGCCCTACGAGTCGCCCGCGATGGGCGTACGCCTCGCCGCGCACACGTCGACGGATGCGCTCATCGACGAGGCGTACGCCACGCCCCTGCTCTTTCCGCCCGGCAGTCGCTTCCAGTACAGCGACTACGCATACGGCCTCGCCGGTCGGATCGCGGCCACCGTGGCTGGAATGCCATTCCCGGACGTGGTTCGGACCCTGGTCCTCGAGCCGATGGGCCTAGCCGACACGTTCATGCGGCCGAGCGACGGCGGCTCCGAGCGGATCGCCGTCGTCCGCGGCGTCTTCAACGACGGCACGGACGGTGCGATGTACAACTCGGCGTACGGCCGATCGCTGTGGCACCCGGCGTTCTCCGCCGTCAGCACGCTCGGCGACATGGTCACGTTCCTGCGGCACTTCGCGCCGCGAGGTCCGCGAACGCTCGCGGACGCGACGGTCCGCGCGATGACGCAGATCCAGACGGCCGGTGCCCCGGGCGAGCACCCACTCCTCGACGGGTTTCCGGCGGAGGCGCGTGCCCCGTGGGGCTTCGGCTTCTGCCTCCAGACCGAGGCTGCCCCGGCCGTGTTCTCGGAGCTGGCTTCGTTCTCGACGTTCGGCCACCCGGGCGCGAGCGGCTGCCAGATCCTCGTCGACCCGGTCGCGGACCGGATCGTCGTGCTGCTGACGAACACGCACATCCTGACCGGGCGCGACACCTGGCTGCGCCGCCAGCAGGAGATCGTGAACGCCTGCTTCGCGCTCGACTGAGGTCGCTTCGGTGGTGCTCGGGGCCGTTGCTACTCAGCGGTAGCGGCGGCCCCGATCCCGTTGTACTTCCGGCGGTAGGCCGCCGGCGAGAGGCCCGTAGTCCTCCGGAACAGCCGCCGGAAGAAGGCCGGATCCTCGTAGCCGACCTGGTAGCCGACGTCGTCGATCGCCTCGCCGCCGTGCTCGATGAGGTCGCGCGCCTTCTCGATCCGGATCCGATGGACGTGCTCGATGGGTCGACGGCCCGTCGCCGCGATGAAGCGGCGGGCGAACGTCCGTGGGGTGAGACCCGAGTGCCCCGTCATCGCCGACACCGGGTTCGCGGCGGCGTAGTTCGCGCCGATCCAGGCGAGCGAGTCCCGGACCACGGCGTCACCGATGATCGCTGCCTCGGTGGGCGCCGCGAACGGCAGCTGCCCATCCTCGTGGCCCGAGAGCAGGTAGACCTTTGCCGTCCGGACGGCGTGCTCCGGTCCGGACAGGCGCCTGATCAGATGGAGCGCCAGGTCCTGCCAGGCGGTGACCCCGCCGGCGGTGATGAGCCCCTCGGACTCGTGACGAAGGTCGAGGATCGCGTTCGGCAGCAGGCGGACCTGCGGATATGCCGACGCGAACAGGTCGCGGTACGCCCAGTGGCTCGCGCACGACCGGCCGTCGAGCAGGCCAGCCTCGGCGAGCAGCAGCGAGCCGGTGCAGACCGACGCGATCAGCGCGCCCTTCGCGTGCATCCGCCGCAGCCACTCGGTCTCGATGCCCCAGTGGCCGTGCGGCGCCGAGTCGATCGGGGCGTACATGTCTGCCACGACGATCACGTCGACCTGATCGACGTCGGCAAGGGCCGAGGCCGGCTCGACCAGGACGTTGCCGAAGCACCGAAACGGCTCCTTGGATGCGGCAACGATCGACACGTCCAGCAGCGCGTCGCCCGCCTTGCCGGTGAGCATGTCCGGGTACATCGCCCCGACCGAGACGAGCACGTCATACAGGCCGTACAGGACCGACGCGGAGGACTCGGGTGCCGCGAGAATCGCCAATCGCGGCAGGGCGGCTGTCACTTTTCCCTCGCTTTGGTCAGATCCGACGCTTCCAGCATGGCATACGAGGCCCGAGACTCACCGCATGCACACACAAGCCCAGTCCGACACGACGTTCGAGAGCCCCATCGACGGCCGTGCGCTTCGGCCAGGTCAGCCCGGCTACGACGAGGCACGGGCGGTCTGGAACGGGATGATCGACAAGCGCCCGCGTCTGATCGTCGAGGCCGCGACCAATGACGACGTCGCTCGCACCGTCGCGCTCGCGCGCACGACCGGGCTGCCACTCGCCATCCGGGGCGGGGGCCACAACGTCGCCGGGACGGGCACGGTCGACGACGGGATCCAGCTCGACCTCCGGCGGCTGAACCAGGTCGAGGTCGACGCCGACGCTCGGGTCGTGCGCGTCGGAGCAGGCGCGCGCCTGGCCGACATCGACCGGGCAACGGAGCCGCACGGCCTGGCGGTGCCGATCGGCGTCGTGAGCGGCACGGGAATCGGCGGTCTTACCCTCGGCGGCGGCGTTGGCTGGCTCGTGCGTCGCCACGGCCTGACGATCGACAACCTCGTCGCGGCGGACGTCGTGCTTGCGAGCGGCGAGCAGGTCATCGCCAGCGAGTCCGAAAACCCGGACCTCTTCTGGGGCTTGCGCGGCGGCGGTGGGAACTTCGGCGTCGTGACGTCGTTCACGTTCCGGGCGCATCCGCTCGGCCCGGACGTCCTCGCCGGCAGCCTCGTCTACGAGAAGCGGCGCTGGCCGGAGGTGCTGCGCGCCTTCGCCCGACTCGCACCGAGCCTGCCGGACGAGCTGACGACCCTGATGACCTTCCTCGTGCCCCCGGCGGACTGGGACATGGGTGCCGAGGCGCTGCTCTTCGTCGGCCTCGCCTGGGCCGGTGCCGACCGCGCCGCGGGAGCGGCGGTCATCGACCGGCTCCGGGCGGCCTGCCCGCCGGACGTCACGATGCTCGACCCGACGACCTGGCTGACCTTCCAGACGGCGTTCGACGCGATCCTCCCCGACGGGGTCCGCGCCTACTGGCGCAACGCTTCGTTCGCCGGCCTCGACGACGCCCTGATCGACGTGTTGGTCGAGCACCTCGGCGCCCAGACCTGGTTCGGGACGGCGGCGGACCTGCACCACATGGGCGGCGCGTTTGGCCGGGTGCCCGAGGATGCCACCGCGTTTCCGAACCGGTCGGCAGGGTACTGGCTCAACCTCTACGGCTTCTGGGACGACGCGGGCGACGATCCGGCGCGGATCGCCTGGGTCAAGGGCACGTCCGACGCGCTGCGGCCGTTCGCGATGGCGGCCCAGTACGTGAACTTCGCCAGTCGCGACGAGAGGGATCCGTACAGCCAGGCGGTCGCCGTCTATGGCGAGGCGAAGCTCGCCCGGCTCATGGAGATCAAGCGGCGGTACGACCCGGAGAATCTGTTCCGGATCAACCACAACATCCCGCCTGGCCGCTGATCTTGCGGGCAATCGGGGGGGTGGAGCCGACACTCGGATTTGAACCGAGGACCTGCTGTTTACGAAACAGCTGCTCTACCGCTGAGCTATGTCGGCCCGGACGCGCATGGTAGCCCATGGTC
>Ga0070696_100001092_pt1 | contig 17534 bp, 15 predicted proteins | sample KBSK1253metaG_FD_65474 | JGI IMG/M metagenome (GOLD analysis project Ga0070696, IMG submission 65474) | Corn, switchgrass and miscanthus rhizosphere microbial communities from Kellogg Biological Station, Michigan, USA - KBS K1-25-3 metaG | ecosystem: Host-associated > Plants > Roots >... | reverse complement strand
GCATGGAATAGCGCCACGAGCGCCTGCCGAAGCCCAGGTCGCTCTTGTCCACCAGCATTCCCATCCTGCCGGTGAACTCGCCGTTTCCGTCCGGGACCATGGTGAGGTTAGCGCACTCCTGCGTGCGCGCCCATTCGTTCATCACGAACGCGTCGTTCACCGAGATGCACACGATGCGGTCCACGCCGTTGGTGAAGAAAGCCGGGGCGAGCTCGTTGTACCGCGGCACGTGGGTGGACGAGCAGGTCGGGGTGAACGCACCCGGGAGCGAGAATACGACGACCGTCGCGCCCTTGAACAGCTCGTCGGTCGTGAGCGGCTTCCAGTCGCCGTCGTCGGTACGCGTGCGGAAGCTCGCCTGGGGCACTCTCTGTCCTTCTCGATTCTCAAGCACTGTCGGCTCCAATCCGGAAAAGGAGAATGACAGAGTCTATGGACGGACGTTCCCGCGCGGCCAATTCTTTGTTCGCATGAGGACCATAGCGGGCGTTAATCGACCGCTCCCAGGGCGGCGCGCATCTCCTGCAGCGCGCCCAGCAGATAGCGGATGAACGCCAGGCCGAATACGACGGGCGCGATGAAGCCCACGAACGGCACGTACGCGAGCAGCGCGAGCAGCAGGCCAAGCGCGAGCAGCGCGCCGCGGCGCTCGCGAAACAGGCGCGTCATTTCGCCGCGGTCGGCGTGCTCTCCGAGCGCGTCGTAGCGCAGGAGCTTCTGGTTCACCCAGGCGAAGATCGCGAGCGGGATCAGCGGCCACAAGGGCGGCAGCAGCCACAGCGGCAGGGTGACGGCGAACAGAAGCACCATTCCGCCGAGCGCAGCGACTGCGTTCCACACGCTGCCCGCGACGCCGCCGCCGCGCCTGCGCTCGAGCGCGGGAAAGGAGCGTTGCGCGACGTGATCCACCATCTTCTGCATGCCGAAGACGCCGAGGATGAAAAGCGCGGTCAGGTAGACCAGCGGCACGATCAGCAGGAAGAGCACCACGTACGCGGCAATCACCGTGGCATCGCCGAAGTCGAAGCGCACGAAGCCCGCGGCGGGCTCGAGCCAGCGCTGGAACAGGCCCGCCAGCGCGGCCGCGAGCCGGCTCCAGAAGGCAAGCGCGACCGCGCTCCAGAACGCGAGTGAAACCAGCATCGGCCAGACCATCAGCCACAGCATGCGCGGATGCAGCAGGTTCGCAAGGCCATAGAACAGCGCGCCGACGACGCTCATCGCCGCAAAGTCTCCCACAGTTTGGACAGGCGCTTGACCGATACCGGCACGGGCGTCTTCAGCTCCTGGGCGAACAGCGACACCCGCAGCTCCTCCAGCAGCCAGCCGAACTGCGCGAGCTCGGCGCTCTCGCCGCCTTGCCTCGCCCGGGACGCCGACTCGCGGCGATAGCGTTGCTCCAGGCCCGCGACCTCGGCGGCGAGGCGCGCGTCGCGCGCGGGGTCGGCGCGCAGCTTCTCCAGGCGCAGCGACGCCGCCTTCAGATAGCGCGGCAGGTGCTGCAGCCGCTCCCACGCGGTGCGCGCCAGCCATCCGGGCGCCAGGAGGCGCGCGAGCTGATCGCGGATCTCCCGCACCGGGTCCGGAAAACCGCGTTCCATGGCGTGCAGCTTTTTCGCGAGCGCCGCCTGCTCGCCGAGAATTCCGGCCGCGGTGCGCGCGATCTCCTGCGCGATCAGGCTGAAGCGGCTGCGCCCGTCCTGCACGCGCCTGGCGAAATCGGCCTGCAGCATGGGAAGCGATTCAGCAAGGAACGTGCGCTCGAGCGCCGCGGCGACGATCTCCTCCTTGAGCGGCGCGAGCGCCAGGTCTTTCGCCGCCGCGCGCTCCAGTTCGCGGATGCGGTCGCGGAACGCGATCGCGAGGAGCCGGCGCACCCCGGCCCGATGCATCTCGCGCGCTTTCTCCGGCGAGTCGAACACCTGCAGCACGACGCTGTCCTGCGCGTCCACCAGCGCTGGGTATCCAACCAGCGTCTGCCCGTCGCGCTCGAGCTCCATCAGCTCGGGCAGATCGCCCATCGTCCAGCCGGTGTGGCGCTGTGCTTCCGACAGCGGCGCCTCCTTCTGCAGGATGCGCTCGGTCCTGCCGCCCAGCTCGCGCTTGAGCTCGGCGAGATTACGCCCCATGCCGAGCTGGCGTCCCTGGTCGTCGACCACGCGAAAGTTCATGTGCAGGTGCGGCGGCGCCGAATCCGGACGAAAGGCGTCCACCGGCACTTCCACGCCGATCTGTTCGCGGATGAACCGCGACAGCGCGGCGGCCAGCGGCACATCCGCCGGCGCTTGCTTGAATGCGAAGTTTTCCGAGAACTCCTCCAGAGCGCCAAGCTTGTGCCGCAGGCGCTGCGGAATGGACTTCGCCATGGCGCGCACCTTTTCCCTGACCAGGCCCGGCACCAGCCACTCGCTGCGCGCGCCGGGGACCTGGTTCAGCAGGGCGAGCGGCACGGTCATGGTGACGCCGTCGCGCGCCGCGCCCGGCTCGAAGTGGTATTCGAGCGCGAAGCGGTTCGGCCCGAGCTCGAGCGTCGGCGGGAAATTCTCGCCGGTGATGCCGGCGGCCTCGTGCCGCATGAGCTCGTCGCGGGAAAGGTAGAGCAGCTTCGGCCGCTCGCGCTCGGCTGCAGCGCGCCAGCGCTCGAAGTCGGAGGCGGCGTGGATCTCCTGCGGGACTCGTGCATCGTAAAACGCGTGGATCAGCGTCTGGTCCACCAGGATGTCCGGCCGGCGCGATTTGTGCTCGAGGCGCTCGATCTCGGCCGCCAGGCGCCGGTTGTGGGCGAGGAACGGCGCGCGCGTTTCGAGCTCGCCCTCCACCAGCGCCGACTGGATGAAGATGTCGCGCGCGAGCTTCGGGTCGAGCGGCCCGAACGGCACGCGCCGGTCGAAATACACCGGCACGCCGTACAGCGTGCCGCGCTCGAGCGCGATCACCTGCCCGCGGCTCTTCTCCCAGTGCGGGTTCTGCTGCTCGCGGCGGATGAGGTGCGCGCCGATGTCCTCCAGCCATTTCGGGTCGATGCCCGCGACGCAGCGCGCAAAGAGGCGCGTGGTCTCGACCAGCTCGGCCGCCACCAGCCATTTTCCGGGCTTACTGGTCCAGGAGCCGGGATGCACCCAGAACTTGATGCCGCGCGCGCCGGTGTAGCTGCCGTCTGCTTCATCTCGAATGCCGATGTTTCCGAGCAGCCCGGCAAGCAACGCCCGGTGGATCGCCCGGGAGCCCTTCTCTGGATCGAGCGATGAGCGCGGCCACTTGAGCTCCTCGAGGGTCGCCTCGAGCTGGGCATGCACGTCGCGCCATTCGCGCATGCGCGGATAGGAGAGAAAATTCTCGCGGCACAGACGCCGCAGCCCGGCCTCGGCCTGGAGCTGCCACAGCTTGAGGAAGCTCAGGAAATCGGAGCGCTCGTCGGCAAGCGCGCCGTGGCGCTCGTCGGCCGAGGCTGCCTTTTCGAGCGGCCGCTCGCGCGGATCCTGCACCGAGAGCGCGGCGGCGATGATCAGGACCTGCTCGAGGCAGCCTTCGGCGCGCGCGGCGACCAGCATCCGCGCCACGCGCGGATCGAGCGGCAGACGCGCCAGCTCACGCCCGAGCTCGGTAAGGTTGCGCTCCCCGTCGACGGCGGCCAATTCGGCGAGCAGATCGTAGCCGTCGGCCACCGCGCGCGGGCTGGGCGCATCGAGGAACGGGAAATTCTCCACCTCGGCGAGGCCGAGGCTCTTGGCGCGCAGGATCACCGAGGCGAGCGACGAGCGCAGCAGCTCCGGCTCGGTATAGGCGGGCCGCTTGTCGAAGTCCTCCTCGGAATAAAGCCGGACGCACACGCCGCTCGCCACACGCCCGCAGCGTCCCGCGCGCTGCTTCGCCGCCGCCTGCGAGATGGTCTCGACGCGCAGCATCTCGACCTTGTTGCGGTAGCTGTAGCGCTTGACGCGCGCCAAGCCGCTGTCGATCACATAGCGGATGCCCGGAACCGTGAGCGAAGTCTCGGCGACGTTGGTCGCAAGCACGATGCGCCGAGCGCTTCCCGGCCTGAACACCCGGTCCTGCTCCGCCGCCGAGAGGCGTGAATAGAGCGGCAGCAGCTCGGCCTTGAGCTTCCTTTTCCTCAATACTTCCGCGGTGTCGCGAATCTCCCGCTCGCCGGGGAGAAAAACCAGCACGTCGCCCGCGCCCTCGCGGCAGAGCTCGTCGACCGCGTCGGCGAGCGCCTGCTCCTCCTCCTCGCGCGTGGTGTCCTCCTCGTCGCCCGCCACGGGCCGGTAGCGCACCTCGACCGGGTAGAGCCGCCCCGAAACCTCGATCACCGGCGCGCCGCCGAAATGCTTCGAGAAGCGCTCGGCGTCGATCGTGGCCGAGGTCACGACGAGCTTGAGGTCGCGGCGCCGCTCGAGAAGCCTCTTCAGGTAGCCCAGCAGGAAGTCGATGTTCACGCTGCGCTCGTGCGCCTCGTCGACGATGATCGAGTCGTACTGCGAGAGCTCGGGATCCGCCTGCGTCTCGGCGAGCAGGATGCCGTCGGTCATCAGCTTGATCACCGAGTCCGCGCGCAGCCTGTCCTGGAAGCGCACCTTGTAGCCCACGAGCGCGCCAAGCTCGCTCCCGAGCTCCTCGGCGATGCGCGCGGCTACGCTGCGCGCCGCGATGCGCCGCGGCTGGGTGTGGCCGATGCGGCCGCGCGAGCGCCCGCTCGCGCCCGAGCGCATCTCGAGCAGGATTTTGGGCAGCTGCGTGGTCTTGCCGGACCCGGTCTCGCCGCATACGACGATCACCGGGTGCTGCTCGAGCGCCGCCCGGATTTCCTCGCGGCGCGCGCTCACCGGCAGGGCGGGGTCGAAGCGGATGCTGCGATTCATGAACGCGCAGTATCGCCCAGCGCTACGGCGCCGATTTGGCTGGACGCCGCGTCTGCCAGCGGCAACAGTCACGCTATCGAATCGGCAGGGGGCAGCGGGACAGCACGGGCAGCGAGCTGCAGGGGATCAGCGGGGGGAAAAGGGGGGCGCCCCAGCGCCCCTTCCATTCGGGGGCGCCTGGCGCCCCCACTTTTTTTCAGGCCCGCAGATTGACCGGGCGGGCGAGATGCGGCGCGAGGCGCGGCCGGAAAACCAGCTCCACGTCCTGGCCGGCAAGCGGCTTGAGAGAGCGGCGCAGCTTTTGCTCGTCGGGCACCTTGAGCGCGAGAAACGCGTTCGAGAGCGACGGGTGATTCGCCCACGCCACAATCACGGGAACGTTGCAGAACTGCGCCCCCTGGTGATGGATTGCCAGGTAGTAGCGCCCGGTGATATCGCGCGTGGCCACCTTGCCGGTGATGAGCGAGCGGCGCAGGAGCTGCCTGGCCGAGCGCGGCAGCAGGAAGCCGTCTCCCGAGAGCCCCATGGTGAAAACGGGGCAGACGAAGCCGAACTCGCGCTTGCGGGCGAAAAACGTGCTCGTGTTCTCCAGGCGCTTCGCCGTCGAGGTCAGCATCATGTGCAAGCCTACCGATACTCCGGCTTGCGCCCCTATAAAGGAGTTCACGGACCGGCCGAGGTTTCGTGCGAAATTGGCTTAAATCAGGATCTGACCGAAACCGCGCCGAGCAGCCGCTCGACGTAGCGGGCGACCAGGTCGATTTCCAGGTTCACGCGCGAGCCGGCGCGCAGGCGCGAGAGCGTCGTGACTTCCAGCGTATGGGGAATGAGGTGGACCTCGAACAGGCTGTCTTGCACGCGGTTGACGGTAAGACTCACGCCGTCGATGCAGATCGAGCCCTTGCGCGCGATGTAGCGCGAGAGCTGCCCGGGCGCGCGCACTTCGAGGCTGCCGCCGTGCAAGCGCGTCACCTCGCCGACCCCGTCCACGTGTCCTGCCACCAGGTGACCGCCGAGCCGCTCTCCCAGCGCAAGCGATTTCTCGAGGTTCACCGGTCCCGGGCGGTCGAGCCCGCTCGTCACGGCAAGGGTCTCGGCGGACACGTCGGCAGTGAAGCCGCTTCCGGTGAGCGCGGTGACGGTCAGGCATGCGCCCTGCACGCAGATCGAGTCGCCGATGGCGATGCCGGCCAGATCGAGCGTGCCGCAGTCGACTTCGAGCGGCTGCAGGCGCACGATGTTGCCGACCGCCTGCACGATTCCCGTGAACATGCGGCGGAGGTTACCGCAATCCTCGGGTCTAGACGTCGCTCCTCGATGAACCCTGCCACCACTTCTCGATTTCCTTGTCGAGCGACAAGGCGGACACTGCGAGCACCATGACGAGCGTGCCGACGGCGACGCAATTGACGGCCGGGAGCGTGGCGGTGGCAAAGCCCAGGAAAAGCGGCGCCGCCACCAGCCACAGCCCGGCCAGCAGGTTCAGCCACTCGGCGCAACGCGCGTCGAGGGTGGCCTGGAAATGAGAGCCGAGCGCGAGCGCCGTGCCCATGAACGCGGCGTTGCCGGTGGCGGAATGCTCATCGGCGTAGCCGCAGATCCAGGGCGACATGGCGAACCACAGGCCGAGCCCGAAGCTCGCCCATTCCTGCCATCTCGCCGTTACGCTGTTCACACAGGTGCTCCTGATCGCTGCGTTACGATTGGACACCAGCAAAATACTTGCCGTTCGGATAGCGGGCGTCGTCGCCCCCTGAGTCAGGTGTAGCGATGCAACGACAGATCGAGCTGATCGGCGCGGCATGGGGCCTGGGTGGCGCAGACCCGGGGTGCGCGCAGGCTCCGGAAGCGCTGATCCCGCTCCTGGTGCCGCCGCTCGAGCGCTGCGGCGCGAACGTGATGCTGGGACCTGTACTCCATCCGCCGGCCGCGGAGCGGCGCAAAGAGGTAGCGGTGAGCAAACTTTGCAGCATGCTCGCCGCGGCCGTGGCCGAAGCCATGCGGCAAGGACGGCTGCCGTGCGTGATCGGGGGCGACCACACCTGCGCCGGCGGCACCTGGACCGGGGTGGCACGCATGCTGCGCGGCGAGCTCGGCCTGGTCTGGATCGATGCGCACATGGACAGCCACACCCCCAGCACGAGTCACACCGGGCGCCTGCACGGCATGCCCCTCGCGTGGCTGCTGGGGCAGGCGGACGACGCGCTCTACGGCCTCGCCACCGGCGTGGTCGATCCCGATCGCGTCGCCCTGATCGGCGTGCGCAGCTACGAGCCTGAAGAGAAGCAGCGCCTCGACCGGCTCGGCGTACGCGTGTTCCATATCGAAGAAGTGCAGACGCGCGGCCTCGATACCGTGTTCGCGGACGCCATGAGCATCGCGACCCGCGGTAGTGCGGGCTTCGGCATCAGCATCGATCTGGATGCCGTGACGCCGGAGGAAGCGCCCGGCGTCGGCACGCCGGTCCCCGACGGCATCGCGGGCGCCGAGCTCGCGCGCGTGCTGCTGAGCGTCGGCGAGCGCCCCGGGTTCGCGGGCATCGAGCTGGTCGAGTACCTCCCCCGGCTGGATCCGGACGGACGCAGCGCCCGGGTCGCGATCGATCTGCTGCTCGCCGCTCTATGTGGCCGACCTCACGGTCGAGCCGGGGCGCGCGAGAATCCGCAGGTCATCCCCTAGGCGCTCCAGCGAGAGCATCCTCAGCTTCAGCCGCTCGTCCAGGACGCCCACGGCGGGCAGCTCGAGCATGCCCAGCGCCCCGTCGCCGAGGAAGCTCGGGTTGAGGTAGAGCAGGAACTCGTCGACGCAGCCTTCGCGCGTGAGCGAACCGTTGAGGCGAAAGCCCGCTTCGACGTGCAGCTCGTTGATGCCGCGGCGCGCGAGCTCCTCCAGCATGCGCGGCAGCTCGACCTTGCCGTGCGCGTTCGGCAGCACGACCACCTCCGCGTTCTCGGGCGCGGCACCCGGCCTCGCGGCGAATATCAGCGCGCGCGGCCCCTGCAGGATCCTCGCGTTGCGCGGCGTTTCGAGCCGGCTGTCGACGATGACGCGAAGCGGCTGGCGCGGGGTCTCGATATCGCGCACCGTGAGCTGGGGATCGTCGGCGATCACGGTGCCTGCGCCGGTGAGAACGGCGCAGGCGCGCGCGCGCCAGCGATGACCGTCGCGCCGCGCTTGCGGCCCCGTGATCCATTGCGAGGCGCCGCTCGCGAGCGCGCTGCGGCCGTCGAGCGTGGCGGCGATCTTCAGCCGCACCCAGGGACGGCCGCGCTGCACGCGCGACAGGAAGCCGAGGTTGAGCTCGCGCGCCTCGTCCTCGAGCAGGCCGTGCTCGAAACGGATGCCGGCAGCGGCGAGCGCTTCGCCGCCGTGCGCCGCCTGCGGATTGGGGTCGCGCAGCGCCGCGACCACGCGCGCCACCTTGGCTTCGATGAGCGCTCCGGCGCACGGCGGCGTGCGGCCGTGGTGGTTGCAGGGCTCTAAATTCACATACGCCGTACATCCCTCAGCGCCCGAGCGGATTTTCTCCAGGGCAACCATTTCGGCGTGCGGCCCTCCGGCGCGCTCGTGCCAGCCTTCCGCAACCACGGTTTCGCCCTGCGTGAGGACGCAGCCGACGCGCGGGTTGGGCGTGGTGGTGAAAAGGCCCTTCTCGGCGAGCGCGAGCGCCCGGCGCATCATCGCCTGGTCGAACGCCGAGAACACGGCGCTAGCGCTTTTCCCGGCTGCTCATGCGCGGCCTCTAGCGCTTCTTTCTTCGCGACGCCTTGACTTCCTGCACCGCCTCGCGGAAATCGTCCGGGGTCTCGAAGCTGCGGTACACAGAGGCGAAGCGGATATAGGCGATCTTGTCGAGCTTGGCGAGCTCGCGGATGACGAAGTCGCCCACCCGGCTGGTGGGCACCTCGCGCTCACCGAGCGAGCGCAGCCGCTCGATCACGCGGTCGACCGCGCCTTCGACCTCGTCGGTGGCGACGGGGCGCTTCCTCAGCGCGAGCATCATGCTTCCCATGAGCTTGTCGCGGTCGAAGTCGGTGCGGCTGCCGTCCTTCTTCACCAGGCGCGGCATCTTGAGGTCGACGCGCTCATAGGTGGTGAAGCGCTTGGCGCACTTCACGCACTTCCTGCGGCGGCGAATGGTATTTGCCTCGAGGTTCGCCCTCGTGTCGACCACCTGGGTATCGTCCGAGCCGCAGAAAGGACACTTCATGTGTAGACCGGGAAGCGCGCGCAGAGCGCCTTCACCTCGCCCGCCACGCGCGCGAGGCTTTTTTCGTCGGCCGGGCGATCGAGCACGTCGGCGATGAGGTGGGCGAGCTTCTCGGCTTCGGCCTTGCCGAAGCCGCGGGTGGTCATGGCCGGCGAGCCGATGCGCACGCCGCTCGTCACCGCCGGTTTCTCCGGATCGTTGGGGATCGCGTTCTTGTTCACGGTGATGTGCGCGCGCCCGAGCGCGCTTTCCGCGTCCTTGCCGGTGATGCCCTTCTTGCGCAGGTCGACGAGGAACATGTGGCAGTCGGTGCGCCCGGAAACGATCCTCACCCCGCGTTCGGTCAGCACCGCGGCCATCGCGCGCGCGTTCTCCAGGACGCGCTTTTGATAGCTCTTGAAATCGGGCTTGAGCGCCTCGCCCAGGGCGACCGCCTTGGCGGCGATGACGTGCATGAGCGGCCCGCCCTGCAGGCCCGGGAAGATCGAACTGTTTATGGTTTTTTCAAAGTCAGGTAAACCAAAGATCATTCCGCCGCGTGGCCCGCGCAGCGTCTTGTGGGTGGTCGTGGTCACGAAGTCGGCGATGCCCATCGGCGAGGGATAGAGGCCGGTGGCGATGAGGCCAGCGTAGTGCGCGATGTCGGCCATCAGCAGCGCGCCGCACTTATCGGCGATCTCGCGGAAGCGTTTCCAGTCGATCGCCAGCGCGTAGGCCGAGGCGCCCGTGACAATGAGTTTCGGCTTTTCGAGCACTGCCGTTCTTTCCGCTGCGTCGTAGTCGATCTCCTCCTTCTCGTTCAGCGAGTACGACACCACGCGGTAGAGCTTGCCGGAGAGGTTCACCGGCGAGCCGTGCGTGAGGTGCCCGCCGTGGGCGAGCGACATGCCGAGGAGGGTTTCGCCGGGCTTGAGGGCCGCGGTGTAGACCGCCTGGTTCGCCTGCGAGCCCGAGTGCGCCTGCACGTTGGCCCACGGCGCGCCGAACAGCTTCTTCGCGCGCTCGATGGCGAGCGCCTCGGCCATGTCGACGTATTCGCAGCCGCCGTAATAGCGCTTGCCGGGATAGCCCTCGGCGTACTTGTTGGTGAGCTGGCTGCCCTGCGCGGCGAGCACTTGCCGGCTGACGTAGTTCTCCGAGGCGATCAGCTCGACGTGGTCTTCCTGCCTCTGGTTTTCGAGCCGGATCGCGTTCCACAGCTCGGGGTCGGATTGGGCGAGTAGGTCTGGGGAGAGCATCGGCAAATTTTACCGGTATCCTTGACCATGGATCGCGAAAAGACCAAGGCGGCCGCCGAGCAGCTGTTCCGCGACATGGCGGGCGCGATGACCGCGGGCATGGTCTATGTCGGCACGCGCACGGGCCTGTTCCGCGCGATGCGCGGCAAGGGACCCATGCGGCTCGCCGACGTGGTGCGCATTAGCGGCCTGCAGCCGCGCTATGTCGAGGAATGGTTGAAGGGCATGGCAGCCGCGGGCTACCTCGCGTACGACCCGCGGGCGCAGAGCTTCGCGCTCTCCGAGGAGCACGCGCACTTCCTCGCCTCCGAAGGCTCGGATCACTTCGCCGGCGGCATGTTCGAGATGGTGCCGGTGCTGATGCGCGTCGCGCCCAAGGTGGCGCAAGCCTTCGCGCACGGCGGCGGCGTGGCCTTCGAGGCGTTCGGTCCCGACTGCGTCACGGCGCTCGATCTCATCAACCGCGGCATGTACGAGCATCGCTTCATCGACTACTGGCTGAAGTCGCTGCCCGACGTGATCGCCAGGCTGCAGGCCGGCGGGCGCATGCTCGATGTCGGCTGCGGCAGCGGCCGCGTCTGCATCGCGTTCGCCAAGGCGTTTCCCAAGGCCGGGATCTGCGGCATCGACCCCGACGGGGAATCGATCAGCCGCGCCAGGCAGGCCGCGAGCGGGCTCGAAATCCGGTTCGAAGCCACTACCACGGAGAAATTCGCAGGCAACGGCGGCTTCGATGTCATCACCATTTGCGACTGCATCCACGATCTCGCCCAGCCGGTGAAGACGCTGAGCGAGATCCGCAATTTGCTCAAGGCGGAGGGCACGCTGTTCATCGTCGAGCCCAAGGCCGCCGATCGCCTCGAGGACAACCTGAACCCGGTGGCGACGATGTTCTACGGCTTCAGCCTGTTTCACTGCATGACGCAGTCGCTCGCGCGCGGCGGACCTGGCCTGGGCACCTGCATGGGTCCCGCCACCACCGAGAAGCTCCTGAAACAGGCGGGCTTCAAAAGCTTCAGGATCCTCGACATCAAAAGCCAGGTAAACCTGTTCTACGCCGCAAACCCGTAATTCGGGGTCAGAGCCCAATTTCGTTTTTGCGTACGTGAAAGCGAGATCGGGCTCTGACCCCGATCTCGGTTCTATACCTTCAAAGGCGGCGCGAGGTCCTCTGGCGTGTCGATGTCGCGGATCACGCCCGGATCGCCGACCGGGATCTTCAAAAGCCGTTCCTGGTTTTCTGCGATCAGGCTTTTCGCCCCCTCATCGCCCTTGAGCTTGAGCAATTGTTCAAAAAAAGCACCGGAAATCCCGACGGGGTGGCCGCGGCGGGCACGCCAGTACGGCGCAGCGAGCGGCGAGCCGGAGGCGAGCGCATCGCGCACGGCAGCGATCGAGCTCGCGCGCACGAAGGGCATGTCGGCGAGCGCGACGAGATAGCCGTCGGCCCGGCCCGCGGCGCGCGCCCCGCAGGCAAGGCTCGCACCCATTCCTTCGGCGGCGTTCTCGCACACCACGATCTCGCAGCCTTCGTTCTTGAACTGAAGGGCAAGCTGTTCGCTGCCCGGCTTTACCACCGCAAAAACTCTTGGAACAACGGCATGCAAATGCCGCGCCGCCTGCACGGCGATCGGCACGCCGTGCGGCAGGCGGTGGCTGAGCTTGTCGGAGCCGAAGCGAGTGGCGGACCCCGCGGCGAGCAGGAGCCCGACGAGGTTCAAGTCGGCGTCTTGACTTCGCAGGCCGAGGGATCGAAGCGCCGCTCGGGCTTGGCGGCCCACGAGGGCTCGCTCACGCCGTGGCGCACCGCGGTCATCTCGGCGAGGATCGCCACCGCGATCTCGGGCGGGGTCTTGGAGCCGATGTACAGGCCCACCGGCCCGCGCAGGCGCGCGATCTCCTCCGCGGAAACGTCGAACTCCTTCAGCCGCTCGCGGCGCGCGTCGTTGTTCTTCTTCGAGCCGATGGCGCCGACGTAGAAGGCGGCCGACTTGAGGCCCTCCATGAGCGCGAGGTCGTCGAGCTTCGGGTCGTGCGTCAGGGCGATGAGCGCGCTGTGGCCGTCGAGATTGAGCTCGCGCACGATGTCGTCGGGCATGCCGCGGTCGATCGGCACGCTCTCGAGGTCCCAGCCCGCCGCGTACTCCTCGCGCGGGTCGATCACCACCACGTGGTAGTCCAGCATGCGCGCCATCTCGGCGAGGTATCGGGTGAGCTGCCCCGCGCCGATCAGCACCAGGCGCCACCTCGGGCCGTGCACCGTCGAAAGGATGCGGCCGTCGAACTCGAGCACGTCCTGCCAGCGCCCGGGCTCGAGGCTGGCGCGGCCGCTCTGCAGGTCGAGGCGGCGCTTCACCAGCTGCTGGGATCCGATGCGCTTGAGGAGCTCGGGGATGCCGCTCGCCTCGGACAGCGGCTCCATGACGAGCTCTAGCGTGCCGCCGCAGGGCAGGCCCCAGCGCGTGGCCTCGGCATTGGTGACGCCGTAGGTGATGAGCTCAGGCTTTTGCGCCGCGATCGCCTCGGTTCTGATCTTTTCGACCAAGTCGTCCTCGACACAGCCACCGGAGACCGAGCCTACGATCTGGCCGTCGCCCCGGATCGCCACCATCGCGCCGATCGGACGGGGCGCCGAGCCCCAGGTGCGAACGATGGTGCCCAGCGCGACGCGGCTCCCGGCCTTGCGCCAGCCCTCGGCGGTCTTCAGGACTTCGATATCTACGCTATCCATGCGGAAATGTTAGCGCAACTCTGCAGCCGCGGGCTCCCGCGCCCTCCGCGAGCTCGATGAGGGCGCCGTGCCCGCCCGCGATCTCGCGCACGATCGCAAGGCCCAGCCCGCTGCCGGTGCCGGGGGTGCCGGGCACGCGGTAGAACCGCTCGAGCACGCGCTCGCGCTCCTGCGGTGCGATCCCCGGGCCGTCGTCCTCGACTTCGGCGAAGGAGCGGCCCTCGCGCTGGCCGGTGCGCACGGTGACCCTGCCGCCGCCATTGGAATACTCGATCGCGTTGTGGACCAGATTGGCGAGCGCCTCGCGCAGAAGAAGCGCGTCGCCGTGCACCGGCGCCGCGTCGAGCTCGAAGCCCAGATCGACGTCGCGCGCGAGCGCCTGGTGGACCCATGCATCGGCTTCGCCCTCGACCACGCTGCGCAGGTTGACTTCCGAGGAGCTGCCGCGCCCGCCCGGCTCGGCGCGCGCGAGCGCGAGGAGCTGGTTGGCGAGGCGCGCCGTACGGATGGTGGCCTGGTGCACCTGCTCGAGGTGCGCGCGGCACGACTCCGGAATCGGCTGCGCCAGAGCGAGCTCGGTGTGCGCCTGCAGCCCCGCGAGCGGCGTGCGCAGCTGGTGGGCGGCGTTGGCGAGAAAGCGCTGCTGGTTGCGGGCCGAGAGCGCCACCTCGTCGAGCAGGCCGTTCAGCGCCGAGACCAGCGGCCGCATCTCCTCGGGCGCGGCGGCCGTGTCGATCGGGCGCAGGTCGCGCGGCGAGCGCGCTTTGAGCTCGTCGGAAAGCCGCGCGAGCGGCCACAGCCCGCGCTTGACGCCGAACCAGACGATGAGCAGCGTGGCGAGCGCGATCAGGATGCCCGGCAGCATGCTCGTCAGCAGGAACTCGCGCGCCGCGCGCGCGCGCTTGATGGTCGTTTCGCCCACCAGGATGGTGCAGCTCGAGCGGCCGCAGGGCGCCTCGACGCTCACTACGCGCACCTTCTGCCCGTTGACGTCGCTGTTGTAGGCGGTGACGTCGCCCGAGGGCGGGCGCAGGCTGGTATCGCCGGCGATATGCTGGCCGCTCGGGCTGAGCACGCGGTAGAAAATGACGTCGTAGCGATCGGTGCGCAGGACCTGCTCGACGGCGGGGGGCACCTCGAAGCGGTACTCGTCCGGCGCCACGCGGATGTGCCCGCCGAGGGCGATGCCGATGTCCACGAGCGCCTGGTCGTAGGCCTCCGTGGTGGGCTCTCCCGAGGGGTAGTAGGCAACGATCGCGCCCAGCGCGAGCAGCGCCGCGATCGGCGGAAGCAGCATGCGCAGCAGGTGGGCGCGGAGGCTGCGCGCTGGCATGCCTAGTGCAAGGCGGGCTTGAACTCTTCGAGCATGTAGCCGAACCCGCGCACCGTGCGGATCTTGATCCCGGCGGGCTCGAGCTTCGAGCGCAGCCGCGACACGTAGACCTCGATGGCGTTGGGCGAGAGGTCGTCGCCCCAGCCGGCGACGGCCTGGATGATCGCCTCTTTGGAGACGATCTTCTCCACCTTGGCGAGCAGCACTTCGAGCACCGCCCATTCCCGCGCGGCGAGCTCCAGGGGTTCATTTCTTAAAAAGGCTCTTCTTGCAACCGTGTCGAGAGCCAGGGGGCCGTGCACGATGCGCGGGCCGCCGTGCGCCTGCGATCGGCGCAGCAGCGCGCGCACCCGGGCGGTGAGCTCCGGCATGGCGAAGGGCTTCACCATGTAGTCATCGGCGCCGATGTCGAGGCCGTGCACCCGGTCCTCGACCGCGTCGCGCGCCGTCAGCACCAGGACAGGAATGCGCTTCTCTGCCGCGCGCAGCCGGCGCAGCACCTCGAAGCCGTCCATGCGCGGCAGGCCGATGTCCAGGATGACGAGGTCGAAGTGCTCCTGCGAGGCGGCGAGCACCGCGTCCTCGCCCCGCTCGGTGACGTCGACCGCGTGCCCCTCGGCCTCGAGGATGCGCGACAGCCCCGACGCGAGCGGAGCGTCGTCTTCGACAATCAGAAGCCTCATTGATCAGAACCCCCCGTGCGTATCTTACGACCCCAGGCCGAATCCGCGCCAGCTTCGCAGCGCACCATTGCCGGGCGCGGGGCGCGGGGCTAGGATGCCTGTTCTTCGGAAGACCCCATATTCCCCTGGAGGTTCGCATGTCGGTCAAGGTATCCATGAAGGTCAACGGCAAGCCCGCCTCGGCGGAGGTCGAAGCGCGAACCTTGCTCGTAACTTTCATCCGGGAGAACCTGCGCCTCACCGGCACCCACGTCGGCTGCGACACCGCGCAGTGCGGCGCCTGCACCGTGCTCATGAACGGCCGGGCCATCAAGAGCTGCTCGATCGTCGCCATGCAGGCCGAGGGCGCCGAGCTCATGACCATCGAGGGCGTGGCGAAGCCCGACGGCACGCTGCACCCGATGCAGCAGGCGTTCAAGGAGAACCACGGCCTGCAATGCGGCTTCTGCACGCCCGGCATGGTGATGAACGCGCTCGACTTCGCCAGGAGCCATCCGAACCCCAGCGAGAAAGAGGTGCGCGAGAGCCTCGAGGGCAACCTCTGCCGCTGCACCGGCTACCACAACATCGTGAAGAGCATCGTGGCAGGGGCGAAAGCGATGGGAGGAAGGCTATGAACGCGCCGCTGATCGGCGAGCGCATCCAGCGCAAGGAGGACTATCGCTTCCTCACCGGCGCCGGGCAGTACACCGACGACGTGACGCTGCCGAACCAGGCCTACGCGGCTTTCGTGCGCTCGCCGCATGCGCACGCCGCCATCAGAAAGGTCTCCACTGAAAAAGCGCTGGCGGCCCCGGGCGTGCTCGGCGTCTACACCGGCGCGGATCTCGCCTCGGCGAAGCTCGGCGGCCTGCCCTGCGGCTGGCTGATCACCGACGTCAAGGGCCAGCCGATGAAGGAGCCGCCGCATCCCTGCCTCGCGCAGGGCAAGGTGCGCCACGTCGGCGACCCCGTCGCCGTGGTCGTGGCGGCCTCGCTCGAGCAGGCGCGCGACGCGGCCGAAAAGGTCGAGGTCGACTACGACGTCCTGCCCGCGGTGGTGGATCCGGTCAAGGCCCTCGCCAAGGGGGCGCCGGTGCTGCACGACATCGCGCCGGACAACACCTGCTACGTCTGGGCGCTCGGCGACAAGGCCAAGGTCGACGAGGCCTTCGCCAGGGCTGCGCACGTCACCAGGCTCGATTTCATCAACAACCGCCTGATCCCGAACGCGATCGAGCCGCGCGCGGCGAACGGCGCCTACAGCCGGGCCAACGACGCGTACACCCTCTACGTCGCGAACCAGAACCCGCACGTCGAGCGGCTGCTGATGACCGCGTTCGTGATGGGCCTGCCCGAGCACAAGGTGCGGGTGGTCGCGCCGGATGTCGGCGGCGGCTTCGGCTCGAAGATCTATCTCTACGCGGAGGACGTAGTGGTCACCTGGGCGGCGAAGCAGCTCAACCGCCCGGTGAAGTGGACCTCGGAGCGCTCGGAAGCCTTCCTCTCCGACGCGCATGGCCGCGATCACGTCACGAGCGCCGAGCTCGCGCTCGACAAGGACGGCAAGTTCCTCGCCATGCGGGTCAAGACGACCGCCAACCTGGGCGCGTACCTGTCCACCTTCGCCTCGTGCATTCCGACGATCCTGTACGCGACGCTGCTCGCCGGCCAGTACAAGACGCCGCAGATCTATTGCGAGGTGACTGCGGTCTTCACCAACACCACGCCGGTCGACGCCTACCGCGGCGCCGGGCGGCCGGAAGCCACCTACGTGGTCGAGCGGCTGGTCGAGACCGCGGCGCGCGAGCTCAAAATCGCCCCTGCCGAGATCCGGCGGCGCAATTTCGTGAAGGATTTTCCGTACCAAACGCCGGTCGCGCTGCAATACGACATCGGCAACTACGAGGCGACGCTCGCAGCGGCTGAGCAGCTCGCGGATGTGAAGGGTTTTGAATCCAGGAAACAACAATCACTCAAGAACGGCAAGCTGCGAGGGATGGGATACGCGGCATACATCGAGGCCTGCGGCATCGCGCCCTCGGCGGTGGCGGGCTCCCTCGGCGCCCGCGCGGGCCTGTTCGAGGCGGGCGAGATCCGCGTGCACCCGACCGGAAGCGTGACCGTCTTCACCGGCTCGCATTCGCACGGCCAGGGACACGAGACCACCTTCGCCCAGGTCGTGGCGGACCGTCTCGGCATCGCGCTCGAGAGCGTGGACGTGGTGCACGGCGACACCTCCAAGATCCTCTTCGGCATGGGCACCTACGGCTCGCGCTCGATCGCGGTGGGCGGCACCGCGATCGCGAAGGCGCTGGACAAGATCGTCGCCAAGGGCAAGAAAATCGCGGCGCACCTCCTGGAAGCGGCCGAGGCGGACATCGAGTACGACCGCGGCGTGTTCAAGGTCGCGGGCACCGACAAGAAGAAGACCTTCGGCGAGGTGGCGTTCGCCGCCTACGTGCCGCACAACTATCCGCTCGACAAGCTCGAGCCCG
>Ga0070696_100001090_pt1 | contig 17543 bp, 12 predicted proteins | sample KBSK1253metaG_FD_65474 | JGI IMG/M metagenome (GOLD analysis project Ga0070696, IMG submission 65474) | Corn, switchgrass and miscanthus rhizosphere microbial communities from Kellogg Biological Station, Michigan, USA - KBS K1-25-3 metaG | ecosystem: Host-associated > Plants > Roots >... | reverse complement strand
GGCGAGACCGGCAGCGGCAAGGGTCTCCTCGCACGGGCAATCCATACGTCCAGCACGCGAGCGGGAAAGCCGCTCATCCAGGTCAACTGCGCCGCCCTGCCCGAGCAGTTGCTCGAGAGCGAACTCTTCGGGCACGTTCAGGGCGCGTTCACGGGCGCCGTGAGGGACAAGGCCGGCCTCTTCGTCGAGGCGAACGGCGGGACCATCTTCCTCGACGAGGTGGACAAGACCACCATCACGATCCAGGGCAAGCTTCTCCAAGTGCTCGACAATCGCGAGGTGCGGCCGGTCGGCGGCAACCGCTCGACCAAGATCGACGTGCGAGTCCTCTGCGCGACGAACGTCAACCTCAAGGCGCGCATCGCGCGCGGCGAATTCCTCGAAGACCTCTATTACCGCCTGAACGACATCTGCTTCCGCGTGCCACCGCTCCGCGAGCGCCCCGAGGACATTCCGGTTCTCGTGGAGCACTACGTGCGGCGGTACTCGACCGAGATGGCCAAGCAGGTGGGCGGCGTCGACCCCGACCTGATCCGCGTATTCGCGGGCCTGGCGTGGCGCGGCAACGTTCGGGAGTTGGAGAAGGTCGTCAAGCGGATGGTCGTCATGGCCAACGAAGGGGAGACGCTTTCCCTTCGCCTCGTGCCGCGGGAGCTTCTCAAGGTGGAAGAGGTCGTGCCCGAGGGTCCGACCACGCTCAAGTGCGAGGTGGCCAAGGTGGAGCGCCGAATCATCACCCTGGCGCTGGAGCGCCATAACTGGAACAAGCTCCAGGCCGCCAAGGAACTCTCGCTCAGTTACCCGACCCTTCTGCAGAAGATCAAGCTATTCCACCTGGATCGACGCAACGGAGCCCGGCAAAGGGCTTAAGTTTTCGCTATAAAATAATTTTATACATCCAAGCCACTGCGAGACAGTGGCTTATTCATTTTGGGCTGAAACGGTATTAAGGGACCATCAATTCCGCCGGATTCCACGGGTCAAAACGGCCCACCCCCTCTCCCTTCCGTCGTCGTGCAAACATTTGATATGTAATTGGATACACGATAAATCGGCAATCGCTCCAAGAGACCCCCGACTGGCATGTAGGGTGCAATAGCATGTTGAACGGAGGGGGGGACCTCCAAAAGAGCCCGCGGGTCGAGCCAGCATTGACCATGGGTTAGTCGCCAGATTGAGCACCGGCCTCGATGGACGCGATGTAACCCGAACTGAGCTGGCACGACCGGGGCTCAAAATTTTGAATCGGACGGGATTCGGCGAAAGCCGGATCCCGTTTCGATTTCCTCGCCTGCCGCCATGCTGCCAGTGTGGCACGCCAGTCACACTGTTCCCGGACAACCTCCGTTGGGCGATCTCGCCCGCTCCGCCTCGAAGGCCGTAACCCTCTCGTAGAAAGCATATTGGGTCCACCCCGGCGTCGCCAAAAATCGTGGCATGTCGCTTGCCCTATGCCCCAGAGGCAAATCGGCGTTGCCGGAGGAGCCGGCGCGCTTGTCCTGACAAGAGACTGGAGCAGGAGGGTCACATGGCACGAACGTGGATTCTAGCGCTGGGGCTGGCCTTCGCGGCCTTGACCCTGGGATGTCACGAACGAGATCGGGTCGTTGGCTTCGACGCGGCACCGCACCGGGTCGACGGGGTCCATTCGGTCACCGGGGACGGCGAGGTCACGATCGACTGGCGTGAAAACCAGGAGTCGGACATCGCCTACTACAAGGTCTATCGCAATGGCTCGCCCACCGGAACCTTCACGCTCGTGGGCCAGGCGAACAGCCCTCCGTTCGTCGATCATTCGGTTTCGAACGGCGTCACGTATTACTATGCCGTCTCGGCCGTCGACGACGCGGGGCAGGAGAGCGCCGAGCTGAGCTACGAGAACGTGTTCGACACGCCTCGTCCGGAGGGGACGAACCTCACCCTGACGAACGCGAACACGAACGATGCGCTCTCCGGATTGGATTTCAGCGACCGCTCGCGTCAGGCGTCCGCGAATAGCCAGACCGACGTGTACTACGCGGCCACTGGCTCGAGCTACCTCGTGTATGCCGTCAACGGGACGCTGATCCAGGACACCGGTTATATCGATCTCATCGACGTCGACTTTGCGCCGCCCGCGGGGTGGTCGGCCGACGGCGTCGTCGAGGCGATCGCCGGTCACAGCTACATCGTGTTGACCGCGGAGAATCACTACGCCAAGTTCGAGGTCGTTTCGAGGGATGGAACCGGAATGACCATCGACTGGGCGTACCAGATCGACGTGGACAATCCGGAACTGGCGAGGAAGTTGCCATGACGTCAAAAGCGAATCGAATGATGGCGGCCGCGATTCTCGCGGCCGCCGTGGCCAGCGCGGCGCCTTCGGGCGTCGCGCTCGCCGTCGTACCGGTCGAGAACGTGGCTCGGGTCGGACGCCTTTCGATCGACGTTTGGACGAACAAAGAAGAAGGCGGCGTCTACCGCCAGGGCGAGGGGATGAAGATCTTCTTCCGCCCGAACGTGGACTCCTACGTCCTCATCTACAACATCGACACCGAGGGCTTCATCCACCTGGTCTATCCCTACGGGCCCGAGGATCCGGAGCGCCTGGAGGGCGGACGCACGTACCAGATTCCCTCGCGACAGGACCCGTATGACCTGGTCGCGGACGGACCGCAGGGGATCGAGTACGTCGTCGCGCTGGCGGCGCCGTTCCCGTATCGCGATCTTCCGTGGTACCTCTCCGGGCGACTCGCCGACGAGGGGCCGCCGCCGGGGGCGGACGAAGGGGACGAGGATTCGGGCGTCATCGTGGGCGATCCCTACCTGGGCATGGACCGCATCGTGCGGCGCATCGTGCCGCCGGGGCGCGAGGACGAGGTCGCGACGGCCGACACCTATTTCTACATCGAGCGGCGGGTCGAGTACCCGCGGTACGTTTGCGCGGACTGTCACTCGTACGGCGTCTGGTACGACCCCTACTTCGACCACTGCAGCGTGATCGACATTCGGATCGACGCGACCTGGGCTCGCTATGCGCCCCTGCGGTCTCGGGTCCTACGTCCCCGCTACTACTACACGATCCGTTCCACCGCCGGAGACCGCTACCGCGGCTGGAAGGAGCGTTGGTCCTCCCTGGACGGCAGGACGACCCTCCGCTCGCGCTTCCGCGTGGAGGGGGAGACGAAGCAGCGGGCGCGGCGCGACGTCATCCAGAAGCGGACGCCGCCCGAGTTCCGGGACCTTCGACGGACCCGCCCCGGCCGCTTCTGGCAGGGACGCGACGAAGTGCTGAAGCGGAAGGGTGAGGATCGCCGGCGGGAGCGCGGCGGCGCCATCCCGAATCGGGACTACCGGGACAACCGGGACGGGCGCTCCCGCGATCGTGGCAATGCCGAGGACCGCCGGGAGAACGTGCGTGAGCGACGGGATCTCCGGGAACGGCCGGATCGCGGGCGCGGGCGTGAGGACAATCCGCGCCGGGAAGAGCCGAGGCGCGAGGAGCGCAGGCGCGAAGTGCCGCAGCGCGAGGAGCGGAGGCGCGAGGATCCGCCACGCGAAGAGCGGAGGCGCGAGGAGATGAAGCGGGACGACTCCAAGCGCGAGGAAAACCGGCGCGAGGACCGCGGATCGCAGGAGCGCGGCGATCGCGGATCGCAGGAGCGCGGCGACCGCGGGCGCGGCAGGGACCGAGACCGCGATCGTTGACCGGGCGCGGACGGCGCGGCTACACTCTATGAGTGCGACCCCGCGCCGTCCGGCACTCCCTCCTCCTCGCGCTTTCCATCGCGACCCTCGTCACCGGCTCGATGGCCATGGGGGCCGATCCGGTCCCACCGGTCCCTGGGAAGCGGGGCACGGCGGGCCCGCGGGAGGGGTTCTCGACGGCCCGCCTGAGGCTTCCGAGACCTGACGTTCCCGGTGACGTGGCGCGCGCGCCGCTCGGCGCGCAGGCAACCTTCAACATCCTCGCGATCCGCGTCGCCTTCAGCGACACCCCCATCGAGTCCTCCGCCGCCTACTACAACCGGCTCCTCTTCTTCCAGAAGCAGTTCTGGGAGCAGTCGACCGGTGGAGTCGCGGTTCTGAATCCCACGCTCTGGGACTCGGTGTTCACGCTGCCGCGTCCGATGTCGTACTACGGCGATGACGCCAATTTCCAGGAGCGCGTCGTCCATCTCGTTCGCGACGCCGTGCTCGCGGCCGATTCCACGGTCGACTTCAGCGCCTACAACAGCATCGTCCTCTTCCACGCCGGCCACGGCCAGGAGGCCGACGTGCTGAACGACAGCCAGGCGCAGCTCTGGTCGGCGTTCGTGACGAAGCGCGACTTCGAGACGGTTCTGCCCGATACGACCGGATCCGGCGCGATCGGGATCCGCACGAACGACCTGGTCTCCCCGGGCGTCTTTCGCTACATCCAGGAAGCGGTCGAGTTGCCCGAATCGGAGAGCCAGGACGGCTACGTCTTCGGCATGACCGGCGTCGTCTGCCACGAGTTCGGCCACCAGCTCGGCCTTCCGGATCTCTACGACTCGAACGGGAGCGAGGGCGGCGACTCGCAGGGCCTGGGCGCCTGGGACATCATGGCGACCGGCGTCTGGAACGCGAATGGATTCGTCCCCGCGGGTCCGGGCGCCTGGTGCCGATCGTTTCTCGGCGCCATCACACCGCTTCGGATCGCGAGCGACGGCGCCGCGTCACTCTCCATGCTCGAACGGCAGGTCGGCGCCTTCCCGCTCGCGGTCCAGATCCCAATGACTCAATCCGAGTACCTCTTGCTCGAGAACCGGCGTCAGGATCTGAACGACAACGGCAAATTCGACTTCGACGACGTCGACCAGGACGGGCAATTCGACTTCTACACCGACTCCTACGCCGGTGCGGAATTCGATTACTGGCTGCCGGGAGAAGGGCTGGGCTCGGGAATCCTCATCTACCACGTCGACGAGGCGAAGATCGCAGCGGGCCTCGCGGAGAACGTGGTGAACGCGGATGCGGCCCACAAGGGTGTGGACCTGGTCGAGGCGGATGGCGTCGAGGACCTGGACGGCCCGCCCACGAGCTTGAGTTCCGGGAGCCCGGACGATGTGTTCCGCGCGGGGTGGCGCGATCGGCTCACGCCGAACACCACGCCCTCGACCGCCGCCTACGGAAACGCGCCCACCGGAATCTCGATCACGGCGATCAGCGCGGCGGACAGCGTGATGACCTTCGACGTCGCGTTCGATCGAATCCTGGCCGGCTGGCCGAAACAGATTTCGGGACGGATCCGCGCCGCCGCGCCCCTCGCGGCGGACCTCGGCGGGTCGCCGGCGCTCGAGTTGATCGTCCCCGTGAGTCGGCTGAACAACACGGGCGCGCTCTACGTCTTCAACGCGGACGGCACCGATTTCCTGGACGGGGACGCCACCCCGACCCCGTTCGCCACGACCCTCTCCGGGCTCCCGACGAGCCCCTGCGTCGGCGACATCGACGGCGTTCCCGGGAACGAGGTGGTCTTCGTGACCGCCAACGGCACCGTCTACGCGTTTCACGCGAACGGGACGGAGGTTCTCGACGGGGACGCGAACGGGACCACGAACGGCGTGCTGGTCGCCGGCGCGGCGATCGGATTTCGCGGGCAACCGATCCTCGCCGAGCTGAACGGACTCCCCGGCCTCGAGATCGTGTATGGAAACGTCGCCAACGTTCTCGGAGCCACGGGCCTCAATGTGGTCGCGCTCTCGGGAGGCAGCGTGCAGCAGGGCGTCATTCCCGTGGGCGGTTCTGCGGACGGTGCTCCGGTCGCGGCCGATCTGAACGGGGACGGGCTCGCGGAGGTGATCGCGACGGCATCCTTGGGCGTCGTCGGCGAATTCTCCGCGCCCGGCTTGTACATCGCGAACCTGGACATCTTGAGCGACCCCCTCTTGCCGACCGATCTCGAGAGCGCGCCGAACTATCGGATCGTGACTGCCGATGCGCTCTCCACGCCGGTGATGGCGGACCTGGACCGGGACGGCGTGAACGAGGTGATCGTGGCCGACGCGGCGGGGTCGTTCCATGCCTACAAGGTGACCATCGGTTCCCACATCGCGGGCGACCCGCCGAGAAGCTACGTCCAGGTGACCGAACTCGCAGGCTGGCCCGCCGCGATTCCCGCGAGCGGCCGCACCGCGGAGCTGTCCCTGGGCGATCTCGAGAAGGACGGACATCCCGAGATCTTCCAGACCGGAGAGGACGCGCGGGTCTATGGGATCCACTGGAGCGGCGCGCCCCGTTCGGGCTTTCCGTTGTCTCCCGGGCTGGCGCTTTCGCCGGCCGATTCGACCGGCTTCTGGGCGCCGTTGATCGCGGATGTGGACGGGGACGGGGCCCAGGACGTGATCCCGATTCTGCCCGATGGTCGGAGGCCGGCCTATCGCGCTGACGGGGGCCCGATCCCGGATTTCGTGGAGTTGGGCAGCACCGGATCGAGCGCCCCGCCGATCCTGGCCGACCTCGACGGGGACGGGCAGGCGGAGTGGATCGAGGCGTTCGATGCCGGGGTCCAGATCTCCGTGGTCGTCCGCCGTCCACCGCTCCCGGTTCCGGCAGCTTCGGTCGGGTGGGGGCAGTATCGCCTCTTCCCGACCCGGAATACCGTCTTCCCGACCGGCCCGGCGGGCCCCGGTCCCGGGACCCAGGTCCTGACCGAAGTGTATGCCTATCCGAACCCCTCGCGAGGCGGTACGAGCCGAATTCACTACCGGCTTGGCGCCGACGCGACGGTCCTTTCCGTTCGCATCTACGATCCCCTGGGGGCGCTCGTGTCGGAGCTTCCCACCGGTCCGGCGGACCGCGCGGGCTCTGCGGAGCACGCCGTCGTCTGGGATCACTCGTCGCTCGCGAGCGGCATCTATCTTTGCCGAGTCGAGATACAATCTAGCCGCGGGACCGAGGTTCAGCTCTCGACCTTGGCCGTGGTCCGATGAGCCGTCCCAAGGAGAACCGCATGGCGCCCTCGTCTCGAATCGCCGCACTGATCCTCGTTCTCGCCCTCTCGTCCCTCTTCGCGCGCGACGCGGGCGCGGCCGCCGGCGAGACCGGATTCGCGTTCCTCAAGCTGGGCGTCGGCGCCCGGCCGATGGGGATGGGGAGCGCCTACGTGGCCCTCGTCGACGACCCCACCGCGACCTACTGGAACCCGGCGGGCCTCGCGTCCGTGACCGGGACCCAGATCACGGCCATGCACAACGAGTGGATCCAGGACTTCCGCCAGGAGTACGCGGCCGTCGGGACGAAGCTCGGGCCGGGCGTCGTCGGATTCTCCTTCGCCGGCTTCTACACCTCGGAGCTCGAGGAACGGAGCGACACGGGCGTTCTAACCGGCCACTTTGGATTCAACGACGTGGCGATGACCGGCGCCTACGGGCTCAACGTGGCGCGCGGCGTGGACCTCGGGGGTGCCATTCGGTATCTGCGCGAGATGATCGCCGACGAGGACGCGACGACGGTCACCTTCGATTTCGGCGGGAAGTATCGGGTCGCGGACACGGGCTTCTCGTTGGGCGCGGCGGTGCAGAACCTCGGCGGTGACCCGACCCTCGTGCAGGAAAAGATCCCCCTGCCGACGATCGTGCGGGCCGGCGCGGCCTTCTCGCACGCCATCCCATCGGTGCAGGGCAAGGGGACGCTCACGGCCGAGGTGCGGAAGGCGCGGGCCGAGGACGCGCGGTTTCATGTGGGCGGGGAATTCGACTACAAGGACCGGGTGGCGCTTCGAGTCGGCGGCAAATTCGGCTACGACGAGGAGGACATTTCGTTCGGGCTGGGGCTGACCCAGAATCGCATTCGCTTCGACTACGCCCTCGTGCCCCTCTCGTCGGACCTGGGCACGACCCACTTTTTCTCGCTCTCCGCCCGGCTCTAGCGGGGCGGGGCGCCCACCCGGGTCGCGCGCACGGCCGGGTTGGCAGGCGCCTAGCGGCCCTCGAATTCGAAGAGCGAGAAGCGGCCCTCCTCCATCCGCAGCACGGTCCTTCGCTCGATCCAGTCGCCCAGGATCACGAAATCCCTGTCGTTCGAGCGCCGGTGGACGGCGCGGTGGTAGTGCGCGAGCACGACGGCGTCGTAGCCCTGCGCGAACCACGGCTTCCCCAGCATGCGCTCCAGATCCTCGTCGCTTCGCGACGGCCGCGGGGCGTGATGACGGCTCATGTGCGACGAGGCGCTCGCGATGGGGATCCCGACGTCGGGATGCACCCACCGAAAGAGCGCACGGGCGACCGAATTCCGGAGCACCTGTTTCAGGAGTTTGTAGCCGGTGTCGCCTGGACCCAGCCCGTCCCCGTGCGCGAGAAAGATCTTCCGGCCCTGGAGCGAAAGCGGTAGCGGTTCGTCCGTGAACGCGACGTCCAGCTCCTTCACGAGGAAATTACCGATCCAGAAATCGTGATTTCCGCCGATATACGTGACGGGAACCCCTGCCCTTCGCAGTTCGCCCATCGCCATGAGGACCCGAACGAATCGCTTGGGGATGGCGTGTCCGTATTCGAACCAGAAATCGAAGAGATCGCCGTTTACGAAGAGGGTCGCGCGCTCCGCGCCCACTCGATCGAAAAAGGCGAGCAAATCGCGCTCCCGAGTGCGGTTGGATTCGGCGGTGCCTTGGCCCAAATGGGCATCCGCGAGAAAGTAGGCGCAACCGTGCTCGGGCATGGAGCGTCAGTATAGGAGGGCGCCGCCCCTCGGTGGAACCGTGCCGTTCGCTGGAGGGTAGTACCGGCTTGACAGGCCCCACCTGCCGGACCACGCTTCCCGGCGAGGAACCGGTAGTCCCACGGAGGGTTATGGTGGCGGCGCAGAATCTTTGGGAACGAATGCGGCAGGACATGCGGGGGCTCACGGAGCGCACCCGCCGAGGCACCAAGCGTGCCCTCGAGCAGGGCGTTTTGCGAGTCGATCTGGTCTCGCTCCGACGCACCCGCACCCGCGCCCTGGCCGATCTGGGCGAGCGGACACTCAAGCACTGGGCTGGGGGACGGACGGCGGAGCTTCCGGGCGACCCAGAGGCGATCCGGATCTTGGCTCGAATCGCCGAGGTGGACGGACGCATCCGTGAGAAGGAGGCGGCGCTCGCACGGCTTCGCGCCCCGTCCTCCGCTGCCACGGCCGAAGAGGCTGGACCGATTCACGAGCAGCAACAGGTAGTCCTGGTACCCATCGAGGCGCGGCCAGAAGCCGCCGACACGGAGGAGACGAATGGAATCACGTGAAACGATTCGCGCGGCCAAGGTGCTGATGGTGGCCGGCGGGCTCTTGCTTCTTGGCATCGTCGTCGGCTTCATGCTGGCCGGAGAGTTCCATCTCTCGCCCGTCGTGGACGCCAAGGAGCGGTCCGTTTCCACGCTCCCGTCGACCCTGGAAAGCCCCTTTACGGCGATCGCCGATCGCGTGCTCCCCGCCGTGGTCAGCATCGAAACGAAGCGGAGCGTCGAAGCCTCCGGCGGCCCGGCTGCACAATTCGAGGGCCCCTACGGCGATTTCTTCCGTCGTCTCTTCCCGGAATCGCCGCAGCAGCAGGGTCCGCGGCGCAACATGAAGATTCCGAGCAGCGGCTCGGGCTTCATCATCGATGACTCCGGCCACATCCTGACCAACAATCACGTCGTCCGTGACGCCTCGGACATCACGGTGACGCTGAACGACCACCGGAAGTTCAAGGCGACGGTCGTCGGAACCGATCCGAGCACGGACGTGGCCGTCATCAAGATCAACGGCGCGGGCAACCTGCCGGAAGTGCCCCTTGGCGACTCCGACGAAATTCGAATCGGCGATTGGGCCGTGGCGATCGGAAACGCCCTGGGCGAGCTGGACGGGACCCTCACGGTGGGCGTGATCAGCGCCAAGGGCCGGAGCAACCTGGCCATCGCCGGCGGGCAGGCGCCATCCTACCAGAACTTCATCCAGACGGACGCCTCTATCAACTTCGGGAACAGCGGCGGACCGCTCCTCAACATCAAGGGCGAGGCGATCGGCATCAATACGGCGATCAACCCGTCCGGAGAGGGCATCGGCTTCGCCATCCCCATCAACCTCGCGCACAGCATCTCGCGCCAGCTCATCTCGAGCGGCAAGGTGACGCGCGGATACCTTGGGATCCTGCCCCAGGAACTGACCCCCGAGCTCGCGGAGTCGTGGGGCCTCAAGGGAAACCACGGCGTCCTCGTGGGTAGCGTGACCGATGGCACGCCGGCGTCCGACGCGGGCTTCCAGGTCAAGGACGTCATCACCGAATTCGACGGGAAGTCCGTGGACGACGTGCAGCGCTTCCGCCTTCTCGTCGCCGACACGCCCGTCAAGAAGAAGGTCGCGGTCAAGGTGCTGCGAAACGGCCGGCCGCAGAGTCTCGCGGTGACGCTCGCCGAGCGGCCCGGAGACGACGAACTCCAGCGCGCCGTGGTGCGGCCGTCCGATTGGCTCGGGCTCCAGGTCGAGCCCCTGAGCGGCGACTTTGCCCGCGAAAACGACCTTCGCGACAAGCAGGGCGTGGTCGTGACCGACGTGACCCAGGGCAGCAACGCCGAAGGCGCGGGGATCCAGCGAGGAGACGTGATCAAGGAAGTGAACGACACCCCGGTCAAGGACGAGTTCGAGTACAATGCGGCCCTTGAGAAGGCCCGCTCGAAGAACCCGAAGCGTCCGGTCGTCTTCCTGGTCAAGCGAGGCGATGCCACTCAATTCATCGCGGTCGAACCTGAATAATCACGACGCAGCCGCTCGAAGCGGCGAGCGTTCGATTTCGAGGCCCGGGCCGCGCTCCCTCTTCCGGGGAGCGCGGACGGGCTTTCTCGTGTTGCTCGCGCTCGTGCCTCTCGTGGCCGGCGCGGCGCCGGCCCGCCGCCCGGCGACGCCGCCGCGGGCCGCGGCGCCCGCGCCCGAGCTCGTCCGCATGCGCTATTGGACGGCCCCGGAGCACACGCGGATCGTCTTCGACCTGAGCCGCTCGCCTCGCACCGACCCGCGTTTCCGCCTCGTGGATTCGACGACGTTCGAGGTCTATCTCTCCGGCGCTCGGAAGTCCGCGGCCGTGAGCACGGAATTCGTAGGGGACAGCCTGGTCGCGGACATCTTCCCGGCGGTCTCCGACTCCGGCGTCGCGATCCGCATCCGCCTGAAGCGCGCGGTCACGCCGCTCGGGTTCATCCTCGCCGCCGCGGACGGCGTTCCCGACCGCGTCGTCGTGGACGTCCCGATGCCGGTCAACCCGGACGCCGAGAAGGCGCTCCAACAGCGGGTCAGCGAGCTCAAGAAGAACAAGAATTTCATCGTGGCGATCGATGCCGGGCATGGCGGGGAGGATCCCGGGGCCATCGGCCACCGGCGTACGCAAGAAGCGGACATCACGCTCGCCATCGCGAAGAAGCTGAAGAACCAACTCGAGGAATTGCCGGGGATCAACGCCGTGCTCACGAGGACTTCCGATTACTTCATCCCCCTTCGGAAGCGCGTGGACATCGCCCGGCGGTATCAGGCCGACCTATTCGTCAGCATCCACTGCAACGCGAGCCGCGACCGAAACGCCACGGGGACGGAGATCTACTTCCTGTCCCTGACCGGCGCCACGGACGAGGCGGCACGGTCGGTGGCCGAGCAGGAGAACGCGGCGGATCTCGTCGGCGGGATCCCACCCGAAACCGGGGACGACCTTCTTTCCATCTTGTTCGATCTACGCCAAAACGACACGATCCGGCGCTCGAGCGAGATCGCCGAGGTGCTGATCGACGCCGTATCCGAGGACACGAGGCTCGTCACCCGGGGCGTGAAGCAGGCGGGGTTCGTCGTGCTCAAGGCGCCTGAGATCCCCTCGGTGCTCGTCGAGGTCGCCTTCATCACGAACGCGCGGGAAGCGGCGATCCTCCGGGACGCCCAGTTCCAGACCAAGTTCGCGGAGCACCTGACCCAGGGAATCGCGGCCTACAAGGTCGTCCGGGACCGGGCGGCCGCCGGATCGGGCGCCTCCGGCACGAATTGAGGGTCATTTTACGGTGATTGAGGGGCTTGGGGTGCCGGCACCCCATCCGGCCATGCCCCAATTTGTTGGACACGTCCCGAGAGCCCGGGTGTATTGTTAACGGAAGCTCGCCTTACCCAGTCGGAACCCCATGAGGAGACCCAACATGAAGCGCATCTCGACAGTAGCAGCCACGATCGGCGCCGTCGCGCTCCTGGCCGCCGGATCCGCGTTTGCGGGCGGCGCCACGTGCGGCACGGGCGCCAAGGAGTCCTCCGCCAAATCCGCTTCGGCCGGGCATCACTGCGAGGGGAAGGACGCCTCGGAGGCGATGGCGAAGTCCTGCGGCGTGAAGGCGAACCAGGCGATCTACTCGTTCGCCGTTCCCACGGTCCATTGCGAAGACTGCGTCCACAACATTCAGACCGCGCTCATGGCCCAAAAGGGTGTCGCGTGCGCGCACGTTGACTTGACGAACCACGTAGCGTATATCATCGCGGACAAGTCGGTGAACCAGAAGGCCGTGGCCAAGACGATCAGCACGGCCGGCTACAAGAATTCCTTCAAGGGGCAGGGGTCGAAGGTACAGGCCGAATTCGCCAAGGCGATGGCGTCGGGCGAGAAGGGAAGCGCCGCCTGCAGCGCAAACAAGGACAAGGACAAGATCTAATTCGGCACGGCGCCTTCGTCGCCGCGCTGTTTTTCATCTTCGGGGCGTGCCCGGGAACGGGCGCGCCCCGATTTGCTTTCGCGGCCGAAGGGACGACCGTCAACTTTGAAGGGCATCTCGACCTGGTCGGCGTCACTCACGACGACAAGATCACGTCGAACTTCTTCAATTTTGGCGAGAACGCGTTCCACACGAGCCGCCTCCGGCTGATCGCGAACGCGCAGATCCACGAACACGTGTCCGCGTTCGTCGAGCTCCTCTCCGACGATGCCAACTCGCCGCGGGTCTTCGGCGCGTTCGCGCGGCTGTCGGATCCGAAGGGCCGGGACATTCATCTGGAATTGGGCAAGATCCCGCTCCACACGGGCGCCTTTCCGAACCGGTCCTACGCCTCGAAGAACAACCTGATCTCGTCGCCCGCGATGTACCAGTACCACTGCAACGTTCGCGACGATCAGATTCCGGGACAGACGGACGACCTGGTGGCGAATCGCGGTCGGGGGTACTTCACGAATTACGCCGCCGGCTTGGGAAGCCCGGGCGACGGCCATTCGGTTCCGATTCTCTACGATAATTGCTGGGACTTCGGCGCGGTCGTGATCGGCACCGCATCGCCGGTGGAATTCGCCATCGGCGCGACCAACGGTACCGTGGGCGATCCGGTGAACACGGATGTCAACGACGGCAAGCAAGTTCTCGGGCGGCTCGGATTCGTACCGGCGCCCTGGATTCGCGCGGGTGTTTCGGGTTCGCGAGGGGCCTACCTGTTCCGTTCGTTGGAGGAGTTCCTTCCGGCCGGGAAGAAGATCACCGACTACAACCAGATCATGGGCGGCGCCGACCTCGAGCTCTCGTATGGGCGCGGGCTCGTCTACGCCGAGTACATCAAGAACCGCTTCGAGTCGCCCCTCGTCGAGGATCTCGACCTGGACGCGTGGTACATCGAGGGGAAGATCACGGTGATGCCGGGCTGGTACGTCGCCGGACGCTACGACCGGATCCTGTTCGACGAAGTCTCACTAACCGCCGGGGGCGTGGGCCGTTGGGACGCGCCCCTCTGGCGCCGCGAGGTCGGGATCGGGTTCAAGCCCTCGAAGAACGTCCTCGCGAAGCTCGTTCACCACGAGACCCAGATCGAGACGACGCCCCGCCGCGTGGACGTCTTCATGGCGGCGCAGCTGGCGTTGGTGTTCTAGCCCGAGGTCTTCAAGGGCTGGTCGGTCTCCGTCGCCAGCAAATCCTCGACCGTCTCCCGCCGTGCGACGAGCGTCGCCCTTCCGTTCTCCCACCAGACCCGCGGCGCACGCCCCATCGAGACGTAGTTGGAGGCCATGACGTCGCCGTAGGCGCCGACGTCTTGCAGGACGAGGAGGTCGCCCGGCTCGGGACGGGGGAGTGGCCGCGGATCGAGGAACTCCTGCGCGTCCCGCGTGAAGACGTCGCCGCTCTCGCAGAGGGGGCCCGCCACGACGCAGGGTTCGACGGGTCGCTCTGCTGACGCGTCGCTTGGTCCCGGGCGCCCGCCCCCGGCGATGACCTCGATGTGATGGTACGAGCCGTAGAGGGCCGGCCGGATCAGGTCGTTGAATCCCGCGTCGATCATGACGAACGTCTGGCCCGACCCCCGCTCGTTCGCGTGGGTCCGCTTCACGTCCTTGACCCGCGCCACGAGCACGGCCATCCCGGCCGTGAGGTAGCGGCCCGGCTCCACCTCGATGCGAATGGCGCGGCCCGCGACGTCGGAGAGGTGGCCCCGCGCTTCCTTCAAAATCGGCTCGAGGGACGCGACGTCGTACTCGGGTTCTGGAGGCCGGTAGGGATACGGGATCCCGCCGCCCAGACTGACGGTCGATACCGACGGAAACTCCGTCAACAACTCCGCGAAGAAGGCGACGAGCCGTTTCACGTTGGTGTCGAACTCAGCCGGCTCGGGACCGGAGCCGATGTGCGCGTGCAACCCCACGATCGAGAGTTTGAATTCGGCGGCCCGCTTCCGGATCGCAGGCAGCTCGTCGGGCCAGATCCCATGCTTCGAGGATGGGCCGCCCGTGTCGCAGGCCGCGACCTCGCCGTGGCCGAATCCGGGGTTCACGCGGAGCGAAATCGGGCCGCGATACCCCGCGTGGTGGAGTTCGACCAGCATGCCGGGAGAGCCGAGATTCGGAAGCACGCCGTGCTCGAGCACGGACTCGATCGCGTTGTCGCGAAAGACGTCGGTGGTCAGGACGATGGCCGGCGGATCCGATCGAGCGGGGAATCCCGCGCGGAGCGAGCGCAGGACCTCGTTCCCGCTCACCGCGTCGATCCCGAGACCGGTTTCGCGCGCCAGGTCGAGCACCCGTCGCGCGGAGTTCGCCTTCATCGCGTAGCGTCCGAACGCGCCGCCCGCGGAGACGACGCTCGCGAATCGCTCCATCGAGCGGCGCGCGACGTCTCCGTCCAGGAGATAGAAGGGCGTGCCGACCTGACCGGCAAGGCGCTCCAGCGGGTACCGCGAGAGTTCGAGCATGGGCCCGAGAGCCTAGCAGCCGCGCGCCGTGCGCCGCTAGCGCCTTGCCTCGCGGCGAGACGTATGCGAGGGTCTTGCCCATGGCCCACGCCGACCTCGATGCGCTCCGCGAGCAGATCCGAAAGCTCGACGAGGAGATCGTTGCCCGCGCCGCCGAGCGCGTCGAGCTGGCGCGGCGCGTCGGCGAGCTCAAGCGCGCGCAAGCGCTCCCGACGGTTGATTTCGGACAGGAGCGGCTGGTGCTGGAACGGGCGCGCGCGGCGGCGCTCGAGCGCGGCCTGGCCCCGGAAGTTGCCGAGGACATGCTCGCGCAGCTGATCCGTGCGTCCGTGATCGCGCAGGACATGGACCGGCTGCGGCACGCGGCGGTCGGCGCCGGCCGGAAGGTGGTCGTCGTCGGGGGCGCGGGCCGGATGGGACGGTGGCTGACGAAGTTCCTCGCGGCGCAGGGATTCGACGTGGGAATCCTCGATCCGGCCGCCTCGGAGGGCGAGAACGCCTGGTCGGCCGACGCGCTCCGGACCGCCGACTTCGTGATCTGCGCCACCCCCCCGGCCGCCACGGCGGCCCTCTATCGCGAGTGGGCGTCGCGCCCCCCGACGGGCCTCGTCGTGGACATCGCGAGCATCAAGACGCCGCTCCTCGAGCCGATTCGGGCGCTCCACGCTGCCGGCGCTCGCGTGGCGTCGATCCATCCCATGTTCGGGCCGTCCATCGTGCTGCTCCGCGAGGCCGACGTCGTGATCTGCGATACCGGCGATGCCGATGCCGCTGCGGGTGCGGAGCAGCTCTTCCGCTCCACGACCGCGCGCATCGTCCGAATGCCCATCGAAGAGCACGACCGTGTCATGGCCGACGTGCTGAGCCTCGCGCACGCAACAGCGATCGCGTTCGCGTGCGCCCTGCCCGACGCCGCGCAGCCCGTACGAAGCACGACGTTCCAGGCGCTCGAAGCACTGGCGGCCGCGGTCGTGCGGGAGAGCGCCGAGGTCTACTACGAGGTCCAGGCGGAGAACCCGTACTCGGCGGCGGCGCTGGAGCGGATGCGCTCGGCGCTCGAGCGGATCGGCGCGGCGGTGCGCGGGCGAGACGCGGCGGAATTCAGGACGATGCTGGACGCGGGACGGAGCCGAACCTCGAGGGGTTGACCCTACCGCGCCGCTTTGACCCGCGGCGTGAGAAACACGTGCACCACCCCGCCCGCGCCGGACGGCGTTACGACGTCGGGCCGGTTGTCTTCGTTCATGTCCGCGAGAATTACGTCCCACGATTCGCCGCGCGTGCGGAGGGTCGTGCGGAAGCGAAACCCCCCGCGACCGTCCCCGTCGAAGATCCGGACCGATCCGCCGCCGGCGAGCGCCAGATCCGGTCTCCCGTCCCCGTTCAGATCGGCGACGTCTCCCTTCCAGGATGCGGTCCGCCCATCGAATGGGGAGGAGGGCGCCCGGCGGAATCCGCCGCGCCCGTTGCCGAGGAGTACGGCCACGCGGTTGGTGTCGTCGTGCGTGACGATCAGGTCGACCTTCCCGTCAGCGTTCAGGTCGCGCGCGATCACGAAGTAGGGGCGGGCGATTCCCGTCGAGACGGAGGGCAGGGCGCGAAAACCACCCGAGCCGTTTCCCAAGAAGGCGCGAATTCGATTCCCCTGAACATCCGGGACGATCAGGTCGAGACGGCCGTCGCCATCGAGGTCCGCGAGCGTGTGCGGATAGGGCGCCTTTCCGACCGCGATCAGCGAATCGGGAGCGGGACGGAATCCGCCGAGGCCGTCTCCCAGCAGCACGGCGATGGCGCCGTTCTCCTGATGCCCGACCGTGATGTCCGCGCATCCATCCCCGTTCAGGTCGCCAACCGCCAGGCCGTGGTTGTGCGGTTTTCCTCCGGGAAAGGCGGCGAGGGGCGGCTGGCGCACGAGATTCCCGCGCCCGCTGTTCAGAAGCACGACCACGTCGTTGGCGTCGTGAGCCGAAACGACCACGTCCGGCATTCGGTCGCCGTTGAACTCCCCGACCGCCAGAAGATGGGGCGCTCGGAGCGCGGGGAACGAGCGGCGTCGTGCGAATCCGCCGCGACCGTCGCCGAGGAGGAGGCTCAAGGAGTCGCTCCCGGAGCAGGCGACCAGGATGTCGGGATGGCCGTCGCCGTTGAAGTCGGACGTGGCGACGCTGGACGGGCGAGCGCCGGCGCGGTAGGGCGAGCCCGGCGCGGGGGAGAAGGCCTCGCTCCGACCCCACGCGGCGACCGAGAGCAGGAGCATCAAGCCGCACAGCGCGCACGCCACACGACTGGAAGGAAGACCCATTCGCGCGTTCATGGTGTCCGAAGAGAGTATGTTCCGCGTGCGGTACTGGTCGAGTGGGCGTTTCAGGTGAGGACACCGCAAGGTCTTGATGCACACGGCGTGCACG
>Ga0070696_100001088_pt1 | contig 17560 bp, 18 predicted proteins | sample KBSK1253metaG_FD_65474 | JGI IMG/M metagenome (GOLD analysis project Ga0070696, IMG submission 65474) | Corn, switchgrass and miscanthus rhizosphere microbial communities from Kellogg Biological Station, Michigan, USA - KBS K1-25-3 metaG | ecosystem: Host-associated > Plants > Roots >... | reverse complement strand
GCGCACGTCTATGCCGGACCGCTGTTCATCCATCAGCTGTCGCATGCATGGATCGACTTTCGCGGCATCCGTGACGATTACATGCGTGACAAGGGCATCGACTACTTCGAGGCGTCGTTCAATCCGCTTTTCCCGGGCGGTTCGGACAAGGCGCACGGATGGCGCAGCGAATGGAATTACGGCATCAACCAGGGCCCGATCGTGCTGCTGGTGGAGAACCACCGGACCGGATTGGCCTGGCGCCTCATGCGCCGCTGCGGTTATCTCCGCGCAGGATTGCGCCGCGCGGGCTTTGCCGGCGGCTGGCTCGACTGACGCCATTCATCGCGATGGCCGATCGCGCGGCCGGCGACGGCATCGGGTAAATGCGCGCCGGTGAGGGGTGCTAATATTGCCGCCCGCGTCGTGATTCGTCTCGTATGATTTCCCCCCGTCGTTGCGCCCGATGACGACGCTGCTTGCGCCGCGGAGACTGACGATTGCCACGCGCGAATCAGCGCTGGCGCTGTGGCAGGCCGAGCACGTTCGCGCGCGCCTCACGTCCCGCTATCCCGGCACGGCGGTCGACCTGCTCGGCGTGACGACGCAGGGCGACCGCGTCGTCGATCGCCCGCTCGCGGCGATCGGCGGCAAGGGCCTCTTCATCAAGGAGCTCGAAAACGCGCTGCGGGAAGGGCGCGCCGACATCGCCGTTCATTCGCTGAAGGACGTGCCGATGGACATGCCGGACGGCTTCGTCCTCGCGGCGATTTCGGCGCGCGAGGACGCACGCGACGCGTTCGTCTCCAACCGGTTCGATGCGCTGTCGTCGTTGCCGCCCGGCAGCGTCGTCGGCACATCCAGCCTGCGGCGTGAAGCGCAATTGCGCGAGTGCCATCCCGAAATTCGCATCGAGTCGTTGCGCGGCAACGTGCATACGCGGTTGCGCAAGCTTGACGAAGGCCGCTACGGCGCGATCATTCTCGCCGCCGCGGGCCTGAAGCGGCTCGGTCTCGGCACGCGCATTCGCGCGCTGCTCGACCCCGACGTCAGCCTGCCCGCGCCCGGACAGGGTGCGCTGGCGATCGAATGCCGAGCCGATCGTCTCGACCTCGTGCATGCATTGGCGCCGCTCGCCGATCGCGGCACGACGCTCGCGACTACCGCGGAGCGCGCATTCTCGCGCGCGCTCGGCGGCAGTTGCCAGACGCCGCTCGCCGCCTACGCCGAATGGCAGGAGGGCCGGCTTTGGCTGCGCGGCCTCCTGGCCGGCCGCGACGGTCGCGACGTGTTGCGCGGCGAAATGGAAAGCGTCGTTGCCGATATTGCGGACGCGCAGGCGCTCGGCGCCGCGCTCGCTGACGATTTCCTCGGACGCGGCGGCCATCGGCTCGCCGCCGCGTCGGCATGACGACGGACATCCATTCGCTTGTGCCGGCGGCGCGTGATCGCGCTCCGCTCGACGGTATCGGCGTCATCGTGACGCGGCCGCAGCGGCAGGCAGCCGTGCTGGCGGGCAGGATCGCGGCCCTCGGCGGAACGCCGCTCATCTGGCCGGCGATCGTCATCCTGCCGCCGGTCGACGGCGAAACGCTCGCGCGCGCGCATGCGGCGCTCGGCGGCTACGACATCGCGATCTTCGTTTCGGCGAACGCCGTCGAGTTCGGCGCGCGAGCAGCAGGCGCATGGCCCGCGCACATCGCGACGTTCGCGCCGGGACCAGGAACTGCCGAAGCGCTCGCCGAGGCCGGCATCCCGAACGCACGCATCCCGCTCAGGTCGTGGGACAGCGAAGGACTGCTCGAGCTGCCCGATCTCGCCGATCTGACGGGCAAGCGAATCGTCATCTTCCGCGGCGAAGGCGGCCGCGAATTCCTTGGCAACGCGCTGCGCATGCGCGGCGGTGTCGTCGATCATGTCCCCTGCTATCGCCGCGTTGCGCCGCAAAGCGGCGCCGACGGTCTGATCGAAGCGATGCGCGACGGCCGCGCCGATGCGCTGACGCTCACCTCCGCCGAAGGCCTCGACAACCTGCTGGCGGCACTGGGCCCCGCGGGACGTGTCCCGCTGACGGCATTGCCGGTGTTCGCTGCGCACCCGCGCATCGCCGAGCGCGCGCGCGAGCACGGGCTGTCAGCGGTGGAAACAGCAGGTGGCGACGCGGGACTGCTCGCCGGGCTGCTCGAATGGTTCCGTTTGAAGCCACAAGTCTAGGGGAAGCATGAACGCTATCGATCTTCTGATCACCGCGGCGCTGCCGCCGTTTCTGTACGAGCCGCTCAAGGCGGATTACCGCTGTCACGATTACGCGGCATCGCGGGACCGGATCGCGCTGCTCGCGGAAGTTGGCGGCCGCATCCGCGGACTGGTGCAAAGCGGCGGTACGGTGACGCCAACCGTGCTCCTCGACGATCTGCCGAAGCTCGAAATCATTTCGGTCTTCGGCGTGGGCTACGACGGTGTGCCGACCGATTATTGCCGCGACCACGGCATCAGGGTCACGCACACGCCGGACGTGCTGACCGACGACGTTGCCGACGTCGCGGTCGCGCTGATCCTGATGACGGGGCGCGGCTTCATCCGCGCGAACCGGTTCGTGCACGCGGGCAAATGGGTCCATGGCAATCCCGAGCTTTCGACGAAGCTGTCGGGGCGCTCGGTCGGCATCGTCGGTCTCGGACGCATCGGCAAGGCGATCGCGCATCGCGTCGAGGCGATGGGCATGCAGGTCGCGTACACCGGGCGCAAACCCCAGGAGGTCGCGTACCGGTACGTCGCGAATCTCGCGTCGCTCGCGAAAGAGGTCGATTTTCTCGTCGTCGCGTGTCCGGGGGGTGCTGCCACGCATCATCTCGTCGATGCCGGCGTCCTGGCGGCGCTCGGCGCGAAAGGCACGCTGATCAACATCGCGCGCGGCTCGATCGTCGACGAGTCGGCGCTCGTGCGCGCGCTTGCCGACGGCACGATAAAAGGCGCCGGACTCGACGTGTTCGCCGACGAGCCGCGCGTTGCGGAAGCGCTTCTCGCGCTCGACAACGTCGTGCTGCTGCCGCACGTCGGCAGCGCGACGAAGGAAACGCGCCAGGCGATGGGCGACCTGTGCAAGGGCAACCTCGACGCGTGGTTCACGCGGGGCGCGGTGCTGACGCTCGTCCCTGAATTGCGTTAGCGCAACTTCACTCGCCGTGCACGAGCACGACGCGCTTCGCGCCAGGCTCGAACATCACGATGAAGAGCGCCGCGACGACCAGTCCGAGCGCTATCCATTCCTGCCAGCCCGGCCGTTCGCCGAGCAGGATCATGCCGGAGATGACGCCGACCACGGGAACCGGAAGCGACGACAGCGACGACACGGCGACGGGCAGCGTGCGCGCCAGCATGAACCATGCGAGGTTCGCGATCGCACCGGCGAAGAAGATGTTGTAGACGATCGCGAACCAGCCGCGGTGCGACAGGTGCGCGAGTTCCATCGCCAGCGGTTGCGAATCGAACAGCGGCGCGAGCGCCGCGAGCGGAATCCAGCCCAGCAGCATCATCCAGCCGGACAGCGCGTTCTGCGGCATCGGCGGCTGCCACTTGCGCAGCAGCACCGTGCCGCACGCCCACAGGATCGCCGCGGTGAGAATCATCAGCGCGCCGAACGGTGCGGTGCGGACGATGACGATCTCTCCACCGATCAGCACCGCCATTCCCGCCGCGCCGAGCGCCAACCCCAGCAATTTGCGCCGCGAGATTGGCTCGTGCAATACGAGCGCCGCGATCAAGGTCGCCCAGATCGGCATTGTGTAACCCAGGATCGCGCTGCGCCCCGCGGGCAACTGCTGGATGCCGAACAGCACGAAGCCGTTCCATCCGGCAATGTTGAACAGTGCAAGCACGCCAAGGCGTGGCCACAGCTTGCGCGGGACACGGATGGAATCGCCGGTGAGTCGGGCGACGAGCAGCATGCCGAGTGCTGCGAATGGCAGCGTGAGTCCCCGGAACGTCAGGGGCGCGAGCTCGGAGACGCCGATCTTCATCACCGGCCAGTTGCAGCCCCATAACAGCGCCAGCACCAGTATCGGCAGTGCCGCGCGGGCGCCGGTCACGGAGCAGTTCCGTACTTGCCGATGTGCAACGCGCGCGCCTGCGTGACCCAGCCGTCGCGCCGGACGCGGCCGGGGAATTCGCGCAAGCGCGCGTCGACGTCGTCGATGTCACGCTCGCTCCAGCGCGCGATCTGGCGATACGAGGCGATGCCCATCTGATAGAGCATGCGTTCGATGACCGGACCTACGCCGACGATCAGCTTGAGATCGTCCGGCGTTCCCGGCGCATCGAGCAGCGGCGGTGGCGCATTGCGCTCGATGTCGACGACGATCTGCCGATAGCGCGCCGTTTCCGAGCGCGCGTCGGCGAGCTCGCCGTAGAGGCGCCTGCGATCTTCGGCGAACGCGAGCAGTTGTGCCCGTTCGGCCGATGCGGCGTGCTGCAGGGAAGGCAAGTCGCGCGCCGGCATTGCCTCGGGCGCCCGCGCCGAACGAAGAGCATGCATTGCGCCGGCTCGCCAGGCGACGCCGATGCCAATTGCGAGCACGATCAACGCGACAAGCGTGAGGCCGTTCACCGGACCCTCGACGGAATGCGTGGCCCGCGCATTGTATGCGACGCGAGGGACACGGGGCCAATCGGCGCGCGACCGAGCAGCGAGGTCGGACTGCTAAAATCGCACGCGATCATGCAGACGACCGTTCCCGGCTCCGACCCGCATGCGACCGGCGCGTCGCCTCAGCCGCCGCCGGGTGATTCGCGCCCGGCATTCGGCCTGCGCGCGCTGTGGATGCTCGTCATCCTCGCAATACTCGCGGGTGCGTACGCCTGGTACGATCAGCGCGGCGTCACGCAATCGCTGCGCGGCGAGGTCGCGCAGCGGCTGACCCGTGGCGATGCCGCGCTTGCGCAGGCGCGCGCGCGCGAATCCGATCTTGCGAACGAGCTGCGCGATGCGCAGGCGAAACTCGCGCTGCTCGATGCACGCGTGTCCGAATTCCAGTCGCAGCAGGCGTCGCTCGAGGCACTCTATCGCGACCTGGCGCCGTCGCGCGACGAGCTCGCGCTGTCGGAAGTCGAGCAAATCCTCGTGCTCGCGAGCCAGCAGCTCACGCTCGCGGGCAACGTGCAGGCGGCGCTCGCGGCGCTGCAGGTCGCCGACGGCAAGCTCGCGCGGCTCGATCGCCCGCAACTCGGGCCCCTGCGTCGCGCGCTGGCGCGCGACATGGACCGCCTCAAGGCGGTTCCGTATGTCGATGTTGCCGGCATTTCGATCAAGCTCGATCAGATGATCGATTCGATCGATACGCTGCCGCTCGCGAAGGACGAGCGCGTGGCGCCACCTCCTTCGGCCGCGCCCGCCGCCGACGAGTCGGCCTGGCTGCGTTTCCTCCATGGCGCATGGAACGACCTGCGCAGCGTCATCCGCATCGAAGTCTCCGATCGCCCGGTGGCGCCGCTGATCACGCCGCAGCAATCGTTCTTCCTCCGCGAGAATCTGCGCCTGCGGCTCCTTTCCGCGCGGCTCGCGCTGCTTTCGCATGATCCGCCCTCGTTCAAGGCCGACCTGCAGGCGGCGAGCGGCTGGATCCGACAGTATTTCGACAAGCAGAATCGGCCGGTCCAATCGACGCTCGCAACGCTTGCGCAACTTTCGGCGATCGCGATGCCCGGCGAGATTCCCGATCTCACGGCGAGCCTCGAGGCGGTGCGTACGTTGAAGGATGCCGCCGACCGGATGCCGGAGCGTGCCCCGGCGCGCTCGAAATAGAAGCTCCGTGCGTGCACTGATCGCGTTCATCGTCATCGCCGCCGCGGCGGTGACCTTGGCGCTCGTGTTTCGCCTCAACACCGGCTACGTGCTGTTCGTGGCGCCGCCGTACCGCGTCGAGCTGTCGCAGAACGCGTTCATCATCATCGCGCTGCTGGCGTTCATCGCGCTCTACGCGCTGATTCGCGCGGCGGTGCGGCTCGCGAAGCTGCCGGCGGAGGTACGCGAAGGACGGCGCCGGCGGCAATTCGAGCGTTTCCGCAGCAAGCAGGACGCCGCGGTCGTTGCTCTCCTCGAGGGCCGCCACGGCAAGGCCCGCCAGTTCGCGCAGGAGGCGCTCGCGATCCCGCAATCGTCCCCGGTGGCGGCATTGGTCGGCGCGCGCGCCGCGCTCGAAACGCGCGACTGGACGGCCGCCGCCGCGATGCTGGAGCGGCCCGACACGCATGCGACGAATCTCGCGGTGCCGCGCCTCATGCTCGAGGCGGAACTGGCGCTCGAGCGCGGACAGCCGGCGGATGCCCTCGAGCGCCTTGCCGAGCTGCGCCGCGAGGCGGGTCTGCACACGGCCGCGCAGCGGCTCGAATTGCGTGCGCTGACGGCGGCAGGGCGATCCGCGGAAATTCCGGCGCTCGTCGACCAACTCGTGCGGCGCAAGGTGTACGACGCGAAGCAGGGCGAGCTGCTTCGCGCAAGCGCGCACGCCGAGGCGCTCGCGGGCTTCTCGCACGACGCCGCGGGGCTGCGCGCCTATTGGGCGCGCGTACCGGAAAGCGACCGGCTGCAGTCGAAGGTCGCGCGCGCGGCCGCGCGCAGCTTTCTTTCACTGGGCGCGGATCGCGAGGCGGCCGACCTCCTGGCCCGCAGTCTCGAGCGAAACTGGGACCCGAGCCTGTTGCCGATCTACGCGCAATGCCGCGCGCCGGATGCGACGCGCCAGCTCGAGATCGCAGAGCGGTGGCTCATCACGCACAATCAGGATGCGACCCTGCTCTACGCGCTCGGCCGCCTGTGCGAGCGCCAGCAACTATGGGGCAAGGCGCAGACGTATCTCGAGGCGAGCCTGGCACTCGACAATCACTGGCGCGCGCACGTGGCGCTCGGCGAAATGTTCGCGAAGCTTGGCCGCAACGACGAGGCGAACGCGCATCTCGCCGCCGCGCTGAAGCTCGCGTTGGGCGAACTGCAGCGCGACGACGCGTAAATGGCGTCAGAGCGAATAAAGCGGGCAATGCGAATCTCGCCTTGCCTGCTTTATTCGCTCTGACCCCATTTACGGACCCCACTTACGACGCTTCGGTCTCCGCCGCGTACGTGAAGCTGTCGGCGAAGAACTCGTCGGGCGGCAGCCGACGCAGCGCCGTGAAATCGCGCTTCGCGGCATCGATCATCGCCGGCGCGCCGCATGCGTAGACCTGGTACCCCGACAGATCCCCGAAGTCGGCGAGCACCGCCTCATGCACGAAGCCGGTGCGGCCCGGCCACGCGTCGCCGGGTGCGGGTTCGGAGAGTACCGGGATGAACGTGAAGTTCGGATGGTCCTGCTGCCAGCGGCCGGCAACGTCGGGCATGTAGAGATCGCGCTTTGCGCGCGCGCCCCAATACAGCACGATCTCGCGCGGAATCCGGTGAAACAGCATGTGCTCGATGATCGCCTTGATCGGCGCGAACCCGGTGCCGCCGGCGACGAAGATCACCGGCTTGTCGCTGGTCTCGCGCAGATAGAACGTGCCGAGCGGTCCTTCGAAGCGCAGGATCTCGCGGCCCTTGTACGTGGCAAACAGCGGATCGGTGAAGAAGCCACCCGGCGTGTGCCGGATGTGCAGCTCGAGCAGCTCGTCGGCATGCGGCGGCGTGGCCAGTGAAAAGCTGCGCCGGTGTCCGTCCTTCAGCAGGAAATCGATGTACTGCCCGGCAAGATATTGCAGGCGTTCGTTCGTGGGAAGCTTGAGCCTGACGATCGCGACGTCTTGCGCCGGCTTGTCGATCGACTCGATCCGGCACGGCAGGCGCTTGATCCGGATGTCGCCCGCGCGCCGCACTTCGCGCACTTCAATGATGATGTCCGTCTTCGGCCGGGCCACGCAGAATAGCGCCAGCCCCTTGCGCTTTTCGTCGTCGGTCAGCGTCGACGGCTGATGCACGCCGAAGTCGACGTCGCCTTCGAGGATGCGTCCCTTGCACGTGCCGCATGCGCCGTTGCGGCATCCGTACGGGATCATCAGGTCCGCGCGCGTCGCCGCCTGCAGCACCGTCTCATCCGGCTCGCAGCCGAACGTATGCTCGCTCGGCCGTATGCTAATCTGCAGGGTCATGACGCAGCGGTTGTTGCTGGTGGGATGCGGCGATATCGCCTTGCGGGTCGCGGACCTCCTGCGGCATCGGGTCCGGCTCGTCGGCCTGACACGTAATCGCGACGACGTGCGCAAGCTCCGCCTGCACGGCATCGTTCCGCTGATAGGCGATCTCGACGATCGCCGCACGCTCGAACGCCTTCGCCCGGGCGCGCTCGCGGTGCTGCATTGCGCGCCGCCGCCTTCCGACTGCAAGGACGATCCGCGTACGCGCAACCTGCTCGCAGCGCTTTCGACCGCGCGGATTATACCGCGGCACTTCGTGTATCTCTCGACGTCGGGCGTCTATGGCGATTGCGCGGGCGCGCGCATCGCCGAAACACGGCCGTCCAAAGCACAGACGCCGCGCGCGCGACGGCGTGTCGCCGCCGAACGATGCCTGCGTGAATGGGCCGCCCGCAACGGCGTTGCGCTGGCGATCCTCCGCGTGCCAGGCATCTATGCGCCGACGCGCCTGCCGCTCGAGCGGCTGAAGCAGGGTACGCCCGCACTCGTGGCCGACGAGGACGTGTACTCGAATCACATCCACGCCGACGACCTCGCGCATGCGGTTGTCAGCGCCCTCTATCGCGGGCGCGCCAACCGCGCCTACAACGTGAGCGACGACAGCGAGATGAAGATGGGCGAGTGGTTCGACACCGTCGCCGATGCGTTTCATCTGCCGCGTCCGCCGCGCGTGAGCTGGGACGACGCCGAGCGCCAGATCGCGCCGCTGCTGCTGTCGTTCATGAGCGAGTCGCGGCGCCTCGTCAACGCACGGATGAAGCGCGAGTTGCGCGTGCGCCTGCGTCACCCGACGCCGCACGGCGAGCTTGCGCAAACCGCGCCCCGCGAATTGCGCCGGCAACTTGCGTTGCCGATCGGCTGATGACACCGGCGCGCGCACCCTCATCGCAGTTGGCCGCGCGGCGCAAGCTCTCGCTCGTCGAGCGCCTCGACGCCTACGAAAAGCTGATGCGGCTCGACAAGCCGATCGGGGTGCTGCTGCTGCTGTGGCCGACGCTCTCGGCGCTGTGGCTCGCCGCGAACGGCGCGCCGCGCCGGTCGCTGGTGCTGATCTTCGCCGTCGGCACGCTCGTGATGCGCTCGGCCGGTTGCGCGATGAACGACTGGGCCGATCGCGACTTCGACGCCCATGTCGCCCGCACCGCGCAGCGGCCGCTTGCCGCCGGCATCATCGCGCCGTGGGAAGCGCTCGCGGTAGCGGGTGTCGGCGCATTGGTCGCGTTCCTGCTCGTGCTGTTCACGAACCGTGCAACGATGCTGTGGTCGATCGCGGCGCTCGCCATCGCGGTCGTCTATCCGTTCTGCAAGCGCTTTCTGGCGATTCCGCAGGCGTTTCTTGGCATCGCATTCTCGTTCGGCATCCCGATGGCGTATGCGGCGGTGCAAAATCGCGTGCCGCCGCTCGCATGGGCGCTGCTCGTCATCAATCTGTTCTGGGTCGTCGCGTACGACACCGAATACGCGATGGTCGACCGCGACGACGATGCGAAGATCGGCATTCGCACGTCGGCGTTGACGTTCGGGCGCGCCGACGTCGCCGCTACGGCGCTCTGCTACGCGCTCCATCTCACCGGAATGATGTGGATCGGACGCGTGTACTCACTCGGGCCCGTTTACTTCGCGGGTCTCGCGATCGCGCTGCTGATCGCGATCCATCACGTCCGGATCATCCGGTCGCGCGAGCCGGCCGCCTGCTTTCGCGCGTTCCTCGGCAATCACTGGCTCGGCATGAGCGTTTTTCTCGGTGTCGCGCTCGATTACGCGTTTCGGGCGGGACGCTGGCCGCGTGCGTGGTGAGTCCGGCGGTTGTAGCGACTTTGCCAAGGCACCGCGGCCTGGCGCCGGTGCTCGCATGGGACGCGCGCGTACTGATCCTCGGCAGCTTTCCGAGCGAAGCGTCGCTCGCGGCGCGCCAGTACTACGCGCATCCGCGCAATCATTTCTGGCCGATCCTCGGTGCGGTGCTGAACGAGCCGCTTGCCGATCTGCCGTACGCCGAGCGTCTTGCGTGCGTCAAGGCGCATCGCGTGGCGATCTGGGATACGATCATCAGTTGCGAGCGCGCAGGCAGCCTCGACGCGGCGATCCGCAATGCCGAGCAGGGCGAGATCAAGCGCGTGCGACGCGTGGCGCACGACCTGAAAGCGGTGTGCTTCAACGGCAGCACGGCCGCCCGCGCGAAAGCCGCATGGGCGCACGCGGGCTACGCGACGCTCGTGTTGCCGTCGACCAGTCCCGCGTACACGCTGCCGATCGGTGACAAGCTCGCTGCATGGCGACCGCTCGCGCGCTGGCTGGAAAACACGTGAGGCGGCGATCATCGCGCTGCATGGTTGCGGCGGCATGTATTCGTGCGCGAGCGCCTGCTCCCTTGATCGCATCGGTAAAGTGAAGGGCGTGACATGGACCTTGGATTGCGCGATCGGATCGTCGTCGTCACGGGTGCGAGCAAGGGCATCGGCTTCGCCTGTGCACAGGCGTTCGCGGCCGAAGGCGCGCGCGTCGCGCTCGTGTCGCGCAGCCTCGTGAACCTGGACGCAGCGCTCGCGAAGATCAGGCACTTCGAGCATCGACCGGAAGCGTTCGTCGCGGATTTGACGAATGCCGCACAGGCGCTGTCGATGGTGGACGCTGTAGAGGCCGCGCTCGGTCCGATCGACATCCTGGTGAGCTCCGCCGGCGCCGCGAAGCGCTATCCACCCGACGACCTGTGCGCTGCCGCATGGCACGATGCGATGGATGCGAAGTTCTTCAGCTACATCCATCCGCTGGACGTCATCGTCAAGCGCATGGGCGCGCGTGGGCACGGCTCGGTCATCAACATCATCGGCGCCGGCGGCAAGATCGCCAGTCCCGTGCATCTCCCCGGCGGTGCCGCGAATGCCGCATTGATGCTCGCGACGGCCGGCCTCGCCGCCGCGTACGGAGCCAGGGGCGTGCGCATCAACGCCATCAATCCCGGCGCAACGCTCACCGATCGACTGCAGCAGGGGCTCGCTGCGGAGGCGAGCATGACCGGACTCGCCAAGGACGAAATCCTCGATCGGCAGCAGGCGCGCATTCCGTTGCGGCGACTTGGCACACCCGAGGAAATCGCGCAGGTCGCGCTGTTCCTGGCGTCATCGCAGGCGAGCTATGTGACGGGCGCCATCGTGCCGATGGATGGCGGCGCAAGCGCCGCCATTTAGCACATTGCCCTGCGCGCGCGTCTTGAGCTACCACGATCTCCGCGATTTCCTGACTCAGCTCGAAGCGACGGGTGCATTGAAGCGCGTCCGCGCACCCGTCGATCCGAAGCTCGAGATGACGGCGCTGTGCGACCGTTCGCTGCGCGCGGGCGGGCCTGCGTTGCTGTTCGAGCAGCCGAAAGGCGATTTCCGCGGCCCGTCGGGAGCGGCGATTCCCGTACTCGGCAACCTGTTCGGGTCGCCCGAGCGCGTCGCCAGGGCGATGGGCGCCGATCCCGTGAACTGGCAGGCGTCGTTGCGCGAGGTGGGAAAGCTCCTCGCCTTTCTCAAGGAGCCCGAGCCGCCGAAGAGCCTCGTCGATGCCTGGCGCACCACGCGGCCGGTGTTCATGAAAGTGCTCGACATGGCGCCGAAGGAACGCCGTTCCGGCCCGTGCCAGGACGTCGTCTGGGAAGGCGACGATGTCGACCTTGCGCGGCTCCCCATACAAACCTGCTGGCCGGAAGATGCCGGTCCGTTGATCACGTGGGGTCTCACGGTGACGCGCGGGCCGCACAGGAAGCGGCAGAATCTCGGCATCTATCGGCAGCAGGTGATCGCGCGCAACAAGGTGATCATGCGCTGGCTCGCCCACCGCGGCGGCGCGCTCGACTTTCGCGATCACGCGCTTGCTTCGCCGGGCGCGCCGTTCCCGATCGCGGTTGCGCTGGGTGCCGATCCTGCGACGATTCTCGGCGCGGTGACGCCGGTGCCCGATACGCTCTCCGAATACCAGTTCGCGGGATTACTGCGCGGCGGCCGCACCGAAATCGTCAAGTGTCTGACGCACGACCTGCAGGTGCCGGCCTCGGCGGAGGTCGTACTCGAAGGTTACCTTCAGGCGGATGCGAACGATCCGACGGGCTACGAAACCGCGCTCGAAGGCCCGTTCGGCGACCACACCGGGTATTACAACGAAACCGAGCGCTTCCCGGTGTTCACGATAGAGCGGATGACGTTGCGGCGGGATCCGATCTACCACTCGACGTACACGGGCAAGCCGCCGGACGAGCCGGCAATGCTGGGCGTCGCGCTGAACGAGGTGTTCGTGCCGCTGTTGCAGCGTCAGTATCCGGAGATCAGCGACTTCTACCTGCCGCCGGAAGGATGCAGCTACCGGCTCGCGGTCGTGGCGATGAAGAAGCAGTACGCCGGGCACGCGAAGCGCGTGATGTTCGGCATCTGGAGCTTCCTGCGCCAGTTCATGTACACGAAGATGATCATCGTCACGGACGACGACGTGAATATCCGCGACTGGAAGGACGTGATCTGGGCGCTGACGACGCGCGTCGATCCCGCGCGCGACACGCTGATCGTGCCGACTACGCCGATCGATTATCTCGATTTCGCGTCGCCGGTCGCCGGTCTCGGCAGCAAGATCGGCATCGATGCGACGAACAAATGGCCGGGCGAGACGGCTCGTGCGTGGGGACGACCGATCGCGATGGACGCCGCGGTCACTGCGCGCGTCGAGGCGATCTGGCGGTCGATCAGCGCCGGTTGATCATCAGCCCGATGAGGAATCCCGCGGCCGCCGCAACGCCGATCGCGCCCCAGGGATTGTCGTGAACGTAGTCGTCGGTGACGCGCGCCGCCGCTTTCGCGCGATCCATCGCCTCGCCTTCGAGCTCCTGCAGTTGCAGCTTGGCCGAGAGCAGCTTCGCCTCGACCTGCGCGCGAAGATCCTTCGCGCGCTCGCCGGTTTCGTTGCCGGCGCGCTTCAGCAGGTCTTCGGCTTCCGTGAGCATCGCGGCAAAATCGTCGAGCAGCGATTCGCGGGAGAGGTTCATCGTCGGCTCCTTCAGATTGGGTACGGTCGTTGTGCGGGCAATCGCGAAGCCTGCCGGCAGCTCGCTCGATCCATTATAGCGGCGTCCCGTGCGCTTGCGCGGCACGATGAACCATGCTGTGATCCGCTTTTTCCTCCCCGAACGATCATGTCGAAGCTGCAATTGCCGGCGCTCGATCCCGCAACCGTGGAGGAGCGGCGCGGCTCGACCTATCCGGAACCTTTCCGCTCGCGGATGGGCGATCGCGTCAAGCGGCGCCTCGGCGATGCCTGTGGATTGGTGCGCTTTGGCGTCAATCTCGTGACGCTGCCTCCCGGTGGACAGTCGGCGCTGCGCCATTGGCACGCGCGCGAGGACGAGTTCGTCTACCTGCTCGAAGGTGAAGTTGTGCTGGTCACCGACGCCGGGGAGCAGGTTTTGCACGCCGGCGACTGCGCCGGCTATCCGGCGGGCAAGCGCGACGGCCATCACTTCGTCAACCGCAGCGGCGCGCCTGCGCGCTATCTCGAGGTCGGAGATCGCGATCCGGCGGACAGACCGTGCTATCCGGACGACGACCTGATGTCGGTGCAAGACGATCGCGGCCGGTTTTACGCGCACAAGGACGGCCGGCCGTATTGAGGGTTTGACCCCTTGAAGCGGAGATTGCCGAACCATATCTTATTCGCCGGGCCCACGCGCGCTCGCGCGATGGTTCGTTCGTGGTGACGCCAACCGGAGACTACGATGGCTGATTACCCCGCTGCCGCATCGACGAGTTCGACGACCGAGTCGCGCCAACCGCCGGCCACCGGCGCGCTGGTCGCATACATTCTGTTCGGCATCGCGGCGCTCGTTGGATTCGCTGGCCACGGCTTTCTCAGCCTCGTTGGCATCGTCGGCGTGGTGGTCGCTTACGTCTCGCGCGGTGATTTGCGCGGAACGTGGGCCGAGTCGCATCTCACGTGGCTGATTCGCACGTTCTGGTGGTCGCTGCTCTGGAACGTGATCGGTGGCGTCGTCGTCCTCGGAACGCTGTTTCTCGGTTATCCGATCGCCTGGGTGATCTGGGTGGCGACGGCGATCTGGGTGATCTACCGCGTGGTCCGCGGCTTCCTGCTGTTCAATGACCGCCGGCCGATACCCGCGATGTGATCAATGCCGCTGCTGCGCCGGGTCCCACGTGGCGCCGTTGCGATAAACCCATTGCACGAGGAAATCGAGCGCCGGTGCCGCGCGTGCGGCGTGCGGATCATTGACGATCGCGACGACGCTGAAGCGCCGCCCCGAGGCGTCGATCACGTAGCCCGCAAGCGCGCGCACGCCTTCGAGCGAGCCGGTCTTCAACAGCGCCTGGCCCGCGACCGCATCGTTGCGGAAACGGTGCTCGACGGTGCCGTCGACCGCCGCGACCGCGAGCGAGCTCGCGAACTCCTCGCGCACCGCGCTCGCGTTCGCCGCGATCAGCAAGCGGTTGAGGCCGCCCGCGCTCTCTCTCGCGCGCCGCGACAATCCCGATCCGTTGTCGAGCACGAGCCCCGGCATCGCGAGCTTGCGCTTGACCAGCCAGCGCCTGACCGCGGCGTTCGCCTTCGCGAGGGTTGCGGGTGGAGCGGATGACGTCGTCGCGAGCGTCAGAAAGATCTGCCGCGCCATGACGTTGTTCGACAGCTTGTTGACGTCGCGGACGATATCGGCAAGCGGCGGCGACTCCAGCACGGCGAACGGGATTGCGCCATCAGGCACGCGCCGCTCCTTCAGTGCGCCGGCAAAGCGCCCGCCGGCAGCGCGAAAATACGTCTCGAACATTGCGTACACGTAGTGCGGATGATCGAGCATCGCGATCCACCACTCGCGCTCGCCGCAGCTTGCCGGATAGCTGCCGGCAAATACGATCGACGCCCGGTCGCCACGATCCTCGATCGACGGCGCGGTACGCGCGCGCCAGTCGGTGCAGTCGTCGGCGGAAAGTGCGGGCGGCGCTCCGAGCGTGACCGCGTCGAGCGGCGGTTCCGCCTGCAGCGCCGCGCGTTCGCCCGCGGCGTCAGGGGCAAGCATCAGCTTCAGCGATTTGAAATTGACGAGCAGCGCATCGGGGCCGACGTTGTACGGCTTGTCCGGCGCGTGGTCGAATGCGGCCGGGTCGTGCGGCGGCAGCGCGAAGCGGCTGCGGTCGAGCACGAGGTCGCCGTCGACCGCGCTCAGTCCTTTCGCGCGCAGTTGCGCGATGAACGATTGCCACTGCTCGACGGTGATCTTCGGATCGCCGTATCCCTTGAGGAGCAGGTCTCCGTGCAACGCGCCGTCGACGAGCGGACCGCCGAGATACGCCTCCGTCTTCCAGCGGTAATCGGCGCCGAGCAGCTCCAGCGCGGCAAACGTCGTGACGAGCTTCATCACCGACGCCGCGCTGCGCGGGCGATTCGCATCGTAGGCGAACAGGGGCCGGAGCTTGGTCGTGTCCTGGACGACGATTGCGACGTGACTCAATGGAATGCCGGCATCCAGAAATGCGCGGCCCACCGCGCGCGGCAACGCCGCATCCGCCGTGGCGGCTGCGAGGCTCGCCACGATGACGAGCGCACGGCGCAGGAACGTGGCGATGTCAGCACGCATCGATCGCGTCGATCGTCCGCTCGACGAGCAGTGCGAATTCATCGTCGCTGGTCGTGTACGGCGGCATGAAGTATACGGTCGCGCCGATCGGTCGCAGCAGCAGCTCGCGCTGCAGGGCGGCGGTGGAAAACGTCTGCGCAAAATCATCGCTCGCACCGTCGATGTCGAACGCGACAATCATTCCACATTGCCGGAAACCGCGCACGCGCCGATGCGCCGACAGCGGCTCGGCGGCGCGCCGCCAGCGCGATGCCGTTGCGCGGTTGGCGTCGATGATCGCGTCGTCCCGAAAGATGTCGAGCACGGCAAGCGCCGCGCGGCAGGCGAGCGCATTGCCGGTGTACGAGTGTGAGTGCAGGAAGCCGCGCGCCACATCATCGTCGTAAAACGCGCCGAACACCTCGTCGCTCGACAGCATGCAGGAAAGGGGCAGGTAGCCGCCGGTGATGCCTTTCGACAGACACAGGAAATCGGGCGAAATGGCCGCCTGCTCGCAGGCGAACATCGTTCCGGTCCGGCCGAATCCCGTCATGATTTCGTCGGCGATCAGATGAACGTCGTGGCGTCGCGTCAGCGCTCGCGCTTCGGCGAGGTAATGCGGCGAATACATCGCCATGCCGCGCGCGCCTTGCACCAGCGGCTCGACGATCAGCGCCGATGTCGTATCGGCATGATCGACGAGGAAGCGCTCGAGCGCCGCGAGCGCATCGTCGACCGCCGCTTGCGCGGCCGGTCCGCCCGCCGCGCCGCACACCGCTGGCGACGGCAATACCGGGTGACTGCGCAGCAGCGGCGCGTACGCATCGCGAAAGAGGGCGACGTCGGTCACCGACAGCGCGCCGATGGTTTCTCCGTGATACCCACCGGCGAGCCGTGCATAGCGGTCCTTGCCGCGTGCGCCCCGCTGGCGCCAGTAGTGGAAGCTCATCTTCAGCGCGATCTCGGTCGCCGATGCGCCATCCGAGCCGTAGAACGCGTGCGAGAGTCCCGGCGGCGCGAGTGCCGACAGTCGCTCCGAAAGCTCGATGACGGGACGATGCGTGAAGCCGGCGAGCATGACGTGATCGAGCTCGGCGAGCTGCGTAATGATCGCGGCATTGATCCGCGGATTCGCATGGCCGAAGAGATTCACCCACCACGAGCTCACCGCATCGAGGTAACGGCGGCCATCGTAATCATAGAGCCACGAGCCGGACGCGCGCGCGATCGGCACCGGCGGCGTGCGTTCGTGCTGCTTCATCTGCGTGCACGGATGCCAGACGGCGAGGTTGCTGCGCGCCGACCATTGCGTGTTGTTCAGGCTCACGGCACGCCGCTCACAAGATCCCGCTCATCGGCATCGCGCCTGCATCCGCTGTACGGCCGCGACGAGCTCGCGCGTCGTGCCCGGCTCGCGCACCGAATGTCCTGCATCAGGAACGACGATGTATTCGGCCGCAGGCCACGCGCGCGCGAGGGTATCCGCGCATACGGGCGGGCAGATGATGTCGTAGCGTCCCTGGACGATCGTGCAGGGCAGGTGGCGGATGCGCGGCAGCCCGTCGAGGATTTGATTCGGCGCGATGAACGAATCGTGGATGAAGTAATGCGCCTCGATGCGGGCGATCGCGAGCGCGCCCGCGTGCCCGTCCAGACGACCGCTGCCTTCCGGCTTCGGCAGCAGTGTCGAGCACGCACGCTCGTAGCGGTCCCACGCCTGCGCGGCAGGCTGGTGAATGCGCGGATCGCAATCGGTCAGCCGACGATAATAATGTGCGAGCGCGTCGGTGCGCTCCGCCGGCGGCAGGAAGTGGTTGAAGTCGCGCCACG
>Ga0070696_100001085_pt1 | contig 17563 bp, 14 predicted proteins | sample KBSK1253metaG_FD_65474 | JGI IMG/M metagenome (GOLD analysis project Ga0070696, IMG submission 65474) | Corn, switchgrass and miscanthus rhizosphere microbial communities from Kellogg Biological Station, Michigan, USA - KBS K1-25-3 metaG | ecosystem: Host-associated > Plants > Roots >... | reverse complement strand
CCGGGGGCCTGTTCTTCATGGTGAATCACGGATCGGACGAGGCCCAACTGGCCGAAGGATTGTGCGGCGCAGCAGAGCTGAGGATGATGGCGCGTTGGGTGGGGCCTTGCCTATTCAGCAGCCACCGCCTGCGGCCGCCGGTGCTATCCTGGTGGAGGGCGGCGAAGCTGCGAAATATTCGTACTAATCAGTAAATTGCTGTAGCATCCCGGGCGGTTCGTGATTTCTACTTGGTCCGTTTCTGGTCAACGCCGCTCCGGCGTCAATGACCACAACCCCCAAAGCAGGTTTCTTCGACCCAGGTGGCAGGCACCCTTGCACATTGCATCGCAGTACGCACGCGTGACCAGCCGATCGCTTCTTTTTAGTAGGTATTCTTCACATGACGAAAATGTATGTTGGCAATCTCCCGTTCTCAATGGACGAGTCCGCGGTGCGCGCGCTATTCGAAAAGCATGGTGCCGTACAGTCGGTTGCGCTGATCAATGATCGCGACACCGGTCGGCCCCGCGGCTTCGGCTTCGTTGAAATGGCGAGCGCAGATGCTGCGCGTGCCATGCAGGCCTTGAATGGCCACGATGTCGACGGGCGAGCGCTGAAGGTGAACGAGGCGCAGGAGCGCACCGGCGGCGGCGGCGGCGGTGGTGGTGGTGGATCACGCGGCCCGAAGCGCTGGTAATAGCGTTTAGTTCGAGCGAGGACTGGGGCCGCAGCAATGCGGCCCCAGTCGTTTCGAGTTGCGGATATGCGCGATCAGGGTTTACGCCCCAGTCGGCTTTGCCTATAATCGCGCCCCTTAAAGCCAAGGGCAGCATTTGACCTGAATGCACCTTCAGCTTGAGGCCCTTTATCCACGGGGCTTTTATCGTTTTCGTTGTAGACAAGGGGGCCGATGGTCCCCTTTTTTGTTTACGAAGGGTTTTGTTCGCGAAGGGCTTGAGAAAAATGCGTGATGCCTTGATGCGCCTGTTGGAGCCGCCGATCGAGGCGCTGGGTTATGAGTTGGTCGACATCGAGCTTGCACGCGAAGGGCGGGGCGGAGTGCTGCGGGTATTCATCGATCGGCGCGAAAAGGATTCCAGTCCCGGGGTCACGGTCGACGACTGCGCTCTGGTGAGTCACGCTGTGAGCCAGGTACTCGAGACTCAGGATCCGATCAAGGGACATTACACGCTGGAAGTCTCCTCACCGGGATTCGATCGGATCTTGCGCACGCGCGCGCACTTCGAGCGTTTCGTGGGCGAGCGGATCGCCGCCGAGTTGAAGGTGGCCCTGGACGGAAGGCGGCGCTTCGTCGGGGTGTTGAAGTCGGTCGCGGCCGAAACGATTGTGGTGGAAGTCGACGGCCAGGCGCATGACCTGCCGTTCGAGCGGATTCAGAAGGCGAGATTGCGGCCTTAAGTGACGAGGAGCGTAAAAGGACCATGAACAAAGAAATTTTGATGGCGGTTGACGCGGTCTCCAACGAGAAGGGCGTCGACAAGGAAATAATCTTCGACGCGCTCGAAGCCGCGCTCGCGTCCGCGACCCGCAAGAAACACGGCGAAGAGCTGGACGTGCGCGTTGCGATCAACCGCAAGACCGGCGGCTACGACACCTTTCGCCGCTGGAAGGTGTTTGCCGACGACTCCACGGAACTCGAAGTGCCGGAGCGCGAGCTGCGCTTGGACGACGCGCGCGAAATCGACAAAGACGTCGAGCCGGGCGGGTTCGTCGAAGAGCCGATGGAATCCGTGCCTTTCGGCCGCATCCTGGCGCAGACCGCCAAGCAGGTCATCGTGCAGAAGGTGCGCGAAGCCGAGCGCGCGCAGGTGGTCGATGCCTACAAGGACCGGGCGGGAACCTTGGTCAGCGGCATCGTCAAGCGGGTGGACCGCAACGGCGTCTACGTGGATCTCGGCGCGAATGCCGAGGGCTTCATCGCACGCGAAGAAATGATCCCTCGCGAGCCGGTGCGCTCGCAGGACCGCATCAAGGCTTTTTTGAAGGAAGTGCGCACCGAGCCGCGCGGTCCGCAGCTGTTTTTGTCGCGTACCGCGCCTGAATTCCTGATCGAGCTGTTCAAGCTGGAAGTGCCGGAAGTGGGTCAGGGGCTGATCAACATCCTGGCGGCCGCGCGCGATGCCGGCGTGCGCGCCAAGATTGCGGTGCGCAGCAACGATCCGCGGGTCGATCCGGTGGGCGCCTGCGTCGGCATGCGCGGATCCCGGGTGCAGGCGGTGTCCAATGAAATCGCCGGCGAGCGGGTCGACATCATTCCGTTCGACGAGAACAACGCGCAGTTCGTCATCAACGCCATGGCGCCCGCGGAAGTCACCTCGATCGTGGTCGACGAAGATTCCCACTCGATGGACATCGCCGTATCCGAAGACAAGCTTTCGCAGGCCATCGGCAGGGGCGGCCAGAACATCCGCCTGGCCAGCGAACTGACGGGTTGGGAATTGAACGTCATGAGCGAATCGCAGGCGGAGGCGAAGAGCGAGACGGAATCGCTGGCGCTGCGCGAGACGTTCATGAAACAGCTCGATGTCGACGCCGACGTTGCCAGCATTTTGGTGCAGGAGGGCTTCTCGACCATCGAGGAGATCGCCTATGTGCCCGCCAGCGAGTTGAACGGCATCGAAGAATTCGACGAGGAAATCGTCAAGGAGCTGCGCACGCGCGCGCGCGATGTACTGCTGACGCAGGCGATCGCCAGCGAGGAGTCGGTGGACGGCACGGAGCCGGCCGCCGATCTGATAGAAATTACCGGCGAATCCCTGGCCAAGGCCCTGGCGCGCAAGGGAGTCCGCACACGCGACGATCTGGCCGACCTGGCCGTCGATGAGCTCGTCGCGGTCGGCAATGTCGACGAGAAGAAAGCCGCTGAATTGATCATGGATGCCCGCAAACACTGGTTCGCGGAAGAAGCTAAGGTTTAGGAGCAAGTATGGCAGATGTAACCGTCGCCCAATTCGCCGAGGTGCTGAAGGTCCCGGTCGACCGGCTGCTGCAACAGCTCGACCAAGCCGGAATCAAAGTCGGCAGCGCCGAAGACGTGATCAGCGAGGATGCCAAGCACGAGCTGCTGACGCATCTGCGGCGCAGCCACGGCCATGGAGACATTCAGATCGACGCGGCGCCGCGCAAAATTACCTTGCGGCGCAAATCGCAGTCGGAGCTGAAGCTCGCGGGCCTGCAGGGACGCGCGCGCACCGTCAATGTCGAAGTGCGCAGCAAACGCACCTACATCAAGCGCGAAGTGCTCGAGGATCAGGCCCGCCATCAGCAGGAAGAACTGGACCGGCTGCGCGAAAGCGAGGAGCAGGCCAAGGCCGCGCTCGAACGCGCGGAACATGAGCGGCTCGAGAAGGAGCGCCTGGACCGCGAGCGGCTCGAGGAAGAGAATCGCCGCCGCACCGACGAGGAAACGCGCAAGCGGACGGCGGAGGAAGAAGCGCGCCGCGCGGCGGAAGCGCAAGCGCGCGAGGTGGCCGAGCGCGAACGCAAGGCGGCCGCCGCGAAGCCCGGTAAAGCGGTGCGCGTGGTCGTGGACGACAAGGCGACGCGCTACGGCCGTCAGGAGCTGCATATCGTCGGCGACGTGAGCTCGCGCCACAAGAAGAAGAAATCGCGCGACGGACGCCGCCGCTCCGTGGGCGAGTCCGATGCCAAGCATGGTTTTGAAATGCCCACGGCGCGCGTGGTGCGCGAGGTGGCGATAGGCGAGGCCATGACCGTCGGCGAGCTTGCGCAGAAGATGGCGGTCAAAGCCACCGAAGTCATCAAGGTCATGATGAACATGGGCGTGATGGCGACGATCAACCAAATGATCGAGCAGGACACCGCGGTGCTGGTGGTCGAGGAAATGGGCCACACCGCGGTATTGCGCAAGGAAGACGTCATCGAGGACGATCTGCAGGGCGAAGCCGATGCCTCTCTCGAGGTGCTGCCGCGTCCGCCGGTCGTGACCGTGATGGGGCATGTCGATCACGGCAAGACTTCATTGCTCGATTACATCCGCCGCACCAAGGTGGCCGCGGGCGAGGCGGGAGGCATCACCCAGCATATCGGCGCCTATCACGTGGAAACCGCCAAGGGTCTGGTGACCTTTCTCGACACACCGGGCCACGCGGCCTTCACGTCCATGCGCGCGCGCGGCGCGCAGGTCACCGACATCGTGATCTTGGTGGTGGGCGCCGACGACGGCGTCATGCCGCAGACCGTCGAAGCGATACAACACGCGCAGGCGGCAAAGGTGCCCATCGTGGTGGCGCTCAACAAGATGGACAAGCCGGAAGCGGATCCGGAAAAGGTCAAGCAGGATCTGACCAAGTACGGCGTGATACCGGAGGAATGGGGCGGCGAGAATATCTTCGTGCCCGTATCGGCGCGAACCGGGCAGGGCGTGGATCAACTGATCGACAGCATCCTGCTGCAGGCGGAAGTGCTCGAGCTGAAAGCACCGACCACGGGGCTTGCGGCGGGGTATGTGATCGAGTCCAGCCTCGAGAAAGGCCGCGGCGCGGTCGCGACGGTGCTGGTGCTGCGCGGCACCCTCAAGCTGGGCGACCCGCTGCTCATCGGCCAGGAATTCGGCCGGGTGCGGGCGCTGTTCGACGAGGCCGGCTCGCCGGTCGAGTCGGCGGGACCCTCCATTCCCGTGGTGGTGCTGGGCCTGTCGGGCGCCCCGAACGCCGGCGACGAATTGCTGGTGGTCGAGAGTGAGCGCAAGGCTCGCGAAGTCGCCATGCACCGCCAGTCCAAGTCGCGCGACGTCAAGCTCGCGCAGAAGAGCGCGAACATGCAGGACGTGTTCTCGACCATGGGCGAGAGCAAGGCCGATTTGGTGCAAATTTTGATCAAAGGCGACGTGCAGGGCAGCGTGGAGGCATTGCGCGACTCGCTGAACGGATTGTCGACCGGCGAAGTGGCGGTGAACATAGTGGCCTCCGGAGTCGGCGGTCTCACCGAGTCCGATGTGACCCTGGCCGCGGCATCGAAGGCGCGGATCATCGCTTTCAACGTGCGCGGCGACGCGGCGGCACGCGCATCCATCAAGGATCATGGCGTCGATGTCCGCTACTACAGCATCATTTACGAAGCCATCGACGACATTCGCGCCGTGCTCACCGGCATGCTGGCGCCCGAGGTCAAGGAGCAAATCGTCGGTCTTGCCGCGGTGCGAAGCGTATTTCGCTCGAGTAAATTCGGCACGGTGGCCGGTTGCATGGTCATCGACGGCTACGTGCGCCGCAATTTCCCGATTCGTGTGCTGCGCGACAACGTCGTGATATTCGAGGGGGCTCTCGAGTCGCTGAAGCGATTCAAGGACGATGTCAATGAGGTGCGCGCAGGCACCGAATGCGGCATCGGCGTGAGAAATTACAACGACGTGCGCGAAAACGATCAGATCGAGTGCTACTCCCGAGTGGAAGTTGCACGCACTCTTTAAAACCGGTGTCGGACGGGGTCGCTTCGACCCCGTTGAATTCGGCGCGTAGCGCCTGAATATGGCTAAAGACAATCCGCGCGCCCGGCGCCTGGGTGAACAGATACAGCGCGAGCTGACCGATCTGCTGCGCCGCGATGTCAAGGACGGACGCATCGGCAATGTCACGATCACCGCAGTCGATGTCACGGGCGATTTGCGCACCGCGCGCGTGTACTACCTGGTATTCGGGAAGGAAGGCCCCGACGCCCGGGTGCAGCGCGGCTTGGAGAGCGCCGCCGGATTCCTGCGCAATGCCCTGTCGCGTTCGCTGATGATTCGCTACACGCCGACGCTGACCTTCGAACTCGATACGTCGATCGAACACGGGGTGCGACTGACGCAGTTGATCGACTCGGTAACCACGCCGGCGCCAGCCGGTACCGGCGGGGCTGGCGCGGCCGGCGGGGCCGGCACCGAGGCGGAGGACGGTCACGTGGTCGACGAGGGCGATGGCGAGCCCGGCGGGAAAAAATAGTGCTCGACATCCATGGAATTTTATTGCTGGACAAGCCGTTGGGCTCGAGTTCGGCCGGTGCCGTCGCCAGGGTCAAGCGGCTGTTCGATGCGCGCAAGGCGGGACACACCGGATCCCTCGATCCGCTGGCGTCGGGAATGCTGCCCATTTGTTTCGGCGAGGCCACCAAGTTCGGCGCGCAGCTCCTGGATGCCGACAAGAGCTACCGAGTGACGGCGCGGCTCGGCGAACGCACGGCGAGTGCCGACCGTGAATCCGAAGTCATCGAACGGCGTGAATTGCCGCCTTACTCTTTGCGGCAGCTCAGCGAGGCGCTGGCGTCGTTCCCGCGCGAGTACAGCCAGGTGCCGCCCATGCACTCCGCGCTCAAGCAGGACGGGAAACCGCTGTACGAATATGCGCGGGCCGGCATCACGCGCGAGCGCGCGGCGCGCGCCATCGTCATTCGCGACATGCAATTCCTCGATTGGCAGCCGCCCGACCTGTCATTCGACGTGCGCTGCTCGAAGGGGGCCTACATGCGGGTGCTCGCGGAGGACTTGGCGGCGCAATTGGGGACGATCGGGCATTTGGCGGGGTTGCGCCGGCTGGCGGTGGCGCCGTTTGCCGACGAACCGCTGTGGACTTTCGATGCCCTCGAATCCATGAACTCGGCGCAGCGCCGGGAGCTTCTGCTGCCGGTGGATGCGGCGCTGCGCGAATGGCGCCGGCTGGATCTGCCCGCGGACGGAGTCGGTGCGCTCCGGCAGGGGCAAACCGTCGCGATTCCCGTCGAACCGCCCGGGACGGTACGTATCTATGCGGCCGGCCTGGGATTTCTGGGATTGGGAGAAATCGAGCCGGTGGGCCGCTTGGTGCCGCTGCGGCTGATTTCGGCGGCAAGTAATCGTGCTTGAGGGCAAGTGCTGCGACGCGTACAATGCGCGCCTTCTTAAAGGGTCTAAGTTATTGATTGAGGTTTGATTTCAATGCCACTCACTCGCGAAGAAAAGACGGGCGTCGTCGGTAAATTCCAGCGCAGCGCGCAAGACACCGGTTCCCCCGAAGTTCAAATTGCCTTGTTGTCCGAGCGCATCAACGGCTTGAGCCAGCATTTCACGGCGCACAAAGCCGATCATGCATCACGCCGCGGACTGCTCAAGATGGTCAACCAGCGCCGCAAGCTGCTCGATTATCTGAAGAGCAGAACGCCGGACAAGTACACGCAATTGGTCGAACGCTTAGGGTTACGCCGCTGATAGGCGCCGCCGCGGGCCCTATGCCGACGCATCGGGCCTGCGTCCATACATTTCCGATCACGCAAAGGGGCTCCAAGTGAGCGCTATCAAAAAAAGTTTTAAGTATGGTGATCACACCGTAACCATCGAGACGGGCGAACTCGCACGTCAGGCGGACGGCGCGGTGCTGGTCACCATGAGCGATACCGTGGTGCTGGTCACTGCGGTGGGCCTGAAGAAGGCGACACCGGGCCGCGATTTCTTCCCGCTCACGGTGAACTACCAAGAGAAGACTTATGCGGCGGGCCGCATCCCCGGTGGTTTTTTCAAGCGCGAAGGCCGCCCCACCGAGAAAGAGACATTGACTTCCCGCCTGATCGACCGGCCGATACGGCCGCTGTTTCCCGAAGGCTTCATCAATGACGTGCAGGTGGTCGCCTCCGTGCTCTCGGTCAATTCCGAAGTGGACCCCGACATTGCCTCCCTGCTGGGCGCTTCGGCGGCGCTGGCCATTTCCGGCATGCCCTTCCTGGGCCCCATCGGCGCCGCGCGAGTGGGCTTTATCGACGGCAAGTACGTGCTCAATCCCACCGCGACGCAATTGACGCAGTCGAAACTCGATCTCGTCGTCGCCGGCACCGTGGAAGGCGTGCTGATGGTTGAATCCGAAGCCGCCGGCTTGGATGAGGACGTCATGCTGGGCGCCGTCATGTTCGGGCACGAACAGATGCAGGTGGCGATAAAGGCCATCAACGAACTCAAAGCGGAGGCCGGCAAGCCGAAGTGGCCGTGGGTCGCCCCGGAGCCGAACAGGGATTTGCAGGCGGCGGTGAGCGCCTTCGCCGAGAAGGATCTCGCGGCTGCCTACACGTTGCCCGAGAAGCAGCAGCGGTATGCGAAGATAAAGGAAATCAAAGCCGCCGCGGTCGAGGCGTTGACCAAGGGCGATGCGCCGAAATTCACCGCCGATCAGGTCGGCGGCGAGTTTTTCAATCTCGAGTACCGTCTGGTGCGCGAGCGCATCCTGGAAGGGCATCCGCGTATCGATGGGCGCGACACGAAGACCGTGCGCGCCATCAGCATTCGCACCGGCGTGATGGCGCGAACCCACGGTTCGGCGCTGTTCACCCGCGGTGAAACCCAGGCATTGGTGGTCACGACCTTGGGCACCGGACGCGATGCACAGATCATCGACGGACTCACGGGCGAGCGCAAAGAGCCGTTCATGCTGCACTATAATTTCCCGCCGTTCAGCGTCGGTGAAACCGGCATGATGGGCTCGCCGAAGCGGCGCGAGATCGGTCATGGCAACCTGGCCAAACGCGGCGTCAAAGCGGTGATGCCCGGCGTGGACAAGTTCCCCTACGTCATCCGCGTCGTATCCGAGATTCTGGAGTCCAACGGATCGAGTTCCATGGCCTCGGTGTGCGGCACCAGCCTGGCATTGATGGACGCCGGCGTGCCGATCAAGGCTCCGGTGGCGGGCGTCGCGATGGGCCTCGTCAAGGAAGGCTCGCGTTTTCAAGTGCTGACGGATATTTTGGGCGACGAAGACCATCTCGGCGACATGGATTTCAAGGTGGCCGGCACCAAAGACGGCATCACGGCGCTGCAGATGGACATCAAGATCACGAGCATCACGCGCGAGATCATGAAGGTGGCGCTGGATCAGGCGCGCACCGGCCGGCTGCATATCCTGGGTGAGATGAACAAAGTGCTGTCCCGCCCCCGCGAAAACATGTCCGAATGGGCACCCACGATAATCACTCTGAAAATCGACCCGGAGAAGATCCGCGACGTCATCGGCAAGGGCGGCGCCGTGATCCGCCAGATCACCGAAGAGACCGGCACCTCGATCGACATCGAGAACGACGGAACGGTAAAAATCGCGTCGGTGCAGGGTGCTGCGGGCCGCGAAGCGCAACGGCGCATCGAATTGATCACCGCCGACATCGAGGTTGGCCGCGTATACGAAGGCAAGGTCGCGCGGCTGATGGACTTCGGTGCTTTCGTGACCATTCTGCCGGGCCGTGACGGCCTGGTGCACATTTCGCAAATTTCCGAAGAGCGCGTCGAGCGCGTCGGCGACAAGCTGAAAGAAGGCGACGTGGTGCGCGTCAAGGTGCTCGAGGTGGATCGGCAGGGGCGCGTGCGTTTGTCGATGCGCAATGTCGACGCGGCGTAGAGAAGCACCGCCCAAAAATTCGCGGACGAACCGCGCTCGACGGACCGCGCTGCCAGAGGCGATACTGGCGGCGCTGCTCATCGCTCTCATTCCCGGCGCCGCGTTCGCAGGCGCCGGCCAATTTCCCGATTGGTTCGACCATGCGGTGCCCCCGCGCCTGGATTTCTTTCGCTATGCGAACGGCGGCTGGCTGAAGGCCAACCCCATACCGCCCGACCGCTCGTACTGGGGGGTGGATACCGTTCTGGAGCAGGAGAACCAGAGCTTCATCCGTGAAATGCTGGAGTCATTGCTCCACGGCGAGCCCCTCCCGGACGGCAGCGCGAAACGCAAACTGGGGGATTTCTACTTCAGCGGCATGGACGAGCGTGCGGTCGACGCCGCGGGAATCGGGCCGCTGCAGCCGGAATTGGCGCGAATTGCCGCGATGGGCGGCTCGGATGATCTGCGGGCGGAATTTGCACATTTGCAACTGATCGGCGTGTCGGCGCCGCTGCAATTGACTCAAATGCAGGATTTCAAGGACAGCGCGCGGGTCATTGCCGCCGCCGGCGCAATTCCGCACCAACGGCACGCTGGTCAATGACGCTGAGTTTCAGGCGGCGTTTGGGATTCCCGACGGAAGTCCGATGGCAAAGAGCAGGCGCTGCGTCATTTGGTGATCGCCGGAAACCGCCGCGCCCGCGATCAGGCACGCACCCTTCCATCGCCGCCGCGCATCGCGCAGCCGCCTTACCGCCTCGCACCCAACCGGCCTCACTTGGCGTCGAAGTGCTCGTCTCGCTCCTTATCGCCGTCGCGCGGACGAACGGCGGACAGGGCCTTGAAGGGCTCGTCCGACGCCGCACGGCCGCGCGGTTCAGTCATCGACATCGTCTTGACGCGCTCGCGCGCCGGCTGTTGACTCATGAATTGCTTCAGCGCTTGTTCCAAGTGAGTGCTCACCGGTCCTTGCATGCTGCCGCCATAGGAGCGGATCACGTTGACCATGAATTCCTGACTCAGAATGGGCTCGGCAAGATGTTCCTGCTCGGCAATCACTTGCAGCAGAATGCTGCGCGTGATGTCGGCATTGTTCTTCTTGTCGACGACGGTGAAGTCAATTCTCTCGACCACTAAACGCCTTACATCAGCCAGTGTGATGTAGCGGCTCTCGACCGTGTCATAGAGGCGACGATTCGGGTATTTTTTTATCACTCGCGGTTCGCTCATAAGGCTCCTCGCTCGTGTTGGCCGACGCGCTTCCGGAAGATGCCGGTTCGTGCCTGACCACGCATGTCCTTCCCCAAGGCTCCAAGAGTCCAGAGGATAGCGCAATGCAGCGCGAAGGCAAATCGGCATTTTTTGATATATCTTTTAGTCCGTTACGCGCACATTGAGGCGTTTTGGGACCCGATTGATGTTCCATGATCCGATAGCCCAGGCCCAGGCCTCGGCAATGCTCGCCGACGCCAGCGAGCCGGGTGGTTCGAGCCCGAGCAGCGAAAACACCGCCAGGAGCTGAGGCAGCGCCGAATCGGCGTCCAACGGCACGCTGCGCCGCGACTTGGCGAGCTTGGTGTCGTCGGGTTCCGTGAGCACCGGCACGTGCGCGTAGGCGGGCAGGGCGAACCCCAGCAGCCGTTGCAAGTAGATCTGGCGCGGCGTGTTGTCGAGCAGATCGGCGCCGCGGACGATATGGTTTACCCCATAGGCGGCGTCGTCCACGACCACCGCCAATACATAGGCGAAGATATGATCGCGCCGCTCGAGAATGAAGTCGCCGACGGCGGCGGACACGTCCTGGCGGTACAGGCCCTGGATGCGATCCGAAAATACGATCCGACCGGGTTCGACCCGCAAGCGAATGGCGGCCGGCAGGCCCTCGGCAGGCGGGCGAGTCCGGCAAGTACCGGGATAGCGGTGCTCGTCCCCAAGGCGCATGCGGCTGCAGGAACAGGAAAACGTGAGCCCGCGGGAGCGCAAGCTCTCCAATGCGGACACATAGTGCAGGGTGCGATCGCGCTGGCGAACGAGCTCACCATCCCATTCGAAGCCGAAGGCTTCCAGGGTGCGCAGGATGGCGGCGGCGGAGCCCGCCACTTCGCGCGGACGATCGAGATCTTCGATCCTGAGCAGCCAGCGTCCGTGATGCGCACGGGCATCGAGGTAGCCGGCCACCGCGGTAAACAGAGAACCCAGATGCAGGTCGCCCGACGGTGTGGGAGCGAAGCGGCCTACGTAGGCCGGTTTATCGGTAGCGGTCGTCGCGATCGCCGTATTGCTTTTCGCGGCGTTCGCGCCGCTCCTGGGCTTCGACGGACAACGTCGCGACGGGGCGCGCTTCCAATCGCTTGATGCCGATTTCTTCGCCGGTTTCCAGGCAATAGCCGTAGGAACCGTCCTCGATGCGCTTGAGTGCTTCGTCGATCTTGCGAATCAATTTGCGTTCCCGATCGCGTGTGCGCAGCTCGAGGCTGAATTCCTCCTCTTGCGTGGCTCTGTCATTGGGATCGGGGAAGTTGGCGGCTTCGTCCTTCATGTGCAGCACGGTGCGGTCGACTTCGACCATGAGATCCCGCTTCCAGTTCTGAAGTATGCGGGCGAAATGCTCCAACTGCTCCTTGTTCATGTACTGCTCGCCGCGGCGGGCGATGTACGGTTTCACATTGCGCGGACCCGCCAGCAGGCTGGCGGCGGAGGGCGACTCGTCGTCCTCGTCGATTTGCGGGAGCCGGGTGATCACCAGCGGACGGGGATCGAACTTGATCGGTGCGACCGTCGGGGTGCCGGCCGGCGCGGTGCGCTTCGGGCGCGGGGCCTTTACGGCCGCGGGTTTTGCAGTCACGGGTTTGAGCGCGGGCTTGTTGGGTTTCACTGTTACCTTCGATGTGGGAGGAGTGGGCGCAGGTTTCGCAGGCGGACGCGCCGCCTTCTTAGGAGCGGCTGCTTTTTGAGACACTTTCTTGGACGTCGCCTTACCTGGCCGCTTAGCCGCCTTATTGGGTTTCTTCGAGGGCATTTGAAGTCTCCGCCTCCTGACGAAAGAGCGCGCGATTATACCGACGCATTCAGGCCTGTACAGGGCGTCGGCGCAACATCTTTTAACAATATTACCTAATCTAAGCCTATGATTGAGAAGCGAAACCCCTGGGGGCAGGGGCGGGAGACTGCGCGCGGCCGTTAACGCCCTAGGGGAGCGTAACGGGGGCGGCGCCAGACCAGCCGGTCTTGCGGTGTTCTGCCACCACAGTGGTGTAAATGCCGCCCCGCACGTTGAATTCAGCCAGAAGGCGCATGAATCGCGGTTCGGTCGCGGCCACCAGATCCTGCAATATCTCGTTGGTCACTGCCTCGTGAAAGGTGCCGCGACTGCGGAATGACCAAATGTAGAGTTTCAGGGACTTGAGCTCGACGCAGCGCTCGTCGGGAACGTATTCGAGCTTCAGCGTGGCGAAATCCGGCTGTCCCGTTTTGGGGCAGAGGCAGCTAAACTCCGGGATGGTGATGCGTATCGTGTAATCCCGCTGGGGCGCCGGGTTTATGAATGTTTCCAGGGAGGTATTCGGTTCAGTCATGGGCTAAGGGACATCTTCAGGGGTTTACGAAAACAACGTTTACTTTACACTACGCGCCACATTGACGGCCATGCGCGCAACGCAGCCCGCGTCGCCTTTCACGGCCGATCAAACTCGAGGTTCTCCAAATAAATGCGCTTAACGAAACTCAGGATTGCCGGCTTCAAATCCTTCGTCGATCCGACGACGGTGACGTTTCCGAGCAGTTTGACCGGCGTCGTCGGACCCAATGGATGCGGGAAGTCCAACATCATCGATGCGGTGCGCTGGGTCATGGGCGAAATCTCGGCGAAGCATTTGCGCGGCGAATCGATGGCGGATGTGATTTTCAACGGCTCCGGCGCGCGCAAGCCCTTGGGTTCGGCATCGGTCGAACTGGTGTTCGATAATTCCGACGGCAAGATCGGCGGGGCGTACGCGGCATACAACGAAGTCGCCCTGCGCCGCGCCATGAGCCGCGACGGGTCCTCCGATTATTTCATCAACGGAATGAAGGTGCGCCGCAAGGACATCACGCAGCTGTTCCTCGGCACGGGCTTGGGAACGCGCAGCTACGCCATCATCGAGCAAGGCATGATCTCGCGGGTCATCGAAGCGCGGCCGGACGATCTGCGCGCGTTCTTGGAAGAAGCCGCGGGAATCTCGCTCTACAAGGAGCGTCGCCGGGAAACGGAGAACCGGATCGGCCATACACGCGAAAATCTGGATCGGCTGAACGATCTGCGCGAAGAGGTGGAAAAGCAGATTCGCCACTTGCAGCGCCAGGCGGCCACTGCACGGCGTTATCAGGTGCTGAAAGATGACGAGCGCAAGCTGCAGGCGGAATTGCTGGCATTGCACCTGCAGAGTCTGGATGCCGAAGCCGGCGTGCGCGATGCCGCGACCTCGAGCTGCGAGACCGCGATGCAGGGCGTGCTTGCGGAGCTGCGCGAAGCAGAAGCGGAAATTGAGCGCATTCGAGCCGATCAGGGGTCGAAGACCGATGCCTTGGGCGCCATTCAGGCGCGCTTCTACGAGGCCGGCGCCGAGGTTACGCGGATAGAACAGAGCATTCAGTACGCACGCGAGCTGCGCCAACGCCAGCGCTCGGACCTGGAACAGGCTGAGGCTCAAGTCGCCGACCTTACCGGCGTCAATCAACGCGATCGCGGCCAGCTCGATTCGCTGTCCCAGGAACTGGCAACCATGGTGCCCAGTCTCGACGCGGCGAACGGCGAAGAACGCAGCGCGGCGCAGATGCTGGAGCGCTGCGAACAGGTGCTGGCCGCATGGCAGCAGACCTGGGATACGCACGCTCAAGCGGTGGCCCTCGGCCAGCGTGAAACTCAAGTGGAACGCGCGCGCATCGAACAGCTGGAGAGCCAGCAGCGGCGGCTGCTGCTGCAGCAGGAAAAGCAGGAGAGCGAGCGGGCGGCGCTCGCCCAATTGCAGCCTGCGGTCGCTCTGGAGGAGTTGGCCGAACGCGCCGCGCTGGCCCGCGACGCCGGCCAGAAGGCCGCCGCCGAGCTTCAGGAACTGCTCGCCGAATTATCGGCCGCGAGAGATCGCGAACGGGAGCAGGCGCAGGCGCTCAATGCGCTGCGCGCGCGCTGGCAGCAGGCCCAGGGTTCGCAGGTATCGACCGAGGCGCTGCAGCAGGCGGCGCTCGGCAGGGTCTCCGGCAAAGTCACCCAATGGTTGAAATCCCAGTCCCTCGACGGCCGGCCCCGGGTCGCGCAGTCGCTGCGTGTCGATCGGGGCTGGGAACGCGCCGTCGAGACGGTGCTGGGGGCCTATCTGGAGGCGGTCTGTGTCGACGGTCTGGACAGCGTCACGGATCTGCTCGGGAGCTTCGAGGGCGGACACCTGGCGGTCGCGAGCATTGGCGAGGCAAATGCGAGAACGCCCGACGCGGCCTCGCTGCAGACGAAAGTGCAGGGCGCGGCCGTGCTAAGTTCGGTGCTGTCGTCCGTGTATGCGGCGGAAACGCTCGGTGAAGCACTGAGCAGGCGCCCGCAATTGGCCGCCGGCGAATCGGTGGTCACACGCGACGGCATTTGGCTGGGAATCGATTGGCTGCGCCTGTCGCGCGACGCGGATCCGCATGCCGGCGTGATCGAGCGCGAAGAAACGCTGCGTGAGATCCGTTCGCAGGTGAGCAGCCTGGCGGACGAGGTCAAGGAACTCGAACGCCGCCAGGAACTCACGCGCGAACGCGTGCGCGAATACGAAGACCGGCGCGACCGGTTCCAGACGGATGTCAATCGCCTGCATCGCGAGCACGTCGATCGGCGCGCCGAGCTGGATTCCGCCCAAGCCCGCACGGCGGACGCCGCGCGGCGGCTGGCGCAGCTGGAGACGGGGCTTGCCGACGTGCGCGCCGAACTCAACCGCACGGAAACGGATCTGCGGGAGGCGCGCGGCCGCATGGAGGCCGCCATCGACGGATTGGTGGCTCTCGAACCGCAAAGACTGGAACTCGAGCAGGAGCGCGATCGCATGCGCACCGATCTCGGCGCGGCGCGGGCGGCGGCGCTGGCAGCGCAACAACTGGCGCGAGAATTGGCACTGCAGGTGGAATCGCGGCGATCGTCGCACAGTGCATTGGCCGCGACGCTGTTGCGAATCGAGAGGCAACTTCAGGGGCTGGTAACGCGCCGCGATGAGCTCGCGGGTCAGTTGGCGGAAGGCGAAGCGCCGCTGGCGGTGGCGCAGACCGAGCTGGAACAGTCGCTGCGAGCACGCGCGGAGATCGACGCCGAACTGCAGGCCGCCAAAATCGCCAGTGATGAGCTGGATGCCACGTTGCGCGATCGCGACGGCGAACGCCTGGCCGTCGAACAGCGCGTCGAGGCGGCGCGCTCCAGCCTGGATGAGACGCGCTTGGCCGCTCAACAAGTGCGCGTGCGCCGGGAGAGTTTCGCCGAACAACTGGCGGCGACGAATTTCGAATTCGACGCGCTCGTCGCGCAACTCGCGCAGGGCGCCTCGGTCGAAAGCTGGGAGACGCAGCTCGCAGAGATCGGGGGCAAGATCGAGCGCCTGGGCCAGGTCAATCTCGCGGCCATAGGCGAATTCAAAGAGCAATCCGAGCGCAAGGAATACCTGGATCGGCAGTGCAAGGATCTGACGGACGCACTGGAAACGCTCGAATCGGCCATGCGCAAGATCGACCGGGAGACGCGCACGCGATTCCAGGATACCTTCGACCGGGTGAATGCCGGACTGAAGGAGAAATTCCCGCGGTTGTTCGGCGGCGGCCATGCTTACCTGGAATTGTCGGGCGAGGAGTCTCCCGGAGCCGGCGTATCCGTCATGGCGCGGCCGCCGGGCAAGCGCAACAGCACGATCAGCCAGCTGTCGGGCGGCGAAAAGGCCCTGACTGCGGTGGCCCTGGTGTTCGCGATTTTCGATTTGAATCCGGCGCCGTTCTGCCTGCTGGACGAAGTCGACGCGCCGCTCGACGAGAACAACGTCGGGCGCTTTTGCGATATCGTGCGCGAGATGTCGCGCAGCGTGCAATTCATATTCATTACTCACAACAAGACCACCATGGAGCTGGCGTCGCAACTGGTCGGCGTCACCATGAACGAGCCCGGCGTGTCGCGTCTGGTGGCGGTGGATGTCGAAGAGGCCGTGCGCATGGCGGCGATGTAAAGGCGTAGCAAATTGGCTGCTGAGCTTCGCTGGATACTGTTGGGCTTGAGCCTGCTGCTGCTCGGCGGCATCTGGTGGTGGGGCGTGCGCCGATCCGCTCAGTCTCCGGGAAATGCCGTGCTGCGCGAGCCCACCATCGGCAAAGCGGCAGAATCCGCGGCTGTTCCCGGCCCGCAACGCGGCGCAGCATACGGTGACCCGTACGGTGAGCCGTACGGTGAGCCGTACGGCGACTCGCGCGGCGACCCTTTGAGCGCCTCCGGCTCGGCGGACGGGGCGTCCGAGTCGGGGTCTGAGTCTGAGCTTGTTGAGCGCGAGCCTGAGTTTGAGCCTGAGTTTGAGCCTGAGCCTGAGCCTGAGCTTGTTGAGCGCGGGCCGAAGCTCGGGCCGAAGCGCGAGTCCGCGCGCAAGGCCGAGTCGCGAGACTGGGGTGTGCCGCCTTTCGAACCGCTCAGCATCCGCACGGCCGACTTCGATAAAGTGCCGATTCTGGATGGTCCGATGATGGTGCACGCGGATCCGGTTGAGCCGCAGGCGTTGTCGATGCCGCCCGTTTCTCCGGTGCCGCCGGTGCGGCCGGCGCCGGCCGGAGTGAGCGCGGGGGACAGCGACCGCCTTGCCGCCGTGGCGCCGCAGGCGCCCAAACTCAGCGAGTTGCAGAGGATCGTGACCATTCGGGTATGCGCGCCGGGCGAGACGCGCTGGTCCGGCGCCGATCTCATGGCGGCGCTCGAGTCGCATGGGCTCGCCTATGGGCGTTACCAAGTGTTTCACCGCAGGCATGCCGACGGGCGCAGCTTGTTCTGTGCCGCCAGTCTCGTCGAACCGGGGACATTCGATGTTGCACGGATGCCGGAGGAGGAGTTTCGGGGCGTGACGCTGTTCGCCGTCTTGCCGGGACCTCTGGAGCCGGTGCAGACGGTTGATGCGCTGTTCGCGGCGGCTCGCGGCATGGCGGAGGAATTGACCGGGTTGGTTCAGGACGCGAAGGGCATGCCGATGTCGCCGCAGCGCGCCGCG